>QWCE01000809.1_pt1 | contig 158912 bp, 132 predicted proteins | sample 1972531 | NCBI WGS metagenome assembly QWCE01 (sample SAMN09866716, study PRJNA288562) | Human gut metagenome isolate term4_stool, whole genome shotgun sequencing... | reverse complement strand
AAGAAGGTGAGACGGCTCCCGATGGTCACAATTATTAATCTCAAAAGCAAATATTATGGACAAGAAAAATACAGTTACAATCCGTCTTACAGACGAACAGTTCGGCTGGCTCAGAGCACTCAGCCGACGCAGCAAACGCAGTCAAAGCGAAGTAGTGCGTTCACTCATCGAACACGGTACGGTGCGCGAACGGATAACGAGAGAAAATCTTGACATCATCAGAAAACTGATTGGCGAAAGCACGAACCTGAACCAGCTTGCCAAACGAGCCAACGCTTACGGTTTTTATCGTGTGGCCGATGAGTGCCGAACCGCCGTTCAACAAATTTCACAACTCATAAAACAGCTCAAAGATGATAGGTAAGATTGTCAAGGGTACATCGTTTTCCGGGTGCGTAAACTATGTGCTGAAAGAAGATAAATCGCGACTACTGAAAGCAGTTGGTGTCTACGGTTCACCCGAAGAAATAGCGGAACAATTCGAGTTGCAGACTTTACTGAACGACAAGGTCAAGAACACGGTCGGTCATATATCATTGAGCTTCTCCGCAGAAGACGAAGACCGCATCCGTGACGATGATGGGCTGATGCTAAAGATCGCCCACGACTATATGAAGCTGATGGGAATCGAGAACACACAGTTCATCATCGCCCGGCATACTGACCGTGACCATCCGCATTGTCACATCGTTTACAACCGGGTGGATAATGACGGCTGCACCATCAGCGACAAGAACGACCGCTACCGAAATGAAAAGGTCTGCAAGATGCTGACAGCCCGTTACCGCTTGCATTTTGCCGAAGGAAAAGAGCATGTCAATTTCATGCGGTTACGTCATCACGACAGGGTTAAGTATTTTATCTATCATGCCTTGAGACGAGAAGTTCCTAATGCCCGAAGCTGGAGCGAACTGCGACTGGCCTTGTAGAGATACGGAATTGATACGCAATGGAAGCTAAGTCGCACGACCGGAGAGATGCAAGGTGTAAAGTTCACATGCAACCAACTGACCTTTAGTGGTTCCAAGATTGATCGCCAGTTCAGTTTCCTGAACATCGACCAGGAGCTGAGGTATAACGCTCTTTCTGCTACAATGAACCTGCGTCAGGTACAGGCAGAAACCATACGCGAGGAACCTCGTCATGAATACCAGCAGGAGAATCATTCCGGCATCAGTCTGGGATTGTTCACACCCTCTCCTACGGATTATGATACAGAGGAAGCGATACAGGCCAACCGGCTTAAAAAGAAGAAAAAGAAACCGAAACGCAAGCGAGGTTTCAGTCTATAATCAAATTTTTATTAACCACCAAAATTCAAATTATTATGAACTATTCCGATTTTATTTACGATTTCAATCTCTATTTGTGCGAGAGATTCGGTTACAGAAACTGTTGTTCCGTTATGCACAACGCCAACGGTATTTGTATTTCTGTTCATGTAGGCGAAATGGATTTATACATCCGTTTCTGGGAATACAGTTGTGGCGTAGGTCACTACCCCGACTGGAGCATCATCATTGTGCGCAGCAACTTCAAACGAAACCAACAAGAAAATCTGAAAGACCTTGCCAGATTCTTCAAGGAATACGCCCCGCGCTATGGTTACAAGTACCTCTGTACCGAGGATGATGACTACAAGTATTATCAGACTCTCGGTTTGAAACTTATCCACAGAGGATTTTTCAGACAATATAATTATGGGTTGCCGTTGAAAGAGTTGGAGGTGTAATGTGGATTAAATAACTAATACAGTGTACATATCTCATTAGGAAGCGAGAATCAATCACTCACTTCCTAATGAGATATTAGCAAATGATTTTTATATTGTCGGGTACCATATAGTTAATTTTTATCGATAACTTTATCAAGTTTATCAAAATTGAACAGCATTATTTCTAAGCAAACTGTTTTTTTGCTGTCATTAGGATGCCTGAATATATAACTAAAGGATGTATCTCCATGATTACCATTTTCGCTAACATAATATTTATGAAAAACAATATTTTTCTTAACCGTGTCTATTACAGATGTAAGATTGTTTCCTTTTACAAATATTATAAGTGCGGTTTTGGTATCTCTCCACGTCAAATATCTATCAAATAATTGATCAATAGCATTCCCAAAATGCTTTTTCCCGTGCCAAAACTTACACTCTCCAATAAATATGTTATGTCCATCCTTTGTGTCTTTCAATAATATGTCAGTTTTTCCTCCATGATTAAATGTCTCCCCAGTTGCTGAAACTGCATTATACCTAGACTCTAAAGTAGTTAAAAGCGTGTCTCTTAGACCTTCTTCATCTTTACCCAAATATAATGCAGGCTTACGTTCCATTCCGACTCCGATTTGATTCAATATTTTAATTACATCCGTATAGATATCATCATCAGACATTGGAATATTTTTCTGCTGTAAACACATGGTGCTTTTAGATATTATACTTCTACTATGAGGATCATAAATATAATTTGAGATAGTACCAGAAATTATTTTATCAACAGCCTCGCTAATTACACTTAGGTTTACACAAAACCATTCACGGGGAGAAATAATAACACCCCGTTCATCAGGTATATTAATATTTAATCTAACTTCATCAAAAAAAGAATGAAGTCTGTCTTCCAATTCTCTAGCCCCAATGTTAAAACACCTATAAGTTTCTACAATATCAACTCCTGCATATAAATATGTTGGCTCTTTAGTCGCATTTTTAATGCGTTCTGTAACAGAACTATTCGTACTCCCGATTTTATATACATCTGGGATATTACGAAGCTTCGCATGACGGCTTTTCAAAACATATACATATCCTCTAGCTTCATCTCTTTCATCTATTTGTTTCTCTGCTGCTATTGGCTCTTCAAATTTAGTGACCGAATATCCGTCTTTTTGAAGAGCTTTATCGAGCGATCTAAACAACATATCTGAAGTTGTCCCATTGTCAAATATACAAACCGTTCTACCATCAAATCTTCTGCGTTCACCACTATTATATTTGTATGTTGATATATTTCCATCTACAGATTCAAGATATAAAATTATGCCACCCAATACATAAAAGTTTCCAGGTCCTAAGTCTTCTGGATGATATACAGCTAATTTACGTGTGCCTTCTTCCAAATCCTTTTGAAGAGCTTCGAACATTGGCTGATACTTATCGAAGTCCCTACAGAATTTTCTTCTAGATATGTATTCAGGAGAAATTCTTTCTGTTTGTTTTACATGATTAAGAGAAAAGATTTCTTCATTAAAATCTCCACCCAACAAGTTCAAAGGATCATTTCCTATAATATCATCAAAAGTAATATTAGATATATTGCTACCGGAAAGCAAACCATAAAAGTCAAAATCCTTGAGCTCTTTGACCATCTCTGCACTTTCACGTATAGCTTTTAATCTACAATATAATTGAAATTCCTTTATATCTGTTGACGCATGTTGTGGCTCACGATTGTTCTCTTCAAAGAAATTTACTATTTCTTCAAAGTTGCTCAAAAGAATAGATCTTACTGCTTTAGGTTTTACAGGAGTATTGACTTTCAGTAAGCCTAGCGGATCATTTTGAGATAAGAACTCTATAAAATTTGAATTACTGTTTGCCATTTCTTTCCATCATTCTTCTTTTTGCATATAATAGGACTTCAGCTAATCTTCTTTCGTAAGGGTCATTGCTGTCTAAACTAGGCTCACGATGCATTTTCTGAGCAAATTCTGTCACTTTTGGCCATAGAACTTTCGCTTCATCATCGGTTACATCAACCCGTAAAGATTTGATGTATGTTTGAATAGAATTAAATACTCTTGAATCCAACGATTTTGACATTATTTCGTAGGCCTCCATAAAAGGGTTAACCGAGTAAATTAAGTCAATATTCAATTCATTCACATCTATTAGTTTCTTCGTAAATTCAAGAAATTTCTTGCCATTAATATCTTTTATGCTTTTATGTGAAAGAACAGAATCAATCACAATGTATGTTCCTAATTCTTGAGCTTCATCAGGATCCAAATCGGGTATTACTTCACGAATTACCTTTGGAATAAGTCCATTATTGATAGTTTCCGCAGGAACATTTTGTCCAATAGCGTGTTGTACATCAGGATTTTGCAATATTCTAGCTTTCAAATCAACTAAATCGTTTTCAATAATTTCCTTTACACGAGTTGATTTAATAGGTCGATATCCTTCAATATATATAGTATGACCATTTCCGTCATCATCTATTGTATTTTTGTCACCATTACTTTCACATGATTGTTTAGGTTTAAAGTTATATTTAGGAGCTATCACTTCTTCCATCAGGAGTGAGGCAGAAATTGCTTTAAGAATATTATTTACACTTTCAACAATCTCCTCCCTATTTGCACTTGGCTCTGCAACCAAATTTGTAAATTGAGCATGCGTTTTATTTTTGCTATCTCTTGTACATCTTCCTATAATTTGGACAATTTCTGTTAAGGAACCCCTATATCCTATAGTTAATGTTGTTTCACAATATGGCCAATCAAATCCTTCCTTTGCCATTCCTAACGCAATTATTATATCCATATCGTCCGGATTTTTTATATTGCGCAAATATGACATCACCTTTTCTCTTTGTTCATAATCAGTATCATTAACAAGATCCGCAACTCTAATATCACGACCATCATTAGCAAGAATATGATATATACCACAGTCATCCGTATACTGATATCGTCCGATACATCCTAATATTTGATCAACTTCCATCAATTTTTCCTTTGTGGATTCAGCCGAATTTATGTTTGGTATATATATAATTGTTTTTTTCTTTAAATCCAGTACATCTGAGCCCTTTAGAGCATTAACATACATGCCTGTATAAAAATGGAAACCTATACCTAAAGACTTAAGATATTTGTAGCCATTCAATTGCTCATAATAATTATAAGTGACTTTCTCAAATCGTCTTTCATCTGAAGGACTTAACACCGCAGCACAATCTCCTCGAAAGTAGGATCCTGTCATAGCTAATATATGAGCATTCGTATCTGCCATTATTGCACGCAGTAGTTCGCCTAATTTACTATCAGCTTCAGCTGAAACATGATGGAATTCATCAATTGCTAAAAGACAGTCATTAAACTTTCCTTTTCCGATTTTCTCATATGCAAATCTCAGTGTGGAGTGTGTACATAATAAAATCTGTTCATTATTATCATCCATAAAACCGGCAAAGGCAGCAGTTTTCATGGGCTCTCCACCAGGGGTACACAAGTCATATCTTCGAGAAACCACCCAATCTGTATGAAAACCATTCTCTGTAAGTTTTGTACTTGCGAATGATTTCCCTATAGATCTCTCTGGTACTGCAACAATTACTTTTTTTACTAATCCTGTACGAAGTTTTTCTAATGCAACAAACATCAAAGCACGAGACTTACCCGAAGCAGGAGGAGCTTTGAGTAATAAATATTGAGATGCATATTTCTTATAAATACGCATTTGCATTTCTCTCATGCCCATAGTATTGGTAATTATACTTCGGCCATTACAATCATATGTTGTTTCAAATATGTTATTCATTTTCAAAATATCTGTTATATAAATTTTTCATCCATATTAGACGTTCTGCATCTGTTTCGAAAGGTTGATTACGGTAAAATGAATCCACTGTTTCATCAATCCAATGATGCACTCTTTTAAGTTCAGGAGGCATATGTAAATAAAGTTCTCCTAATGATTTGTTGCAATAACTTTCTCTCACTTCTAAAAGCGTTTTTGAAAGATTTCGCAAAATGTTAATTTGTTTATTAGTCAATTCTGGTAGTGGGAATGTATTGTAACATATTTCACTTGAATATCTTGGACGAGTCTCATGACCTCCGCAAGCATTTTTGGCCCATACCATGTGCATTCTTGATTCAAGTAATGCTAAAAGCCATATATCACAGTCAAATATGACACTAACATTATTATTCACTATGGAATTTGAGTCTAAAATGCCAATTTGAAAGTATTCTCTGTTCTCAGATGTAACACAAGGAATGATTATAGAGATTTTTCCTTTTGAAGTGCAATTTGTTTCTCTAAATTTATGAGGGTTGTTTCTGCTTTTTTTCGAAGATGTTGATTTTGGAGCGTTCCTTTTTTGACGAACCATCTCTATTCTTTTTGCAACACCATCTATTTTCATCGCTTCTGGCAATTCTTCATCTGTTATCCACAACACCCATTTAGGGAAGCCACTAACAAATTCGTCACCTCCATATAAGGTTTTAATATATTTTTTTGCCTCAGGATATTGTGCTAAGAAATCATCTAATTCGGAAGATGTGAATGTTAATGGAGTCGCTCCATCCGGCATGTTTCCTTTACGCATATGAGGCAATAAATGACTTAGAGGTTGCTTTCTAGGCATTATTCTTATGTCTATATTGGGCAACAAACTTGCACCAATAACCTTACATGGAATTCTGTTACCTCCATCATATATATACTTTATTTGAGAATCATCTTTTGAAGCTATGCCAATTATAACAACTGTAACTCCAGAATTATCTACCGATGATGTTTTCCATTTAAATGATCGATGAGCAAAAGAATATTCGCAACCTAATTCATTAATTTTATTAAGGATAAAAGTTGCCTGTGTTCCTTGAGATACAGAATTGGTTAATACAAATCCAGCCTTAGCTTTTGTCCCACGGATTAAAGAAGCCGACTTAATCAACCATGTTGAAGATAAGTCTGCATTATATAAAATTTCTGCATCGAAAACAGTTTGCATATCCTCTTTAATTTTAGCAGGCACTTTATTTCCGCCCTTAAATTCCGGACTGCCTACAATATAAAGATGCTCATTCGGCTCAACAAAGTTTCTCCAATCATCGGTAAGTTCATTACCCACATTAATATTAAGTTCATCATATATGTCGTTGATAACACTCATATTTAATAAATTCAAACGACTAAGTTCTTGTGTGTGAGTAAATGTTAATGCCAAACGAGTCAAGTCTTTTGTCAAGTCATTATCAACTAGGCCAACGAAATGAGATAAATTTAAAGGACGTTTACACGATATGTTGAATCTGTTTTCTATATCCCGCAACTGCTGAGTTAATCCATTGTATGCTGAAACTAAAAAAGACCCAGGTCCATTTGTTGGATCAAAAACAATAGTTTCATAAATATCTGTTACTATTCCAAAAACATTCTCATTTGTGGATAATTGGTATGCTTCTTTAGAAATGACTAGACATGGAGTATTGTCAACAACAAATGGGCATTTTTGGTCAAGAAAAAAATTGAACACTTCTGACAATTTTACTTCATTTGCAGATGTGTATTCTCTAAGTTGGTTATTTATTTGATCAATTTTTAAGAGTGATTTAAAATGAGCGATATAGAGCAATGAAAATATGAAACTACGGATATTAATTTCGTCATTATCATTAAGTTTCAATTCACGATATAGTGATTCTACGAGCGTATCTAACTCAATAGTACTATAATGGTCGTTACGGTTTATGTCCCAATTATGCAAAGGTGATAGAAAGTCAAGATACTCAACAAGATTATTGTACTTACATTCAATTTTACCTTTTTCTGAATTAAAGACAATTATTTTTGTAGGCTGCAAGACAATTACTAACGGCAAAGCAGTTCTTAAAGATGATATCTTATTTTCAAAGTCTTCATCTTCAGTACAATATATTGCTGCTCTACGATAAACATAGAAGGGCCCAGGTTCACCATCATTTATTTTTGAAGCTATTCTATCAATTGTCGTTTGGACAATATCATAAGCAGATAGTAACTCAGTAATTACCTTAGAATATCCCAAAAATTCCAAGGTGCTTAATCTTTGACTAATATCTTTATAATCAGTCATATTCATTCATATATGATTTTATTACGTTCGCAATAAACTCGGCCATTTTTACAGGAACTGCATTGCCTATAGCTTGCTCTACATCGGTTTTTGCTCCCTCAAAAATAAAATCATAAGGGAACGTTTGTATATAGCTTCTCTCTTTATAAGTTAATTGCCTAACCTTTTCAAGATCTTTAATCTTATCAGCATTGTGGAACTTGTATCCTATAGGTATCGGTCTATTAACTCCTCTAATAGTTGCACTAGGTTCATCAACAGAGAAGATAGCTCTACGAGCATAACTTCTTGGATGCATATAGTAATAGTCTGTATCAAGTTCAAGTGATGTATTTTTAAGATAATTTCTTAGTGTCATTCGTTCTTTGCTTAAATTGGATTTTATTTTATCTAGAATAAAATTATCTTCAGCATTAAACTTACCAATGACAAAATATCTTCTTCTCATTTGTGGAACGCCCATATAACTAGCATCCCAAATGTGACTTGTTAAGCCATATCCAGCATCCTTTAGAATCTGAATTGCTTCATTAAATATGGGTGATTTTTCAATATTATATACATTCTCCATTACAAACCAGCGAGGCTTGACTGTTTTTATTATGTTGCTAAACACTATGGTTAAGTTTGCTCGCGTTCCTTGAAAATTTCGCTTTCCTGCTATTGAAAAGTCTTGACAAGGAGGTCCCCCTATAATCATATCTGGGTTAGAATTTATTATTTCTCCTGTTATATCTTCTTTGGATAAATCTTTTTTAATTATTGGATGATTAAAGTTTGCTGAGTAGATATCTATAGCAGGTTGCCAATTGTCGTAAGCAGAAATTATCTCAAATCCAGCATTTTGGAATCCGAGACTCATTCCTCCGCAACCAGCGAATAAATCAATTATTTTTTTTGCCATAGATGTATTCCTTTATACAATTTGCGATATATTCGGCTAATTTTACTGGCACAGCATTACCTATTGCCAGATTTAAGTTTGTTTTACTGGCTTCTCCCCAATTAAAATCTTTAGGAAATGTTTGTATCCAGCTACGCTCTTGAGGTGTCAATGTCCTAATACTAGGATTTAACGGTATTGGATCATTTGGGTGTCCCAAATACCCAGATGGCACAGGCCGATCTACACCTCTAACTGTCATTGCCGGTTCATCAATACTGAATATACCTCTTCTTGAATAAGATCTTGGAACTCTAAAATAGTATTCAAAGCCTAATGAATTGCCAAAATAGTCACGTAATGTCATGTTTTTTTTACTTTGACCTCTATAAAGAAGTTCATCTAGAAAGCCTTCGGGTTCATTTAGTCCTCCTAGCACAATAAAACGACGTCTTTTTTGTGGAACGCCACACCTACTTGCATCAATGACCATTTTACTAATACCATATCCGCTTTCATGAAACATGTTTAAAACCTGATCCAATTTTTCGCTTTTTTGAATATTAGGTACATTTTCCATTAAAAAAAATGAGGGACGAATACGTGTAATTATTTCTGCAAATTTAATTGTAAGCTGCGCTCTTCCTAAATCCTCATTACGATGTCCCGCACTAGAGTAGTCCTGGCAAGGCGGACCTCCTATTATTATATCTGGTTTCAAATTCTCTATATCAGATAAGTCTGAGGTGTCATTAAGATCTCTCTTTATGATTGGATGAGAAAAGTTTAATTTGTATATGTTTATAGCTTCATCCCAATTATCAAAAGCCGCAATAATGCTAAAACCTGCATTTTGAAAGCCAAGAGATAGCCCACCACACCCAGCAAACAAATCAACTACATTATATATTCGGTTGCTCATAATTTTACTTTTCGTTTATTCCATTGATTAGTTGTCTAACGTCAACTTTCAAAATGTCTGCTATCTTAACTAACATTTCCAATGATGGCTGAGATGCATTAGAACACCATCTGGAAATTGTAGCTTCATTACGTTGTAATTGCTCAGATAGCCATTTTCCAGTTTTATTTTGTTCCACTAAAACCACCTTAATCCTATTGATTCGGCTTACATTTACTTTAGCATTACTTTTCGCCATCATTATAATAAATTGATATCATATGCAAAGATAGTGATATTCTTAGACATAATAGCATTATATTCAATCTTAATTATCCACCTTTTAAACTTGACAATGAGCCACAATTATAAAGGGGCTGTCACACCACATTGTCTAGTAGTGTTATTTCCTGAAATAGAGTTTTCCGGATACAAGAAGAAACTTACAGCTGAATCCAGTTTCCATTTACACAAAATTCTAGACAATGTCTTTGTAGCTTTGGCTATTGTTATATATAAAGGTTTAATACCTTGGATGGCTTACAGCTAGAAGACACTAATGGATAGACTTCCATATAGGCATTCGTTACATACGTCAATTCGTAATGCTTATCTTCTTTTCTATTTGGTTACTCTCCGTCGGTACCTACTTTTTCATTTTACGTGAAAATTGCCGACTTCGTGACACAGAAGAGAAATATCAACTTCTCTGTCGGGACTGCGTAAATCTAAACTATTAAATGATTTTGTCAATAGGCTCGAGGACTATAATTCAGATTAAGATTATATCAAGAGAAATAGAATTACTCCATTAAATCATGAATAATATCGTCACCAATTGTTAGATAGCCTCCCTCAAATAAGACTTCAACAGCAAAGCACAGAAAGGAGTCTGCTTTTAGGTACAGGTCTTTTACTTCTTCAAGCAGATGTTTGGTTGGCTTGAATGAAGATAAATTGCCTTTCCTGTCTACTGGGAATCTGAAACAAAAGGAATTCGCATCTAGATCTGCCATCAACTTTTTTAAAGATTCAGCTTGAGAGTACCTTTCTAAGCTCTCATTTCTAAAATTGTTATCTGTTATACTTTGTATGGCAGGCTTTATATGTGATGTAAAGACATTCCATAATTTATTTAATGAATGACATGATGTTATTACTGATTTATCTGATAATTCATTTCCTATATTCATTAAAGCGAACTTTATTTTTAGTTCTACAGAATGCCTTATCAAAAATAAAAGAGGTAAGTAGATATCATTCGCTGAAACTTTATTTGAATGTATTTGTGAAAATAATTCAAAAATGGTAGCATCATAATGTGTTGTTATAATACCCAAAGCCCTTACTTCATTTGAGTGAAATATAAGTTCATTTCGAATAGATTTATTGTCATCTAAGGGAGGGATTTCAACTAATGCACCTGGTGAATGCAGATTGTTATATAAAATAAAATTTTGACATGTGTCAAAACTATCTATAGTACCTGTAAAATATTGAACATTGTTATTATCGGTAAGATATCTAAAACAATCACCTTCCGAATCGCATTTTAAAACATTAAAATCACGTTCAAAAACTATTTTATCTTCTCCTGCTAAATCAGCCAACTGTAGCAAGTTATGTGACATTGAAATACTTTTTATTGGGCCAGGTTGATTTTGTTCTAGCTGGTTCTTTAATAATAACTCTAATGAATGTCTCATTAAAAACAGGAAAGCCATATACCTGAAATTAGTTTGGTAGTCACATGATCGAGAAACATCCAATAAACAAGAAAAGGCAGTTATATACTGTTGGTAATAATATGTCCAATTACGTTGGTGCAAAGTGGGATTTATTGTAAGATCAATTCCCTTTACTTTCTCATAATCATCTATTATCATTATTCTTTTAGATTATTATTAGCTGAATTCAAACTGATAATGCAACAGCATCAAATTCTTTGTTAGTTAATGATTTATATTTTTCTTTAGGAGTCATATAACCTAATCTTTTCCTCGGTCTTGAGTTCAAGATGTTTTGAACGCGCATTATCTGTTCCTATGTTATATTTCCAAAACCCGCATCTTTAAGGAAGTATTGCCTAATCAATCCATTGGTATTCTCATTGGCACCTCTTTCCTAAGAACGGTATGGTTTTGCAAAGTAAACAAAAACTTATAGTTTCCTTGCAATTTCTTCGTGTAAATTGAATTCTTTTCCATTGTTAGCCGTTATAGTATGTATTTGGTGCATAAAAAGTTTGAGAGCATTTACAAAGAATGGATCGTATCATTATTCAATGCAGAGCTTGATATGGTCTTTTTTTAGCATAATATTACAATCTGTAATTTTTAAAAGTAATCATTTATTTTACCACCTCTTAATATTAATCTGGCTGATATGAGTCCAGTATTTGCATCCTGAAATAAAGGCCTATTCCCACTATCTGTATGCCTTTTTTACACGTAAAGTCATGGGAATCAAACATCAATACTGAGATACCTGCGCAGTCTATATAGTCTGGCTTACTCTCCGACTATCTGTATCTTCTGCTCCAATTTTCTTGTCAGCTTGTTACCCATCGTACTTTTTGTCATAACTCAACCTGTCATATAATATACTAATATAACAGTTTTGTGTTATTTTATGATAAGTTACAGTATTAAATTGAATTTAAAAGTATTTTTGGATAAAAATATCTATATCCATAATTTGAATAATCTTACTAAACATCATACTTAAAGTGCTTCATATTTATAAGCGTACAAATATTCCTTATATTTTTGTCGATTTTCCAGATTCAATATGTAAAATCGACTAATTCACAACATATAGTTTATTTTTATGACATTAAATTACAACTGATTATTTTTTTATAATTTTGTAATTACCAAAATGAATGAAAGCTGAAGTTATTACTAGCTAATTAAAAACAACCTCATTATTAAGTTAGATATGGACATTTTTTTTAACTTCTTTCTATTACCTTTATTAGTCAATAAATCACATAAAATACCTATTTCTCTATGTGCAAGACAAAACTAGAATATAATTCTTTAGACCTAATCCCTGTGGGAATGCTTCTGCATCAAAAACAATCGGAGTGGTTGAGGTTTTATGTTCCCGCATATCAGCGTGGATACAGATGGAGCGCAGAACAAGTAGAACAATTAATTGATGACCTTATAGAGTTTAAGACTCGCAAAGAAAATAACAGCCAAGCCTTTTACTGCCTTCAACCCCTTGTAGTAAAGCCTGTTAATCAAGACGGCATAGAGAGTCTTGAAGTAATTGATGGCCAACAACGGCTCACGACTATTCTAATTATTCTCCAAGTTTTGCGTCAATTGCAATATGAGGAAGAAAGAGATGAGGATACCCCACCATACTTTTCGCGTTTATTAAAAGATGCCTACGACATTAAATATGAAACACGAAGCAATAGTTCTGAGTGGCTACCCAAACTTAGTGAGACCCTCTTTTCTGATGAGGCATTTAAGAAGTTTGATAATCAGAATTGTGATTATAGTCATTTTGCAGAAGTGTTCAAGGCTGCATATAATAGGCTTAAGGGGGTTGACAGATCTGAATTTAAGACCATTCTTACAAATCACACTTATTTCATATGGTATTTACCTTTCGAGGGGGATGACAATAATGTTGAGATATTCGATAGACTTAATGCCGGTAAAATAGGCCTGAACAATGCTGAACTTGTGAAAGCACTATTGCTTCAAAGTAGCAACATTCCAACGTTAGAGAATTACGCAAGCCAGATAAACATGTCTGATAGAGATGTCATCCAAAAGATTGCACTGGAATGGGACAATATTGAACGTAAGCTTCATGATGATTCGTTGTGGGGATTCATATATAGCGAAGCAAATCAAGGCCTTGAATACGAAAGTAGAATTGAATATCTTCTAGATTTACAACAAGGCAAAACTATAAAGGATAAGGAACGTTATTTCTACACATTTAACGCTTATCTTCATTCTTATCGCCAAATGATGAAAAACGGAGGATTTAAAAATTCATCAAAGCGACTTGAATGGGTAAAAGTAGAATGGGATAATATTAAAATTCTATTTGACCTTATCATGGAATGGTATGAAAATCGACATCTATACCATAGAATAGGCTTTATCCTTGAATACAATCCAGACTATAATCTAAAAAGACTGGAATCTATTCTACCCCCCTTAGTCAAAGCAAGCGCATAAAAACTCTTGATGATATAATTATCGATATGGTAAAGAATATCTCATCAAAAAAATTGTTTTATGGTAATAAGGAATTGTCAGAAATTCTTTTCTTATATAATATATTGCTTGAAGATCGTCGTTACAACGACTCTGCCAGGTTTTCTTTTGCAGATTACAAGCAAGTACGAAAAAATACAGGCTGGGATCAGGAACATGTGGCTTCCAGCCAAGATCATGAGCCAAGTGAGAGTGAACAAAAAGAACTGGCAATTGACTTGATAGAACTCATTACTGGTAACAAGCCCAAACTTATAGATATCAATAATAAGAAGAGTTCAGATACACAAATCAAAGATACAAAACAACAGATGATATACGAGCTTGTAGTTGCTCCGGATTCATTGGATGCTAATGAGACAGAACTCTGCGGAAATTTACTTTCTATATTGAATCAAAATGATGATAGTAGATTGGAAAAATCAGAGTTAGATAAAATCTATGAGGCTATTTTCAAACACTTCAATGGTCATAAGGATCCATTGAAAGACTATTTCACTTCTGTACAAAAGAGAGAGAAAGATTTTATTTGGAACTTCGTTCTGCTTAATGCAAAAACAAACCGTAGCTACGGCAATCACATTTTTCCTGTGAAAAGACGAAGAATCCTCGCTGATGAGTTTAAGGTCTATACTCCTGTAGGAACTCGCAATGTATTTGAAAAAGCCTACTCCCGTAAGATAGAGCATTTTCTCGCATGGACTCGAACCGATGCAAAGGCTTATTGGGAAGACATTAAGCGAGTATTAACTCCTTACGTTCAACTAACAGATATTGAATAATATGATAGTAGACATAAAAAAGACAGATGCTGAGGAATTGTCCTTTTTGGATATAGTTCGAAGGGATGGAAATATCAAAATACCACTTATTCAGAGAGATTATGCACAAGGACGACCTAGCAAGAAGATAACAAGCATTCGAGAGAAATTTATCAAGGATATTTACAACTGTATAATAAATAAAACGAGACTTAATCTTGACTTTGTATACGGTGCTACAAATGGCAAGAGATTCATACCTCTTGATGGTCAACAGCGTCTCACGACTCTATTTCTCTTACACCTTTATCTTGATGGGCTGAGAGGAAAACAGAATGAGAAGCTCAACTTTTTTTCACATATGAAACTCGCGACAGTTCACGGTTGTTTTGCGAAAAGATTATTGCTAATCGTTATGAGTTGTTTAATGTCGAGTCTTTAAGCAGCAAAAAGGATTCCGGAACCAATGAAGTTAAGCCAATGCCTTCATCTATCATTCGGGATCAATCATGGTGGCTGAATAAATGGAACGCAGACCCAACAATAGATGGCATGCTCCGCATGTTGGATACTATAGACTCTATCTTTTTCAAAAGTTGGGAAGAAGCTGCGAATAATTTGTTCTCAGCTGATCATAATACCATTTTGTTTCAATTTCTTAAGTTAGAAAACTTCTATGACCCTGACGATCTGTTTATTAAAATGAATGCCCGTGGCCTACCATTAACTGAATTTGAAATATTCAAGGGAAAATGGATGGAACAAATAGAGACTCTATATGAGCCTGCTGAAATTAAATCCTTGAAGTCGTTAATTGATGTTAGTTGGACAGATTTTCTTTGGCCTTTACGTACACAGAGAAAAGAGTTGAAAAATATTGATCCCTTTTTTCAAAATCTTCTTAAATTGATTATAGGCAATTCTACAGCAAGTTTGTTGAGTAATAAGGTGGATTTTGATATCCTTTTTGAGGCCAATAAAAAAGAACTCTCATTCTCTTACGGAAAGTACACAGAAGAATATAATGTCGTTTTCGATAGAGTTATGCTTGATCGAATTAAGGAAGAACTTGAAGCCATGTGTAGTCCCAACTCTGTTTTCACAAAGTTTAGAACAAGTGAGACTAAGCATGAGAAGTGGATAGATTTGGAAAAAGAATGGCAATTTTTCGTTATACAGGACAGAGACAATAATAACCCTAATTACAAGGGAAGAGTAACTCTTTATGCTTTATCTCGCTTTTCTACTCTTATGCCAAGTACAAATGATTGTGAGGTTAACCAATGGAGCCGACTTATAAGGAACCTAATTGAAAATACACGTTTTGACTCCTCAAACGATGCGGTAAGAGTAATTAAAGATATTGATACAATGCTCTTAGAGTTGACTGCTTATTATAAAGAGAACAATGGTTCATCCTGTGTTAATGACTGGGTAGCACAAAATACAACATTTACTCCCAAAGGGTTCACTAACTCTCAATGGGAAGAAGAAAAGATAAAAGCTGAACTGAGGAAAGATAGCTCTTGGAATGACGAAATAACAAAAGCTGAAAAGCATCAATATCTTAATGGCAAAATTGGCCTTATTCTCTGGTGTTCAGGGGAAATTACAGGCCTTATCCCTTTTAGTAAAAATACACTAAATAGAGACTTAAACAAATTCAAATCATACAGCGAGAAATGTCTTAAACTATTTAATGAAGCCGGACAAAAAGATTCAGAGGTAACATCTAAATTCCTTTTAGTCAGAGCCATGCTGAGCAAAGGAGACTATATGCCTAATTTGTCGGCTGATAGAAAAAATTTCTATAACGATCCGGGCCATCGTGATTATTCATGGAAAGCTCTTTTCAGGATTAACGACTACACTCATATTGATGCATTGAATATCTTAAAACAGGTTTTAGATGATGATAACTTTAATTCTGCTAATGTTTCTGAATCGCTGAAAGTTATTATCAATAAACGAAAAAGGAAGGATATACCTCTTTGGAGAAGACTTTTAACCTCTGATTATGGAGTTCAGATTCTCTCTCACTCTCGTCAAGGTTTTATCGCTTTTGCAGATGGTAAAATTCAAAACGCCCTCATTTATGGTTCATCAAAACGAAGTGGGTATCATTCAGAACTGAATATCCTCTATATTGAAAACCTGCTTAAAAAATTCAAGCCTAAAGCATCGGTATCTGTTACCTGGAATATGGGAACTGAGGCAGACTATAGTATAGATATAAATGGCCATACCATATCTTATTGGAATGATAAATGGCACAATAACAACATAACTCTTACCGCCCTAAACGAATTAGTAAAATTTATTAGAAATGCTATTGATAATCCTGTTTAAAATATCTCAAACAAATAATCACTAGGAGCAATTTAGACTATAAACTTAAGTGTGTCCAGTAAAGAAATTATTAACTTTACAGACACACTTATTTACTTTGAATAGGAAATTCAAGTTCATTTCCTTTATCAAACTTATAATGGACTTTTTTCTTTTATTATATGTAACTTATTGGCCAATACATAATTATCTCATTATTTTTAGTTCTTTTTCATGTCATCAGAGATAAGCAATTGGTCAATATCTATTGTAATGATAGAGTAGATATCTTTTACATTCGTATTGGTTTCCATATTATTTAGAATATCTTGAGACATTTCCTTGCAATGAGCCATTATACCAAAGTAAAAATCTTTGTTGGCAACAATAATCTTTGCACATTCTACATCATTAACAACAGGCTTAATAAAATTCGATATAAGCCCTCTCGCCGTATGATCATCCATACTATTCCCTAGATCTGGCAATAAATTACCAAAGACCTTAAATACATTAATTGGGCACTGGTTCTTTGCAAAGTAATCCAACTTATTATTAAAATATTCAAGCAACTCCGATCTTTTACATACGAGTAATAAATTATTCAATAAGTCTGGATATTCAACCCTACTTACAGTTATAACACGCTCTAAAAGGCTTTTCAGCTCTTCATATAAATTATTCGTTAATTCTGGCAAAAACTTGGTTCCTAAAAACGATTGAACAAACTGGCTCCAATAAGTATTAGGACTGTTATTGGGACTATATAAAAAGCCTTTGGGTTGCTTTTCTAATGCCCTTACACCTAAATTTATTATACTATTTGTAAATAGGCCAGGATATGTTTTATAAGTATCGAACAAATCTTGCAAACAATATGATGCATATGCCGTTACGTCAGAATCATTCCAATCCGGTTTCCACCTATTAAAATGTGGAAATATTTCAGAATATTCTAAACTTAAATTCTGCTTAATTGTCTTGATATTTTTTGCAGTATATTTAACATCCAGTGTTTGTCCCAATTTATTTTTTATAATGAAAACATTAAGTAATCTACATGCAGAATGCTGGCTACCAGCCTGTTTGAGCAGATAGTCATAATCCATATATTTCTCAAAACAATTAGCTATTCGAGGTATTATTGTTTCACTTATATTGGCAATATCATGACCATCAGCCAAAAACATAGCAAACAAGTCCTCAACACCTCGTTTTTCTGTGATTGTGGCAGATGTTGCATCTATCTTCTGAATAGTTTGAGAGATAAAACTACTTGTAAAGCGGGCTGTAATTCTACCATTACCATTATCAAGCAGTCTGCTTATATATGATACAATTCTAGGTTCCTTAATATTAGTTTCAGTCTTTATCAAGTTAGAGAGATTAGTTCTTAAAGATGATAAATCGTATGCATCATTTTGATATATCAGTTCGACAAACTCATCTATCCTTTCTGTTCCTTTCTCAATTTCTGAGAATACATACTCGTTGAGACTCGCATTATCAGCACTGACTTGATAAATATTATACTCCTTTCCTGCTGCAACCACAAATTCAACAAAATGTTTAGATTCAAGCTCAATAGACTTTATAACATCCTCAAACTTAACATCCTTACCTGAATCTGTCAAGCATGTCTTCAGCTTGTTTAAGACAATAAAGTAAGCAGAGCCAGTTTCAATCTCACACTCTTGAATAGTTTTAATATATGATTCACACATATTTCTCACACGCAAGCTAGTCGCATGATATATGATTGTTCCAAGAGCATCATCGAATCGCATACTATCACATGAGGCTTCCGATCTCAGATTGGCCAACATGTCCCATTTCTTCTGAACTTTCTCTTTGTCTTCTTCCGACAAACTACTCATATCCAATGTGGACAAACTTTTTACCGCTTTATCAAGTGACTCCGTCGTCACTTCTTTAGCAAGAATATCTGTCAAGACGGATATAAAATGAGGCTTCTCAACAAAGCGAGCCAAAGAATCACCTGATTTGATAGCAGTAGATAGTAATCTTCTTAAAGGTAATTCTCCAGCCAATGATTTATCGTGCAACCCATAGGCAAACTGACATAGTTGAGTTCTAACAGACTCTTTGTCTGGATAGAAGGAAGATATGTCTTTAAACAATGCATCACTGAGCAAATTCTCTTCTAAAGAATTGTTTTCATACAGGAGTCCATCCTTTTTAAGGATGAATAGCGCTATATTTTGCAACCTGTATTCCATAGCAGGCCACTGTAAACGCATAGCTACAAGCTCATTAATAAATGATATCACAGTCCGAGGATTGGGATTAACATGAAACAGCATAAATACCTGACATATGTGTTTTTGGTCATGTTCTTCTGTACCAAAGGCATCCTCAAAGTATTTGTTGAATAACTTATTGTAGTCAGTTATTACTGGTTGAGGAATAGTATATACGACAGGGAATGTCTTATTGATAAAACGTTTGAACTTTGACTTATCACTATCTTTAATTTTACCATCCTCCCCACTTTCATAAATTGCGTCACACAAGTGCATATAATCATATGGAATAATAGTCCATATATTTTCAAACTCACTACCCGCAAAAAATGTATATATGGCAGACCAAAGCTGCATCACCTTTTCAGATGGCAGTCTATCCATATTATCAAATACAATTATAACTTTCTTTATCTTATTTCCCTTTGCTCTACCAAGATGAGACGAAATGGCATGCATCCAATTCTTAAATTCCATTACAGAGGGTTCCTCACTGGATGTAAATTGCTCAGTAATTGTATCATCACTCTTTTGTGTTAATAATGTAAAGACATTTTTCCAATTTTTGTCTTTATATCTATAATAGCCTGCCACTATAAGCCCCACAATAATGGGAGAGTATTCTAGTAGTATCCATTTCCAAGATAACGAGATACATTCATTATCAAGCAATTGATTGATAATTATATTCAGTATAGTAAATAAGCCTATTAGAACAATTCCCCAAATAGCCGAACCTGTAAGCCTCGTTTGAGGTTTGGTAATTGTGGTCGTTTTATTTGATAGTAATAATGATAATTGGTCCTTCCATTCTGCTTTATTAGATTCCCCATTTCTCATTTTTATTTCAACTTTTCCTCCCAAAACCTTATTTTCTATAAGGTCATTAGTAAGCGTTTCCAGAATAGATCGGCGCTGTAGATCTTCTTGATGCCCCCAGGCATCATATGTAAAAGTATGATATCCTTCTCCGTCAAGGTGCTTCTTTATATTCTCTACCACATTAGATTTTCCAGACCCCCATTTCCCTTCCAATCCAATTATTCTAGGCATCTGCCCCCGTTCTCGAGAGGATGCAGAATCATTAGAACGAATGTACTTACAAATATTATTCGCAAGATTGGTCTGAGATTGACCTTCAAAAACATCATCTCCAGTTGGTTTATCAGGAATAAACCGAGGATACTGTTCATTATTTGCCATTGTATTTATATTTTTAGATTTTCCAAACAATGCAACTATAAGTTTATGAATTAGATTAAACATACAAGAAACTATTTCATACAATTTGCAACAACGTCTTCTTTTCGCCTGACAATTGTGTCTATTCTATCAAATATCACATCCGTCTCTTGCTCATTCAACCCAACTTTTGCTACCACAGTCAAAAGATCTTCTTTCGTTGGTTCAATCTTATCATTAATTGAAGTAGTACGAAAACCATTGATGCCATCACTTGGCAGCAAGTCATAAGCCGGAGCAAAATGCCAATCTCCATCACGATAAATGAAGGCAAAGTTCTTGGCGTGGTCATCTTTGTTACCTATCAGGTAGTTGAATACCATCAGTCGATAGACTTTCCACAGCTCGGCTACGCTATGTGTCAGCATAGCACAAACTTGAAATATATGTGTATAATCGATACTAGGCAAACGATAATCAGCACCTATAAGGCCAGCCATGCTTACTACATGCAATTTGCCATTTGAAGTCCGGTCAAATCGTTCTACACCAAAATATTTATCTTCAAAGAGACGTGTTTCCGGCATTTCAATTCCGCATTGCTTGGCAAGAAGCGAATAACGGTATTCATCTATACCTATATTGTGCGGATCTCGCTTGGCACGGAACTTAACCAGCCATTCCTTGTTATCATAACGAATGAAGATTTTAGGTCGTGCACCTCCAGGTGAACCACCGCGATCTTGAAACTCCTCAATACCTTCGCCCGTATAATCGTCACTATCCAATATTTGCTCTGCTTCCAATGCCAACTTCTCGAAATCGACATAATCCTGCCTTGTCACCACACTATGGTCCGGACGGAATTCTAATGCTCCACGTCCTGTGGAACCTACCAATGCAAGGCGATCCAATAAAGTTAAAGTCCGTGGATTGATATTTTTTTGTTGCAAGTACCTGTCTAAAATAAGCAATCCCCATCCGTCAGGTAAACAATCATCAAAAACGCCAAATCCTCCTTCAAACGGACGAGGTTTAGCTATAAAGACACCGCTTTTCAAGGGCAATTCGAATGGTGATATGGAAAAACCGGAGCCAAGCCATTCTGCCGAATACTCGAATGCACATAACCCCTCTTTAGTCAATGCCAAGCGCCCGACTAGCCGATTATCATATATCACTTCAATTTGCTTGATATTATTCATTTTTCTTTCCTCGTTTACGGATAACATTTTGTTCGTTTAATACATCGTCTAGGGATTGATATTGCTTTTGTGCAAAAAGAGCGTCAAATTCGGATAACGCATTTAAAGCAAATCCTATTTGAAGCAAACCCTTTAAAGATATTTCCCCAGTCTGTTCAAACCTACGGTAAGTAGCAAACTTAAGGCCGGCTCTTGCAGCTATGCCTTCTTGAGTTAGATTTAACTCTAATCTCCGTGCTTTTACTCTGGTGGCAATTTGCTTCGCCACATCATCCGGAGTTGATATATTAAACGATATTATATTATTCATAAGGCAACTATTATATATATAACAAACAAAATATTGTTTATACAAAGATAATGATAATGTTTCAAGATCAAGCATTTTGAAAGCTCTTTTTTTAGCTTATACGAATAATATCTTACTTTCCAAAATGGAGGTACAAGCCGAGAATGGTGCTAAAAATCACTAACTTACACATTCTCAGATACTTGCCAACCTGCTGGTTGTACCTTTTAGAGTGCTATACTATTGATAATCAACGATGTACACATGCTGCATCGGCAAGTAAAGCTAATCATATATACCCAGTTATCCCCAAAACGAAAACGATGAGAGATTTTCCTTTATAGATAGCTTAGGATGTTCAGTTCTCCTATCTCCCATTTCAAAACAAAGGCTGTCCATTATCTAATATGTGACAGCCTTTCTATGAAAGTTTTCTTCAGATAAATATCATACTTTTTTCATAAACTCCTTCGGTGTTTTTCCAAAATACTCCTTATACCTGCCTCTGAAGTTTTTCAGATTTCGCATACCCACCATTTCAGCAACCATAGTCACAGAAAATTTTCCGCTTTCCAAAAGTTCCCGTGCCTTCTCCATCCTGATTCTCGAAATCAAATATTTGGGTGCTTCTCCCGTCAACAACTTCCACTTATTATAAAAGGTTGTCCGGCTCATGCACATCCTGGAGGCAATATCATCTACTGTCAAATCCTCTTTATCCATATTCTCCATAATGTAAAGCTTCACTTCATTCAAAAATGCCAGATTGGCATCCTGCTGAGCCCGCTCCATAGGTTTCGTTAAAAAATCTTCTCCAAAAACTTTCTGAAGAAATGTCTTCCGAAGAAAACGGCTATTATTTATCAATATGGATATTTCCACTTTAAGGTCCTCCAGATTAAAGGGCTTACATACAAAGAGATCAGCCTGAGAAGAACAACGCTTTTCCCGCCGTTTCACATCAATGTGCGCCCCCATCAATATCACCGGAATAAAGGAGGTGTCCCTCGACGTCTTCAGTTTAGAAGAAAGTTCCTCACCGCTCATACCTTTCAACATGATATCACAAATCACCAAATCCGGATACTCTTCACATATTACCTCCAATGCTTCCTGACCGTCATCAAAGCTCCTCACTACAAAACATTCCGATAAACGTTTCTCAAGATAATCCTTGAATCCCTTGTCATTATCCGCAAGTATCACTAAAGGTCTATCCATATTTTTTTTCTTCGAGAAACCATGGAAAGCTATTTCCGACTCATTCACCTGAAAAGTGTCCGGAATATTTAAGGATGTATACCCCCCCGAAACCGCACACGAACATCTTATGGGAAATCGAAGCAGAGCCTCCTTTTCCAAAGTCAGTATTTTCCCGTCACATATATTCATCAACTTGTCAAAAAACACACCGCCCATGCCATACTGCTTGCCATGCAGAGGTCGCAGAATAGGAAGCCGCGACGAGTACCATCTGCAACATTTCAGAAATCGCTTGTTGCCTGTATCCTTAATCCTGATTGCCCAGTAATCTCCCTTCAACGAAACCTGCATCGAGAGATGCGTTTCCGGCAGAGAACACTCGATGGCACTCAATACAAACCGGTCGATAACCGGAGATATCTTTCCCGGATCAAACCAAGCGCTTGCATAGTCAAAATCCGGAACCAAATCCAGCTTCATCTGTAACCCGGCCACATGAGACTGTAAAAAAGACACTTTCTTCCTCATAAATGCGCCGATTTCATGTTCTGCAACTACCAGGCTACCAGAATTGCCAAATAGTCGTTTCAACTCCATCAACGCTATCAAGTGCTGCTCCAGCCCGCCTATATGATGAAGTGCAACAGCCAGTTCCTTCTTTATGTCTTCCGGACAGTCTCCTTCGTAAACTGCCCCTAACGGTGTCTTAATCAAAGAAATGGGATTACGTATGTTTTGAAAGGTATCAATGAAATACTGATTTCCCTCTTTCAGTAAATCTCTTTCTTCACTGATACAGAGTAAATGGAACAAAAGCCAACATAATATACAGATTCCACTAGCCACTATTGGCAGAACAGACCAGGGAACCTTATGATATACGCCGATGGATAGCAGGAAAACGCATAATGACACTACTATTATTATTATCGATAAATGTTTCATACTATTATAAGTTTAAGTAATAATGATTCATACTAATATATACCCGAGTTTTCAGTCAATAGCAGGATAATCCCAAGTATGTCATCAGGAGGCGGTCTAATGGGGGAACGGTAGGTTCCTTGAGTCATCGAATTCACCTTACCAACCCTCGTTTGCTAGAAGAGCCTGCATTTCGTCCACCTGTATTTCATACCCAGCAACTCTCTAAACCATTCATTTCCCATGCCCAACGTATCTTTAAATATCAATACAACATTCCGCTTATCCAAGATAGCTCCAATCAATTATTCTCAAACAAAATAATAGTATAACAAACGGAAAGGCTAAAAAGATGATACCACTTCACACATATTCTTATCATACTCACATATCTTGCGCATGAAACAGAAAGACATTATCTTTGCAGCATGAAACAAGAACTGAAAGAAAACGGAGGATTACCGGCACATATACTCTGGACACTTGCTATCGTAGCTGGCGTGTCCGTAGCCAACTTGTATTACAATCAACCCCTGCTTAATATCATGCGGCATGAATTGGAAGTTTCTGAATTCAAAACGAACCTCATTGCCATGATTACACAAATCGGATATGCGCTGGGATTATTGTTCATCGTCCCATTAGGAGACCTCTATCGACGCAAGAATATCATCCTAACGAATTTCTTCCTACTCATATTTTCCCTTCTAGCCATTGCCATGGCACCGAACATCTACATCATCTGGGCAGCATCACTCATTACCGGCATCTGCTCCATGATACCCCAAATATTTGTACCGATTGCCTCGCAATTCTCACGCCCCGAAAACAAGGGACGGAATGTAGGTGTCGTCATCTCAGGATTACTGACTGGAATACTTGCATCACGTGTTGTCAGCGGATTTGTGGGTGAAGTGCTTGGCTGGCGTGAAATGTACTTCATCGCCGCTGGAATGATGTTACTATGCGCTATCGTTGTATTAAAGGTACTACCGGACATACAACCGACTTTCCAAGGCAAATATTCCGGGCTGATGAAGTCTCTTTTCTCATTAGTAAGAGAATACCCCTCTCTACGAATCTACTCGATACGTGCAGGACTGGCCTTTGGCTCATTCCTTGCCATGTGGTCCTGCCTTGCATTCAAAATGGGAGAAGCCCCGTTCCATGCATCCAGCGATGTCATCGGCATACTAGGGCTCTGCGGCATTGCCGGAGCCTTAACCGCATCTTTTGTAGGAAAATATGTAAAAAAGGTAGGCATACGCAATTTCAACTTTATCGGTTGCGGAATGATTCTGCTTGCATGGGCCTCGCTCTTTTTCTGCGGAAACAACTATGCAGGTATCATTACCGGTGTCATTCTTATAGACATAGGCATGCAATGTATCCAACTCAGCAACCAGACCAGTATTTTCGACATCTACCCGTCTGCCTCCAATCGGGTAAATACGATTTTCATGACCACTTACTTCATCGGCGGCTCTTTGGGTACCTTCCTTGCAGGAAGCAGTTGGCAGACTTGGGGATGGAGTGGCGTGGTCGGCACCGGCGTTATTTTAACAATAATATCGTTGTCCATCACCCTTTACAGCAAGAAATAACAAGGATACTATCATTTTTCCAAGCAAACGCAAAGATTTGATAATTTTTATTTGTCATGCAAAGGATAAGGAAGATATTGAACAGAATTGTTATACCTTTGTCGCATCAAACTATAAACGACAGATTGATAATAGATTCGTCAACCAAGCATAGTCAAAAACAACCCTATGAATTCAGCAAAGAAAATACCCTCTCCACTCGTTTCTCTATTTCCCATCGCTTTTCTCGTAGGAATGCTGTTCGCCACCATCCATACTTTCGGAAGTGACGCCTTGAGTGGAGGAAGCCAGATTTCCCTGCTTGCCACCACTGGTATGTGTGTCTTTATCGGCATGACTTTCTACCGCATCCCTTGGAAAGATTATGAACTTGCCATCACCAACAACATTTCAGGTGTTGCCACAGCTATCATTATTCTATTGATTATCGGTGCTTTGAGCGGCACATGGATGATAAGTGGGGTGGTACCTACCCTTATATATTATGGTATGCAGATTATCCATCCGAATTTTTTCCTTGCTTCTACCTGCATTATTTGTGCATTGGTATCAGTAATGACGGGAAGTTCATGGACCACTATCGCCACCATCGGTATCGCCCTTTTGGGCATAGGTAAGGCACAAGGTTTTGAAGAGGGATGGATAGCCGGTGCCATCATTTCGGGAGCCTATTTCGGAGACAAAATTTCACCGTTATCGGATACCACGGTCCTTGCCTCATCCGTAACGGAAACACCGTTATTCAGCCATATCCGCTATATGATGATCACCACCGTCCCCTCTCTCCTCATCACCCTTGTCATCTTTACAGTAATGGGACTCACACACGAAACGAACAATACACAACAGATCGCGGAATTTACGGCAGCATTGGACGCCAAATTCAACATTACTCCCTGGTTACTGGCTGTTCCCGTGATTACGGGAATACTGATTGCCCGGAGAGTGCCTTCCGTCATCACACTCTTTCTCTCCACTCTGCTGGCAGGGATATTCGCCTTCATCTTCCAACCGGGACTACTGAATGAGATAGCGGAAGGTGGGAATATGTTCAAAGGGATAATGATGACATTCTATGGCAGTACCAGTCTACAAACTGACAGTGACATGTTGACAGAACTGATTGCCACACGAGGTATGGCAGGAATGATGAATACCATCTGGCTCATCATCTGCGCCATGTGTTTCGGTGGAGCCATGACGGCAAGCGGCATGCTAGGAAGCATCACTTCCCTATTCGTCCGCTTCATGAAGAATACAGCCAGCATGGTAGCATCCACCGTATGTTCCGGATTGTTCCTGAACCTTGCCACGGCAGACCAGTACATCAGCATTATCCTCACCGGAAACATGTTCAGCAACGTTTACGCAAAGAAAGGCTACGAAAGCCGGCTACTTAGCCGTACCACGGAAGATGCCGTTACCGTCACCTCCCCGCTTATCCCATGGAACACCTGCGGCATGACGCAAGCCACCATTTTGAGTGTACCCACACTGACCTACCTTCCCTATTGCTTCTTCAACCTTATCAGTCCGGTAATGAGTATCTTTATTGCTGCTATCGGATATAAAATAATTAAAAAACCGGTGAACAATCCTGGATAGGCATTGTTCTTGCAATAAACTTATAACGAACAATTTATTTAAACCTAAACAAAAAAAGATTCGATTATGAAAAAGTTTATTGCATTAGCAGCAGTAGTATTGGTAAGCATGGCAACAACGACCATGTATGCACAAGAGAGTAGAGCTGAAAAGCGCGCAGACCGTAAAGCCCAAAGAGACGCAGAACGTGCACGCCTGAAAGCTGAAGAACAAGCACAGGATGCCATTTCGTACGATGACGCAATGGCGGCCTTGAAAGCTCACCAGTTCGTAATGGAGGCAGACCAAGTGATGTTCCGCAACGGACAGACCGCATTTGTAAACTCCAACACCAACTTCGTATTGGTCAACCAAGGACGTGGCACCGTGCAGGTAGCCTTCAACACCGTATACCCAGGTCCTAACGGCATTGGCGGTGTAACAGTAGACGGAACCGTATCGGACATCCAAATGACTACCGACAAACGGGGCAACGTGAATTGTAACTTCAGCATCCAGGGTATCGGCATTTCCGCCCAGATATTCCTTACGCTGACCGATGGCGGGAACAACGCAACCGTAACCATCAGCCCGAACTTCAACTCCAACACCATGACTTTGAGCGGGAACCTGGTTCCGCTGGAACAATCCAACATATTCAAGGGACGTTCCTGGTAAAACCCTTATATAAATATATATATTCCCACTCCGCCACAAATCACACTAAAAAGTGTACATTTGTAGCGGAGTTTTTTATATACCAATGTCATGAGAGAATTTATCATTGCAGACAATCAAGATATCACCAAAGCAGGCATGATGTTCCTATTGGGCAGACAGAAAGACACCTCCCTGCTGCTGGAAGCCGACAACAAGGCAGAACTGATACAGCAACTACGCCTGCATCCCACCGCCGTTGTCATTCTGGACTATACCCTTTTTGATTTTTCGGGAGCCGAAGAGCTAATGGTACTTCACGAACGCTTCAAGGAAGCCGATTGGCTACTCTTTTCCGACGAATTGAGCCTACCGTTCCTGCGCCAGGTATTGTTCAGCAGCATGGCATTCGGCGTAGCGCTGAAGGATAATTCCAAAGAAGAGATACTGACCGCACTACAATGCGCCTCACGCAAGGAGCGATTCATCTGTAATCACGTCAGTAACCTGCTGCTCGCAGGCAACGGTTCCTCCTCCCCCACTCATCCTACCATCAAAGATGATTTACTGACTACTGCCGAACGGAGCATCCTAAAAGAGATAGCCCTGGGGAAAACAACCAAAGAAATAGCTGCCGAACGAAACCTCAGCTTCCATACGGTAAACAGCCACCGGAAGAATATCTTCCGGAAACTGGGTGTAAACAATGCGCACGAAGCCACCAAATATGCCATGAAGGCAGGCATCGTAGACTTGGTGGAATATTATATATAAATCTCCCCGCTCCCGACACACAGCCGGGCATCAGCATCATACACCACTCCGAACTGGCCCGGAGCAATGCCTTGCAGCTTTTCTTCCGAAACAATGCGGTAACCCTCCGCCTCCTTTTGCAACCTGCCTTTGACAAACTCCGGCGTATGGCGTATCTTGAAAGTCACCTCCACCTCTTCCTGCGCTCCCTTCCAGGGATTATCCGTAATGAAATGAAAATCGTACATACGGAATTCATAGCCGTATTGCAATGCCGTATCACATCCGCGGGACACGTAAATCACATTCTCCTCCACATCCTTGCGGACAACAAACCACGGTCCTCCACCCAACCCCAATCCTTTACGCTGGCCGATGGTATGAAACCAATAGCCCCGATGCTTGCCCAACTTTCTACCCGTTTCCAACTCCACAATATCCCCTTCCCTTTCGCCAAGGAAACGGCGCACAAAATCATTATAATCAATCTTTCCCAGAAAGCAGATGCCCTGACTGTCACGACGTCTGGCGCTGGGCAATCCGGCACGCAGGGCTATGTCACGAACCTCATTCTTCATCAGTCTGCCCAATGGAAACATCAGTTTGGAAACTTGCAGATAATCTATCTGTGCCAGAAAGTCGGTCTGGTCTTTCACGGAATCGGCAGCGGTACCGAGCCATGTCTTTCCATCCCTCAACACCGTAGTGGCGTAGTGCCCGGTTGCCGTGATATCGAAATCCTTCCCCACACGTTGCTCAAAGCACCCGAACTTTATCAGCTTGTTGCACATCACATCCGGATTGGGAGTCAAGCCACGTCTTATTTTATCAATGGCATAAGCCGCCACCTGGTCCCAATACTCCCGGTGCAGGTCCACTACTTCCAACGATAATCCATAACGCCGGGCAATGGCAGAAGCCATCTCCATATCCTCTTCCGCAGAGCAGTCCATATAATCGGCATCGTCCCTCCCTATTTTGATATAAAATAGAGAAGGACGGTAACCTTGTTCGCAAAGGAGATGTACCACCACGGAGCTGTCTACACCTCCCGACAATAATACAGCAATATTCATTCTATCGTATACTGTTATTCTTTTAAATTCTGTCAAATGCCTGGGACAAGTCGTCCAGCAAATCATCGATATGTTCTGTCCCGATGGAGAGGCGGACCGTGCCCGGTTTGATGCCTTGTTCTTCCAATTCCCGTGCACTCAATTGGGAATGGGTAGTGGTGGCAGGATGGATAACCAGGGATTTCACATCAGCCACATTGGCAAGCAACGAGAATATCTGTAAACTGTCAATAAACGTCTGCGCTTCCTTCACACCGCCCCGCACCTCAAACGTAAAGATAGAACCGCCTCCATTCGGAAAGTATTTCCCGTAAAGCGCGTGGTCAGGATACTCGGGCAGGGACGGGTGGTTCACGGCAACCACTTTGGGATGCTTCTTCAAGAATTCAACCACTTTCAAGGCATTCTCCACATGACGTTCCACGCGAAGCGACAACGTCTCCAATCCTTGCAACAGAATGAAAGCATTGAAAGGACTGATTGTGGCACCGGTATCACGCAACAATACGGCACGGATACGGATGGCATAGGCAGCAGGACCGGCAACGTCAACGAAACGTACTCCATGATAACTCGGGTCCGGTTCCGTCAGTTGGGGAAACTTCCCCGAGGCCACCCAGTCGAACTTGCCGCTATCTACAATAACACCACCCAAGGACGTACCATGCCCTCCGATGAACTTCGTTGCCGAATGGACTACAATATCTGCCCCATGCTCTATGGGACGAATCAGGTAAGGAGTACCGAAGGTGTTATCTATAATCAGAGGAATCCGGTGACGGTGTGCTATTTCAGCAACGGCATCAATGTCAATGATGTTGCAATTCGGATTTCCCAGCGTTTCAATGAATACTGCCTTGGTATTCTCCTGAATCGCTTTCTCGAAATTGTCCAGATTGCCCGGGTCCACAAAAGTAGTGGTAACCCCGTAGGCAGGCAATGTGTGGGCCAGCAGATTATACGTTCCGCCGTAGATGGTCTTAGCTGCCACGATATGGTCGCCTGCACGGGTGATATTCTCAAAGGCATAAGTGATGGCTGCCGCACCCGAGGCTACGGCCAATCCGGCAACACCGCCTTCCAGAGCCGCCACACGTTTCTCGAACACATCCTGGGTGGAATTCGTCAACCGCCCGTAAATATTCCCCGGGTCCTGCAAGCCAAAGCGGGCTGCCGCATGGGCCGAATTACGAAATACATACGAAGTTGTCTGATAGATAGGTACGGCGCGGGCATCAGTTGCCGGGTCGGGTTGTTCTTGTCCAACGTGAAGTTGTAGAGTCTCAAAGTGCAATTTCTTTGTTTCCATTGTCGTTTGTATTTTAGGTGAATAAACCGTTTCTCATTCGGATGTTGCAAAGATAGAGCGATAAGCCGGGGCAGACAATGACACAGATTAGGGAATTTTATACCACAATTGTGGTAGATAAGCAAGCAATTTTCTATCTTTAGATAAGATAGACTGCATTTCGGCAAAACTTTTTCATGCAAGCATGAAAGTTCTGCACTCAATTTGCACTATCTTTGCCCCCATGAAAGCAAGAAATATACTGATACTCATATTGGGAACCCTGATTCTTCCCATTTATCTGACTTCCTGCGGGGTGGACCGCTGGAAAGAGTATGCCGGACAGACCCAGACAGACCGCTGGATTGACGATACCATGCGTGTGTGGTACTATTGGGTAGACGCTATCCCCCATACCAACGACCTGAACTATTTTCAAGCCCCTTTCACTTTCTTTGCCTCGCTCAAATCCGAAGAAGACAAATTCTCCACCATCGACAGTCTGGTCAGCGTCACCACTACCCGCAGCATCCCCTATACGGATTACAGCTACGGATTCCAGTTCACTACCAACCAGATAGAAGTAGAAGGAGAAGAGAATGCCATTGTTGCACAGATTCTTTACGTTGCCGACGGAAGCCCGGCCTCGGAAATCGGGCTGAAACGGGGTGACTGGATTATGAAGATGGACGGGAACTTTATTACTGAACAGAATTATAAGAAACTGTATGGAAGTAGTGCCATGGAACTTACAGTAGGTTATTACGACGTGGAGAAAAATGCCATCGTTGCTTACGACAAACCCAGACAGATAGCATCGGCGCGTCCCGTCAACGACAACCCGGTGCACTATAAGAATGTATATACATCAGGCAGCAAGAAAATAGGTTATCTGGTCTACAACCACTTCAGTTCCGGCCCCACGGACAACAGTAATGAATATGACAACGACCTGCGCAGCGCATTCCAATATTTCGCATCACAGCAAGTCAACGAATTCATCCTTGACTTGCGCTACAACAACGGTGGATTACTGAGTTGCGCAGAATTGCTGTGTACCATGCTTGCACCTTCCTCCGCCTTGGGACAAGAGTTGGGGTACCTGGAATTCAACAACCGCTTCAATCCGCAGATAGTACCGTTCACCCTGAACTCCGGACTCATCGGAAACGGAGCAAACCTAAACCTGAATACTCTCTACGTACTTACCAGCAGCCAGACTGCCTCCGCCTCCGAAATGGTGATTAACTGCCTCGACCCGTATATGGATGTTGTCATCATCGGCGGTACTACCGTAGGCAAGAATGTAGGTTCCAGGAATTTCTCCAGCCCCGAACTGATGATAACGATGAATCCCATCGTCTGCAAGATATACAATTCGGAAGGGAAATCTGATTATGAATCCGGATTCCAACCGGCCTACTCGGGATATGTAGTGAATGAGATGAGCGACATGTCACGTTTCCTGCCCTTTGGAGATACCAACGAAGCCTTATTGAGCACTGCACTCGGCGCCATCGACGGAAGCATACAACCGCCCGCACAAGAAGATACCCGTTCTTTAAGAGTGACCACTCTCGCAAACTCCATTGAACGTCGGGCAAGCCATGCCGTACGCATCAAATAAAAAGACCAATAGGATGAAACTAAACAGAAGAGTTACAATCATCACCCGATTTTCGGGAATCATGTTCAGCCTGCTGTTGCTCGGCGGACTGGCAGCTTGCAGCGATGATAACAATGGCAATGATACGCCAGAACCGGAGCCGTCAACCTACCCCACCACTCCTTTCTCCAAAATCGAACTCAAAGAAGTGATAGAGAGCGATGCGCAACCGGTTACTGCCACCCACACCTACCTTTACAACAGTGCAGGCAGGCTGACCAGCTACACCGGCAAACAGAGCTTTACAGCAGGAGACGAACTCTTCGAGATAGAGAATACCACTACTGTCGAATACAAGGACCATCAAGCCGTGATAACCGACGAAGCAGGTACAGTATCAACCTACACGCTGAATGACAAAGGTTATGCCACCACTTGTACCAGTCAGGATATGGCAGGAAATACCCGTACTTACACCTTCTCCTACCTCATCAACACCGAAGACAAATACTATCTGGAAAACATCACAGAAAAGCTGGACGACGGAAAAGAATACTCATTCATTACAATAGACTACAGCAACTTCCGGGCATTGCGCATACAGCAAAAGGTTGACACTTTTGAGCACAACAGTACGGCTACCACACCATCAGGCAATGAAATTGCAAATATCTCCGAAATACCAAGCCTATTCATTACGGACATGTATCCGCTTTCCATGCATGCGGTTGCCATATACGGGAAGATATTGGGAGAACCTGCAAACTATCTGATTACCCAACTCATCCCGGACAGCAACGGAGAAAGTGAAGAGACCACCACCTATACTTATACGTTAGATAACCGGGGTATCGTCACTTCCTGCCATGCAGTCGTCAGGCATATAAGGAACGGCTACGAGCAGGACTACACACGCACCGTGAACTATACCATCGAATAATAAGTTACTTACTTCTTAAAGAACTTGTCGAAGAAAAGGACGTGATAGTCTATGGAGTTGTTCCAATACGTTCCGGTATGTCCACCGGGACGGGTGATGAAGTCATGGTCTATCTTCCTTGCCAGCAGCCGGTTGTGCAAGTCCTTGTTCACTTCAAGAAAGAAATCGGCCTCACCGCAGTCGATGATTAGCGCCAAGTCTCCATTTACAATCTTATCCAGCTGGTTGACCACCGTATGCGCATCCCAAGATGCCTTGTTGGCAGCAAACTCTCCCAACTGCTTGTTCATTTCCCAATTCTGGGGGAACGGCCGTATATCCACTCCTCCACTCATACTGCCCGCCGCACCGAACACATCCTTATGGCGGATAGCACTCCACAAAGCACCGTGGCCACCCATACTCAATCCACTGATGGCACGTGCCTTTCTATCGGGAATGGTAGCATAGTTCCCGTCTGTATACTTCACCAGTTCCGAGGTGACAAAAGTCTCATAACGGTAGGCAGGATTCTCCGGACTGTCCCAATACCAACTGTTCTTGCCGTCCGGACATACAAATATGATTCCTTTCTCATCCGCCATCTGCGGCAATTCCGGCTTCAGTTGCACCCAGCTCCGCGCATTGCCGCCATAACCGTGCAACAGATAAACCACCGGACAAGCCTGCTTGCCGATAGCCTTATCAGGCAATACATACACAACTTTTACATCCTTATTCATGGCTGCACTTCTCACCAACACCGTGTCTACACGTGCCGCCTGCAACATTACGGCAGACAGACACCACAAAAGCCCCAAGGCAATAATTCTTTTTTTCATCTATTTATTGTTTATTTTTTCTAACGGATGGCAATATTAACAATAAATACTGAAAAATCATTATCTTTGCCTCACAAACTATTCAAAATCCACTATGGAGTTTATTATCATTCTACTTTTACTTATTCTGAACGGCATTTTTGCCATGTATGAAATCGCTTTAGTCTCCTCAAGTAAAGCACGCCTTGAAACTCTTGTCGGAAAAGGGAACAAAAGAGCCAAAGGAGTATTGAAACAACTGGAAGAACCCGAAAAATTCCTCTCCACCATCCAAATCGGTATTACTCTTATCGGTATCGTATCCGGTGCCTATGGTGGTGCCACCATCGCTGATGACGTAGAACCGCTGTTCGCCCTCATTCCGGGAGTAGCCGCCTATGCCAAGACTCTCGCCATGATTACCGTAGTAGCCATCATCACCTATCTGTCGCTCATCATAGGCGAACTGGTGCCCAAGTCCATCGCCTTGAACAACCCGGAACGATGGGCCACCATGCTCAGCCCCTTCATGATTGTGCTGACCAAGATCTCCTATCCGTTTGTATGCCTGCTGAGCGCTTCCACCAAACTGATGAACAAACTCATCGGACTGAACAGCGGCGAAGAACGCCAAATGACACAAGACGAACTGAAGATGATTCTGCACCAAAGCTCGGAACAAGGCGTCATCGACAAAGACGAAACGGAAATGCTGCGTGACGTGTTCCGCTTCTCGGACAAAAGAGCGAATGACCTGATGACCTATCGCCGCGACATCGTCGTGCTCCATCCCACAGACACACCGGAAGAGGTGCTGCGTATCATCCACGAAGAACACTTCAGCAAATATCTCCTGGTGGAGCGGGGAAAGGACGAGATTATCGGTGTGGTTTCCGTAAAGGACATCATCTTGATGATGGGCGGCGAACAACCCTTCAACTTACGTAGTATTGCACGCCCTGCTTTGTTTATTCCGGAAAGTTTGTATGCAAAGAAAGTTTTAGAGCTGTTTAAGAAGAACAAAAACAAGTTCGGAGTTGTTGTAGACGAGTATGGAAATACAGAAGGTATCATCACCCTGCACGATTTGACGGAAAGTATCTTCGGAGACATCCTCGAAGAGAATGAAACGGAAGAAGAGGAAATCGTTGTTCGTCAGGACGGTTCCATGCTGGTGGAAGCTTCCATGAATCTGGATGACTTTATGGAGGCGATGGGCATTATGAACTATGATGACCTGAAAGAAGAAGACTTCACCACCTTGAGCGGTCTTGCCATGTTCTTGATAGGACGGGTGCCGAAAGCCGGAGACTTGTTCAACTACAAAAACCTGGACTTCGAAGTGGTGGATATGGACCGCGGACGGGTGGACAAGCTGCTCGTCATCAAGAAAGAAGAAGATGAATAACAAACGCTATTGCGTCTTTATAATTAACTTAAACCATTAAAGCAATGAAAAAAGTAATGATGATTGCAGCCCTTGCCGCTGCATTGGTATCCTGCCAATCAAAAGGAACTCAGAACAATGACACCGTCGCCATGGACGAAAGTGTAATGGCTGTTACCGGCAATGACTCGTCTGCCGTAGCCGTATACGAAGGAATCCTTCCCGCCGCCGACGGTCCGGGCATCCAGTATGTATTGAGCGTAGACAGTGTAGGTCCCGACGGAGAAAGCGGCTACACGCTGGTAACAACTTATCTGGATGCCGAAGGCCCCGGAAAGAACAAGAGCTTTACTTCCAAAGGAAAGAAAGAAGTTATCCAGAAAGACGTCGACAACAAGAAGAAAACAGCCATCAAGCTGACCCCGAACGACGGGGACACTCCGGTGTACTTCGTAGTAGTGAACGACACAACCCTGCGCCTTGTCAACGACAGCCTGCAGGAAGCAGTGAGTGACTTGAATTATGACATCATCCAGGTGAAATAGTCCATCCATACTTATAAGAAAGAACGGTACAGCCGGAATTACTGGATTCAGTGGTTCCGGCTACTGTTTTTTCAATGAAGAGGCATTTCAAACAAGAGAACAGAAGGCTATATCAAAAAGTTAGTGTTATCTTTGTAGCTTCATCAAAGTATATATAAACATGAAACATTCTTCCGAAAAACCTTTAGCACCTGCCAACTACTCACGCTGTTTCAACAACCAATGCCCGAAAGCCGACAACTGCCTGCATCGCTTAGCTGCCCTTCGCGATACCCCCGAGTACCCGTCCATCCGCATCATCAATCCACTGTGCATTCCAGAGGATAGCAGTCAATGCGCCTATTTCCAATCGACACAAAAGATACATGTTGCGTGGGGAATCAGCCACTTGCTCGATGAAGTTCCCTACAAGAATCTCCAACCTCTGAAAAGCCAGTTGATAGCCCATTTCGGCCGCGGAAAATACTACCGCTTCTACCGGGAAGAATCTTACCTTTCCCCCGAAGACCAGAACTATATCCGCAGAACTTTCCACCAATACAACATTCCGGGAGAACCGGCTTTCGACTCTTACAGCGAGGAATACAAATGGTAGAAAGGTAATCTTCAGCCCCCTTTTCATGTCATTTTATCACTGAAAATATAGATAACACTTTAGTTCACAACGGTGAACACTTTGTTACAACAGTAAGAAACAAAGTGTTCACATACTATGAAACAAACTGTTCGCACTCAATAAAACGAACTGTTTTCTTTAACGGAACAAACTGTTTCCTACTAATGAAACAAACTGTTCTCCATATTGAAACAAACCGTTCTCCTTAGGGAAACAGACGGATTCCCTTTTGAAGCCCTACAAGGGGAATAATTATCGCCTGCGAAAATATAGGAGGAAATACAGCGACATAGTGCGATACCTATTCTCTGCAAAACGGGTGAACGTGTTCGGGAGGATATTGCAGCAACACGGGATGAGGTAAAGGAAAGAGAGGGGGAGATGGTATATTGTGTGGTAAAAGTGGAGAGGTAGAAAAGACGGAAAGGATTACAGTTGAAATAAATTCTTTTTCTTAACTTTGTGAAATAGAAACATCGAATATGACGATGAAGAAAATAAAAATATGAAAACAGCACTATCTATAAATCAACCGTTCAAGGATTGGGTAAACCACCTAAAACAAGACATTCGTAGTGCACAGATTAAAGCGGCTGTACGCGTGAACAGCGAACTGCTTCACCTTTACTGGCAACTGGGGGCAGAAATTATAGAACGGCAGAAAGAAATGACTTGGGGAAGCGGATTTCTCGAAGAGTTGAGTCGTGAGCTGATGGCAGAATTTCCTGATATGAAAGGGTTCTCATATAGAAACATACGCAGTATAAAGCAGTGGTATCTATTTTATAATGAGCCATATACAATTTGGCAACAAGTTGTTTCCAAATTAGGTGAAGAGAAATTTTTCTCCATCCCTTGGGGGCATCATCTCTATATCATCTCCCAATGCAAGGAAGTGAACTTATTCGGAGAAAGACAGTTAAACAATAAAACCGGAAACATATATGGCCGATAATTATCTTGAAAATCAGTACGAGCAATACCGGGCACGCAAAGCAGCTTGGGAGAAAGCGAAAAAATCCGGTAAGGCACAAACGCTACATAAGCCGACACTTCCCCTCAAAAAAGGCGGAAAGAAAGTGTTCGTTACCGGAGGTGCAGGGGGTATTGGCAAAGCCATTGTAAAAGCTTTCTGCAAGCTTAATTACCAAGTAGCCTTTTGTGACAAGAATGAACTGAAAGGGCAGCAAACCGCCCAAGCCACCGGAGCACAGTTCTATCCCGTCGACCTAAACAGCAAAGAAGCATTGGAACTTTGCCTGCAAAATATTTTCAAGGAATGGGGGGATATTGACATCATTATAAACAATGCCGGCATCAGTGAATTCTCTCCCATCACAGAAACGAGTGTGGAGACTTTCGATAAAATATTGTCTGTGAATTTACGTCCGGTGTTCATTACTTCACATGCGTTGGCAGTACACCGCAAAAGTCAAAACAACACGAATACCTACGGAAGAATCATTAATCTCTGTTCTACGCGCTATCTGATGAGTGAACCGGGCAGTGAAGGATATGCAGCTTCCAAAGGAGGCATCTATTCGTTGACGCATGCGTTGGCTTTATCGCTTGCAGAGTGGCACATCACGGTCAACTCTATCTCTCCGGGCTGGATTCAGACACACGATTATGAACAATTACGGGCAGAAGACCATTCGCAACACCCCTCCAGACGGGTTGGCAAACCGGAAGATATTGCCCGTATGTGCGTATTCCTATGCCAAGACGAAAACGACTTCATCAATGGCGAAAACATAACCATTGACGGAGGCATGACCAAAAAGATGATTTACTGGGAATAGCCCTTTTATAAAACAATCTGCCCAATATAATAATTATAGGATATGAACATGAAAAAGTCTTTTATAGGAATCCTGGCAGCAACCATCATCCTCAGCGGATGCGGCACAAGCCAGATGGCTGTAGGCGACCCTAACGCAGTGCTCGCAGGAGCTGCCATCGGAAGTAATGTAGGCGGTGCCATCGGCGGCTTGATAGGAGACAGCAACGGAGGCTGGCGGGGAGGATACCGGGGTTCCGCCATCGGCACCATCATCGGGACCATTGCGGGAGCTGCCATTGCCAATGCAGCCACAGCCCCCAAAAAGCAGGAGGAGTACAGCTACCGGATAGAAAGAACACAGCCCTATCCCCCGCAATCCGGAAGACAGCCGCAAGCATCGGCCATCGACCACTTGAGGATACGGAATATACGTTTCATTGATGACAGCCGCAACCACGTCATCAATTCGGGCGAAAACTGTAAAGTGATTTTTGAAATCATGAACGAAGGAAACAAAACAGCCTACAACGTAGTGCCGGTGGTGGTGAAAACCACGGGCATGAAGCGTATTTACATATCGCCGTCGGTCATGATAGAGCAAATAACTCCGCGCAACGGTGTGAAATACACCGCCAACATCAGTGCCGGAGAACGGATAAAGACGGGTAACGTCACCATACGCATAGCCATAGCCGACGAGTACGGAGACGAATATGACTGGCAGGAGTTTTCGTTGCCCACACAACGGTAGAACAATGTCTTAACAGTAGTTTTTCAAAGAAATGGAACAACAGCAATCTTCTTTCAAAGAAAAAGAACGCATAGAACTACGGGAACCCCGACGCTTTAAAGTCACCATCTACAATGATGACTTCACCACCATGGAGTTTGTGGTAAAGGTACTCACCACCGTCTTTTACAAATCATCGGTAGAAGCGGAAACACTGATGCTGCAGGTGCACAAGAGCAACTCCGCGGTAGTGGGCATCTACTCATACGACATCGCCCACTCCAAAGTACAGAAAGCCACCCGCATGGCACGCAATGAAGGTTTCCCCCTCCGGCTCACCGTCACCCCGGAGGAAGAAGAATAAGAAGAAAGAAACAATATGGATATAAAAAATACGATATTCGTAAACCAAGCATTCGCTTCCGCACAAAGAAAGGCCGAGTCTTACCGGCACGAGTTCATCATGCCCGAACATCTGCTGAGCGCCATTATAGAGCAGGAACCCTTTATCCACACCCTGCAAGATACCTTCTACAATTATGTGGAGCTCAGCATCTCGCTGGAAAACTATCTGACGGAAGAAGTGGACACTGTCCCCGACAATGTGGAATACGAGTTGGGACTTTCCGTCCAGCTCAGCTCACTCCTGCAACATGCCTATACGGTGACAGAGTATTCCAGCGCCGAAGAGCTGGATGTTCCTCATCTGATACAAGGCTTGCTGCAACTGGAAGATTCCTGGGCATGCCATTTCCTGAAGGAAGCAGTCGGCGGCGACCTGCCCGAATTCCTCAGCCTGCTCATCACCCACTACGAAGAAGCGGAGCTGGCAGAAGAAGCAGGCGGTACGCCATCTCCCGATGAACAAGAGAAAACAGAACCGTGGCGTAACTACGTGACCTGCCTCAACGACCATCTGGCAGACCACAACCCGCTTATCGGCAGGGAGATGGAGTTGGAGCGAACCATACAAGTGCTCTGCCGCAAAGAAAAGAACAACCCGTTGCATGTGGGCGAACCCGGTGTAGGCAAAACAGCCCTTGCCTATGGGCTTGCCGCCCGTATCGAAGCGGGCAACGTCCCTGAACGGCTTGCCGGCTTCCGCATCTATGAGCTGGACTTGGGCAGTCTACTGGCAGGCACACAATATCGCGGCGATTTCGAGAAGCGGCTGAAAAGTATCATGGAAGGCATCGGTCGTGAGGGAAACGCCATCGTCTACATCGACGAGATACACAACCTGATAGGCGCCGGACGCACGGGCGAAGGCTCTATGGATGCCTCCAACATGCTGAAACCCTATCTGGAAACCGGGGCAATACGTTTCATCGGCTCTACCACCTACGACGAGTACAACCGCTACTTCGCACGCAGCAAGGGACTGGTACGCCGCTTCCAGCAGATAGACATACTGGAACCGAACATTGAAGAAGCCATACATATCGTAGAAGGCCTGAAAGAGAAATACGAAACCTACCACGGCGTCACCTACGAGCCCGACGTCATCCCCTATGCCGTAAAGGCAAGCGCCCGCTACATCAGCGACCGTTTCCTGCCCGACAAAGCCATCGACCTGGTGGACGAAGCAGGAGCTTACCGGGAAATACACCCCACAGACTCCGAGGAACAGACCGTGGACAAGGCACTGATAACCGACATACTGGCACGTACCTGCAAAGTCAATGCCCTCGCCATGAAAGAGGACGACACCACCGCCTTGGAAAGCCTGCACGAACGCATCAGCTCCCGCATCTACGGGCAGGAAGAAGCCGTCCGTCAGGTGGTGGAAGCTGTGCAAATGTCCAAAGCCGGACTGCTGGACGAAAACAAACCGCTGGCAAGCCTGCTCTTTGTAGGCCCCACCGGAGTAGGAAAGACCGAAGTTGCCAAAGTGCTCGCCGCCGAGCTGGGCATCGCCCTGCAACGTTTCGACATGAGCGAATATACCGAAAAGCATACCGTAGCCAAACTGATTGGCTCGCCTGCCGGCTACGTGGGTTACGAGGACGGCGGCCTGCTGACCGACGCCATACGCAAGACCCCAAACTGCGTGCTACTGCTCGATGAGATAGAAAAGGCGCATCCCGACGTATTCAACATCCTGCTGCAAGTAATGGACTATGCCGTACTGACCGACAACAAAGGACGGAAAGCCGACTGCCGACACGTGGTCCTCATCATGACCTCCAATGCCGGAGCACAATATGCCCGCCAAGCGTCCATCGGCTTCAACAGTCAGGTCACCGCCGGAGAAGCCATGCTGAAACAAGTCAAGAAAACCTTTAAGCCCGAATTCATCAACCGCCTCTCTGCCACGGTGGTCTTCCATGACATGGACCGCCCGATGGCATCACTTATCCTCGACAAGAAACTCGGAGAACTAGGCAGCAAGCTGTCTTCCCGCCAGGTGGAAATGGTATTGAGCCAGGAAGCACACGAATGGCTGCTCCAACGGGGTTTTATCCCCGAATACGGCGCCCGGGAGATGGACCGCGTGATAGCCGCCCACTTGAAACCCTTGCTGATGCGCGAAATTCTGTTCGGTACATTGAAGGCAGGAGGAAAAGTCCGCGTGCAAGTGGAAAACGGAGCATTGAAACTACAACCCGCAACCGAATAACGATATGGTCTTTCAACTGACGGATAAACTTGCTTTCCCCGACCCTCACTACGGCGACCCCGACGGGTTGCTCGCTGTGGGCGGTGACCTATCCATTGACCGCCTCATCCTGGCGTACTCCAACGGCATCTTCCCCTGGTACGCATTTCGGGAAGAACTGATACAATGGTGGTGCCCGATGGACCGTTTCGTCATCTTTCCGGACGAAATCCATATCTCCCACTCCATGCGTACGCTCATCAACAAAGGAAAGTACGAAATCACCTTCAACGAAGCTTTCCAAGACATCATACAAACCTGCGGAGAATTGCGGATAGAACAAGAAGGCGCCTGGCTCGGAACGAAGATGATGGAAGCCTATACGCACCTGCACGAACAAGGATTCGCCGCCAGCGTGGAAGTATGGGAAGAAGAGCAATTGGTAGGTGGGCTGTACGGAGTGACCCTGGGACGTTGTTTCTTTGGAGAGAGCATGTTCTCACTCGTTCCCAGCGCCTCGAAGCTGGCCCTCATCCATCTGGCCCAATTCTTCAGGGAACATGGAGGCGTCATGATAGATTGCCAGTTCGAAACCCCTCACCTCAAAACAATGGGAGGCAGGCACATCAGTTACGACGAATATATGACATACATCGAACAAGACTGCCGCTTCTAAAAGTAAAAAGGAATAACGAGGGGCTCAGAACTATCCGCGCCTAAATATAGCATAATGAAAGTACTCATATACTTTTGACACTCTCCCATTCTATTTGAAGGCCGGAGCAGGAAGATGCATACCTGCCATCGTCAATTGGTTGTCCTTGGCATATTGGAGGAAATACTTGCGTGCTTTCACGGCAGCTTCCTTATCCATATCATAGGAAGCGCAGTATTCCGGATGCTCCAACTGAAGGGCCGCACCATGGATGAGGTCACCAATCACCAGTAACTTGCCACTCTGGAAAACCGTATGACCGGGAGTATGACCGACTGCCTCCATGGCAACCACATTGCCCGGCAAGGTATCGCCAAACTCAAACAGATGCAGCCGTTCCTTATAGGCATCCATCGTCTTTACGACCTGCGCCTTCCTTTCGGCAGGCATTGCCATCCAGGCATCATATTCCACTTTTGATGCGTACACTTCGGCATTCGGGAAGACTACACTGTCTCCCTTCATCATTCCACCGATATGGTCGCCATGGAAATGGGTAAGATACAGATATCCAATATCTGCCGGAGAGATACCCAAAGATTGTAATCCGGGCAACAGACGACTGCCGGGAGCTCCCATTCCCGTATCAAAAAGGATACGGATACCATTCGTATCTACCAGGAAGGTACTCATGGAAGAAGGAATACCGCCTTGAAGCGACAAACTTTCCATCAATTCATCGCTTGCATCCGGGAAAATCGTTCTCGGCATCAAATGCTCACCAGCATTATCCTGAATCCAAGTGGCCTGCACTCCCTCCAGTTGCAAGGTCTTTACGCCACTGCATGTTACACCGACACTATCCATACTTACATCTTCATTTGTTTGTTTCTTTGTCCTGCTGCCGCAACCCGCCATCAGCAATGCTGCTGACACAACAACCAGGCACGTCCATGTCTTGTTTTTCATCGGTACAGAGTTTTTTATCCATAAATATTGAAGTTCGCACAAATATAGGCAAATAAAATCATTCGGCACACGGATGCCTGAACCAAAAACGGCTGCCGACTCCCAATTCCGACTCAGCACCGATAGTCCCGCCAAGATGCTCAATGATACTTTTACAGATGGACAAGCCTAAACCCGTGCCCTTCGCAAAGGTATTAAGCTTTACAAAGCGGTCGAACACAGTAGCCACGGCATCCAGAGCAATACCCATACCGGTGTCCGTCACAGAAAACTCTATCTGACCGGTACCTTCCACCGGATGATATTCCAAAAGGATCTGCCCTTCACTGGTGAACTTCAAAGCGTTGTTTATAAAATTGGTGACCACCTGCATCAGACGTTTCTTGTCGGTATAGATACGGTAATCGGGCAAGTCGGGAGCCAACAGAACCGGTACAGCCTTGTCTTCCTTTATATCATAGTTGCGCATCACGTCCTTACAGAAGTCACTGACATCCACATACCCCATATTATAATCAAGTGTTCCCGCTTCTATCTTTGCCAAATCCAGAATGTCGGATATCAGTTGCAAGAGCAGTTCCGTATTCTCCTGCATGATGGCAAGGTATTCCTGGCGTTCTTCCCTATCGTCCAGTTCGGCAATGATGCTTGCAAAACCGACAATGGAATTGAGCGGAGTACGGATTTCATGACTCATATTGGCCAGGAAAGCAGACTTCAAGCGGTCCAGATGTTCTGCCTTATCCTTGGCGACCCGCAATTCCTCCTCTATCTTTTTCTGATGGTCGATATCCACACTGGTAATGACATGCGCCATCTGCCCGTCCACCCAAGCAAAGGCTGCACTGAACACGCGAAACCAACACTTGTCAAATGGCCGTTGATAATCCCACGAATAGACTTTGGTGGGGTGTCCGTTTTCATCTATCAAATGCCTCTTTGGGCAGAACTCACACTCCTCCGTCTTGTCCGAGTAGAGGGCCTCCCAGCATTTTTTCCCCCAGAAATGCTCGATACCGCCATATGGTTCCACCATAGACCTATTGGCATACAACATATCGTGGGAATCGAAAGAGTTGACGTAAATATCAACGCCCATATTATTCATGATACTGCCTAATGTATTGCTGGCCCTCACTTCCCTTTCCTTATATTCCCTGACCGCAATTTCCTTAGAGAACGAGCCCAGCAAGAGATGAATGATTTGCAACTCCTCTTCCGTGAGATAGGTCTCTTCCTCCCTGCCTGCAAAACCTATGAATCCGATGATTTTACCCTCAGTATCTTCAAAATGCCTGATTAACAAAGAATCCTCACCGTAGAAATCAAGAATGTCAATATCGTCCCATGAAGCATCCGCATTTCTGTTTCCATAGAAAGGTTTATCCCGAGCTTTCATGGCATCGACATGCTCCTTTTTCAACTCTCCCATATCGAAACGGGGTTTCATAGTCCCATCTTCATTTCCAATCGTTTCTTTCAATAAGAAATAACGGAATCCGTCAGTCTGATAGATAAACCCTTTCGTAAAGTCATAGTAGTTGCAGAAATCGGTCAACGATTCAATAACTTTCCTTTCATTGGGTTCATTGCTATTCAACCGTTCTAAAAAATGAAGCAAGAATATGTTTAAGTTCTCTTTGTTTTTGCCCATATAATCTTTTGAAAAACTTTAAGGCGCTAATATACAACTTTTTAAATAGAAATAAGTTTCTTTTATATATCCAGGAAGTTTAAAAAACAACCATTCCCCAATAAAACAAAAAAGGCAATAACTTAATTTATTTTACAAGTATCACTAAGGCAAAAGCTCTTCATCCGTATTCATACGACGGCATAACATCTAAAGTATACAAAAAGAAGTCTATGGAAGAAGAAAATATCCGAGACAGATTAATAGTCATTTTTTAAGGATAACAGAGTTGCCAATTTATCAAAAACAAAGTTAATTCACACATATATACATATTTGTATAAACGGAGAATAAGTAAAACTTTCCCAAAGATGTTTTTTTCTTCATAAGCGATACAACCTATATACAACGAAATAAAGATTTGCAGTACAAACGGTCTGTTATGAGAGAAATATAGTATCTTTGTAACATCATGTTGCACCGTTTTACTACTTCCATAACCGACATTCCGCTTCCGGAAAGGTTCACCTATCCTTTCTGCTATACTCCGCACCCATTATGTATATTGGCAGCCAAAGAAGTACAAAGCTATCTTACCCGACAAACTGCATGGAAGGACGAACTGCGCCAAGGCAAAATGTTCGGGGTACTGATTGTACAAACCGAGCATGGAGAAACCGGATATTTAGCTGCATTCTCAGGCATATTGGCCGGAAAAAACCTACATCCCTTTTTTGTTCCTCCCGTATATGACTTGCTACAGCCACAAGGCTTTTTCAAGATAGAAGAAGAGAACATCTCTTCCATCAACCGCAACATCCGGCAACTGGAAAATGACAAAGCATATGCCGCCTTATCAGCAGAGCTTGCCCGGACCATTCAGTCAGCAGAAAACATACTGGCAACAGCCAAAGCACAGTTGAAAGAAGCCAAAACAGCCAGAGAACAGCGCAGAAAAGAAAAAGAACTCAATGCGCAGGAAGAAGCCGAACTGATACGGGAAAGCCAGTTCCAAAAGGCAGAATATAAACGCCTGGAACGTTCATGGAAAGCAAGGATTACCACACTGCAAACGCAGACAGAAGACTGGGAAAGACGGATTTCAGCATTGAAGTCTGAACGTAAAACCCGCTCTGCTGCATTGCAGCAAAAGCTATTCGAACAGTTCGGGATGCTGAATTACCGGGGAGAAGTCAAGAATCTCTGTGAGATATTCGGGCAGACCGTGCACAAGACACCTCCTGCCGGTGCGGGTGAATGTGCGGCCCCCAAACTGCTGCAACAAGCTTATCTGCACGGATGGAAACCTATTGCCATGGCCGAGTTCTGGTGGGGTGATTCCCCCAAGACAGAGATACGCCATCATGGCCACTATTATCCGGCTTGCAAAGGAAAGTGCGAACCTATACTGCAACACATGCTGCAAGGTCTACAAGTAGAGGAAAACCCCATGTTGAAAAGAATGCAGGTACCCTCCCAAAATTTGGAGATTGTTTATGAGGACCCATGGCTTTCGGTCATCAACAAACCGGCAGGAATGCTGTCTGTTCCCGGCAAGGAAGATGCAGTCTCCGTCTATAGCCTGATGCGTGAGCAATATCCCGAAGCTGACGGTCCCTTGACGGTGCATCGTCTCGACATGGCCACTTCCGGTTTAATGCTCATTGCCAAGACCAAGCGTGTACACCAGAACCTGCAGGCCCAGTTCAAGAACCGCCTGGTCAGGAAACGTTATGTCGCATTGCTCGAGGGTATTGTCCCAAAGGACAAAGGTACGGTCGACCTCCCGCTTTGCCTGAATCCACTTGACCGCCCACGGCAAATGGTACACACCGAACACGGAAAGCCCGCCATCACCGATTATCAAGTTCTGGAACGTCTGGACGGGAAACGGACCCGTATCGCTTTCTATCCGCGCACGGGAAGAACCCATCAGCTACGTATACATGCAGCACACCCGCTTGGCTTGCACTGCCCCATCATCGGTGATGAACTTTACGGGGAGAAAGCAGACCGGCTTTATCTGCATGCCGAATACTTAGAATTTACCCACCCTATAACGGGAGAAACCGTAAGGATTACCAAAGAAGCCGAATTCTGACTGTCTACTGATTAATAACCAGCAAAGTAATGCAATAAATGATGACACTCCGACCTACCCCACAAGATTATGACGAACTGTTGACCGTCTGGGAAGCCTCTGTCCGCAGCACACACCACTTCCTGGCAGAAAAGGATATACAGTTTTACAAACCGCTGATAAGAGAGCAGTACTTTCTTGCCGTAGAGCTTTACATCATCCGCAACGAAAAAGAAGAAATTGCCGCCTTTATGGGACTGAGCGATGAACTCATCGAGATGTTGTTTGTCCGTCCCGACCAACAAGGTAAGGGATACGGAAAACGGCTCATGGAGTACGCCGTCCACCAAAAACACATCCACAAAGTGGATGTAAATGAGCAGAACGGACAAGCTTGCCGATTTTACCAACATATGGGATTCCAAGTGGCCGGCCGGGACGAAACCGACCCGACGGGAAAGCCTTTCCCTATTCTGCACCTGCAATTACCAACCCCACCACAGATTACTCAGATTGAACACAGATTATAATTTAGCAAACTTATGAAGATACATCACATCGCCATCTGGACCTTCCAACTGGAAGAGATGAAAGAGTTCTACACACGTTACTTCAACGGGAGCAGCAATGAAAAGTACATCAACCCCAAAAAAGGATTCGAATCTTATTTCCTTCACTTCGATGAAGGAACGGATTTGGAACTGATGAGCCGTACGGACATACAGAATACCCCTATTGAGGAAAACAGACTGGGACTGACCCACTTTGCCTTTGCCTTCGACAGCCAGGAAGCTGTCCTCCGACAGACAGAACGGCTACGTACAGCGGGATATACCATCGCAGGAGAGCCCCGTACCTCCGGCGACGGATATTTTGAAAGTGTCGTCCTCGACCCGGACGGTAACCGTATAGAATGTGTATTCAGGGCATAGTCTCTCAATCAGAGGAGACAAAGCTTCTCAACAGTTTTATCTCCTCTGCCCAAAGCGATTCATCGGGCGTCTCCAAAATAATAGGTATACCGTCAAAACGCACATCTTGCATAAAGCGCCGGAAGAAATCCATACCTATCAGCCCCTTGCCGATGCTGTCGTGACGGTCTACTCTGGAGCCGAGTGCTTTCTTGGAGTCATTCAGGTGTATACCGCGCAGATAGCCGAAACCTACCGCTGCGTCAAACTCCTCAAACACCTTGTCATACTCATTCACTATATCATAGCCTGCTGTATACGTGTGGCAGGTATCAAGGCAAACTCCAACGCGAGACTTGTCATCCACCCGGTCAATGATATGTCCCAGCTGCCAGAACTCATTTCCCACATTGCTACCCTGCCCGGCTGTGTTCTCTATGACAGCCACCACATCGTGCGTCTTGCCCAATATAAGATTAATGGATTCAGCGACCTTGTCCAGACACTCTTCCACGGAAATCTTATTCAGATGGCTGCCCGGATGAAAATTCAGTAACTTCAGCCCTAATTGTTCGCAGCGCTGCATCTCATCCAGAAAAGCGGCACGGCTTTTCTGTAACCCTTCTTCTTCGGGATGCCCTAAATTTATCAGATAACTGTCGTGAGGCAGGATATAGCGGGAATCGAAGCCAAGCTTCCCGCAATTTTCCTTAAACACCCTGATACTCTCCTCCGTCAGCGGCCTTGCCACCCACTGACGCTGGTTCTTGGTAAACAAGGCAAAAGCATTTGCCCCTATCTCACTGGCATTGACGGGAGCCGCTTCCACTCCCCCACTGGCCGATACATGTGCACCTATAAATTTCATAATCTTATTGTATTTGCTCTTTCATGAATTCCCACTGGCATTTTTTCATGTCCACACACCCATTCTTTCTGAACGTCACGCCCTCTGCCTCCAGCAAAGCCCGCTGTTCCGCCCAGCACGGTGCCAGCCTGCCCTGGCTGTTCACTACCCGATGGCAGGGCAAACACATGCCGTCGGGCACATCGTGCATAGCATGTCCCACCATGCGCGAACATTGAGGTCTTCCGACAAGATAGGCTATCTGTCCGTACGTCACCACCCGCCCCGGAGGGATTGCGGCCACTACATTATAAACCTCCTGCTGAAAAGTGTCTTTGTCCATAAAAGTCTGGTTTGGGAAGGCAAAGATATGATAAATTCAGCAGGTATGCGAACAGACGTTACAAGAAAGTGGCTGCGCCGAGCGGATTGTATGTATAGGTGACATTACGGGCACGGATGATTTCGCCCGTCGGGGTAAACAATATCTGATATTTCGTCTGGAGATTTGCCATCCCTACCTCTACCGCCACGATGGACTGCCATTTGGGAAACTGTACCCAAGTGACATTCTGCACCATCCCTCCGGAATATTCACTGGCGGCAAAAGCATTGTAAACGGCAGGGGGCACTTCGTCCATTGTCTCCCAGTCCGTCTGTTGCATTACCCATTGCGCCTGCCCGTCAAACCAGACTTTCGTATCAAAACCGTTCATCAGGAAATCTGCCACATAATAAGATTCATCATGCGACCAGGCAACACCATCTGCCGTAGGATACATTTTCTTCAGTGCAGCCTGTACATCAGCAGGTGCCCAATCGGCAGAAGCCGAGACTGATACCATCAGCATCAAAACCAGAAAAGAGAATTTCAACTTACTCATAACTTCATCAGATTATCATGTTATGAGAAGAACGGCGTATGGCAGATTTTGTTCACCGGCAACTCTCAACCATTCAACAGTTAAAAAGAGATATCCATTGTAATTCAATAGAAAATGACTAACTTCACACCAGAAATTCAGAAATATGATAAGAATACATCCCATATCCGGCAACAAAAAGCAATATCTTGACCTGCTGCTGCTTGCCGACGAACAAGAGTCCATGATTGACCGTTATCTGGAACGGGGAGAGATGTTCATCCTATCCGATAATGATACAGTCAAAGCGTCTTGTGTAATCACCTGCGAGGATAAAGGAATCTACGAAATAAAGAGCATAGCTGTCTATCCGGAATACCAGCGCCAGGGATATGGAAGACAACTGATAGCATTCGTTCTTGAACATTATAAAGACCGGTGCCATACTATGCTTGTCGGCACTGGAGACAGTCCGCTAACCATCCCCTTCTATGAAAGCTGCGGATTTGCATACTCACACCGAGTACCCGATTTCTTTATCGATAATTACGACCACCCCATATTTGAAGGTGGCAAGCAATTGAAAGACATGATTTATCTGAAAAGGATGCTTCAACCAAAATAATATCCTATATTTGCATATCACTTAACTCCACACATTATGGAAGCTAAACTTTGCCAAAGCTGCGGAATGCCCTTGTCATCCGCAGAAGTACTCGGAACCAATGCCGACGGTAGCCTCAACGAGGAATATTGCACCTATTGCTATCAGCACGGTGATTTTGCACAAGACTGTACTATGGACGAAATGATAGAACACTGTGCACAGTTCACCGACGAATTCAACAAGGATTCCGGAATGAATTTCACTAAAGAGGAAGCCATTGCCGGTATGAAAGAATTCTTCCCGACCTTGAAACGCTGGCAGTCCAAACAATAAACATGCCGTCCCGTATCAAGCAGGAAAAACAGACAGTAGAACGGATGGTCCGCCTTTACTGCCGGAAAAAGGAAGGCAACAAGCAATTGTGTCCCCGATGCGAGGAACTGCTGGGGTATGCCCACATTCGTCTTTCACGCTGTCCTTTCGGTGAGAATAAATCCACCTGCAGGCAATGCAGCATTCACTGCTACAAGCCCGAAATGAAAGAACGGATGCGTGAAGTCATGCGGTATGCCGGACCACGGATGCTGTTGTACCATCCCGTGGCGGCACTCCGCCATTTGTGGCAAGAGTATGTCCATCAGTATCTCACCAAACGTTTCGGAGTCCCGCGCCAGGAACAGCACAAACAATAAACCGTATCCTGGTCGTATCCCTCCAACGAGGAGGTGCCGTCCTTAGGTACAATCTCACCTTTGTCAGAGATGTAGACCGGCAAGCGCTCACCTTGTCCGTTCATCACAAAAAATGCCCCCACCTTGCATTGGGGGCATACCATCTTACGCATAATCAATTGAAATAATACAAAAATATAGCCACCCCTTCCAGTGCCTTCTTCTTTTCACCTTGTATTTCGATGGCAAATTTTATTTCCGCCTTTGCCACACCGCGCAGATTCGACAGAGATTGCAAATGGGCAACCAGCCGGATGCTCTGTCCGGACAATACCGCCTGACCGAACTTCATCTTGTCCATACCATAATTAATCATCATCTTCAGGTTGTTCACTTCAATAATCTGGTTCCACAGATATGGCAACATGGACAAGGTGAGATACCCATGTGCAATAGTGCTCTTAAAAGGGCTTTCCACTTTGGCGCGTTCCGTATCGACGTGTATCCACTGATGGTCCAATGTCGCATCAGCAAACAGATTGATACGCTCCTGAGGGAGCTCTACATATTCCGAAACACCGATTTGCTGGCCTACCAGCTTTTCAAAATCCTCGTACGAGTTGATAATCACTTTTTCCATTACTCTCTATTTTATTGATAAATTATAAATTCACACGCTTTATCCACATATCCGCCATTCGTTTATGCCCTGCAGGAGTGGGGTGGATACCGTCCCAAATCCAATAGGTGTCTTGAGAAGCCGGAGCAGTGCCGAGAATTTCATCGAACATCGCATTATAAGGAAGAAATACCGTCTGATAGTCCTTCGCTATCCTCTCTACGATGGCGGCACAGCGACGCACCAGACTATCACGTTCTGCAAAGTCCTCACTCTTACGCATATTGCCGACATTGGCAACAAAAGGAGTGCCCAGCACTATCTTCAATTCCGGATTGGCCTGCAAAGAACGGTCAAGCAAGGAACGGTAACACTTCTCCCATCCTTCAAAATCAAAAGGCTCTTTTTTGTCACCCTGCAGATAGTAATGTACATCGTTTGTCCCCACCAAGACGGAAAGCACATCCGGTTTCATTCCAATGACATCCTCTTCCCAGCGTTTCTCCAAATCCCGGAGAGTGTTTCCACTGATGCCACGGTTAAAAAAAGCATATTCCTTTTCCGGAAAATCTCCTTGATAATGACTTGCACACAAATACATATAGCCGCTACCGTAAATATGGTTCATATCCCAAAGGCTTCGCTCCGCAGTCGGTTTGGGCATCCCGCAGGCATTTCCCCAGTTACCGTCCGTGATAGAATCTCCGATAAACAAGACACGCGGGCCGCTTGCATGGAGTAAGAGTGATATGCAGAAAAAAACTATTACAAAGAGTCCAATACGCTTCATGGCATTTTCTTGTTAGAATGTAAAAATTGCAACAAATATACGTCTTATTCCGGCAAGTACAAAAACTCGGGTACCTTTTTCCCATTTCCCAAAAACACATATAACCCTTATTTTTATTTCCGTTCATCACAGATTAATTTGGAAATAATGTATCTTTGTCAATATCTTAATTGTTGTGACAGAACAAAAACATCACTATTAAAGATTCCGGTATGAATTCTAAATTTGATTATGACTTACTGTCAGCAATGATGACCAATGCCAATATGGGATGGTGGGAAGCTGATTTAAAGACCGAAAGCTACATTTGCTCCGAATATATCTCCCGGTTGCTGGGACTGGATGAGGATGGAACCATCAGCTTTAAAGATTTCAACAAACGTATCCTGAAAGAGGAACAACGGCATACTACCACACATTCCTTCGACAATATCCGGCAGACACAAGAGACTGTATATCTGCTCAACACAGTAGAGGGTCCAACGTGGATAAGAAGCAAGATATGCCTGCAGAGAACCGATGAAAACGGTAATGTCAAAGTCTACGGCATTGCCGAAACACAAGACGGTCCCGACATGTCATCGGCATCCCAAGCCTTACAAGAGCGTAACCGTCTCCTCCATAATATTTATAAATATCTTCCGGTAGGAATTGAGCTCTATAACCGAGAGGGAATATTGATAGATATGAATGACAAAGAGCAGGAAATGTTCCATCTCAAACAGAAAGAAGATCTACTTGGAATTAATATTTTCGAGAATCCGATTTTCCCGGAAGAGATGAAAAGCAAGTTAAGAAAACATGAAAATGCAGACTTCACTTTCCGGTATGACTTCTCTAAAATAGACAATTACTACAAGACACAGAAGAAGACGGGCACCATAGACCTTGTAACCAAAGTCACAAGCCTTTACGACGATAATCACAACCTGACCAACTATCTGCTAATCAACGCAGACAAAACGGAAACGACCGTCGCTTACAACAAAATACAAGAGTTCGAGAGCCACTTTGAGCTTATAGATGACTATGCCAAAGTGGGATATGCCAATTATGACCTTCTTAATGAGCAAGGCTATGCCCAACGCAGCTGGTACAAGAACTTGGGTGAGAAAACAGAAACACCGTTGTCCGAAATCATCGGAACCTACAATCATCTCCACCCAGACGACCGTACTATCATGCTTGACTTCCTACAGAACGTAAAGAGAGGACTGGCACACAAGCTCAGCCGGGAAGTACGTGTTCTTAAAGAAGACGGTTCTTTCATGTGGACCCACGTCAACATCATTGTAGAACGCTACATGCCTGAACAGAACATCATAGAGATTATCTGCATCAATTATGACATCACCCAATTAAAGAAGACGGAAGCAATGCTGATACAAGCCAAGGAAAAGGCCGAAGAGGCAGACCGGCTGAAATCCGCTTTCCTTGCCAATATGAGCCATGAAATCCGCACGCCGCTAAATGCGATTATCGGTTTCTCCAGCCTGCTGCACTACGTGGAAAACGAGCAGGAAAGGGAACAGTACATCTCTTTGATAAACCACAACAACCAACTGTTGCTCAAACTAATCAACGACGTTCTGGACCTTTCCAAGATAGAGGCCGGACACATAGAGCTCCATTCCGAATGGTTCAATCCGGCAGAACTCATCGAGGAAAGTATTACCGAGTACGAACGGAACGTTCCGGCAGGAGTGAAACTCTTTGCCAGGTATCCGGCAGCCCCCGGCCAGATAGAGCACGACCCGATGCGCATCAAACAGATACTGAACAACTTCATATCGAATGCACTGAAAAACACCGTGCAGGGACATATCGAAGTGTACTACGAAACGGACACAGACGGAATAAGAATCAGTGTTTCCGATACTGGATGCGGTATTCCCCCCGACAAACTGGGAATGATATTCGAACGGTTTGAAAAGGTGGACTCTTTTGCCCAAGGTGCCGGATTAGGACTCTCCATCTGCAAATCCATCGTTGAGAAAATGAATGGAGTGATTACCGTAGATTCGACAATGGGAGTGGGAAGCACATTCACCGTGGAACTGCCCTGCCGGACAAGACCATCCTGACAACAAACGAAAAACAATGATTTATGACCGCACAGAAAGAATTTACCCTAACCCCTCGCCGGCGTGGCTTTCACCTGGTGACAGAGGAGATTATACGCAACCTTCCACCGCTTCCGTCTGCCGGAATCCTGCATCTGTTCATCAAGCATACAAGCGCAGGCCTCACCATCAACGAGAATGCAGACCCTGACGTACAGACAGATATGGAAGCCATCTTCAACCGCCTCGTAAAAGAACGGGAACCTTATTACCAACATACATGCGAAGGCGATGACGATATGCCCGCCCATGCCAAGGCAACCCTCAGCGGAACCAGCCTCACCATCCCCATCACCAATGGGCGTCTGAACATAGGTATCTGGCAAGGCATCTATCTCTGCGAGTTCCGCAACCGGGGCGGAGGAAGAAGAATTGTAGCAACCGTCATCGGATAATCCCCTATCATCATGCAGAAAGCCATCATCATCGGTGCCACTTCAGGCATCGGACAAGAAGTAGCCAGGATACTTGTACAACAAGGCTGGCATATAGGTATTGCCGGCAGAAGAGAGGAAGCATTGCATGCCCTGCAAGCCACCGCACCCGACCGGATAGTCACGGAACAGCTGGACGTTACGGAAGAGACAGCGACTCTACACCTCCATAACCTGATAAAAAAGCTGGGAGGCATAGACCTGTTTTTCCTCAGTTCCGGCGTGGGACATCAAAACCGGGACTTACAACCGGACATCGAACTGAACACGGCACGTACCAATGTAGAGGGATTTACCCGCATGGTGACTGCCGCCTTCAACTATTTCAAGGAAAAAGGCTCCGGACATATTGCTGTCATCAGTTCCATTGCAGGCACTAAAGGACTGGGCGTTGCACCGGCCTACTCTGCCACCAAACGCTTCCAGAATACCTATATCGAAGCGCTGGCACAACTTGCCCGGATGCAGCATCTTGATATACACTTCACCGACATCCGTCCGGGATTTGTTGCCACCGATTTATTGAAAAGCGGGAAATACCCGATGCTGATGAAAGCAGACCGTGTAGCACAGCACATAATCAAGGCTTTAAGAGAAAAGAGACGGGTAGTTGTCATTGACGGACGCTACCGGGTACTGGTATTTTTTTGGCGTATGATTCCACGATGGCTATGGGAAAGGTTGCCTATAACGAATTGATTTCGTATCTTCACGTCTCCAAACAGAAATATACATACAGACATGAAGAAAAATTCAAAATATATCGTGCTTACCGCTGCCATTGCACTGTGCGCAGGTTCCAGCCTCCCCTTCCTCGCAGGCAGCAGTACGCTGAATCCCGAACGCGATTCCGTGAAATCCGAAGTTCCCTACTGCGTGACCTCCCCCAGCGTACCGGACAAGATCACTTTTGCCGGACAAGCTATTGACCTGCTTCGCTACGACCACCGCGAACGTATGGACCGCGAACTGATGTCCTTCACCTACATGCACTCCACCACCATGCTCATGGTGAAGCGTGCCAACCGCTACTTCCCCGTCATAGAGCCTATACTAAAAGCCAACGGCCTTCCCGATGACTTCAAGTACCTCGCTGTGATAGAAAGCAACCTGAACCCGCTTGCCAAATCGCCTGCGGGTGCCGCCGGCCTATGGCAGTTCATGCCTGCCACCGGACGCGAATTCGGACTGGAGGTGAACAGCAACATCGACGAACGATACCATATCGAGAAAGAGACCAAAGCAGCCTGCAAGTACCTGAAAGATGCTTATCAGAAATACGGGAACTGGCTGTGCGTAGCCGCCGCCTACAATGCCGGGCAAGGACGCATCTCCACACAGCTGCAGAAGCAAATGGTGGACCAGGCTGTCGACTTATGGCTGGTAGAAGAGACTTCGCGCTACATGTTCCGCCTGCTGGCAGCCAAAGCAGTCATCAGCAATCCACAGCAGTACGGCTTTCTGTTGAAACGGGAACATCTTTATCCGCCCATCCCCTACACGGAAGTGACCGTCACAACGGGCATCGGCAACCTGGCACAGTTTGCCAAAGATAAAGGCATCACCTATGCCCAACTGAAAGATGCCAATCCGTGGCTGCGGGATACCTCGCTGATGAATAAAAGCGGACGTACATACATACTAAAAATACCGACACAAGCCGGAATGCATTACAACCCCAAGAAAACAGTGCCCCACAATAAGAATTGGGTCATCAATTAATAAAAAAGAAAGAGAGGATACGATGATGATGTTAAACTTTGATTTTGTGCTCAGGTTGCTGGTAGCCGGAATATTGGGTGCCATTATCGGACTGGACCGGGAATACCGTGCCAAAGAAGCAGGCTACCGCACCCATTTCCTGGTATCATTGGGAAGCGCGCTCATCATGATTGTATCCCAATATGGTTTTCAGGAAATCATCAAGGAAAGCAGTGTGACGCTGGACCCCAGCCGTGTTGCCGCACAAGTAGTCAGCGGTATCGGATTCATCGGTGCGGGTACCATCATTTTCCAGAAACAGATAGTCAGGGGACTGACAACAGCCGCAGGAATATGGGCTACTGCAGGCATCGGATTGGCAGTAGGTGCAGGAATGTACACCATCAGCATTGCCGCCACCCTGCTGACTCTGGCAGGGCTCGAACTGTTGAGCCTTATTTTCAAAAGCATTGGCATGAAAAGTTCCGTGATAACCTTTTCCACTTCCAGCAAAGAGATACTGCCGCAAGTGTCCCGGCGATTCAACTCCAAAGACTATCTGGTGGTGTCCTACAACCTGGACCGGCAAGTGCAGGGAGAGTACACCAACTATCAAGTGACCATGGTCATCAAATCCAAGAAAAGCTATGATGAGGGATATTTGCTGCAACTGATGCAGGAATTTCCCGAAGTGACAGTGGAGAAAATCGAATAAAGGGAATCACTGCTGTTTTTCCGTCAGATATTTCCAATAGCGCACGGGCATGTCCTGCTTGTGCTTCCGGGGATTGAGGCGTTCCTTGATGCAGATTGCCTTGAAATAGGTTTTCCAGAGAGACTGGAAAAGCTGTTCGTCTCCGTCCATCAGACTTTCGTCGAGCATGCCGGTGACAAGATGTCCTTCGCGACTGTCCTCACCAAAAGTCACCTGGCGCACCTCCTTCAAGTCGTAATAGTACCCATAGGCTCGCCTGATGTCATAAATCAGCCAACGCTGGTCGGCAAAACGGTCCTTGAAATGCCCCGTCACCAAAGGAAGGGCATTCTTTTCGGGCTCGACGGCAGCAAAGAAAGTACCGTCCGCAGCCTTCTGGAAGCGGACAAACTGAAGCAGGCGTATACGCTCCCAATCCACCCGCTTCCACATACGGGAGAACTCCAGCACATCAGGGTCGGCAAAGTTCGTTTCAATGGAGCGAGGAGCATCTATCGCCTTGCGAATATAGCGGAACAGTAGCATGGGAGTTTCCGGTTCCTCTGCCAGCCAGCATTGGGCGAGGCAGGCAAGTGCCGCAGACGACAGCTTCTTCTGCAATCCGCGCCAGACGCGACCGGACTTCTCCTCATCGGTTATCACTGTAAATATTTCATCGTAGAACAATGGTAGAGGCTCTCCCTCCAACAACAGTGCATCGGGGAAAATGCGGCGGGAATAGGCTTCAAAAACAGAAGTCAGCAATCCCTCAAAAGTCTTATCGTATAAAAAGATATTCATTCGCCAAAATCAAGCATCAACTGCCTCTCATCCACTTTTTTCTTGTTCGGTTTGGGCAACAGGAGACTGCGTACCCCTTGCGGAGTCAGCTCATTGACCGTGCACATCGGCAACTCGCAGCAGGTAATGAAATACTGCGCCTTCTTCATCACCACCCCTATCTTCTTCAACTGGTAGAAACCTATCTTGGAGAAACGTCGGGAAGCCACTATCAGCCGTGCCGACTTCACGCCGATGCCCGGCACGCGGAGCAACATCTCATAATCCACCTTGTTCACATCGACCGGAAACTGCTCGGGATGGCGCAAAGCCCAGGACAGCTTGGGGTCAATCTCCAAATCAAGGTCCGGGTAGGCATCATCCACTATTTCCTCCACCTTGAACTGATAGAAGCGCATCAGCCAGTCAGCTTGGTAAAGGCGGTTTTCGCGCACCAAAGGGGGCTGTTTCAATGCCGGCAGGCGCTTATCGTAGGTATTGACGGAAATATAGCCCGAATAGTAGACACGCCGCATCGTAGGTCCCTTGTAGAGGGCCGACGAAAGATACAGAATATCCTTGTCCGTCTCGGCGGTAGCGCCTACTATCATCTGTGTGCTTTGTCCGGCAGGAGCGAAACGGGGAGCGTAGCGGTGTTTCTTGCGTTCTTCCGAACTTTCAAGGACTCCCTGCTGGATGTAGCGCATAGGCGCATATACACTCTTATGGTCTTTCTCCGGGGCAAGCAGTTTCAGGTTCTCCTCCTTCGGTATCTCGACATTGACGCTGAGACGGTCGGCATAAAGCCCTGCCTCATTCACCAGTTCGCGGCTGGCACCGGGAATGCTTTTCAGATGGATATATCCGTTGAAACGATGGATAGTGCGGAGGTCCTTGGCAACGCGCACCAGACGTTCCATCGTGTAATCGGGATTACGCACCACCCCACTGCTCAGGAAAAGCCCTTCGATATAGTTGCGGCGATAGAACTCCATGGTGAGGTCTACAAGCTCGGTCACCGACAGCGTGGCACGCGGCAGGTCGTTGCTGCGGCGGTTGATGCAGTAGGCGCAGTCGTAGATGCAATAATTGGTAAGCATCACTTTGAGCAGGGAGATACAACGGCCGTCCTCGGCAAAACTATGGCAGATGCCCCAGCCACCCACAGTGTTCCCCAGCATGCCTGCCTTGCCGGAGCGCACCGTACCACTGGAGGAGCAAGAGACGTCATACTTTGCCGACTCTGCCAGTATCTTCAGTTTATTGAGAACGTTTTCATCCATAATACCTGCGTCAAAAGTAGCAATAATACTTTTCAAAAACAAAAAAGACCGCCAGTAGTGGCAGTCTTTCGCAGCATCAAATATGCTTTTTTTCTTACTTCTTAGAAGCTTCCAAAGATGCTTTGCGGAATTCCTTCATAGCTTTTTCGATTTCCAAAGAAGCCTTACGAGCGCGAGTTCCTGCTGCCTTGTTACCGTTTTCCAACTGAGCGTTTGCATCTTTTGAGAAGTCTGCATACAATGCAGCTACTTTTTCAACTAATTCTTTCATAATCCTTTTTAAATTACTTCGTTAATAATGTCTGGCAAAAATACATTCTTTCTTGAAATAAATGCAGAAAAACGATATTTTTTTTGAAATATTCGGTAAAATCGCCGCAAAAAGGGGCTCTTACGCATTTTTTATCTACTTTTGCAAGCATGAAAACGCTTACTGACACCGAATATATACACGCTCTCATAGCCGAAGGAGAGCACCAACAGCAGGATTTCAAGTTCGAAATATCCGACGCCCGCAAGATAGCCAAAACCCTTTCAGCCTTTGCCAATACAGACGGTGGAAAACTGCTCATCGGAGTGAAAGATAACGGGAAAATTGCCGGTGTCCGTTCGGACGAAGAACAATATATGATAGAAGCGGCTGCCGGACTTTATTGCAGCCCCGAGGTGAACTATACCATGCAGACCTATCAGGTGGAAGGCCGTAGTGTGCTGGTGGTACAAATCGAGGAAAGTGACCGGAAGCCGGTATATGCCAAGGACGAAACGGGAAAATATCTTGCCTATCTCCGTATCAAGGATGAGAACATCCTTGCCACTCCCGTCCATCTACGTGTCTGGCAACAAAGCGAAAGTCCGAAAGGAGAACTGATAGAATATACCGAACGGGAACAGCTGCTGCTCAATCTGCTGGAAGAGAACGACCGCCTTTCACTGAACCGTTACTGCCGCCTGGCGCATCTTTCCCGACGCGCCGCCGAACATCTGCTGGCAAAGTTTGTTCGTTATGACATAGTGGAACCGGTGTTTGAAGGACACAAATTTCACTTCAAGCTGAAATAGGCAAGGAGATTCCGTCAGGTTTGTCCAGATTTGTCCATGGTACAAATCGCAGCACACGAGCTCATACCACGTTGATTATCACCGACTTGCAAGAAATCTATCTCAGTTAACGACAGAGGTAGCCTTGAATAACGACAGAAGCAGCCTAAAGTAACGACAGAGGGTAGCACTTGTTTTGTGTGAGTTTTTTTTACTACAAATAGATAACTGTACATATACATTATGGGAATAATAAATCTGATAAACGACCTGCTCTGGACCTACATCCTCGTTGCCCTGCTGTTGGGATGCGCCGTATGGTTTACGCTGAGAACCCGCTTTGTACAGTTCCAGATGATAAAGGAAATGGTACGTCTGCTGGGCGACTCGGGCGGGAAAGGCGATGCCAAGGAAAAGCATATCTCATCGTTCCAGGCATTTGCCATCTCCATTGCCAGCCGTGTAGGTACGGGCAATCTTGCAGGGGTTGCCACCGCCATTGCAGTAGGCGGTCCGGGCGCTGTATTCTGGATGTGGGTGATTGCCCTCCTGGGTGCTTCCAGCTCGTTTGTAGAATCTACACTGGCCCAATTGTATAAGATAAAGGGCAAAGACTCCTTTATCGGCGGCCCGGCCTACTATATGCGTAAGGGACTGAAACAGCCGTGGATGGGGGCACTGTTTGCCGTACTTATCACCATTACCTTCGGATTTGCATTCAACTCGGTACAGAGCAATACACTGTGTGCCGCTTTCGAAGGCGCTTTCGGGTTCGACCATGCCGTTGTGGGAGGCATCATCACCGCACTCACGCTGACAATCATCTTTGGAGGCGTACAGCGCATAGCCAAAGTCAGCAGCATCATCGTCCCCATCATGGCGTTGGGATACATTGCACTGGCACTTATCATCGTTCTGTTGAACATCAAAGAGCTGCCGGGAGTCCTGGCACTCATTGTCGGCCACGCCTTCGGATGGGAGCAGGCTTTGGGAGGGGGTGTCGGCATGGCGCTGATGCAGGGCATCAAACGCGGGCTGTTCAGCAACGAGGCCGGTATGGGGTCCGCCCCCAATGTGGCGGCAACCGCACACGTCAGCCACCCCGTGAAGCAAGGCTTGATTCAGACGCTGGGAGTATTTACCGATACGCTGATTATATGTACCTGCACCGCTTTCATCATTCTGTTCAGCGGTGCTCCACTGGATGGTTCCACAAACGGCGTACAGCTTACCCAGCATGCGCTGACCAACGAGATAGGACCTTTGGGAGCCATCTTCGTTGCGGTAGCCTTGTTCTTCTTCGCATTCAGCAGCATTCTGGGAAATTATTATTACGGAGAAGCCAATGTGCGCTACCTTACCCACCGTAAATGGGTGCTCAACATCTACCGTATACTGGTGGGCGGCATGGTCATGTTCGGTGCTGTTGCCACCCTCGACCTGGCATGGAGCCTTGCCGACGTCACTATGGGACTCATGGCGCTCTGCAATCTTATCGCCATCAGCCTGCTCGGAAAATACGCTTTCAGGCTGCTTGAAGACTACCGCGCACAGAAAAGCGCCGGTATCAAAGACCCCGTTTTCACCAAGAACCGCCTGAAAGAGGTAGAAAAAGACATAGAGTGCTGGTGATAACCAACTTATTTCGTACTTTTGCAGCCGGAACCGCCGGATGACCTGCGGTCTTGTAATTTGTAATCAGTAATTCGTAATTTGATATGAGTTTATTTGCCAAACTATTCAACAAGAATACCGGAGAAGTATCTTCGAAGAATGTGGAAGACTTCGTGTCACTGACACGCGTCTACTTCCAGTCTGTAATAGCCGCCAACCTGGGCATCACCAATATCCGCTTTGTGCCGGATGTAGCCAACTTCAAGCGTCTGTTCAAAATCCCCACGCAGGGAGGCCGCCTGGGACAAGCGGAAAAGGCCGCTTCGCGCAAGATGCTGATGCAGGACTACGGCATCAGTGAAAACTTCTTCAAGGAAATTGATACTTCCGTCAAGAAGCACTGCCGTACGCAGAACGACGTACAAGGTTATCTCTTTATGTATCAAGGCTTCTCCAATGACTTGATGATGCTGATGGGAAACCTGATGCAGTGGAAATTCCGCATGCCTTCCATCTTCAAGGGAGCACTGCGCAGCATGACCGAAAAAACCGTACACGACGTCTGTACAAAAACCGTATGGAAAAAGGACGATGTACACAAGACGGCAGCGGCAGTACGCCAGTACAAAGAGCGTCTGGGATATTCGGAACAATGGATGACCGAGTACGTTTACAACGTAGTGATGCTGGCCAAAAAGGAACCGAAACAGAAAGCCAACGAAGAGAAATAAAAGAAAAAGAATTCTAAAGAACTTTAGAAACAAGAAGGCGGGAAAGAAATTTCCCGCTTTTTTTTGTTATTTTTAGCAAATGAAATCATTTTCCCCTCACGGAACACAAGGACGCACCCCGCGTCAACCATCATAAATATTAACTTCAAAAAAACAACCGCTTATGAAACAAAAGAAAATGCTTGCACTCACTCTATCACAACTGGAACAACTTTATCGGCACGAACTCCCTGAATTGGTCAGCATCGCCGTTCAAAGCGACGATGCGGAAGCCTTCAAGGCCAACCTGACGGAGTACATTGCCGGACATCCGGAAGTGGACAACGAGGCCGGTAAGCAAATTCGACTCTTGATTGAATTTGACGGGCAGGAAGTACACGAGCTCTCCATCGGAGAACAGCTGCCCATATCAACTTTATCAATGCTGCATTCCTTCCTCACGGGACAATGGGAAGAGGAAACGGAAACGGACTTGTTCATCGACTTGTTCCAGCAGTTCAAACGCCTCCACCAGCCAGCCCCCACCCTGCCCTCCGCACAGAAAATCAAAACCCTGACCGAACGCTGGCCCAGCGGACTGGATGAAGACGTGCAGCATATCCGTGCAAAGAACAAGGAACGCATCCTGCATGCACTAGTGCAGAAGATTGAGCACCGCAAGAACCCGGCTTCCCGCTTCCATTTCGAAGAGGGACTCAGCTACGAGGAGAAGTTCAACCTCGTCAGCGAATGGTGGAATGACTTCCGTTTCCATCTTGCCATGGCCGTCAAAAGCCCTACGGAGCTAAACCGTCTTCTCGGCAACTCCCTTTCTGCCGAAACCATGTACCTGCTCTCAAAAGCCCGCAAGAAGGGAATGCCTTTCTTCGCCACCCCCTATTATCTGTCACTGCTGAACTGCACCGGCAGCGGATACGACGACGAGGCCCTGCGCAGCTATATACTCTATTCACCCCAACTGGTGGAAACCTACGGACAGATACGTGCCTGGGAACGGGAGGATATCGTAGAACCAGGTAAACCCAACGCCGCCGGCTGGCTGCTGCCCGACGGGCATAACATCCACCGCCGTTATCCGGAAGTGGCCATCCTCATCCCCGACACCATGGGACGCGCCTGCGGAGGACTCTGCGCATCTTGTCAGCGTATGTACGACTTTCAAAGCAAACGGCTCAACTTTGAGTTTGACACCCTGCGTCCCAAGGAGACATGGGAAAAGAAGCTGCGCCGGCTGATGGCCTATTTTGAGGAAGACACGCAACTGCGGGACATTCTCATCACCGGCGGTGACGCACTGATGAGCCAAAACAAGACTTTAAGGAACATTCTGGATGCCGTCTACCGCATGGCAGTCCGTAAGCGAAAGGTCAACCAAGAACGTCCTGAAGGAGAAAAGTATGCAGAGCTGCAGCGCGTACGCCTCGGTTCACGCCTCCCCGCCTATCTGCCCATGCGCATCAATGACGGGCTGGTGGAGATTCTAAGGGAATTCAAGGAAAAGGCGTCTACCATCGGCATCCGCCAGTTCATTATCCAGACACATTTCCAGACCCCACTCGAAGTCACTCCGGAAGCAGCCGAAGGAATACGCAAACTGCTGGCGGCAGGCTGGCTCATTAACAACCAACTGGTATACAACGTAGCTGCATCCCGCCGGGGGCATACCACGCGTCTGCGCCAAGTGCTCAATCAGTTGGGAGTGGTTTGCTACTACACCTTCTCCGTAAAAGGTTTTGAAGAAAACAATGCCGTGTTTACCCCCAACAGCCGTTCCGTGCAAGAACAACGGGAAGAAAAGCGATTTGGAAAACTGAGTAAGGAAGATGCCCATAATCTGTCCGTACTGCTCGGAACCGTCCATGACCCGGCAGTCTGTATCCGGCGCTTCCTGAAAACGCATCACCTGCCTTTCCTCGCCACCGACCGCAATGTGCTCAACCTGCCCGCCATCGGCAAGAGCATGACTTTCAACATGGTAGGCATCACCCCCGAGGGCAAGCGTATCTTGCGGTTCGACCACGACAATACTCGCCGCCACAGCCCGATAATAGACCGCTTGGGGCAAATATATATCGTAGAGAACAAGTCCATAGCCTCCTACCTCCGCCAGCTGCAAGCCATGGGAGAAGATGCCGAAGAATATGCCACCATCTGGAACTATACGGAAGGCAAGACAGAATCCCGGTTCAGCCTCTACGAATATCCTGATTTCCCCTTCCAAATCACCGGCAGAATGAGCAACCAGGACATTGCAGGATAGCATATCCAAGATATATTCCGTACTTTTGCAGGCAGAACAATGAAATCGAAAAGTATGGAAATAGAACAACACCCCTTAGAGCCCTTTCTTCCCGGCAACGCCCGTCTGCTGATGCTGGGAAGTTTTCCTCCACAGAAAAGGCGGTGGTCCATGGAGTTTTATTACCCCAACTGGAACAATGACATGTGGAGGATTACCGGGTTCCTTTTCTTCAATGACAAGGATTATTTTGTAGACAAGGCGAAGAAGGCTTTCTGCAAAGAACGCCTCATCAGTTTTCTACAAGAGAAGGGCATTGCCTTGTTCGACACAGCCTCTGCCATCCGGCGCCTGCAGGACAATGCCTCGGACAAGTTTCTGGAAGTAGTGCAGCCTACGGACATTCCTGCCCTACTGCACCGGATACCGCAATGCAAGGCCATCGTCACCACCGGCGAGAAGGCAACGGACACGCTGTGCACGCAGTTCTCCATCGACAAGCCCAAAGTAGGCAACTTCACGGAGTTTCTTTTCGAAAACCATCCGATGCGCCTCTACCGGATGCCCTCTTCCTCGAGAGCCTACCCGCTGGCACTGGAAAAAAAAGCAGCAGCGTATCGCATTATGTATCAGGACTTACAGATGTTGTAAGCAACTTTCTTTATAAAATAAGTACGTCCGTTACTTGTATATTTGAAAGTTTACATTACCTTTGCAGCCGCAAACACGGGAGTAGCTCAGTTGGTAGAGCACCGGTCTCCAAAACCGGGTGTCGGGAGTTCGAGCCTCTCCTCCCGTGCATGAACGAATAATGGCTGTAAGCATTGCTTACAGCCATTATTCGTTTTATAAAGAGCCTACCGTATATCTATCAGCTTATGTGTCTGCAAACTAAGCCTCCACTTAGGATGCTTCATCACGCAATCCACGGTTTCCGCCGTATTGCTGCAAGAGCAAGGCTGAAGAAAGAAATGCCCGGCAGGAAGCTGCTCATAAGCAGTAATGTCCTGCCCCTCATACACCACCTTCACTTCATTCATATGAGCAATTTCCAGCTTTGTCCCCTGTTTGGGAGAGCAAGTCACCCAGTCTATATTGTCCGGCAGCGGACGGGTACCGTTTGTTTCAATGCAGACATACTTTCCTGCCTGGTGCAGGCTGTCCACAAAGTCACGGTCAATCCAAAGGGAGGGTTCGCCTCCTGTCAGTATCACGGTAGTGGCAGGGTATTTTCCGACCTCCTCCAGAATCTCCTTATCGGACATCAATCTCCCCTCCTCATGCTGCGTATCACAAAAGGGGCACTTCAGGTTACAACCGGAAAAACGGATAAAGACAGCCGGGGTACCCGTATGGTATCCTTCTCCCTGCAGACTGTAGAATATCTCATTAATCTTCCTCATAGACGGCAATGTTTGATTCCGACTCCTGCACCTCTACCTTGAAGCAAGTGGGTATCTGGTCGCATATCCAACGGGCTATGTTCTCGGCTGTGGGATTGAAGGAAAGCACTTCATTAAGATTGTGGTGGTCCAGCTGCCCTTTCACCACCTGCTTGATATGGCTGAAGTCTACCACCATTCCGTCCGCATTCAATTCCTTGGAACGGCAATAGACGGTGATAATCCAGTTGTGACCATGCAGATTCTCACATTTGCTGCGATAAGAAAGTTTCAGGCTATGGGCAGCCGACACTTCCATGCGTTTGATGACTGTGTACATATTGTTAATACGCTAATTAATATAATAAGTTGCCGCATCTAATGTCACCTCGATGCGACGGCAAAATTACAAAAAACTTAAGATTTATCCATTTACTTCCCTAACTTATTCGTACACACAAAGAGAATTGGCAACCTTGCGCTCTGCGCTGCCACTCGGGGTATTGGCTATTCCCTTATCCGGCAACTCCCCACACCACAGCGTAGAAGAACCGCCACCGTCCAGATTCAACGCATCCTCCCCACCCAATACACGAATCATATGGGCAAGCTCGGGTATATTGATGCCTTCCGCTTTTCCCTTCCGACGTCCGTCAACGACAATAAGCAGGATTTTTCCTTCTCTTGTCAGCGCCACAGCACTGCGGGGATGCTTGGTATCTACAAAATTCCGGTTAGTCCCGGACAAGTTGCACACTTGCCCGTCCTTCAGCATCAAAGGACCGGAAGCCAGCACAGTGCCTTTTTTCAAAGTACATGCCTTTTCTTCCTGCTTGCTCCAGGGAATCAGTTCCAGCCTGCCCTTCTTTATAAGTATAGCTCCATTGGACACTGTTGCCAGAACCCCAGTAGAGGTAGTATCTATCACCACCCCGTCCTTACGCAGATAGCAGACGGAATTCCCGGCTTTCATATCAAAATAGGAGCCATTGATGGCCGCCACCGCACCTGCATGCCGGGCGGCTACACTGGTCTCCTCCTTGGGATTGTGGACGAGCACATCGAAACGGTAGTGCTTCGGGGATATTTCAAAAATGGACACTTCCTGAGGAACTCCATACAAAGAACTGAATACTGCCTTTTTATACAGCATCCCTTTCTGCAGGGGCTCAGTCTGCCAGTTGGCAGAAACAATGGCAAGAGAGTCGGCAGCAGTCTGCGCCATTGCTGCAAACATGCCGCAACAGAGAAACACTGTCAGGAATATTTTCTTTTTCATAAGATGAGATTGGTTTAAATTAATTCATAGCTGCAGATTTGAATCGGCATGTCGAGATTATGCAACACCTTTTCAAGCTGTATACCTTCACGGTTGTCGTACTCGTAACCGAAAGTAGCACGGATACCTTGCAGAATGAACTGCGTGGCACGGTCCAGGGCAATGGGCAAACTGTCGCCTTGCAACAGTGCCCCGGTGATGACACTGGTAAACGTATCCCCCGTTCCGGGATAATGGGCCGGCAGGTAAGGACACGTAACCTTCCAGTAGCGGTTACCGTTCCGGTTATAGGCATACACGGACGTCTTATGTTTATCATCCCGTACGGGTATACTGGTAACAATCACCACTTCGGGACCACAATCGGAAAGCCGGCGAAGATATGACTTCAACTCCTCATCCGTATTCATCTCCTTATAAGGAATACCCAGCAGATAGAACAGCTCCGTCAGATTGGGGGTAACGACATCGGCCTTGGTGATGAGATGTTTCATTTCATCAATCATGGACTCGTGGAAGTTCGCATAAAGCCGTCCGTTATCACCCAACACCGGGTCTACCACAACCAGACCGTCCGGTCGGCGGAAGTCATCAATAAAGTCAGAAACAATATGTATCTGCCGCGGAGAACCCAGATAGCCGGTATAAAAGGCATCAAACTGTACTTCCAGCTTCTTCCACTCGGAAATAATCTTCGGCATTTCATCCGTCAGGTCCAGAAAAGAGAACTCCGGATACTGGGTATGGCTCGACAATACGGCTGTAGGCAACGGACACACCTGGAAACCCATAGACGAAAGAATGGGAATGACCACCGTCAGAGACACCCGTCCGACTCCCGACAAGTCGTGGACGGCAACAACCTTCTTTACTTTATTCGCATACATATTATCTATATTATTATTTTTCCTACATTTGCCGCATGAAAACCGTCTGCATCATTTTGGGAACAGTTTCTTTGGCACTCGGCATCATCGGCATCTTCCTGCCGTTGCTGCCCACTACGCCTTTCCTGCTGCTCACGGCAGCACTCTATTTCAGAGGCTCACCCAGACTGTACCAATGGTTGCTGAACCACAAATGCCTCGGTCCCTACATCCGCAGCTTCCGCGAGAACAAAGCCATCCCTCTACGTGCCAAAATCATCTCCCTACTGCTGATGTGGGGAACAATGGTTTACTGCATCTTCTTCCTTATTCCACTAACAGAAATAAAGATAGCATTGTTCCTTGTCGCTGTGGGGGTGACTTGGCATATACTGTCATTCAAGACGTTGAAATGATGTGCTAAACTCCTCCTAACTTCTCGAAGAATTCTCCCAACCCCTTCCGGGCATCGGCAAGCTTGTTTTCCCAATGTTTCACGGAGTTCTGTCCGATAATGTCCGTCACGTACTTCACCGAAATGAAAGGAACATTCTTGGCACGACATACCAAAGCCTGGGCATAGGCTTCCATATCCACAACATCACCGGACACATCCGAGAGTTCTGTCAGGAAAGTATCCCCCGTATTGCATACACCACCTGCCGGCCAGTGCAAACAATATCCTTTTTGGGACAACAAATCCGTTGAATCAATCTCATGCTCCATACCAAGCTCCACCAGCTTCTGCATATCACGGTCCACAAAATGACGGCATACGAAAATATCTCCTACCTGATGACAGATAGTCCCTGCCGTACCTACATTGACCACCAAGTCCGGTTGCGCATGGTTTATCGCTTCAGAAAGATAAAAAGCCGATTTCACCTTTCCCACGCCGGTACGGAGATAGCCAATCTGCACCTCTTCCTCCCCTATCAGTCCGGGAAATTTCAATTCAGTAAATTCGCCTTGTACGGCATAAGTAACCAAGATTCTCATATCAATTCATTGTTATTAATCAGACACTGCCATTTTCCATCAATTCCATCAAATTCTCAGGAAAATCATAATTTTCCCACCAGATAAGATTTCAACGCCTCTATATATTCTTCAAAGGCATCCACTCCCTGCGGAGTAATCCTACAAAGTGTACAAGGCATTTTTCCTTTAAAAGTTTTTGTTATCTCCACATAACCCGCCTTGCTGAGCTTATCCAACTGCACACTGAGGTTTCCTGCCGTAGCTTTCGTTTGTTGACGGATATAGACAAAATCCGCTTCCTCGACACTGATGAGCAACGACATCACCGCAAGCCGCAGTTCACTGTGAAGCAAAGGGTTCAGTTCTTTAAACATATCAAATTTTATTCTTCCGTTTACTTTTCAACAATGCATAGAGAGATATTCCCACCAAAGGAAGGTGATACAATCCCAAATAAAACCCTGCATCGGTTGCAAAATTGCCCATGTTATAACAGCCGATGATAAACCCCACCAACGCCGTTACCCGCAGCAAAGTTAAATCAATATTTTCTTTACTCAATAGAAGCAGGACCAGAAAAACCGGAGTCATCGGACAAAATGCCATCGCCGAGCCTCCGGCAAACAGATGTATCGGGCTGAAATCGGGTTCTGCGCCACGCATCATGTCCATAGGCCACCATAGGCAAAAGAGTGCCACGGGTATCAGCCATGCTGTCCTTCGGTTCAGATTGCCGAAGGTCAGCATGCTGCTCCCCCGCCAGGCTTCCCTCATCCAAAGCAGGGCAACCAAGAGCATCATCACCACATTGACCGTCACTATGCTGAAACCATATTTATCTGTTACTGCCACATTCTGTACAATGGCATACAGCACATAGCAACCTCCCACATAAAACATAAACCAGCGCGACATCGTCACGCGCCGAAGCACAAGCAGCATCAGCATGACAAGGGAAACAATCTGAAAAGTCCACGCATAAGGATACATCCCTTGTATAAGTGCATGGCTCAAGGTATAAATTATCAGATCACCGATGTTCTCCCACCGAAATCCTTTAGTAGCAATCGGCAATAGAATAAATTGCAAAACAATTATACACACAATAAACTTTCGGGAAAGCAGGAATTTGTCTAAAGCACTGTTTCGTGTCATCATACTTCACCCCACTCTCCGTTTCGATTTTCTTTCCGCGCCTTATAATTCAGTATATGCCCGGGAATAATCAGCGAAAATACCAGTACACCGACAAACCAAAGCAGGGATGAGAGGAAAGGCACTTCTCCCCAAGTATACAACAAATTCTTCAGCCCCCATAAAAAGCCAAACAGCGGGAAGATAAAAAACGTAGTATAGCGAATGATGCAGCCCGTAATGATGCTGCCCAACGAGAAGAAGATGGCACACAAAGGCAGAATAGTTTCGTAACGTCCGGCATCCGTTGCCGCCAGCACCCCCATCATACATACCATCCCGAACACCCCCCACACCCGCTCCAGTATCTTGTCAAGATAAAACTTCACAGGTTTTTGCCGCTTACGCAATAAGAGGAACATCAACAGATACCCCACAACCGGAATCCCCCAGAATCCCCACATCCAGACAGGATTACCCGTAAACGTGACACCTGCCCATACGGCCAAAGTCACCAACACACCTACATATCCCCACACTAAAAAACTATTTCCGCTACCCGTATCCAGGTTGCGACGCGTATTGCGTATCATTCGAGCGATAAGTTCCAAACTCTCTTTCTCGTTCAATTCTTTATCTTTCATAATTATACCATATGATTACTTCTTCATTCCCTTTCGGACATCCACCAACGGCACAACCACCGTCTCCGTATTTTCTTTTACCTCCCAATCGACAATGGCACAATACTCCATCGGTACTCCGTCCTCTCTGTCGAGCTGGTAATTACCGTTTTCATCGTGATAGACGTAAATCTTGCACTTGCCCGCAGGCACATCCTTCAGCTCCAGCACGACATCGCTCACAGCGGCATCCACCATATTATATTGCCCCTTGTCGGTAGCCGCCATCAGCTTCCCCTTGGCAGAAGGAACATTCGTCACTTTCAGCGTCAGAACACTCTGCGCCGACACACCCACTACAAACATACTAAAAAGAACGATTACCATACCTTTATAACCCATTGTTTTCATAATCACACTTCATTTTAAAGTTACACACATATTAATAAAAACACTTTTTAGGTTCGAACTCCAATGCAAATATAATTAGTTTATTTTATAAACCAAACTATTATATAAATTATTTTATTTATTTCTTTGCATCCTCCTTTACTGTAGGTTATTCCAATCATTCCCAAGCAGTAGTTCCGAAAACAGCAAAAAGTAATTCCTGCCTTACTAACTGTTAATCGTCCGATAACCGTTTTATTATCGTCCGACATATGTCTAATTATCGTCCGACAGTTGTTGGACGATAATTCAACAACTGTCGGACGATTAATAGTTAGCAACAGAAATACTAAGCGTTTGAAAAGAAAGGAAGAGAATCCTTGCAGAAAACCAATAGTCCCACACCTATCCACATATCCTATCTTTTGATAAACAGTCCACCCCTTTTCAATCCCCCGAAACCAAGCTTTCATAGGCCATTTCGGTTATTTCGGCACTTCTACAACACATTTTCTCCGAAAAGTTTTTGTAATCTCCAAGTAAATCGTATTTTTGTGTACAATTTTGGTGTAGTGATGACAGACGAAGAAAAGAAGCTATTAAGTACCTTTGAAGCCAGACTGCGGCATTTAATCTATCTGCACGATGAATTAAAACGCGAAAATGCTGAGCTAAAGCAACTTCTTGAAGCCAAAGAGGAGGAATACGGGAAGGTACAAGCTGAATACCGGGAACTGGAACTTAACTACACGAACCTAAAAACAGCTACGACAATCAGCCTTAACGGCAGTGACGTGAAAGAGACGAAACTGCGATTGTCCAAATTAGTGCGTGAAGTCGATAAATGCATCGCTTTGTTGAATGAATAAAGAGAAGAGGATGTATGAACGATAAGATAAAGATAAACCTGCAGATGGCAGGAGCCTCCTACCCTCTCACAATCAACCGTGAGGACGAGGAAATGGTAAGAGAAGCCGCCAAGCAGGTAGATATCAGGCTCAATGCGTATCGGGAGCATTATCAGAATGTGTCTCTAGAGAGAATTATAGCCATGGTGGCCTATCAGTTCGCTTTAGAAAACCTTCAGTTGAAGGACCGTAATGATACTGAACCCTATACAGCTAAAATAAAGGAACTGACAGAGGTATTGGAGACCTATTTCAAGGAACAATAAGCTGCAATCCCTCCGTCGGGTCGGTAAAAGAGAGAAATTCGCGCACTGTACAAAAGTTTGCCCTTCATCAAAGCAAGCTTTTATGCAGTGCTTTTTTATTTATATACTAAAAACAAATTAATAAAATGACAGTAGTTACAATAGTATTATCCATTGCCTGCTTCATTGTCGGAGGGTTTGCCTCGTACTTGTTCTTCAAGCACGGGCTGAAAAACAAATACGACGGTATCCTGAGAGATGCGGAAGCGGAAGCGGAAGTGATTAAGAAGAATAAGTTGCTGGAAGTAAAGGAAAAATTCCTGAACAAGAAGGCAGACTTGGAAAAAGAAGTGGCCCAACGTAACCAAAAGATACAGCAGGCAGAAAACAAGCTGAAACAACGTGAATTGGTACTGAACCAACGCCAGGAAGAAATCCAGCGCAAGAAGATGGAAGCAGAAGCCGTGAAAGAAAATCTGGAAGCCCAGCTGTCCATCGTAGACAAGAAGAAAGAAGAACTGGAGCACATGCAGCGCCAGGAAATAGAAAAACTGGAAGCTATCTCCGGACTTTCTGCCGAAGAAGCCAAAGAGCGCATGGTAGAATCCCTAAAGGAAGAAGCCAAAACGCAGGCCCAGTCCTACATTAACGACATCATGGACGACGCCAAGCTGACGGCAAGCAAAGAGGCCAAGCGCATCGTGATACAGAGCATCCAGCGCGTGGCTACGGAAACAGCCATTGAAAACTCGGTAACTGTATTCCACATCGAATCAGATGAAATCAAGGGACGTATCATCGGTCGCGAAGGCCGCAACATCCGTGCCCTGGAAGCTGCTACCGGTGTAGAAATCGTGGTAGACGACACTCCGGAAGCTATCGTATTGTCAGCCTTCGACCCGGTTCGCCGCGAGGTTGCACGCCTTGCACTGCACCAGTTGGTGACGGACGGACGCATCCACCCGGCACGCATCGAAGAGGTAGTTGCCAAAGTACGCAAGCAGGTAGAAGAGGAAATCATCGAAACCGGTAAACGTACTACTATCGACCTGGGCATCCACGGTCTGCATCCGGAACTTATCCGCATTATCGGTAAGATGAAATACCGTTCTTCATACGGCCAGAACCTTTTGCAGCATGCACGCGAGACAGCCAATCTTTGCGCTGTGATGGCATCAGAGCTGGGACTCAACCCGAAGAAAGCAAAACGTGCCGGACTGCTGCATGATATAGGTAAGGTACCCGATGAGGAACCGGAATTGCCGCATGCACTCTATGGTATGAAGTTGGCAGAAAAGTTCAAGGAAAAGCCAGACATCTGCAACGCCATCGGTGCCCACCACGACGAAGTGGAAATGACCAGCCTGCTGGCCCCCATCGTACAAGTATGCGATGCCATTTCAGGAGCACGCCCGGGAGCACGCCGCGAAATTGTAGAAGCATACATCAAGCGCCTGAACGACCTTGAGCAACTGGCCATGTCCTATCCGGGAGTGACAAAGACATATGCCATCCAGGCAGGCCGTGAGTTGCGTGTCATTGTCGGTGCAGACAAGATTGACGACAAGCAGACGGAGAACCTTTCCGGTGAAATCGCCAAGAAGATTCAGGACGAAATGACTTATCCGGGTCAGGTGAAGATTACCGTTATCCGTGAGACACGTGCGGTGAGCTACGCAAAGTAACATCAGAAAAGAAAATAAATGCAGAAAAGGGTGAATTCGTATTCACCCTTTTCTTATTTTTGCACCACAACCATAACTTTACAAAATGAAAGATTATCAGTTTGAAGTTTGTGCCAACTCCGTAGAGAGTTGTATTGCCGCACAAGCCGGCGGAGCAGACCGGGTGGAACTATGCGCAGGCATCCCCGAGGGAGGAACAACCCCCTCATACGGCGATATCCTCATCGCACGGGAAGTATTGCAGCAGACCAAATTGCATATCATTGTCCGTCCCCGTGGAGGAGACTTCCTTTACTCCTCCACCGAACAGCGCATCATGCTGAAAGACATAGAGAATGCCCGCCGCCTAGGCGCTGACGGAGTCGTGTTCGGTTGCCTGACGGCAGAAGGAGATGTAGACATTCCATTGATGGAGCAGCTTATGAAAGCCTCACAAGGGATGTCCGTCACCTTCCACCGTGCTTTCGATGTATGCAGAAATCCACAAAAAGCAATAGAAGATATTATCGCATTAGGATGCAACCGCATCCTAACTTCCGGACAGCAATCTACAGCAGAGCAAGGCATTCCCCTTTTGAAAGAGCTCCAACAACAAGCATCAGGCCGAATCATTCTATTGGCAGGCTGTGGGGTGAATGAAGCCAACATAGCCCACATTGCCCGAGAAACCGGCATCCGCGAATTTCATTTCTCCGCCAGGGAAAATATCGAGAGCTCCATGCTCTATCATAATTCCGCCGTCTCTATGGGAGGAACGGTACATATTGATGAATATACACATACCGTCACTACTGCGGAGCGGGTAAAGCGTACAATCGGAGCATTATTAAAAGCCTCTCCCCTAGCCCCTCCCCCGTAGGGAGGAGGCGGGGGAAGAGGCCTATAAAAAAAGGATGTACTTTTCAGTACATCCTTTTTTATATCATAGGATAAATATTATTTCTTCACCGGAGAAGAGTATCTTGCATTCAGGCCATCCAGAATCTCACGAGTGATGTTGTAGACACTGTCTGCATAGAGCAGATTGTCAAAACCCGTATTGCTGATAATCATGCTGTAACCTTTTGTCTTATTGTACTCCTTCAAGAAAGCGTTGATAGAATCACGCAGTTGCAGGCTGTTCTTTTCATTCTCACTCATCAGCTCAGACTGCAGCTTGTTGCTCAGGTTCTGCAAATCCTGCTCCAACTTTGCGATGCGGTTGTATTCCTGCTGCGCTCTCTCCTGAGAAAGATAAGCGTTGTTCTGATACTTTGTCTGGAATTCCTGCTTCTGCTTCTCCAGTTCGCTGGCTTTCTGGTTCAATGTCAGACGGACATTCTCGCCCTTCTTCACCATAGCCTCATTCAAGTCTATGCAATAGTTGTATTTTGCCAAAAGCGTATCTATTTCAACATAAGCAATCTTCATTTCCGATAATCCGCCGGCTTGTGCAGGAGCGTTTGTTGTCTGTTTATCAGTATTGCCGGCACATTGAGCAAATAAAACGATCAGTGCGAGAGCTGCCAGACCGTTCATGAGGTAGTTTAATCTCTTCATAATTGATAAATATTGTTTTTTAAAATTAGTTCATACTATCGTTTAAGGCTTTTTCCAGTTCATCAATGGAAAAACGGGATTTGCGTTGTGCTTCTCTGTCCTGCGACTGCGCACAGCCGATACCTCTATCGCGCATTGCCTTATTGCCACTGACATGCCCGTTAGGGAACCTGCCGCCTTTCACAAAAAAGACCTTTACACCCAATAAAACAATGCAAATAGCAACTATTAACAGAGTTATCAATATTGTATCAAGCATTTCCATTAATTTTGTTACATGAAAATAGTGTTTTTACTATTTTTGTGGGTGCAAATATAGGGCTTTGGTTGGACTAACTCGCCTTTTTTACTCTAAAAAAAGAGAAAGGGGAATAAAATAGTCAATCAATTTAACCATATTTAGCAATAAGTGGTTAATTTAATGGAGAATTGATATTTGACAATTGATAATGAAGGCTGCATAAACACATGTAAGGCAGCCGCTAATTCAGATAATTATGGAAAAAAAAGACTTGAAACCGGCTGGTGTATTTCACTATTTCGAGGAAATCTGCCAAGTGCCGCGCCCTTCGAAGAAGGAAGAGAAAATCATTGCTTACTTAAAAGCATTCGGAGAAAAACATAAGTTGGAAACGAAGGTGGACGAAGCCGGAAACGTTCTGATAAAGAAACCCGCTACTCCGGGTATGGAAAACCGCAAGACTGTCGTACTTCAATCGCACATCTTGACGGTGAATGGCTGAAAGCCAAAGGTACTACCTTGGGAGCCGACAACGGCATCGGTGTAGCCACCGAACTGGCTATCCTTGCCGACGACAGCATCAAGCACGGTCCTATCGAATGCCTCTTCACCGTGGACGAGGAGACCGGACTGACCGGTGCCTTCGCCCTGAAAGAAGGCTTCATGAACGGAGACATTCTGCTGAACCTCGATTCCGAGGATGAAGGCGAGCTCTTCATCGGCTGTGCAGGCGGTATAGATTCCGTTGCCGAATTCACCTACCGGGAAGTGGACGTACCGGCAGGGTATTTCTGCTGCAAAGTGCAGGTAAAGGGGCTGAAAGGCGGACACTCCGGCGGCGACATACACCTGGGGCGCGGCAATGCCAACAAACTGCTGAACCGCTTCCTGAGCCAGGCATCCCAGAAGTACGACATGTACCTTTGCGAAATAGACGGTGGTAACCTGCGCAACGCCATTGCCCGCGAAGCACACGCGGTAATTGCCATACCCGATGCCGACAAGCATGCTCTGCGCACAGACTTGAATGTCTTTGCCGCCGAAGTGGAGGCAGAATATGCCGTCGTTGACCCGGACCTCCAATTCGTGCTCGAATCGGAAGCAGCCCGTCCCAAAGCCATTGACAAAGATACCGCCAAGCGATTGTTGCAAACCATCTATGCCGCACCTCACGGTGTGTATGCCATGAGCCAAGACATTCCGGGACTGGTGGAAACCTCCACCAATCTGGCCTCCGTAAAGATGAAATCCGGCCATATCATCCGTATCGAGACCAGCCAGCGCAGCTCTACCGCCTCCTCCAAACAAGACATTGCCAATATGGTGCGTACTGTATTCGAAATGGGTGGAGCAGCCGTATCTTTCGGCGACGGATATCCGGGCTGGAAGCCCAACCCGCATTCAGAAATCCTGGAAGTGGCTGTTGAGTCCTACAAACGTTTGTTCGGTGTAGATGCCAAGGTAAAAGCTATCCATGCAGGTTTGGAATGCGGACTGTTCCTTGACAAATACCCGGCACTGGACATGATTTCCTTCGGACCTACCCTGCAGGGTGTGCACTCTCCCGACGAACGGATGCTGATTCCTACTGTACAGAAGTTCTGGGACCATCTGCTGGATATACTGAAGCACATACCAGCGAAATAGATATCCTTCGTTTCCCTAAAAGGGGAACGGAAATAGTTTGTATGAACGTTATCCATAAGATAGGAGTTATACTCTTCCTTCTCTGCCCGTACATCAGTCTGTACGGGCAAGAAGGAAAAGATACCCTCACGTTTCGGATAGTAAGCTACAATGTAGAAAACCTATTCGACTTCCGACATGACACACTAAAGAATGACTACGAGTTCCTGCCGGATGCCACCCGGCATTGGAATTACTCTAAATACAGAAAGAAACTGGATAATATAGCCCGCGTCATCATCGCCACCGGAGGATGGACGCCGCCTGCCCTTGTTGCCTTGTGTGAGGTGGAGAATGACAGTGTGATGCGCGACCTTACCCGCTACTCTGCCTTGCGCGAAGCAGACTACCGGTATGTGATGACACAATCTCCCGACGAACGCGGCATCGACGTAGCGCTGTTGTATCAACGTAATCTTTTCAAACTGCTTTCCTATCAGAGCTTCCCCGTAGAAAAGCCCCGGAAGAATAGCCGTCCCACACGGGACATTCTTCACGTCAGCGGATTGTTGCTGAACCGGGATACGCTTGATGTACTGGTAGCTCACTTCCCATCCCGTTCGGGAGGGGCAAGAGAGTCTGAACCTTACCGGCTACTGGCTGCCCGAAAGGTGAAGCATGCCATAGACAGCCTATACACGATACGCCGACATCCGCAAATTGTCCTTTTAGGGGATTTCAACGATTATCCGGAGAATAAATCGATAAAGGAGGTGTTGGAGGCAGCAGCACCGTCAACATTGCAAGACTCTCTACGTCCACAAAAACTTTACCATCTACTGGCAGGAAAAGCCAAAACACGCAAGCACTTCGGCAGCTACAAGTATCAAGGAGAATGGGGACTACTGGACCACATCATCGTATCGGGTACGTTGCTGCAAGAACACGCACCGCTATATACAGAGGAAGCGAAGGCAGACGTATTCTGCCTGCCCTTCCTACTGACAAGAGACAAGAAATACGGAGGGCAGCAACCCTTCCGCACCTACTACGGGATGAAGTATCAAGGAGGATACAGCGACCACTTGCCTGTATATGCGGAGTTCCGGTTGATATATTAGTCGGAATACTGATACAGTTTCAAGTCAAACTTCTGTACCATCACCAGCAAGTGGTCGAAGATGTCGGACTGAATGCGCTCGTACTCTTTCCATACCTTGTTGCGAGAGAAGAAATATACCTGGATGGGTACCCCATACGTCGTGGGTTCCTTCTGGCTGATAATCAAGTCCATCTCCTGGTTCACCACCGGCAGGCTGCACAAATAGCGTTCGATGTAGATACGGTAGAGCTGCGCATTGGTTGGCACCTCTTCTTCTGCTGGCTGATAGTCGGCCATCAAGGGGACTTCCTTGCGGATATTATCCAGCATTTCCGGAGTGCAGAACTTCAGGGTAGTCATATCCAGAAAGATATTCTTGTTTACCCGTCGCCCGCCACTTTCCTGCATGCCGCGCCAGTTCTGAAAAGAGTTGTTCACCAGGGTATACGGTGGTACGGTCGAGATGGTTTCGTCCCAGTTGCGTATCTTGACCGTGTTCAGCGTAATCTCCTCTACAACTCCATTGGCAACGCCACCCGGCAGCGCTATCCAGTCCCCTATCCGCAACATGTCGTTGGCAGAGAGCTGCACGCCGGCCACAAACCCCAGAATGCTGTCCTTAAATACCAGCATCAGTACAGCTGCAGATGCGCCCAGACCGGCAAACAAGGTCATAGGGGACTTGCCTATCAACACTGAAACCACTATGATACCTCCGATAAAAAACAGCAGCACTTGCAATACCTGCACGAAGCCTTTCAGCGGACGGTTCTTCTGCTTGTCCTTCATGTTATAAACATCGAGCAGTACCAGCAACAAGCCGTTAATAGTAAGCAGCACCGCCACAATGATATAGACAGCACACACCTTTTGTGAGAACTCAAGCATCTCCTTTCCACGCACAAAGGCCATGGGCAGCAGGTAGTAGATGAGGATTCCCGGCAGAATATGTATCAAATGGTGTATCACCCTGCGTTTCATCAGCAACGTATTCCACTGATGGGGAGAGCGTCGGGTATAATGCTTCATACCGCCAACGAAGATTGCCTGGCACAAATAGTCCAGCCCTATCGAAAGCCCCACCATCAGCAGTGCAATAATCGTCTCGTCAAACATATCGGCAAACTTCGGGTCTATCCCCCAACCTATCAAGATTTTATTCATCCATCCTCCTAAACTCATCATAAGCTCTCTTTTTTTTGAAATATCTTGTTTGTATAACAATCCAAAGATAAAGATGTTTTCAGAGAACGGCAAGCATATACCCTTTTTTCATCAACGACTCAATCCTCACGCTCGGGTCGTTTTTTAGCGACCGCCGCAGATAGGACATCTGTACATTCAAGGCAAGGGAGTTGGCATACGAGGCAGTGCCCCACACAGCATCCAGCAACGTATCGCGACTGACAGTCTTATTCACATTCAGCGCAAGCAAGCGAAGGATATCGGCTTGACGGGAAGTAATCAGCACCTTACTATTTCCCGTACGAATCTCGTTCGTACTGTAATTGAATACGGAATGGCCGAAAGCATACATCTCATCCTCTGCCACGCCGGACAACTGCGAAGTGAAACGCTCGCGGATACGCGCCGTAAGCTCTTCCGGATAGAAAGGTTTGGCAAGATAATCGTTCGCCTTCAGTTGGAATCCTTGCAGGCGGTCAGCCTTGTCGCTGCGGTCGGAAAGAAAAAAGATGAGGACATGCTTGTCCGCCTCCCGGATTCGTTTTGCCACTTCAAAGCCATTGAGCCCGGGCATATTGATGTCAAGCAAGACAAGGTCCGGTTTGACAAGAGGAAACTGGTCGAGGGCGATAAGACCATTTCCGGCATAGGTCACTTCATAACCCTCTTTCTCCAGGAAGCGTTTCAGAAGCATGGAATACTTCAGGTCATCGTCAGCAAAAAGAATTTTCAGTGGTTTCATGAGTTGCTATTTATATTCTCGATATCCATCTGTGCAGATTATTGTGGAATGGTTATTTCCACCGTCGTCCCCCTCCCAATCTGACTGGTCAGAAAGACGGTTCCCCTATGAGCCTCAACCAACAACTTGACATAACTCAACCCCAAACCGATGCCCGGCAAGGAACGGTCAGGCAAGTTGCTGCTACGGTAAAACTTATCGAATACCCGTCCCTGCTCGGAAACAGGGATACCAATGCCGTCATCGGAAACTTTCAATGTGAGCTCGTGGCCATGCAGGCGGCATTCTACCCGGATACTGACGGAGCTTCCCGAATATTTCACGGCATTTTCCATCAGATTACTGATGATATTTGCCATGTGCACGGGGTCGGCCGTAACCAGCAGGTTGTCCGTGAAATGTGTCTCGAAAGATACTTGTTTTCCTCCAGGAGCATGCTGCAGGCGTATCAACTTCTCCACAACCGGTTTCAAATCGAAAGTACTGAGGGAAAGTTGTGTCTGCTCATCGTCAGCACGGGTCATGTCGCGCAGCTTCCGGAGGTAGGCGGAAAGGTTGTCCAGCTCGGAAACGGAATCACGCACCACTTCATCCATGGCCTGCTCGTCGGTACGCATTGTTTTGTCATTGAGAAAAGAGACGCACATCTTCAAGGCCTGCACGGGACGTTTCAACTCGTGTATCATGGTGTTGACAAAGCTTTTCCGCAACTCGTCCACACGGTGCTGCTTCAAAATGGTCTTTATCTGGAACAGCAGACAGACAGACAGCAGAAGAATCAATACCAAGCTGCCCAGAAGTTGCCAGCCCATACGGAGCAAAAGAGTATGCGGCATCACCTGCACATCCACTTGTACCAACTCCCGCTTCAGCGGATTGTAAGGATAAACCAGACGGATGACCGGATGCAAATCACTCCCCAGCCGTTCTACGGTTTCCACCCATTGATAGAGGCTGTCGCGCGGCGTGACTAGTCCGGTAGTGAAAGACATGCCGTCCAGTTTAGTCGCCAGCACCGAATCGAAGCGCTGCAACGTAAAAGGGACATCTATCTGCAACTGATAAGCAACTATCGCCTCGCTGAAGCTCATGTTGAAAAGCAGCTTGTCTTCGCCATGTATCACAATCTTGTCCTTATAGACAATACTATCCTTCATTGCCGTGGATAGAACGGATTTATCTGCCATGGCCCCCACCACAAACGTACGCGTATAGCGCTCTTTGAGCTTGTTGGTCAATGAATCCCTATCCGTATGCATGTCCACATTGGTGTTGAAAAAGGATATATTAGGCTTGTTGAACACTTTCTTCGGCTGTTCACGCCGGATAGAGTCGTTCACTGCCACGGCATCCATGACAAGGCGGTGTATCTCTTCTTCATATTCCTCATTCTTATACTGATACTGGTTCCACAACCAATATCCCTGCCCTGCTACAAGTAGCAGCATGGATATCAGTGACAATGCCCATACTATTCTGATTCGTTTTTCCATCTCAGAGTCTGTTCTTCTTTTATACTATACAAAGGTAAGGGTTTCCTCCAATCAGAGGTACGCGCGAGGCGGCTATTCTCATTTGAGTAACATTTCAGTAATAACTTTCTCACTCCGGAAAGACAAATTCCGCATAGATTTGCGACGACAGGACACATGACACGTCCTCGAAACAGTAATTCCTAACAACGAAAAAGTATGAAAAAGCAGATTCTACTCACCGCCATGCTGTTGATAACCACCACAACCGCCTGCGCACAGTTTAACATCAAAATCGGCTCCGGCAAGACGTTCAGAAAAGATACCATAGACCAGACTGTACTCATGGTGCAGTATGAAGTGGACGGCTGTACGGACACACTGTCGGAAGAGCGTTTCCAGGAAACCATGATGTTGGAAATCGGCAAGAAATGCTCCAAGTTCTACAGTTACACAAAGTATGTGGGCGACTCGGTATTTGCTGCCGACATTGCCAATAACGCCTCGCAAGAAACGATGATTGAACACGCCAAACAGTTCGGAAAAAGCAAGCTGAACGAACAGACCTACAAGAGATACCCCGTAGGCAAAGTGACCACACTGGATGAAATTGCCGGAGACATCAACAGACTCCGGTGCGAGGAACCGGAAGAGTGCCCACAGTGGACGCTGCAGACAGACACGGCAACCATCCTCTCGTATCTCTGCCAAAAAGCAGAATGCGTGTTTAAGGGACGCAGATGGATTGTCTGGTACAGTCCGGAGATTTCCTCCAGCGAAGGGCCGTGGAAGCTGTTCGGACTGCCCGGACTGATACTGAAAGCAGAAGACAACAGGGGGCATTATCTCTTTACCTGCACCGGTATGGAGCAATGCCATTCCTACCGACCTATCCTCTTCAACGGAAAAGATTATGAACCCGTAAACCGCAAGGCGTACAACAAAATCCACGAAAGATACTATGCCGACCCGGTAGGATTCATTATGGGCAACACGCCTAACGTACGTATCACCATACGCGACAACCAGGGCAATGAAGCCAGGAAGCCGAAGAATATAGCCCACAATCCGCTGGAACTTGACTGATTCATCCCATCGAACTCCAATGGATATACACTTCAAGAAACTCTTGCTGCCAATCCTTGCCTTGTTTGCAATGACAGCGCATGCACAGTCTCTCAGTGGCTTGGTAACGGACGAAGAAACCGGACAACCGCTGGAAGCCGTAATGATTAGTGTGCTGCGAAACGGCACCATGATAGATTACGCCCTGACCGATGCCCGGGGGAGATATTCCCTGCCATGGAAATACAACGGCAACCTGCAAGTCAGCGTATCACTGCTGGGCTATAGACGGGAAATACGCAACATATCGGCAGCAGGAACACTCCATATTCGTCTGCATCCCGAAGCCATTGCACTAAAAGAAGTCCAAATACGTCCCGGCCGCATTCATGGCAGGAAAGATACCGTAAGGTATAATCTGGCAGAGTTTGCCTCTTCCAAGGACGTACACATCAAGGATGTTCTGAAAAAGCTCCCCGGTGTGGATATTGACGACAACGGGCAGGTGAAATATAAAGGTAAAGCCATCGACCACTATTTTGTGGAGGGTATGGACGTGACGGGTGGACGCTACAGCCAAATCAACAACAACCTCAGTGCCAAAGCCGTAAAATCGGCAGAAATTATGGAGAACTACCAATCGGTCAAGGCATTGAAAGGAAAACTCAGTTCGGATGAAATAGCCCTGAACCTGAAACTCGACCCACAGGCACGCGACCAATGGATTGTCAACGGTACCCTGGGTGCAGGCTGGAGCGATGGAACACAAGAAACGACCGGAACGGCACAAACGAAGAGGGACAAAGGAACGCTTCTTTGGGAAAACGCCGCCAATGCCCTCCAACTGGGTAAAGGCAAGCAAAGCATCTACGGCTACAAGAGCAACAACAACGGTACCGACCTTAGCCGTGAGCAACATATACTGACAAACAACACATCCCAACAGATTCCCCTGCACGGTTTTCTGGTACAACCGGGCATCAGCGCTCCCCTCGACAAGCAACGGCTGCTCTTCAACGAAACCCATACACTGAACGCCAACCGCATGTATAAATGGAACGACGAACGTTCCCTGCGCCTGCAAGCCGGATATACCCATAACCGGATTACCCAGCAACGGGGCAACTCGCAAGTCTACTACCAGCCCGATGACACCATACGCATGGATGAAGCCTACCACTACTGCCTGCAGAACGATGCCGCCCATATGGAAATGCACTATGAGGATAACAAGACCATCCACTATCTGTCGAACCGCTTCCTGGCAGAAAGTGAAACGAACCGCGGCACCTCCCACGAGTTGCAGCAAACGATGCGCACCTCCCAGTTTACGGCAAAGAATTTCTTCAGCCTTATCCGCAATGGAGAGAAAAGCACATGGAAGTTCAATTCTGCCACACAGTATGCCTATCTACCCTCCTCCTTGTCACTACACGACGGGAAAGACAAATTCATCCAGCACAGCCTTTACAACGACAATAAGGCCAGCCACCTAAGAAAACACAACGGTTTCACCCGGCAATACACCGCCGGTATAAAGGGCGAATGGGCATCGGTAAAGTACCATTCCACCCGAATGGAAACATTTGGCGCATCCAGTTTTTCTCCCTACCTCTCCTCCTACTTCCAATTGGAGCAAGGCAAGTGGCAGGGAAGTCTGTCACTCCCTCTCAGCTATAAGCGCTACTTCTCGCAACAGCGTTCTTTTCTCTTTTTCAATCCGTCACTCTATCTGCGCTATCAGCCGGACTACCATTGGAAAATTTCCCTCTACGGCAGTTTACACCGCTCAGCAGGAGATGTCACAGACCTCTGCCCTTTTACCTATCGGACAGACTACCGTACCTGGAAAAACACTGACGGCCTCTTCCCCGTCAGTATACGCCAACAATACAACCTTTATGGAGAATACAAGAATACCGTGCAGGAATTTTTCGCCACCGCCACTTTGTCCTACCGGCATGTACACTACAACACCTTGAATGAACAGAGTATCTCTGAAAACCGCATTGTCCACACCCTTCGCCTACATTCCAACAGTACACAAAGTTGGTTCCTGCTCAGCACTCTCTCCAAGGGATTTTTCGACTGGAATCTGAAAACCTCACTTGACTTACAACTGAGCCGCAATACCGGCTGGCAGTTGACACGGGTTTCAGATACAGACGCCCTCACTCCACAAACGGAAACAGCCGGAAACGGCCCGCCTCAAAAATACCGTTATGACTATCTTAAGATGGAACCCAAACTGATATGGTCGCCCGCCGAAGCTTTCGAAGCCGAATATCATGCCACAATCAGCTATGGCGGCAGTAAAATAGGGAACGACGCGCACCTTGCTCCTCTACTGGACTTCGTACAGCGTATGCACCTCACATTCAGCATCGGGCACGTCGACCTCTGCCTTTCCGGAGAACATTACCGGAACGATTTAAACAGCGATACGCATCTCAACACACTGTTTGTAGACGCATCACTCATTTATAAGACAAGGAAATGGAGAGTGGAAGCCAGCCTCAGCAATCTGTTCAACAAGAAAGAGTATGCCTATACTACCTACTCGGCCACACAAAGCTATACTTCACGGTTGAATATCCGTCCACGGGAGGTTATGGTGACTGCTGGTTATCAGTTCTAAAGACTGTCATCTACAACAATATCCGTATTCCGGCATAAACCAGCATCCCCGCTATCGTCAGCAACCCTACCCATATAGGAGCATAGACATGAGTGACATGCTCGACACGCTTATATCCGCTAACCTTCACAAACAAGCGGTAAATCAGCCAGGCACCAATCAGCCCCACAATAGTCCCTGCCAACAAATCACCCGGATAATGCACACCGAGATATACGCGCGAATAGCACGTCAGCAACGCCCAGGCCATAATGAAAAGAGTAAGCCACCGCTTGCGGAATAGAAAGAACAGGAAAAACGCCAATCCGAAGGTATTGGCGGCATGACACGAAGGAAAACCATAACGCCCTCCACGATGATTGTTGACGATATGCACCATCTCCGAAATGGGATTATTCAGATTAGAAGGACGCATACGCTCCACATAGGGACGTATCCAAGTGGCACATGCCTGGTCGGCAAAAGTAATGGTGAGCGCAAGGCCTATCATGCAAAACAGTGTGACCTTCCAATGAAAATTGCGCAACATCACATACCAGATGGCAGCATACATGGGAATCCAAACCCACTTACCGCTATAAGCGCTCATAAAATAATCGAAATACATGTTGTGCATCCGATTGATGGAAAAAAATATGTTTGTGTCTACATCTATTGCCCCTTGCAAGGCGTCCATAAGTGCTGTCATACGTTATCTTTTGGCTATATCATCATATAATTTTTGCAAATAGGCTTTGCCCAACGGCAGGTTCTTCCCTTTTGCTGTGCCCTCATCCACTACCACAGTACCCGCCTGGCAATTGAATATCACTTGATTGTCCGCTGTCACCATACCGAAAGCATCGGGTACGGTAAAGAACGCGAAATGAGGGGAAGCGGGATTAAGCATATCTTTACTGAAAACAAACTCATCATGGGGCAGCGCCAATTGAGCCAGCAACGTGGCTGCAATATCATGTTGCGAGCCATAGACGTCAATGCGCCTCGGCTCTCGGACAGCACCGCCCACCATCAACAGAGGTATCCGGTAGCGTTCTACCGACAAATTGTCGATATGTTCGGGATAAGCTCCCAAGTGGTCTGGAACAAACACAATCACCGTATTCTTCCACTGGGGAAGCTCACGGAACTGTCTTACAAAATCGCCTGCACAACTATCCGTATAGGCAAAGGCGTTCAGCCGGTCATTCTCCAGACGACGGAAAGGTACTTCAAAAGGCTCGTGGCTGCTGGAGGTCTGCAAGACACGGAAATGAGGAGTTTTCTCTTCGGCAGTTCCTTCGGCAGCTTCGGCTTTCAAGTCTTCCAGCAGACGGTTGAATACGAGATGGTCGTGCGCCCCCCACTTACTTAAACGTTCCGTTACGGGAAAATCCTGGTCGGAAACAATGTCTTCAAAGCCTGATGACATCAGGTAGGAACGCATATTGGTAAAGTCGGCATCACCGCCATAATAATACTTGGTACCATAACCCGCCTTCCGCAAGCTGCCTGCAATGGCAGGAATGGACTGCGTTTTACGGGGATACTTCATAATACTAGTAGTGGGCTGGGCAGGATAGCCACTCAAGATAGCCACCAGCCCACGGTCCGTACGGAAACTGTTGGCGTAGAAGTTCGTAAAGAGCACCCCTTCCTTACTCAAGCTATCCAGATGGACGGCAATATTCGGCTCACCTCCCAAAGCTGTCATCAACCTGGAGGAAAAACTCTCAAGAATCACAAAGAGTACATCGGGACGCTGAGTATTGAATAAAGTATGCAGTGAATCGGCAGGTTGCAGCACAGAATCTGTCTCTTCCGTTTGACCACCGGCACCTGCGGGTTCAAGCATGTCTTTAAAAAGCCGGTCGGCCTCCGCAGCTTCCATAAAACGGTACTGCTTGCTGAAGTCCTTCTGCTTGGCAAGAGATTCCATCAGACTGAATGCAGGGTTGATAGCTGCATGGTTCAGACGCTGCTCGGCACTGAAATAGACTTTCCCCACATTCATGGTAGATACTGTAAAGCCTCCACGGATAGGAATAAACAGTAACCCCGTCATCAGCAACAATATACCTGACACCTTCAGGCGACGATAAGGCAGTTTCATCCGCAGCAACAGCTTCTTCTGCAGCAAGATGCCGTAGAAAACAGCATACAGCACGACAGCATAAACAGCCATTGCCACAATTCCCCCCAGCACCATCCAAATGCTGACACTGGCCACTGCGTCTTTAGGGGAGGAAAAGAAATAGAATAACGGAGTAGCATCCAAACGGAACCCCCAATACTCGTATAATCCTAAATCGACAGTAAAAATTATGGAGATAAGTACTGAAATGAAGAGGAAATAGCCGCACCAGATGCGATGAAGGGATTTAGAAAGTGTCCATACAGAGGTTATGAAAAGAAAACCGGGAATAGCTGTCAGATAACCAGCCAGAGATAGGTCTAAAGGTAACCCATGCCAAATGACACTGAACCAGTCCGCACACGAGGCATCCGGATACAGCGATTTGTAAAACAGCATAAATAGTGGTTTCTGCAACACAAAAATGCAGACAAACAAGCAGTATGTCTTAATAAATCCTATGAGCCTATCTTTCATCGGTGCCTTATTGTATATCTAAATATAAGGTGCAAAAATAAATCTTTTTATTCTATTTCTCACCAATATTAGTCAATAATTACATTGAAAGATAGGCTTATAGGATATTTTAAGTTTATCCGTTCACGCGTTTGTAATCTTCAAGGAACTTCTTCAGACCGGAATCGGTCAGCGGATGATTAAGTAAACCCTTAATGGCCGAAAGCGGACAAGTAGCCACATCAGCACCCACCTCTATACACTGCATGATATGTGCCGTATGACGGATAGAGGCGGCAAGTACCTGGGTGGTATATCCATAATAACGGTACATCTCTACAATCTTCGCAACCAATGCAATGCCATCCTCACAGATGTCATCGAGACGCCCCACAAACGGAGAAACATACGTTGCACCTGCCTTGGCTGCAAGCAATGCCTGACCGACAGAAAATACCAGAGTACAATTTGTACGGATACCTTTGCCCGAGAAGTATTTAACGGCCTTGATACCTTCTGCAATGCAAGGCACCTTCACTACGATATGCGGATTCAAGGCTGCCAATTCTTCACCCTCTTTAATCATGCCTTCATAGTCGGTAGCTATCACCTCGGCACTCACATCGCCTTGCACAATATTACAGATGTCCACATAGTGCTTACGCTGGTTCTCCACTCCTTTGATACCTTCTTTTGCCATAAGCGAAGGATTAGTGGTAACTCCGTCGAGTACGCCCAAGTCATAGGCCTCCCGAATCTGTTCTAAATTTGCCGTATCAATAAAAAACTTCATGATATAAATGTTTAGATGGTTGATATTACAAATATAACGATTTACACCATAAATGGTTCCTGCTAGTCCTTTATTATCTTTGCTTGACTAATTATTATCTGGTCAGCGGTTTCGCTTCAAGAATAAACGGTTAGTAATTGTTTGCGGCAATTCATTCTCATAGTGGGTTACCATAATCATCGTTTTATCCCGACGATGGCAGAATGCCTCTATAATCTTCTTGACCCGACGGCGGTTGTATGTATCGAGTCCATGAAGCGGTTCATCCAATATCAGCAGTTCCGGGTCCTTGACAAAAGCACGTGCCAATAATGCCAGACGCTGTTCCCCGCTGGAGAGTTGCAGAAAAGGACTGTCTTTCAAGGCGGCAATACCGAAAATCTCCATCCACCACTCACATACCGACATCTGTTCGGCATGAGGACGTTTATACAATCCGATGCTGTCGTGCAGACCGGAAGCGACAATCTCTATGGCAGGCAGATTCTTCAGATAAGCACGATGCATTTCCGGACTGACATAACCGATGTGTTTCTTGATTTCCCAAATACTCTCCCCCGTTCCGCGCTTCCGTCCGAAAAGACTGATATCGCAGGCGTATGACTGCGGATTATCCGCACAAACCAAACTAAGCAAGGTAGACTTGCCGGCACCGTTCTCGCCACTCAGCGCCCACTTCTCACCACGCATCACTGTCCAATCCAGCTCCTTCAGAATGGTACGGTCATCGTAACGGATGCTAACCCCGTTCAATTTCACCACTTCGTCCGAAGTGAAATTCGCATGTTCGTAGGGCAAATCGAGAATACACCGCTGCAATTCCTCCAACGCTCCGGCCTCTTCCTGAATACGCATCTGATTGCCCGCACAGAATGCCTGCACATACTCCTCACGTTCCATCTTTTCGCCCACCTTCATGTCCTCTACCGGCACAACATGTGTAATAAATGAAGGTATGTCATCCAACATGGAAAGCACAAGGACAATCTGCAACTCGCCCAGCCGGGTAAGCCGCTCCAGCAAATTAAAAAGCAGTTCACGGGTAGGCGCATCCAGCCCTATGAAAGGATTGTCCATGATAAGAATTCGGGGAACAGTCAGTAAAGCTTTAGTCAACTGAAACCTGCGCAGCTCCCCACTGCTGAGAAGAATGATTTTCTTGTCAAGCATCGGCTCTATGCTGAAAAGTTCAAATAGCTGCCGCCTCAAGACATCGTCTTTTACCTCTCCCAGCACTTCGCGTACTAGCGGAGCATCCTCCTGGTCGTGGGCATTCCAACGCTGTTGATAGTAATAATTGGCATCGGCAGAACCGTAAGTATCACGGAAAGCAATGTATTTGATATTGTCATAGGCAGTTTTCGTGAGGGAGGGAGAGAAATCATAGGTAAGCTCACCATCACGCAAAGGATACTTTTCCGTCAGCATATCCACCAGGAGGCTCTTTCCGGCTCCGTTCGGTCCTACAATGGCAATGTGTTCTCCTGCCAGGAAATCAAGGGTGACAGGCTCTGTCAAACGAACAAGCGGGTTGCGTACTACGCCCCCCGCTATGTGTATTGTATGTTGTTGCATCATCCAATCATCATTTATACATAATCAGTGCCGATTGGGCCGGAACAACAACTTCGGGGCCGTACAGTGTGCCCAAACCTTGTTCATTGATAAAGCCATCCTTGCAGACCACTGTATATTTACCTTCGGGTACGGTAAGTTTGGCAGGCTCCTTACGGGCATTCAAGACTAGTATAATATCTCCCCATGCATCACCGTTGGCATTTTCTTTCAGACGGTAAACCACCACATTGCTGCCGTCAACCGGTAGAAATTCCAAATGCTTACGCACCAAATCCGCATCACCCATACGGAAAGCCGGATGCTTCTTACGAAGCTGTATCAACCCTTTATAATAAGCAAATACATCTGCATGCTCCGCCTTTCGTCTCCAATCAATCGCATTGATGGAATCGGGACTCTCAAAACTATTGTGTACTCCCTTCTTGTCACGCATCACTTCCTCACCGGCATAAATAAACGGTACACCTTGGGAAGTGAATACGGCTGTTTGCGCCAGTTTGTCAAGCTTTGCCAATTCTACGGGAGTAATACCCGGGATACTTGCTTTCAGCCTATCCACCAAGCACATATCATCATGGCAGGAAACATAGCTGATCATCTGTGTAGGTTGTTCCGCCCACGGAGCCTTACTATAATTCACAGAGTCATTATTTACTTGCGGATGCCTGATGGCTCCTACAATACCAAACTTTATGCTCTCCTCTCCTCCCGGCAATCCAGCAAGGAAAGCACCTTGATGATTGTCATTAAACGGACCGCGTAAAGCATCACGCATTTCGTCAGAGAAAGCAGCAACACCCGGCATCTTATAAGTATTGGCTTTCATTGCCAGAGAATCTTCCGCCATCTGTGGAGCCGATGCCGCCCATCCTTCACCATATATAAATATAGTCGGATCTACAGACGTTGCCGCCTTACGGATTTCGTTCATTGTCTCGATGTCATGAATACCCATCAGGTCAAAACGGAATCCGTCAATGTGATATTCATTAATCCAATGTAATACAGACTCTATCATGTATTTACGCATCATCGGACGGTTGCTGGCAGTTTCATTGCCACAAGCCGAACCGTCTGCATACGTTCCGTCTGGTCGCTGACGGTAAAAGTATCCCGGCACTGTACGTTCAAAATTACTGTCGGATGTATTGAAAGTATGGTTATACACCACATCCAGAACAACACGGATACCTGCTTTGTGCAAAGCCTGCACCATCTGCTTGAATTCCCGGATACGAACATCCGGTTTGTAGGGGTCGGTAGAATAAGAGCCATCAGGCACATTGTAATTCTGCGGATCATATCCCCAATTATACTTGTTCTCGTCCAGCTTTGTCTCATCAACGGAGGCATAGTCATAAGACGGAAGGAGATGTACATGTGTCACCCCCAATTCTTTCAGATGGTCAATGCCGGTTGCCAGCTTGTCGGGACTTACCGTTCCTTGTTCTGTCAGTGCCAGGAACTTTCCTTTATGCTCAATGCCCGACGACGGTTCGATGGACATATCACGATGGTGCATTTCATAAAGAATCACATCGGCAGGAGAGGCCAATGCCGGACGTTTATCATCTGCCCATCCTTCGGGGTCCGTGGATTTCATGTCGATGATGGCGGCACGTTTTCCATTCACCCCTACAGCTTTGGCATTGATACCCGGAGTATCCCCCAGCCACTTATCATTGATTTTCACATTGAATGTGTAGAATTTACCCATCAAGTCCTTTTCAACTTTAGTTTTCCAAGTTCCTTCTTCAGAGGGTTCCATTGAAATAGTTTCATAGGCATGCCCTCCATCTCCTGCTTCGAACAACATCAGGCGAACTTCATCTGCCGTAGGTGCCCACAATGTGAATTGCGTGGCAGCAGGTGTATATTCCATCTCTGTCAGACTACCCGAACGGACAGGGTAAAGTTCGTACGAAGCATACTCCGTCTTCGCGGGAGTGCAGCTTACAATCGTCGTTGCAGCCACTCCAATGATAGCAAGTTCATTCAATTTCATGATATTATTTTTAGATTCTACATTTCAATTCTTATCACTTCTTCACCTTATCCGGATTTTTGGCAATAAAGTCTTTCCAGCCATGATAGCCTTTCTCCACCGTGGGACGCCCCATCTGCAGAAAGTGACAATAGGCAGCAGCAAGCCCGTCCGTTGCATCCATAAAAGTAGGCATATCCTCTTTAGGAAAATGCAGCATACGCTGCAACATGTCCGCCACCTGTTCCTTGGATGCTTGTCCGTTTCCGGTGATAGCCATCTTTATTTTTAAAGGAGCATATTCCGTAATGGGAATATCCCTGCTCAAAGCAGCTGCCATTGCTACGCCTTGCGCACGCCCCAACTTCAACATGGACTGTACATTCTTTCCGAAGAAAGGGGCCTCAATAGCGAGCTCGTCAGGCAAATAACTCTCTATGATACTCAGTACCCGTTCATGAATATGGCGTAACTTCAGATAGTGGTCTCCAAATTTGCGGAGGTCGATAATTCCCATGGCTATCATTTCCGGCTTGACACCTGCCACACGCAATACTCCATACCCCATAATGGTGGTACCAGGGTCTATACCCAATATTATTTTCTCTTTGACCGGTTGTATCACACTATTACCTCCATCAATGTAGGAAAGCCAATCACTTTATCTTTAAAGATATTCAGTAATTCCTCGTTCAGTTTCACTCCTTGCTCTTGATGCCAACGATGCAGTTTGGCAGAGTTTTCCACCTCAAACTGAACAGAATAGCAGATGCTTCCTTCTTCAATATGACTCAAGATACGGGCTATACGTGGAGCATACAATGTTCCGTTCTTTTCTACCTCGGGAAGATAGTGTTCCTGCATCCATATCAGGAAGTTTTTGTCTTCTCCTTCCTCTACATGATAAGTGGTATTATATATCAGCATAACTTATTTTTTCAAATTCTTTCGCAAACATAGCAATTATTTCAGAATAATGCATTATATTTGCACCATCAAAAACGAAAGCAAGCCTGCAAACGTTGGCAACGGGGCGTTAGCTCATCTGGCTAGAGCGCGACACTGGCAGTGTCGAGGTGATGAGTTCGAGTCTCATACGCTCCACAAAAATTAAAACGGTTAGATTAGTCTAATCGTTTTTTTTGTACGTATTAACGAGCTATAAATTTACATATAGTCCATTTTCATTCGACAACTCATGAAAGAAGCTTTTACACACAAGTCATTACTTATTTTAGGACGTGGCATAGGGCAAGTCATGTTCCAAAACAATGCATTGTCCGGATTATTGATGCTGATTGGAATCTTTTTGAATTCATGGCAAATGGGCCTATTGGCTGTAAGTGGCAACATAATAAGTACATCGACAGGCCGTATCTCAGGATATGACCGTGATGATATAAAAAATGGATTATATGGTTTTAACGGTACACTGGTAGGAATAGCCGTAGGGGTCTTTATGCATCTGACTGTAAATTCCTTGATACTAATGGCTATTGCCTCGTGTGCATCTACCTACATTGCACGGTTTTTCAACATGCAACGCATGTTGCCCGGATTCACTACCCTTTTTATCCTTTCTGTATGGATGCTGCTGGGATTGTGCAGTTGGCTGATGCCTGACATGCTACTCGTCTCTGATACAGAAACACCTGCTTCTTCCTCCATAAATTACTTACAATGTTTCAGTATGAGTATAGGCCAGGTGATGTTTCAAGGAAACATAATGACCGGACTATTTTTCCTTGCAGGCATTCTCGTGAATTCTCGGAATGCAGCAGTATATACCATATTGGGGGTACTTCTCCCCCTCCCCCTAGCCATATTATTGGGAGCAGATTCCGAAGCTTTGAATATAGGCCTGATGGGATATAATGGCGTATTGTGTGCCATTGCTTTAGGAGGTAAAAGCTGGATGAGCTTATATGGGCTGTATGTTCCGTTTTACTCTCTGTTGTATTGCAAATTGTGGGAATGAGTTGGGGAATTATTACATTGACCGCACCTTTCGTTCTTTCCGTATGGCTGACAATGGGAATAAAAAAACTTTATCTCCTCTTCAAATTAGGCAGAAAGCAAGCCACCAACCCCAACAAAGGCATAAAGGCACATACATTATAAACAGCCTCTATACCATATTTATCAGCCATGCCTCCCAATACAGCCGAAGCAATACCGGCAATTCCAAAAGCGAAACCAAAGAACAACCCGGAAATCAACCCCAGCTTATTGGGTAGCAATTCCTGGGCGTACAGCAATATGGCAGGAAAAGCGGAAGAAAGCATCAGACCGACACAGAAGCTCAGCACTACTGTCCATGCAAGCCCTACGTGAGGCATCATCATACTAAATGGAGCCGTTCCAAGAATGGAAGCCCAGATGACATATTTACGTCCTACCCTGTCACCTACGGGACCTCCCACCAATGTTCCGATGGCAGTGGCTACCAGGAAAACAAACAAGAAAAGCTGTGAAGCCTGAACAGTAACACCAAATTTATGGATCAGATAGAATGTATAGTAGCTCGTCAAACTTGCCATATAGATATATTTGGAGAAGATAAGTATCAGCAGAATACTTATGGCAAACACCGTCATCTTTGAGGAAAGAGGGCGTTCTATCTTTCCTGCCACAAGCATCGGGCGTTTCTTGATGTGGTTCAAGTAGGAACGGAACCAACGACATATAGGAATCATCACCACGATGGCAATCAAGGCAAAAACCGTGAACAAGGCAATGTGATGCCTCCCGTAAGGAGCTACCAGCAAAGCCACCAGTAACGGTCCAAGCGAGCCTCCCAAATTCCCACCCACTTGAAACAGAGACTGCGCCAGTCCGCGTTTTCCGCCGGAAGCCAGAAAAGTAATACGTGACGCCTCCGGATGGAGTACAGACGAACCGATACCCACAATGAATACCGAAGCCAGCAACCAATACAGATTAGTAGCAAAAGCCAGATTCATGATACCGACCAAAGTAAAGCCCATACCTATCGGCAATGACCAGGCAATGGGGCGCTTATCAAAGAACAATCCCATTAGAGGCTGAAACACGGACGCCGACATCTGATACACTAACGTAATCAGACCAATCTGGGCAAAACTCAAGGATAAATCCTCCTTGAACAAAGGGTATACTGCCGAAATAACCGATTGCAGCATATCGTTCAAACAATGCGAAATACTCAATGCTATAAGAATAGGAAAAGCAATTCTACGGATAGGAGGTCTCTGATTCTGTATCATCTTATACTGTCTATTACAAAAAACGGTGCAAAGGTACGTAAAAAATACATATCCAATCCACATAAAGACAAAACTCCCCGATTCTCGTCAATACAGAATCGGGGAGTTTTATCTTTATCAGTTCAGCAATCCCGGATTGGCTTCTATGGCTTCTTTCGGAATGGCCAATGTATAGCGGGCATCATTCTCTTCGAGTACATAACGCGTACCATCAAGCACTTTCTCCAAACGCGGACGGGTGGAACGACGAAGGTCAAACCAGCGATGTCCTTCAAAAGCAAGTTCACGGGCACGTTCATCTAATATTTCCTGTACCAACGCTTCCTTATCCATGGCATTGACAACAACGGATTTCGCTTCGTAGGCCTCCGGTGCATAACGTTTCCGCATCAGTTCCAGCAGGCGAGTACGTGCTTGAGACAGTTCTCCAAGTCGGGCAGCAGCCTCAGCAGCCGTCAGATATATTTCACCCACACGGAAAGTACACAAGTAGTTATTGCTTCCCGCCTTCTTATTCTTCCGGAAACCTTTTTCATCCGTTTCAGCAAAATATTTGTCCAGCCGAAGGTCGTTCTCAGCATAAAGGGAGAGAAAAACCGGAGTAGCCAGAGCAGCCCCATTGATTGTACTGCTCAGAGGTGTCTCCAGTGGAGTAATATTTTCCACGGAATTATAACTGTTAGGAAGAGTTGCAGCGGCATCATTCAAATCTACCAATACAGACTTCACGGCAAGCACTGCCTCAGCAGCATCCCAAGCCGCCTGCCACTCGCCCTTATAAAGGGATACGCGTGATTGAAACGCCTCTACCGAAGCCGCATTGAAACGATATGAATATCTCTGTTCCCATTCTGCCTTCATGACCAGTTTGCGTGCCTCGTCAATATCTGCTTGGATGGAAGTATAAACTTCTTCCACCGTATTGCGTTTCAGGACTTTCTCTAAATCCGTATCCAATTTCAGCGGTACCGATTTGGTATCCAAAGCTCCCTCCTTAGTATAGGGCTGTCCATAAAGATTTACCAATAAGAAATGTACATAAGCACGGAGCATATACGCTTCTCCTACAAGCTGATTTATCTCTTCCTCAGTGCCTTCCTTAATATCACTTCTGCTCTCAATAACGTGATTGGCAATAAAAAGCACATTGTAATACTTGGCCCATTCAAACGATGAGGTATAGGCATTGGGAGCAAGGTCGTTCCAGCGCTCTATATCCATATAATAATTTTGGTCATATTCATTATCCCGAACCTGCATCTCGTCGGAACGGAAACAAGCCATTCCCCGGTCACTGAATTTACTCACGTCCTTATAAGAACGGGCAAGCAACGCTCTATACTCAGCCAAAGAATTGGGAATGACACTACCGGTAGGCTGTATATCCAGATAGTTGTCGCATGCCGCAAGCAGAAGCATGCAGGCCATTATCATCAGACTTATTGTTTTCTTCATTTTCTTTCTGCTTTTGAAGTTAGAAATTCAAGTTCAAACTGAATGTAACCGACTTGGGTACGGGAGTTGCATAAGGATTGTACATCGACTCCGGATCCATGTAGTTATTATATCCCGAACCAAACACGAAGAGATTGCGTCCTTCAATAGATACCGTTGCCGAGTTCATTCCCAAACGCTTTGTCAGGAGCTCAGGGATACGGTAACCCAGACGCAGATTCTGCAAACGTACGTAGTTCAGCTTCTTCACCCAGATATCCAAATCCCTCCAGATGGTTTTAGAATCATACCAGGAGTACTCTTCCGGGTTGGAAGCACTCAGCATAAATGCCGGAAGCTCCGCATTCGGGTTTTCCGGAGTCCAGCGGTTCAGCACATCCGCATTATAGTTCTTGCCATAATCCGGATTAATGATGTCATAAGAGGGCTGCGTACGTACGTACCCGCCAAACGTCAAAGAGAAATTGACATTCAGCTCCCAGTTTTTATAGCTGAAGGTATTAATCAAACCTCCCGTATAAGGAGCATCGCTACTCCCGATATACGAATAAAAGGTTCTCTCTTCGGCTGCAGTTACATCGGAAGAGGCAATACCTATCCCCCACTCGTCCTTCAGGCGGTAAAGCTCCTTCAAGGTCACTTTCTCTCCCTCCGGATTATAGAACATCATATTACCGGTTTCCTTATTCACTCCCGCAGTCTTCAGTGCGAAAATTGCCCCTACGGGATAGCCTTCACGTCCCGGAGTGGTCTGCTGCTCCGGTATGTTTTCCTGCAATACCTTATTACCGTTATAGGCAAAATTGAAATTTGTGTACCAGGAGAAGTTTTTTGTCGTTATGTTACGGGTAGACAAGCTGATTTCCACACCTTTGTTCTCCATACTTGCCCAGTTGACGTTCATTGAAGTAAAGCCCGTCTCCAGAGGAAGCATGCGCAAAGCTATCAAATCGGTACCCTTACGATAATAATAGTCCACGCTCAGATTGATAGCCTGGTTCAATACAGAAAAATCAAAGCCGGCATTGACAGACTGCGTCTTTTCCCAACGCAACTTCTTGTTGGGAGCGGAATTAATAATAATTACATCTTCCGATACTCCGGGCAAAATACTTTCCGACCGATATGTACCCAACAGGAACGGAGAAGTATTCTTGTCAATATTTCCCTGCAGACCGTAAGATGCACGGAACACCAGGTTATCCACCCACTTGGCCTGCTGCATAAACGGTTCTTGTGACAGACGCCACAAGGCACTGACAGAATAAAGAGGAAGATAGCGGTACTTCTTATCCACACCGAAAAGGTCGGAACCGTCAAAGCGGATACTTCCTCCCACCGTGTAGCGGTTCAACAAAGAGTAAGAGGCCGTAGAGTAGAAAGATACATAAGCATTCTCCTTATACGTTGTCTGATGGAGCGGGAAAGACGTGGCGTAACTTTCGTTGGGGAAAATCACCGGTTTGGTCGTCAACGTCTTGCGGTCGAAGCCATACCCTGCCGAGAACAAGGTTTCATACCAGGTCTTGCGCAGCTCGGTACCCGCCATCACTTCCAGTTCATGAATATCATTGAAACTGTCGCGATATTCTCCCATCGCCTTCCAAGTAATCTGTGAATTGGAGTTTTCATAAGACTTCTGCATACCTCCTTCGGGCAGGAAGTGTTTGGTTTCTCCGCCCTGGGAGTATTCGCTCAACTTATAGTAATAGCGCATGGCATAGCTTTCCCAGTCCGCTATTTCTTCTCTGGAAGTCTTTTCCAACTGATAGCCAAACTGGGAAGTCAGCTTCCACTTGTCATTGAACCGTAGCTCCGCATCAAATATAGATGAAAAAGAATTCACCACGCTTTCATTAGACGTGTTCTGCCGTTCTTCAAAGATGTTGAATCCTAAATCCTTATCAGTGTTGTTCTGAATATCGTAGTCGTAATTATAGTTGCCATTCTTGTCATAAAGTTCAAAATACGGATTAGCCTTGCGTGAATAGAACACGGGATTCGACATACCGTATGCATCTGTCAGATAATTGGTATTTTTGCGACGGTTGGCAAACATGGAGGCACCCACTTTCAGTATACTGTTCACCTTATAGGAAGTCTTTCCTACCAAGTTGAAACGGTCCATACCCACACCGTCCACATTTCCATCCTCTTTATAATAGCCGAAAGAGGTATAATACGTAACCCTTTCCGTACCGCCGGAAAGGCTCAAGTTATATTCCTGGCTGAAAGCATCGCGGAAAAGGATATCTCCCCAGTTTGTATTAACACTCTTCAAACGGTTGATGGCAGCTTGTGTATCACTGCTCAAGGCATCCCATCCTCCATTCTGAAAAGCAGACAACTCATTGTAATTGGAAAGAATATTATATACGCCTCCTTTATGATTGTCCGGAGAATAGTTATTACGGATCATATCCATTTCCAATCCTACTTTCTCCGCTGAGTTCAGCAAGTTCAACCGGTCAAGGCTCAATGTAGGAGTATAGGTAAACCGGGACGAGAAATTGATAACCGGTTTACCGACCTTACCCTTCTTTGTTGTAATCACAATGACGCCATTGGCTGCCCTCGCACCATAGATGGCAGTGGCTGCCGCATCCTTCAGGATGGTGATATTCTCAATATCTGCCGGATTCAGGCCTGCAATGGAAGATTGCTTCATGTTGGTGATGTCATTCAGCTCATCCGGTTCGGGAACATCCGTTCCCTCCAAAGGAATGCCGTCCAGCACCCACAAAGGGTCTTGTGTACCATTCAATGAAGCAGTACCGCGAATGCGTATCTTTGCCGGAGCACCCGGAGCACCGGAAGTCGGGCTGACAGAAAGTCCGGCAATTTGTCCGGCAAGTGCCTGGTCGATACTTTTTACTGCACCGATGGTCTCGTCCGATATATCCAGTTTGGATACCGCTGCCGTCAGCTTGCGGCGCTCCACTGTCTGGTAACCCGTCACAACAACGGCATCGAGCATTTGGGAAGATGCATGAAGTGTTATTTCATAATGTTCCTTTCCCGGAACAAGCTTCACTTCCAATACGTCATATCCCACGTAGCTACAAAAGAAACGGGTTATCCCCGCAGGTATAGCGATAGAGAACTGACCATCCACATCAGTGATGACCCCCATTGTAGTCTGAGCACTCCCCGCCTTTTTCAAGTCTTCCGCAGTCACATAAACGGAAGCACCGATAAGCGGTAGGTTATCCTCTGAAGATATTACTACGCCCTGGACTTTTTTCTCTGCAGCAAAAGCAGATGACAAAGCTCCTACAAAGCATAGCAAAACGATTAATACACGTTTTTTCATGCGTTACATATAAAATTAATTAATACTCTATTGAAAAGAAAAATCACTTTACTCCTAATGCAGTATTGATACGCAAAATCAAATCCTTATAATGATATTTAGTGGCTATATCCGATGCACCCAGACGATTTTGGAGCAATTCTTTGATGCGAAGCAACTCACCACGCTTCACGGAGATGACATCAGATACGCGGTTTATCTGCGAACCGTAGAAGTTCAGTTCGCGGTGTGCACCCATACGGTCGGCATCCAAAGTCTTACCGGCATGCTCGTCACAGCTGCAAAGGGCAGTCTGATGGTCCAGCAAGAAGTGGTTGTCCATCAGTTTTTTGTTTATTTTCACTCCTTCGCTTTCGGCAGCTGCTGTAATCAGTGCATCTACGAAGTTCTTCTGCAAGGCGCGTGTCATGACGTCCGGCAAGGCACCGCGTTCCGTAGTGGCAAAGATGTTGCGATGCAGGCCATCCATCAGCTCTACCACCGTGAAAGCCTTTTTGCCGTTCACCGATTCGTTCTCCAACATACGCATCAGGCGGTTGTTGCCCAGCAAATCCCAAAGGATATAGGATTGGGCATTCTTCAACACTTGTGTCGGTGCATTTTCCACTACGCCCAGCGGAGTGTTGCGCAGCAAGTAGGTGTACTCTCCCACTTCTGTGTCGAACAGCCATTTAGGATAGGTCAGCACTTCATCCAGCAGGAACTTCAAGGCTGCTTGCTGCTTCTCTTTCTCCACAAAGGTATAGGTTTTCTGTCCGTCTCCCACAACCGTGTTCTCTATATAGATACCACCGATATTTGCCAATACATGATAAAGATAATTGTTCCATTGGTTGATAACCGCATAGTATAGGCGGGAAGCTTCTTCATAAGTCTGTCCTTTCTCGCCGGTAGTAGTCCATTGGATGATTTGAGGAACAATACGCTTCAAGTTCTCAATACCCAGCAGAGACGAGCGGACAGCATCATCGCCCAAATCTTCATTCTGCGCACGCGGGTCTACGGCATCACGTACATCCTGCGCCTCACTATATTTATATAAACGGTCTGCATGACGGCTCAGAAAGTCGGCAAGCAAGTCCTTCTCTGCTTCTGGGGTTTCTTTACCATACCAACGATAACCGTATTCTATGGCAAACATATCATACGGGCCTATATGGGGAGAAAGTGCCGTAACGCCGTCACCCGGCTGTGCCACATAATTGAAACGTGCATAGTCCATAATAGAGGAGGAAGTGGTATTCATACGGTCCGTAAATGTTTTGGAACGCAGGGAATCTGTCGGAAAAGTCCAGGAAGCAATCATATTGTGACGCAAGCCCAGCGAGTGACCCACTTCATGGCATGCCACAAAACGCATGGCATCACCCATCAGTTCATCCGGCAGCCTTACTCCTCTTGCTTCGGGACGTACGACACCGGTTTGCACTGTAATCCATTCCTGAAGCATGCCCAGCACATTATGCCACCACATGATGTCCGCTTCCAATATCTCACCCGAACGGGGGTCGAGGATAGAGGGGCCCATGGCATTGGCTTTGGTGGAGGCGGCATAGGTCAGCACGGAGTAGTTCACGTCATCCTTATCCACATTCATGCTGTCCGTCAACTCCCTTGCAACGATGGCATTCTTGAATCCGGCACGTTCAAAAGCAGCCTGCCAATCCTCGATTCCCTGCTTGATATATTTCCGCCAACGACTGGGAGTGGAGTTCTCGATGTAGAACACAATCGGTTTGGCCGGTTCCACCAATTCACCGCGAAGGTAACGCTCCCGGTCTTCCGGTTTCGGTTCCAGACGCCAGCGGGTGATGAACGGTTTCTTGTCTACACGCTGCTGACCGTCACTGTAATTTAATAACGGATTAGTAAAATAACCTACACGCGGACTATCCAGACGTCCCATCATCGGTTTCTCCGGCAACAGCAACAGAGAGGAACTGACTTCGACCGTAACAAACACAGTCGTTGTTCCCTCAGTCACCTTAGTTGTCAGCTCGGAAGTAGCTACCACATTGTTCTCAAAAGCTTTGATAGATAAAATGCGGGAGAGATTCTTGATGGCCGAAGTTCCCAGGTTGATATTCGTAAAGACATTATTGATACTCGTCTCCGTACCATCATAAATATCGTTGACCTTGACCACTATCATGGTAGAGTCATTATTGAATGCCTCTATCTTGAAGCCGGCTATCAGCGGAGAAATATAATTATCCAGTACGGACTGCCGTATGGCATCCTCGTCCGGTGCCAACGGAAGAGGACGGCTCTGACGTACCAACAGCTTGTTGGCAGCCTTGTCCAATTCAAAACGCACCATCTGATTTTCGTAATTCGTACCACGGTTCACACCCGCCTCATTCAGTTCGGAAGGCACACGTTGTAATTTATTTACTACCAGCATATCACGTCCCAACAGCCTTGCCGGCACTTCAAAGTAATAATCGCTCTTCTTCTGGTAAACATTGAACATTCCCTTGCGGGCAATAGCATCGGAACCAGTCAATTTTTCGTAGTCGCTCTTGGATTGAACGCTGTCCTTGGTTTCACTCTTCTTTTTCTTACGGAACCATCCCATAGCTTCGGGAGAAGCAAAATCAGATGTACCGGCATGCAACAATACGGCAGGCTCACACATGAGTACTCCCGCAACTGCCACGACTGGCAGGATTGTCTTCAATTTCATCAATTCAAACTCTAACTTTAATGCAACAATTACTCCGTTAACTCTCTCTCTTTGACGTATGTTAATAAATACCAACCGCCAGTTTGTTCTACCTCCATAGAACAGTAAACGGGGCGCAAAGATACGAAAAGTATATTTTAAAAGTCACTAAACAACGCTCATTTATGTTTTTTCCATAAACAATATGAAGACTTTTACATATATATCATTTTTTCTCCCATCCTCTATCATTTCTTCTTCACATAAAATTTTGTACCACTGATACCAAATTATCTTCCCCAAGTGGAGGCAAAACAATGATAATATTGTATCTTTGCACCGTTTTTAACTTAGAAAATAAATAAGATAACAACGATATGATAGCTAAAATCAATCAGCTTCTGCAGGAAGTAGAGGCGCTGAAAGCCGCTAACGCCGAGGAATTAGAGGCACTCCGCATCAAGTACCTCAGTAAAAAAGGAGCCATCAATGACTTGATGGCAGATTTCCGCAATGTAGCCGCCGAACAGAAAAAAGAGGTGGGTATGCGCTTGAACGAACTGAAAAACAAAGCACAAGAAAAGATTGCCGCTTTGAAAGAACAGTTCGAAAGCCAAGATACCGGCTGTGACGATATTGACTTGACCCGTTCAGCCTACCCGATAGAATTAGGAACCCGCCATCCGCTCTCCATCGTGAGAAACGAAATCATCGATATATTTGCCCGTATGGGATTCAATATCGCCGATGGACCGGAAATGGAAGACGACTGGCACGTATTCTCCTCCATGAATTTTGCCGAAGACCATCCGGCACGCGACATGCAGGATACATTCTTCATCGAAAATGATACAGAAAACGTATCGCACAGCATCATTCTTCGCACACACACATCCAGCGTGCAAAGCCGTGTTATGGAGACTACACAGCCTCCTATCCGCGTGCTTTGTCCGGGACGTGTATACCGTAATGAAGCCATCAGCTACCGTGCACACGCATTCTTCCATCAGGTAGAAGCCTTATACGTAGACCGCAATGTGTCTTTCACTGACTTGAAGCAGGCCTTATTGCTCTTTGCTCAAGAGATGTTCGGCAGTGACACCAAGATTCGTCTGCGTCCTTCCTACTTCCCCTTCACCGAGCCGAGTGCCGAAATGGACATCAGCTGTAACATCTGCGGCGGCAAGGGTTGTCCTTTCTGCAAACATACGGGTTGGGTAGAAATTCTGGGATGCGGTATGGTAGATCCGAATGTATTGGAGCTGAACGGAATAGACAGTAAAGTGTATAGCGGGTATGCCCTGGGTATGGGTATAGAACGCATCACCAACTTGAAATACCAGGTGAAAGACCTTCGTATGTTCTCTGAAAATGACACACGCTTCCTGAAAGAATTCGAGAGCGCTTACTAAATATAGTGAATAACGGCTAGTGATTAGTGATTAATAAGTTGCGCATTTTCAGCATATCATTAATCACTCATCGCTAACCACTCATCGCTAACCACTATTTTTCGCTATGGCAAAAGACAAACTTGTAACTTCCGGCTATTGCCTTATCCTGGCTGCCAATTTCCTTTTGTATTTTGCCTTTTATCTGATACTACCGGTTCTTCCATTCTACCTGACTGAGGTATTCCATACCGGAAATGCAGCAGTAGGTGTCATCTTGTCATGCTACACCATTGCCTCGCTCTGCATACGCCCGTTTTCGGGATACCTGCTCGACACGCTAGCCCGCAAGCCTCTTTATCTGGTGGCATACTTCATCTTTATCACCATTTTCGCAGGTTACATGTTAGCGGGAGTCCTATCTTTATTCATCATGTTGCGGGTTGTCCACGGCCTTGCATTTGGAATGGTGACCGTAGCGGGAAATACAATTGTGATTGACATTACCCCTTCGTCCCGTCGCGGCGAAGCCGTAGGATATTATGGACTGATGAACAATACAGCCATGAGCTTCGGCCCGATGATTGGTCTTTTCATGCATGACATATATTCCTTTGAAACGATTTTTGCCTGCTCGCTCATATCAGGAACTATCGGTTTTGTTGCCGCATGCCTCGTCAAGACCCCACCCAAACAACCAGTCAAACGAGAACCTATCTCATTGGACCGCTTTGTGCTGCTGAAAGGTATCCCGGCAGGAATCGCACTGCTATTGCTCTCCATACCATATGGCATGACAAGCACTTATGTAGCCATGTATGCCAAAGAAATAGGAATTACCTTGAATTCCGGATTGTTTTTTACTTTTATGGCCGTCGGCATGGCAGTGTCCCGTATGTTCTCCGGCAAACAAGTGGATAAAGGACGTATCACCCAAGTCATAACTTTAGGACTATATCTGGTATGTAGCTGTTTCTTCATATTGTCCGCTTGCGGACTACTGATGAAGACCGTCCCGGAACTGACAAACATATTGTTTTTTATGGTTGCCCTCCTATTGGGAGTAGGCTTCGGGACGATGTTCCCCGCCTTCAATACGCTGTTCGTAAACCTGGCCCCCAACAACCAGCGCGGAACAGCCACCTCTACCTACCTGACTTCATGGGATGTAGGCATTGGTATAGGTCTGACAGCAGGAGGTTATATCGCACAGATTACCTCATTCGATATGGCATATTTTTTCGGAGCCTGCCTCACGGTTATCTCCATCTTCTATTTCAATCTGAAAGTATCTCCTCACTATCATAAAAACAAATTAAGATGAGAAAGAAAGAGCGTTATGAAAAAATCCTTGCTTGGTTTAGGGAGAACGTTCCCGTAGCCGAAACAGAGTTGCATTATGACAATCCGTTCGAGCTGTTGATAGCAGTTATTCTCTCTGCACAATGTACGGACAAACGCGTCAATATGATTACCCCCGCCCTTTACCGGGACTTCCCTACTCCCGAAGCACTCGCCGCTACTACTCCCGACGTGGTATACGAGTATATCCGCAGCGTCTCCTATCCCAACAACAAAGCTAAACATCTTGTAGGCATGGCACAGATGTTGGTGAAAGAATTCAACAGTGAGGTACCCGATACCCTTGAAGAACTGGTAAAACTGCCCGGCGTAGGCCGCAAAACAGCCAATGTCATCCAATCCGTTGTTTTCAATAAAGCGGCTATGGCAGTAGACACACACGTGTTCCGCGTCAGCCATCGCCTGGGTCTCGTATCAGATAAATGTACAACTCCGTTCAGTGTCGAAAAAGAATTGGTAAAACATATACCGGAAACAGACATCCCCATAGCTCACCACTGGCTTATCCTGCACGGTCGCTATGTATGCCAGGCACGTACTCCACAATGTGATACCTGCGGTTTGCAATTAATGTGCAAATATTACTGCCAGAAATATAAAGTTAGCAAAGAGAGCGGCAAAGACAAAGAATAAACAACGGTTTCATAGCAAAAAAAAGAAATAAATGCTAACTTTGCGCTCACTAAAAAGAAATTAGTAACACTTTTAAATAAAATAGAGTATTATGACAATTGATCAATTTAACTTTGCCGGAAAAAAGGCATTCGTTCGTGTGGACTTCAACGTACCCTTGGACGAAAACTTCAACATTACAGATGATACCCGTATGCGTGCCGCTCTTCCTACATTGAAGAAGATTTTGGCCGATGGCGGTAGTGTAATTATCGGTTCTCACCTCGGTCGTCCGAAAGGCCCGGCTGACAAGTTCTCCTTGAAGCACATTCTGAAGCATCTCGAAGAGTTGTTGGGTGTTGAGGTGCAATTTGCTAACGACTGTATGGGCGAAGAAGCTGCCGTAAAGGCTGCTGCTCTGCAACCGGGTGAAGTGTTGTTGCTCGAGAACCTCCGTTTCTACGCTGAAGAGGAAGGCAAACCCCGCGGTTTGGCTGAAGATGCTACAGACGAAGAAAAGAAGGCTGCCAAAGCTGCTGTTAAGGAAAGCCAGAAAGAATTCACCAAGAAATTGGCTTCTTATGCAGATTGCTATGTAAACGACGCTTTCGGTACCGCTCACCGTGCACACGCTTCTACTGCATTGATCGCTAAATATTTCGACAAGGACAACAAAATGTTCGGTTACCTGATGGAAAAAGAAGTAAAGGCTGTTGATAAAGTTTTGAACGATATCCAACGTCCGTTTACTGCCATCATGGGTGGTTCCAAAGTTTCTTCCAAGATTGAAATCATTGAAAACCTGCTGAACAAGGTAGACAACCTGATTATTGCCGGCGGTATGACTTATACTTTCACCAAAGCCATGGGCGGCAAAATCGGTATTTCTATCTGCGAAGATGACAAACTGGATTTGGCTCTTGACCTGGTGAAGAAAGCAAAAGAAAAAGGCGTAAACCTTGTTTTGGCTGTTGATGCCAAGATTGCCGATTCTTTCTCCAACGATGCCAACACCAAGTTCTGCCCGGTTGACGAAATTCCTGATGGCTGGGAAGGTCTTGATATCGGTCCTGAGACTGAAAAGATCTTTGCAGATGTCATCAAGAACTCCAAGACTATCCTTTGGAACGGTCCGACGGGTGTATTCGAATTCGAGAACTTCACTCACGGTTCACGCGCTGTAGGCGAAGCTATCGTAGAAGCTACCAAGAACGGTGCTTTCTCACTCGTAGGTGGCGGTGACTCTGTAGCTTGTGTCAACAAGTTCGGCTTGGCAAGCGGCGTGTCTTACGTATCTACCGGTGGCGGTGCATTGCTTGAAGCAATCGAAGGAAAAATCCTTCCGGGTATCGCTGCTATCAACGAATAAAAACAAGCAAAATAACACCCAAAGGCAGCTCTTTGAAAAAAGGGTTGCCTTTTTTACTACTATCCATCCCTATAATGAGACGAATTCTACTATCCTGCATCCTTTTATCAGCCACATGCATCCTGAAAGCACAAGATGCTTGTCTGAATGATGTAGTCAACACTTTAAAAGACCGCATTTCACTCTCCGGCTATGCCCAAGTGGGATATACATACGATGATGCGGGCGAAGGTACCAGCAATACTTTCGATATAAAGAGAGTTATCTTTATGGCGCGCGGTAAAATCACCGATAAATGGTCGGCTTACTTCATGTACAGCTTTGCCAATACCGGAAAAATTCTGGAAGCCTACACGGAATACCGCTTTCTCCCTCAACTCACAGCACGTATCGGACAGTTCAAAACCATGTATACCATTGAGAACCCGATGTCTCCCTGCTTTGTCGAATTAATAAACTGTTATTCTCAAGCCGTCAATTACCTGGCCGGTATCAATGGCAGTGATCCGTTGTATGGCTCTGCAAGCGGTCGTGATATGGGATTGTTAATTTATGGAGACTTGTTCGACTCTTTGATGACTTATAACCTTGCCATCATGAACGGACAAGGCATCAACCTAAAAGATAAAAACAATCAGAAAGATATTGTAGGCAGCCTTATGGTACATCCATTGAAATGGTTGTCCGTCGGCGGTTCCTTTGTTAAAGGGAAAGGATGCGCCGTAGCCGTTTCTTCCATTAATCCAGACATAGCCATAGGAGAGAATTACACCCGAAACCGCTGGTCGGCAGGTGCCACCATCAAAACAAAATCCGTAGATGTACGTACAGAATACTTGGCCGGAAAAGACGGACACGTTAAAAGTGACGGTTACTATGCAACCGTATCTGCCCATGTGCTTCCCAAATTTGACGTAATAGCCTCTTATGACTATTTCAACAAAAATAAAACTATTTCCGATAAACAGACCAATTATGTAGCAGGTGTACAGTATTGGTTCTATCCCAAATGCCGTCTGCAAGCCCAGTATACATACTGTAACCGCCATAAAGGAGAAAACTCAAACCTGCTTCAAGCACAGTTGCAAGTTCGTTTCTGAGCTGGGGAAATGGAAATTTATGAACTTTTTGGCATCCTTTTTGTAGTTTTATAAGATACATACCCAAAAAGAGACTGATTTATGAACGAACAAGCCATACAAGAACAATATCAGCATATCGTTACTCTACTCAAGCAGCAACGGCTGAAGGAAGCACAATCCCAACTGGAAGCCTTTCTTTGGAACAGCGGTGACTGGACACTCCGCAACCGCTTGGAACAAGCTCAGACATCCTATCAGTACATGCTGCAATACATGCGCCAGGGAATCGACGATCCTGAACGACAGAAACTATATCGCCAGATTCTGACCGAAACTTGGGAAGTCGCTGACCAGGCACGTCTGTCTCTCCTTGACGGAGTTTCCACGCACTATTACCATTCCCTGCGCAATAACCGGGAACGCCTCCCCAAAGAATACAATATTGCCGCACTGCAGAAGGTATTGGAATCTTTCCCTGATGACCTGGCCGTTTGTCAGCTGATGCCGGATAACCAAGGCATGGACGCCGTACTGCAACGGCACGAACAAACCGCCCAGGTTCTTTTCCTTTCCACATGGAGTAACAGTGACTGGTCTGCAGAAGACGAACAGCAAGCCAAAGGATTACTGGAATCAGAAATGCTTCCCGTCAATGATTTGTGCCTGTTCACCAGTGCCGTCATGCTCAGTCTGATGGAATGCTTCGATACCCGCAAATTCTCATGGTTGCTAGACGCCGTAACGCATGCAAATACGCAAGTAAACCAACGGGCTTTGGTAGGTATCGCTTTCGCACTTCTTTTTCATCCCACCCGTCTGTCGCTTTATCCCGAATTGACAGCCCGCCTTTCCCTGCTCAACGAAGACGGCAGTTTCGGCAAGCAACTGAACCGTATTTACATCGAGCTGCTCCGTAGCCAGGAAACGGAAAAGATAGACAAGAAGATGCGTGAAGAAATCATTCCGGAGATGATGAGGAATGTGAACATCATGCGCAACATGAAGTTCGGTTTTGAAGAGAACCCTGAGGAAAACGATCTTAATCCGGATTGGGAGAAAGCTTTTGAAAGTTCCGGACTGGGAGACAAGATACGGGAGATGAACGAATTACAGCTGGAAGGCGCTGACGTCTATATGAGTACGTTTGCACAACTCAAGACTTATCCGTTCTTTAAGGAACCGTACAACTGGTTCTATCCGTTCGACATGCATCACTCCAGCATCATCAAGGAATTCGGATTCAAGCCTACCGGAGACAATGCCATCCTCTCCCTTATCCTCCAATCCGGTTTCTTCTGCAATAGTGACAAGTATTCCCTTTGCTTTACAATGGCACATATACCACAGTCACAGCGTACGATGATGCTCAGCCAGATGACTTCCCAGGATTTGGATGCACTCATGGACGAAAGCAAATCTTCCGCTTTACGGCAGTATGCCGAACGACCGGATGTCATCAGCAACCAGTATGTCCACGACTTATACCGTTTCTTCAAGTTAAGCCAGCGCAGACACGAGTTCCGTGACATCTTCAAGGAAGAGATTGCCCTGCACCGTATCCCGGCACTCAAAGATATTCTGTGCAAACCCGAGCTGCTGATTACCATCGCCGATTTCCACTTCCGCAAAGAACACCCGGCAGAAGCATTGGAGCTTTATAAGGAATTGATAGCCTTGAACCATGCAAATGCAGACATTTTCCAAAAGGCTGGCTATTGCCTGCAAAAGGAAAAGAGGTATAAGGAAGCGATAGACGCCTACCTGAAAGCCGATGTACTAAAGCCCGACCATGTCTGGACAATCCGCCATCTCGCTACGTGCTACAGGCAGATAAGGGACTTTGCCTCTGCACTGGAATACTACAAGAAAGTGGAGGCAATCCAGCCGGAAAACCATAATATCCTTTTCTACGCCGGAAGCTGCCTTGCCGAACTGGAAAGATATGAAGAGGCTCTGCAATATTTCTTCAAGCTTGATTTCATCGAAAGCAATTGTATCAAAGCATGGCGTGCTATAGGCTGGTGTTCGTTTGTCAACGGCAAGTATGAGCAAGCAATGAAGTATTACGAAAAGATACTCGCCTCCAAACCACTCGCAGCAGACTATCTCAATGCCGGACATGTTGCTTGGAGAACGGGCAAAATAGAAAAAGCTGCAGAACTTTACAGTAAAGCAGCTTTGGAATATGGCGGGCAGGAGATTTTTAGAGAAATGTTCGGTAAAGACAAAGAAACACTTGTCAGACAAGGAATCAGTGAAAAAGATATCCCTCTAATGATGGATCTGGTTTAGACCTCCAACAACTCCCTGTACAGCCTCTGTACGGGGAGCCCCATTATATTATAGTAACTCCCGGATATGTTTTCCACCCCGATGAATCCAATCCACTCTTGTACACCATAAGCTCCGGCTTTATCCATGGGGTGGTATTTGTCCACATAATAGGCAATTTCCTCTTCGTTCAGTTTGGCAAAACGCACTTCTGTTGCCGCCGCAAAACTGCGTTGCCACTCAGTGGTAGTGATGCATACACCGGTAAACACTTCATGGGTACGTCCGGACATGTCGCGCAACATCTGCATAGCTTCTTCCCTATTCTTGGGTTTTCCGAGAACTTGTCCATCCAGCCAGACAATGGTATCTGCTGTAATCATCAATTCGTCCGGATGCATCATATCACGGTAGGCATCTGCCTTTTCCCTGGATATGTAGAGAGGAATATCCGCTCCCCGCAACGTTTCGGGATAAGACTCGTCCACATCGGGCAAAGTTCTTACTTCATATTCCACTCCCAAACCAGCCAGCAATTCTTTCCTTCGCGGAGAGTTAGAGGCAAGAATCACCTTATATTTCTTCAGATTATCTAACATCATATCATTTACGATTTGACGATTTACAATTTAACGATTGAAACAACTACCAACCAAAAGCTTTTTCATCTGCCATCCAAAGCCCTTGCACTTTCAATACCTGTTCCACAATGTCGCGACCACAGCCATAACCGCCTTCTGCATACGAAATATAGCGAGCCACAGCCTTTACCTCAGGCACAGCATCCTTAGGACAACACGGCAAACCACACTCACGCATCACCTCCAAGTCGGGAATATCATCACCTACATACAATATTTCCTCGTCCTTCAAGCCATGACGGTCACGGAAGTCATGGTAATCATGGATTTTAACAGAAGAACCCATATAGATATTTCCATCCTCAAAACCTAAAGAAGTAAAACGCTTGCGGACTGCTTCTGTACGTCCACCCGTAATTATACCCAGCAACACACCTTGCTTAGCGGCCAGATGCAGGGAATAACCATCCTTTATGTTGACCGTACGCAGAGGTTCACCCTCCGAACTCATAGGGATAACATTGGCACTCAGCACACCGTCCACATCAAAAACAAGGGCTTTTATCTTTTTCAAATCATAGTTTATGGTACTCATTGCACTTTTTTCTTGTTCATTATAATATACCTATATGCAGCAAAACATTAGTTCAAAAGAGGCAAGCATCGGCATCCGGTTATCTTATTGCCAACCGATGTATATTCTCGCTAATCTCCCGATATAGTTCCAGCATTTGCGGCTCATCGGCAAGCATCCGCAGATGCTCGTCAATGACATTCTCATCATAGCGCACAGCCGGTCCTGTCTGTGCGGCAAGCGGTTCCAGCTCATGCACCTTGCGGGCCGTCTCGTCTATCAAGGGGAGCATTGCCTCGAACGGCAACCCGTACTTTTTCAGCAGTTCAGCAGCCAACACATACATGTGATTGGTAAAATTGCACGTAAACACAGCCGCCAGATGCAAACTTTTGCGCTGCTCAGAACTTGCTTCATACACTTTTTCCGATAGGGCGGAAGCAATGTCCTTCAGAAGCTGCACATCCTCTTCCGAGTTGCTTTCCACAAAACACGGTATCTGTCCAAAATCCACTTCACGCTGCTTACTGAAAGTCTGCATCGGATAAAGCACTCCATAACGCGCAACATGCCCCTGCCAAATATTCATAGGAATACTGCCGGCTGTATGCACCCATAAAGCATTCTCCTTTCCAGAAACAATCTGGGGTAATAATTCTACAAAAGCCGCGTCCTTCAGCGAAACGATATAAAGCTGCGCCTCCTTCGTAACCGCCTGCAGCTCCGTGGTATATGCAGCTTCCACCGTCTGTGCCAATCCCTGCGCCGATTCTTTTGTACGGCTGTAGACCTGCACAATACGAAACCCTTTCCGATAAAGAGCTTTTGCCAGATTAGTAGCTAGATTTCCGGCACCGATAAAGGCAATGGACATATCTTCTATACTTCTTCCTGCCATACGCTTATCTTGTTGCCAACCAATACAGAATAGCCCCTAATGCCAGCAACGCCAACGGCAGCAGATAAGCGGACATCGTACCGAGTAAGGCAGTTATCAACCCGAAGTTCAATATCAGCCACAAACCTATCAATACCAATCCCACTGACTTGTCATGCTTGAACAGCAGAAAAATCACTGCGGTATACAATAGAAAATTATCCTTATTCATCACCCACGGCAAGCCGATTGCAGAAAAATGCACCAATTTGTCCACCAAGTAAAGAATGCCGAATACAATCAGTGTGATGGCAGTGGCCTTATATGTATCACGGTTATTGTTTGCTTTTGCTGCACTCACTGTTACTTTCCTCCGTACTTATTGATATGTATCTTTTCCCACTGCAGATTGTCTTCGTTGAAAGGCTTGCGCTCCATCCCCTTATGGCCGATAGCAATAACACTAAGCACCTGCAACTGCAAAGGAATATCCAACACCTCGTGCACATACTCGCCGGAAGGCATACCGGAAGCCGTAAAACGTTCGCGCACCTGCACCCAGCAGCTTCCCAGCCCCATATCTTCGGCCTGAAGTTGCAGGTAGATGGAAGCAATGGAGGCATCTTCTATCCACACATCGCTTGCCAGCGGGTCGGCAACAACCACTACTGCCAGTGCCGCATCGGCAATAAACTGCGATGCCTGCTCCTTGCAATAGGACAATTCCTTCAATTTATCCTTCTCGTCCACCACTATGAACTGCCATGCATTGCTACGCTTCGACGTGGGTGCCATCAAAGCAGCTTTCATCAAAGTGACGACTTGTTCTTGTGTCAATTCTTCTTCTGTAAACTTCCGCATGCTGCGGCGTGCTTTTATCAATTCACTGAAACTTTCCATAACATATTCGTGTTTAGCGAAGGCAAATTTAGATAAAATATCCGGGAATGGCGAATAAAAGCCCTTACAATCTTCTCCCCGCTTCCTTTTGTATCAGACAAGCAGATAGGCGGTATCCGGAGCAACCGAAAATTCCTCTAAATAGATTATCCAGTCGGTCACATCCTCTACCGTAAACCACCCTTCATCACCCTCGTGCATGTGGCTGACGTCGTAAGGTTCTTGTATAAGCTGTCCCTTGAAACGCTCTCCATCAAACTCCAACAGCTTAAACCAAATATGTTCGCGGTCGTCAGCCTGCTCGGCACTGTCTGTCTTCAAGCCAATTTTAAGCAAGATAGAGTCTTCGTCCTTCTTTGCCATGTATTTCACAAGACCGAAACGCTCGCGAGCCAACGCACTCATGCGATTGGTTTCACGGGTACTAATAAAGAATAGCGGATTCTCACCCCACATGCTATCGTATTCGGACACCTTCCGCAGTCTGCCTTTCTTCTCGTCGTCCTCACTCGTATAGATGAACACGGGTGCCGTGCGGCCGTTGTGTCCCTCCTCACGGTCGTCCGCACTGCCAAGAACGAGGCTTCGGTACTCATCCAGCGCCTTTGTCCACGAAACGTAGGTGGCCACTATCGGCAAACGGTCATTCAACATCCCGATATATACGCCAACACCAGGTTCGGAAGTCCTATCGTCTTTATCGAGCAGATGACTAGCAAGGGCGGAAATCAAGTAATAATGGTTGTTGTAATTCTCCTTGTCTGATTTCAGAATCTCAAGTTCATACAAACCGCAACGGTTCAATCCGTGCGTATGCAACCACACCTCGCCTCCTTCATCGGTCACAGCATGTACCGTGAACAAAACACTCGTTCCGGGAACTACCGCCGAGTCGGCAGCCAGAGTGGCCCACCGAGCACAAACCAGTTTCTCGGCACTTTCGTCCACAATGGCAAGCAGGTCGGGCACCATAGCTACAGCAATCTTCAGTTGCAGATGGTAGGACTTCTGCCCGTCAACGCCGAACTTCATGAACACCGTAAGTGCCCTATCGGCTCTGCCAATAGCATATAGTTCTTCGTCAGTGAAATAATAATCCCGACGATTAAACATATCAGGCATTGAAAAATCACCTTCATAGAAACCTATTTCATACACTTCGCCATCATATCCTACTTCCATATATCCCGGTTCGTCTTCATCAGGCAAACGTTTTTTCAACAATTCCACTCCAGAGATAGCAGCCACGCGCTCAAAAAGCCGTACCGACAAATCCATTCCACCCCCCTTAGGCACTGCCATCATATAAGAGGACTCTTCCCAGTAGCACAGCGGCTGTTCTTCGAGAACCGTTTTCTTTTTCTTAAAAATCATATCCATTCTTTTTATGTAAGACTTCAGCTATAGTGACAAATTTAATAAAAAAGCCTACCCATGCCAACCGAAATTTCAGTTTTTTTGTTAAGTTTGCAAGCAATGCCCCTCAAACTCACTACATATTACCGTGGGAGCAAGGTTCCTGACCTGCCAGGCACCAACACCTTCCATTCCACAGAGTTGTTCCGAATCTACGAGGAAACTCCGGGGTATACCCCCATACTCATTGTGGCATCCGAAGATGACAAGCCCGTTGCGAAACTGCTTGCCGCCATACGTAAAAGTGTCCGCATGTTTCCACCCGGCATCATCAAAAGATGTGAGGTGTACGGTACGGGAGAATATTTCAATAACGAGGCAGACAAAGAGATTATCTTCAGTGACATGCTGCAAAGGCTTACCAATGAAGCATTGCGCGATTCTTTTCTCATCGAGTTCCGCAACCTGGAAAATGCCATGTTCGGATACAAATCTTTCCGAGACAACCAATACATCGCCATCAATTGGCTGCGGGTACGCAACTCGCTGCACAGCGTCGAAAAGGTGGAAGAGCGTTTCAGCCCGTCACGTATCCGGCAAATAAAGAAAGGGCTCAAAAACGGCGCCCAAGTACGGGAAGCACGTACCAAAGAGGAGATTCTCTGTTTTGCCCAGATGTTGCGCCACGTATATTCTTCCAAGATACGGCGCCACTTCCCCAGCATCAAGTTCTTTCAGCATCTCGAAAACCAGTTGACAAAAGGGCAGCAAAGCAAAATCTTCATCGTCATTTATAAGGAGAAGATTATCGGTGGCAGCGCATGCATTTATTCAGATGATAGCGCCTATCTATGGTTCTCAGGTGGCATGCGCAAGACTTATGCCCTGCAATATCCGGGGATTCTTGCCGTATGGAAAGCACTGGATGATGCCAAACAACGCGGATACCGCCACTTAGAGTTCATGGACGTGGGACTTCCCTTCCGTAAACATGGCTACCGTGAGTTCGTTCTCCGCTTTGGAGGAAAACAAAGCAGCACCCGACGCTGGTTCCGTTTCCGTTGGAACTGGCTGAATCGGGTGCTGATAAAGATGTATGAATGATTCTTACCGAAATCAGAAATTAGTGTAGACCACATATCCATGAGCCGGTACATTAACCTGTTTATTTACGGTTTCACTTTTTCCTGTAAAGTAATTGGTCCAGTTACCAGGAGTGGCAGGGAAAACAATATCAGTAGCGGTATGTGTAAAGTTACCCACCACCACCAGTTGCTTACCCGTTATACTTTTTACCAATAATGTACGACCGTTGTCCCAATCAGAAGTTTCCACCTTCCATGTCAAAGTTGCATTTGCATCAAACAACTCCGGATGAGCATTGCGCAGCTTCATCAAAGCTGCATAAACATCGTGCAGCCCTTTACGATCGGCGTTATCTAAATATTCCCAATGCAAAGGCTTCCTACCGGTACGGCCATTCTCTTCAATAGAGATGTCATATCCCATCTCTCCGAACTGCCAAACCATCTTAGGACCAGGAACGGTAAGGAAGAAAGTTGTATTTAGTGCCAACTGATTCATACGGGCATCAAGGTCGGTTTTCAGCACACCATCACCCCATTGCGACTGTTTGTAAGCTGTGCGTTCTTCATCATGGCTTTCCATAAAACCTACCCATGCAGTGTTTTTCTCATAAAGGCTACTAAAAGAACTATTTTCAGCATACCCCATAGCCGACTGACAATAGGCATTATTCAAGTTACGCCATAAGTGCATACCATCAGCTGCCAGTTCATTTTCTTCCTTTGAATCACAGAAATGCTCCAAGATAACATAAGAGTCCTTTTTCACTTCCTTGATGGCCGCATTATAATCCTTTAGGACGGCAATGCGACCCGCATCGTAATTGGATGCTGTACTTTCAGTGCAAGAGGTTTGTGTGAACCCTTTCGTCAAATCAAAACGAAAGCCATCCACCTTATATTCCTTCAACAAGAATTGCAGATTACGCTTCACAAACTTACGCACCAATGGGCTTTCATGATTGAAATCATGGAACACGCTATAAGGATGAGGTGCTTCCACATTGAAGTATGGATTATTCTTTGCAGTCTTATCACCATCCCAATAGAGTTTAGCCAGCGGATTATTTCCTGTAGCATGATTATAAACCACATCCAGAATAACTGCCATACCAGCCTCATGACAAGCATCAATGAACTGCTTATACATTGTTTTTGTCCCATAAGCTTTATCCATCGCAAAGAAAAAACAAGGATTATACCCCCAACTGTCATTGCCGTCAAACTCCTGCACCGGCATCAACTCAATAGCGTTGACACCCATTTCTTTCAAGTAAGAAAGCTTTCCCATCGCACCGTTAATGTCACTCGTAGCCGTAAAGTCGCGCAAGTGCAATTCATATATCACTAATTGCTTAGGATTTGCTATTTTAAAATCATTATACTTCCAGTTATAACTATCTTTCTGTATCTTGAAGGTCGAAACGATTCCTACCCCTCCCTTAGGATAAACCAGGTTTTCATTATAGGTAGAAGCTGAAATATCTTTATCATTATCAGGATCCAGTATTTTTTCAGTATAAGCATCTGCCAAATGAATTACTTCACCTTCCTTTGTACCCACATAGTATTGGAAAGCATACTCTTTACCAGCATCTAACCCCGCCAACGTAATCCACCAACATCCGGAAGCATCATCACGATACATCTGCGACTTTTCGTCATTACTTAAGGTCCAATTGTTAAAGTCACCCACAACATGTGCAAAATCCTTATGATTTCCATTCACATCTTTATCATAAAGTACCAGTGTCACTGTAGAATTATCCATTATGTTGATACCTTCGACCATATCAGCCGGTACAGCGGCAGTTTTAATCTCACCGGGTACAAATCCTTCATATTTTGTATCAGTTACCGCTATAAAGGAATCAGTATCTATTCCTTTTTTACTACCATCCGCACTACGAATCACTATTCCAAGTTGGTTCACCGGTGTCTTTCCACTCCCAAACCACTCCCGGATATTCGGACTCAATGTAATACTCCAAATATTAGCCTCAGATAAAGTCATCTTACATTTATCTTTGTTTTCTGCCCACTCTGCAGGCACGAATTGCCAACGACCTTCACTGACAACACCAATATGTACATACACATCTCCTTTATACTCATAGAGGGCAGACTTTGTATCCGCTTTAAACGTAATGACAAGAGACTGATCAGCATCTGGTACCACCGGTGTATAACTCAGACCAGCAGGAATTGCAATTGCATTGGCAGCTTGAGTGACGGATATTTCTTCCCTTTTTGAACCGGATATAATATTCAATTGTGCTGTACGCGCTATTCCAGTTTCATTTTTAGCAACAGAAACCATAATCGTAGCTTTTCCTGACAAGCCTTTTGCCGGATTGATACTGCACCAGCCAATATCCTCACCACTCAGCTCAGCAGTCCATTGATATCCGGCCTCAAAACTGACACTTTGTGAAGAAGCAGCTTCAGCAAAGCTAAAACCTTGTTCAAAAATAGCTTCACTACCGGAGGCAGGAGTCAAATATTCCTGAAACTCCTCTTTGTTGTCACTACATGCCGTGAATGCCAGCAGCACGCTGAAGCATATCAAATGCCATAAAACAAGATTCTCACGTTGAACGATAATTTTCATAATATGAAGTATTTAAAGTTATCACTTCACAAATATAACCGGAAAAGAAAGGGCAAATCAATTAACGTAAAGGAAAACGAGAACAATATCACGAAAACGTTTGCATATCAAACAGAAAGAGGAGACCTTACACAATATAATAGTATAGGGTCTCCTCTTTTATTAAAATCCAGCCGTCAGAATCTAATTATTCTATACTCTAATGCATTCAGTTTAATTTCATTCATCAATTCCAGAGGTTTATTTTCGTAAATATCAGTAGCTACATGATGCTTCCAACCCTCCGGTAAGATAACAGAAACATCTCTATTACGCACATTAACCAATATCATAAAAGCATCTTTACCATCACTTTTCTGATACATCAAGACGTCTGAAGCAGGATACCCAGTTAATATTCCTTTCCGAAGTGCAGGATATTTATTATACAATCCCATTAAACACCCATATTCTTGATAAATATCCGAACATTCGGACCAATCCACGGATGTATATGCAAAAAAATTAATAGGAGCCTCATGTCCAATTTCTTGTGAACTATAAATCAATGCTCCACCATGCAAAAAAACTGTTCCAACAAAAGCAGCCATAGCTGCCCTTTCACTTCCTAACTCCACAATTGGCGACATTTTAGAAGCCTCATCATGATTGGTAATAAAACGTAATTTCATTTTTCCTGCCGGAATTGAGTCATACTCGCTCCAATCCACCTCCAACAAGCGTGCCGCACTACTATCATTAACGAAAACATCCCGCATCGCCTCCATCAAATCCCAAGCATAGTTCATATCAAATCCTGCATCAAAATGATCTTTGCGCTTACCTTCTGCCAACATTAACAATTTCCGATTTGGAATAGCCCTCAGAGAATCAACAGCTTGCTTCCAGAAAGTATATGGAACATAATCAGCAGCATCACAGCGAAAACCATCTACACCAACTTCTTGTATCCAATATTTCATAGCATCAATCATTGCAAGGCACATATCTGCATTATCGTAGTTCAAATCTGCCACATCATTCCATCCCGTTCCTGCAGGAGAAATTATATTTCCGATACTATCCTGAGTATACCACTCTTTATGTTCTTTAATCCAAGCATGGTCCCAAGATGTATGATTAGCAACCCAATCTAAAATTACACTTATTCCTTTTTCATGGCATAATTCCACTAAACGCTTAAATTCTTCTACTGTTCCAAATTCAGGATTTATTCTTTTATAATCTTTGATACAATAAGGAGAATTCACCGTATTTACCTCACCAATCTCATAGATTGGCATAAACCAAACAACATTAACACCCAAAAACTGAATAGAATCAAGATGTTTTGATATGACATTAAATGCATTCTTCAGAGCAAAAACACGTGGATTGATTTCGTACATCACAACGTCTTCTACAGCAGGTAATACTTGCTTTTGTTCAGTAACTATCTCGCGTTTTCCGGCACAAGCATACACTGTCAATAATACAAGTATAGTATAAAATAAATTCCTCATCTATTTACAATTCATTGGTCTGACAAATAAAAAAGGATTAAAGGTCCCCCCCTTAATCCTTTTTCTATAAATAAGAGAGCCTTAATTGGCTGTCATTGTAGCATTCTTAGCTTCTGGATCCAATACAATCGTGTATGTTCCAGCTGAAACTTTAATATTTCCACCATCCTGCGTCAGCGCACCTAAACTACCACCAAAGTTTATAGTCCAAGCTGCATCCCATCTGAATTTCATTTCACCATCACCTAATGTAACAGTCACCGACCACTTTTGCGTTTCAGCATCATAATCCATTAAAGTGCCTTTATCCCATCCACCAGGAGTAGCATCACCAATAATCTCCCAACCTGTCTTATCCAAAGTAGCAACCATCTTCTTAGTATCGGCACCTACTCGATAATAACCGGCAGCCTCAATCTTAACATTACCGCCATCACCGATAACAAACGTAGTTGATGTCTTAGCCTCATTCCAAGTAATATCTCCAACAACACCAATCCACGTACCAGAATCATAGAACTTGAATTCTGTATCGGCAGGGAAATAGTGAGTGCCAGTATATTTGAAATCACGAGCTGCAGATTCTACCTTATAGCAATCATCAGCTTCCGGCTTCCAACCATCACCACTCTGATAGCTACCAGGCAATGTCATTGCAGAGCTAGAAAGCTCAATCGTTGTTTCTTCCATACTATAAGTATATTTTCCTGCATTAGTCAAATTTAAAGTAATAATATAGGGACTTGCCTTTACCACTTTGAAATTTTGACCTCCAGCAACCAAGTTACCGGCCAACTCAGAAAGTTTACCTTCTTCTGCTCCATAATTGAATCCCCAGTCATTATTGGCTCTAAATTTGAATTCCTTATCGAGCAACGGAGTAACCACTGTCCAAAGACGAGTAGTGGTATCGTATTCCATCTGGGTATCTTTGTCCCAACCACTAGACGTAGCATCTCCAATTACTCCCCAAACCAGCCCTTTCTCTGATTGGGTTACCTTACCTTCTGCATCTAAAGTAATTTCAATGAAACCTTTACCATCAGCAGTAACTTGCTGGTCTTTAGCCAATACTTTCGTAAGGTCTGCACCATCAATGATTGCATAAGAAGCAGCACCATCAAAATTGGCATAACCACTATAAATGCCATCACCGTCAGGGTCACCTATCAAATAGGCAGTAGTGTAGTCCCAATCAGGATAGCCAACAGCTACATAAGCATACTTCCATGTAATATTATCTACATTAGGGTCATAAGGTGTAGCCTTAAAAGTTATTGAGTTACTAGCTGCATCAGTATAAGCATCATATGCCTCAGAAACCAAAGAAACAGTAAAATCATACGTTTGCCCCGGATATGCTCCTACCTTAGCCAATAAAGAATTCATTTCACTATTTGTAAATGCCAGTTTTGCATCCCCTGTTTCTCCTATTACAATACTCTTATTGGTAGAAGTATTTGTTAGAGTTACAACATAATTAACTACTGCAGAAACTCCATAATCTGCCTTATCCCAAGCTATTTCCGGAAATTGCGCATCCTTATTGTCTTTAGTAATAGTAATGTCTGTTTGGGAAAGCGCATGCAATGCAGCAGCAGTCTTCAATTCCAATATGGGGGTAGCATCCTCCTCACAAGACATCAATGCGAAGATTCCAGCCAAAAGTAAATAAATATATTTTGTCTTCATATCATTCATGTTTAATCATTAATATTAGTATCCTTCATTCTGTACCAGGTTCTGATTAGAACCAACATCGTCTGAAGGCAAGGGGAACACTTGATAAAAGCTTTCAACAGATTTTCCTGCCGCAACTCCACCCTTCCATGGCCAAACATAATCAGCAGAAGTATATTTACCGAAGCGAATCAAATCTGTACGTCTTTGAGCTTCGTAGAATAGCTCACGTGCGCGTTCATCCATCATAAAGTCCAAAGTAAAATCACTATCGGAAATAGGTGCGGACGCCTTGTCTGAATATGCACGTTTACGCAAATCATTTACATATCCCAAAGCCTCTGTTTTTGTTGCTCCTTGTCCGCCACGAAGAACAGCTTCTGCTAAATTCAAATAGATTTCACCTAAACGGAATAATGGATAATCTGTCCAAGCTTCCGCAGATGCAGGTTTACTTCCATCTTTATTCACATTATAAAACTTGGTAACGGGAATGCCATTATTGACAAAATCAGCTTCATTTGTGATCTCAATATTTGTGGTAGCTTCTGTACGCAACATTGCTTTACGAGTATCCTTATCACTGCTATCCTCTTTTTCAAAGATATTATATAAAGACGACTTAGCTCTAACACCTTGCCAACCTCCCTTTGCATTCGTTTCTTCTTGAAAATCAGCAGAACCCCAGCATAACAAAGCTGTCATACCTCCCCAGGTCATTGTATCTTCACCTTCATATCTCAATGGGAAAATCATCTCTTTGGATTGGTCATTATCAGCTTTGAACATATCGCCATAAACCGGTTCCAATTGGTAACCTGCTGAAATAATCTTTTTAGAATAAGTCACACATTCAGTATATTTATTTACACCTACATACGTGTCTGCATTCAAATACAAGCGAGACAATGCAGCCCACAGAGCAGCTTTATTAGCATGTCCATAATTATCATTAAATCCAACTACAGGATCAAGCATATCACTTTCACATGCCAACATTTCACTTTCAATGTATTCAAATAATTGATCTTTCATAATTTGTTGTGGACGAACGCTACCAATAGGGCTGTTTTCATCTACAAACGGAACATTACGATACAAATCCAAAGCATACAGATACATCAAAGCACGCATAAAACGAGCTTCTGCACGGAAAGTTTTAATAGAAGCCTTTACTTGCTCTGAACAACCTCGTGAGGCAAGTTTATCATCAGTTGTTTCACGTAAAAACGCATTTGACAAGTTAATCTGATAATACAAACGATAATATGATCCTTTGATCCATGGACTTGAAGCAGCCCAAGAAATATGATTGAAGTCTGGAATACCAGGATCATTCCAGCAACAATGAGCGATATCAGAAGCCAATTCCTGCATATTCCACAATACGCGAATAAATGAAGCCAGAGAACCACCGTCAATGCCGACAACATCCTGGTCTGAGTCTCCACCTGCATTACCACCTATTACCAAACCTGCATATATTTTAGCCAAACTTTGTTCATAAGCTCCTATCTCCTTTCCAAAAACGACATCCGAAACCAATTCATCCTTATCCAATGGAACCGTATCCAGATCGTTCACACAAGAGGTAACCCCTAACATCGTACTCAAAAGGGCTGCCGACAATATATATTTATATTTTAATATTTTCATAACTTCATTGATTAAAAATTAAGATTCAAGCCTAACATAAATACACGAGGGCGAGGATAGATATTATTATCAACTCCACTACCGCTAATTTCAGGATCCAAACCATCATATTTGGTAATAACAAACGGATTCTGTACCGTGACATAAACACGTGCACTTTGTTTATCATTGAACAGCTTGTTAAAAGTGTATCCTAATGAAATATTGTCCATCCGTACAAAAGAAGCATTCTGAACATAGTAACTAGAACGATATTGCCCTGTCTTGAAATTTGTTTTCCATGCAGAAGTCAAACGATTTTTCAAGAAACCAGTTTGGTCATACATTTGTGAACCATCCCAAGCCTCACGATTGGATTGTACATTGTTATAAGCATAGTTTCCAATACTTGCACGCAAAGCAAATGACAAATCCCAATTCTTATAAGACAATTGAGAAGTTAATCCCATAAATACGTCAGGAGCAGACTTTTTGTAAGCGACCAAATCTTCTTCGTCTATTTTATTATCCCCATTTTGATCAACATAAGCACCTTCTATCGGATTTCCAGCCTTATCATAAAGTTGTTCCCATACATAGAATGAATTATAAGGATGATCAACAGCATTTATCATGATATTATAACCGGTTGCTCCATCAATACCAGTATGAATCACACCTTTATAAGCCGGGTCATCATTAAATGTCAATTTGGTAATTTCATTTTTATTATAAGAGATGTTATAACTCAATGTCCAGTCCCAATCTTTTGTCGTGATAGGATGAGCCGTCAAAGTAAGTTCAATACCTTTATTCTCCAATGTACCTACATTCGTCAACAACTGGTTACTAAAGTTTGTACCGGCAGGAGCTGTAACCGTATTCAGCAAATCATCAGTTTTACGATAATACAAATCAAGAGTACCTGTCAATTTGTTGTTCAATACACCGAAATCCAATCCAATATTGTAAGTTGTAGTTTCTTCCCATTTCAAGTTTTCATCATAAGCTTGAGGAGCAATCAATGAATACTTGTTATTACCAAAATAATAATTTGCTCCAGCTTTGGAATACATATAGCGAGCCATATAAGGATAGTCACCATTATTCAGGTTTTGCTGACCAGTAATACCATAGCCCAAACGCAACTTCAAATCAGAAAGCCAATCCACTCCCTTCAAGAAATTCTCTTCTTTCATCTTCCATGCCAAAGCAACTGAAGGAAATAATCCCCAACGATTGTCTTTATTGAAACGTGAAGAACCATCATTACGCAAGGTAAATGTCACCAAATAACGATTCAATAATGTATAATTCAAACGCCCAAAGAAAGAAACAAGATAGTTTTCAGTTGAATAATCTTCCATATCCTTATAGAATTCCTTACCAGTTTCTTCAGCTTTTACTGTAGAATAAGGATATTTGGTCCATGTAGAATTATAGAAATGCTGCCAAGAATAACCGCCCATAACATCGACATGATGTGCACCAAACTCTTTAGCATAATTCAAATAGAAATCCAGCAATGTATTCCGCTTCAATTGATAATAGCTGCTATTTTCCCCAAACCCAGTTTTATAGTTACCTTGGCACCAAGTCATAGGAGCATTATCTTCTATAATAACATCACCTTCACTCTTAGACACGTCGTAACCTAAATTCAAGTTTGCTCTCAATTCGGGCAGGAAATGAAACTTATTGCCACTTTTCATATACATAAAGTAGCCGTTACCATAGGGATTTCCATCCATGTAAATAGGCTGTGTCGGATCATATTGCGTCGCCATACCTATTGCACCAGTATCTGCAAAACGGTTTGTATTATAAATACCTTTCACATTCAACTGAATATTCAATTTCTTATCAAAGAAATTAGGATTCAAGCTAATAGCACCAGTCAAACGCTCCATATTAGAAGTCTTCAATATACCATTTTCATTGGTATAAGAAACTGATACACGATAGGGCATGTGTGGTATAGCACCAGAAACATTAACATTGTGGTCTGTACTGAAAGAGGTTTTGAATATTTCATCCTGCCAATCAGTATTTGCCTGACCTAATGCTTTAAACTGAGCACTTGATTCACCGAATTTAGAAGTCACAAATTCTCTAAATTCATTTGCAGACATTACATCTACTTTATTGGGTCTTGTATTAATAGAGAATGTACCGCTATAACCAACTTGTACACGTCCAGACTTTCCTTTTTTAGTATTAATAATAATAACACCGTTAGATGCACGAGAACCATAAATGGCTGTTGCAGAAGCATCTTTCAAAATAGTAAAAGTCTCAATATCATTGGGATGGACAGTAGCCAAAGGATTTGACATACCATTAATACCACCGTCATCTACAGGCACACCGTCAATAACAATCAACGGATTATTGGATGCAGACATAGAAGAACCGCCACGCACACGAATTGTAGCACCAGCTCCCGGAGCACCACCGTCAGTAATCACACTTACACCGGCAGCTTTACCAACCAACATATCAGTAGCAGATGTAACAGCACCTTTTACCATTTTATCTGCACTAATAGCCGTAACAGACCCAGTCAAATCATTCTTTTTGGCTGTACCGTAACCAATTACGACCACCTCGCCCAACAATTCCGCATCATCTTGTAATGTAATAATTACTGAAGGAGCAGCAGCTACTTCTTGCGTCTTGTATCCGATAAAAGACACGACCAACGTAGCTCCCTGAGGAACTGTCAATGTAAAATTACCATCAAGGTCAGTGATTGTACCATTCGTGGAATTTCCTTTTTCCACTACATTTGCGCCTATCACTCCTCCCAAAGCATCTTTTACATGCCCTTTCACGGTGATGTTCTGTGCATAAGCGCCTACAGACAAGAATAACCCTAACATTAGGGTAAGAATCGTTTGACAGATTCTAAGATTAACTTGCTTCATGCATTTAATAAATTAAAGTTAACAATATTAATTACCTATATATATTATTCGAAAAATAATTTTCGTACTTTCGCTTTCTAACGTCTTTCAAGTACCTAAAGCATGACGCAACAAAAATATGCTTTATTACTTTAGTAAAGTATAAAGAGAGTGTAAAATGTGGAAAACGAACAGTGCAAACGATTGCATGCGGTTGCACAAGATAGAAAAATCACTTGATATATCATAATACAGCGCTTCTCTCCACTCTACATGTGGCATTCTTGCACATAACATATATGTTTATTCTGCTGAAGTACAGAGATTTTCACCGCCTAACGGCCGTTAGGCGATTTGTCGATGGCCGTTGACAGATCGCTTTACGGCCGTCAACAAATCGCTTTACGACCGTTAAGTACTACACAACATCAAGACAAAACAAAAGAAACACAAAGCTTTTACTGAAGAAATGCCATGCATGTATGAACCAAGCAACATACTTTCAGGATATGAATAACGTGTCTGCACAATATTAATATGCCATTAACACGATATTAACAAAATGGCCGATATGATATTAACTTGTTACATTACAACAAGTTAACATCATATCGGCCCTAAAAACAGAGGTGGAAGCAAAATTTGCTTCCACCTTTTTCTGTTGCTTCCACCGCACCTCAAACACCGATGAACAAAGGGTTACAGAGCAGGTGTGGTAGAGTGGAAGCAAATAGTGCTATTTATTTCTCTGAAGTATAAAGTACCAGCTTTCCGGACTTCAATCCTTTAGCCCTTGCCTCAAACACAATCTCACCGGCTTGCTCGCCACTCTGCACAATAGCCGTCAGCTGACCGCTGAAAGCCGGCATCTTGGGCAGATGGAACAAATCGAGGCTGGTAGCATCTCCATTGGCAGCAGCGCGATATTTTCCGGCACCCTTCACCGAGAAGTTTACCATGCGGCTGTCTGCCGGACAAAGGTTACCGTCCTTATCCACGACACGGACTGTGATATATGCCAGGTCCTTACCATCGGCAGACAAGTGGGTGCGGTCGGCAACCAGCTCCAGATGATGGGGCTTGCCAGCGGTACGAATCACCTTTTCTTCTGCAGGATTGCCGGAAACATCATAAGCCACCACTTTCACTTCGCCCGGTTCATAAGGAACATCCATCCACATCAAGCGATAGCGACGCTGCAAAGCAAGGGAGTCCTGACCTTCCAAAGCACGGCTTTCATCAGCAGTAAGTTTCCGTTGTTTGCCATAACTCTTTCCGTTGACGAACAGTTCGGCACTGGGATAGCTGGTGTAAACAAAAACCGGAGTATTCTCCCCTTCCCTGCCCGGCCACGTCCAGTGCGGAAGGACATGCAAGGTATTTGCCTGCTTGTTCCATAGGCTGCGGTACAGATAGAAACGGTCTTTGGGGAGGCTTGCCAAGTCTATGATACCGAAAACGGAGCTGTGGCTGGGCCAGGAATCCGTACTATAAGGAGAAGGCTCACCCAAATAATCAAAGCCCGTCCAGACGAACTGTCCGATTGTCCAGTCATAATCATCAGCCAAAGCAAAATCCTCATCGGGAAGATTCGACCAGGAACAACACTCCACATCATAACCGGAACACTGATGGTCATCATACATCACACTGGCACCCTTCTGTACGGGAAATTTATAGACACCACGAGAACTTACAGTGGAAGCCGTCTCCGAACCGAGCACAATATTCTGTGGAAGAGTCTCATAAGACTCCACATAACGGTGAGCCCGATAATTAAGACCGGGTACATCAATCATTGCCGCAAACCCGTTGGCAAGCACGCAAGTTACCTGGTCCATACCGCAAGTAACGGGGCGTGTAGGGTCTTCGCGATGGCAAATATCCTGCAGGAAAGAAGCCACTTTGTAGCCCTCGGGACTACATTGGGTAGGAACCTCATTTCCTATACTCCACATTACCACACAAGGATTGTTCCGATAATGATGCAGCATGTTTACCATATCCTTTTCTGCCCATTCGTTGAAATAGCGGTGATAACCATTCTCACATTTGGCAATATCCCATTCATCGAAAGGTTCCAACATCATCATAAAGCCCATCTCGTCACAGAGTTCCACCAATTCGGGTGTAGGCATATTGTGGGAGGTACGGACTGCATCACATCCCATATCCTTCAATAATGTCAACTGACGGCGAAGAGCAGCCACATTGACAGCCGCACCCAACGGGCCCAAATCGTGGTGATTGCATACCCCCTGGAATTTACGGTGCTTACCATTCAGGAAGAATCCCTTATCAGCTATAATCTCAATGCTGCGGATACCAAAACGCGTGGTATATTCGTCAGTCTGTTTGCCATCTACATAAATCTTAGATACTGCCTTATATAAATAAGGTGTCTCAGGGGACCACAGAGACGGAGCATTTATCAGAAAATTCTGCTCAAATGGCTGTCCGTGATTAATTTTCCGGCTATTATCCTTACGGGCTACTATCTTACCGTCCGGCGCAATAATATCAGTAGAAATACGAACATCCGCATCACCGGCATTCCGTATTGTAGTACGCAGACGCACGGAAGCGTATTCAGCAGAAACATGCGGTGTGGTGAGCTGTGTACCCCAAACCGGAACATGAACACGTTCCGTAGTAACTAGGCGGACATTGCGATACAATCCCGCCCCCGGATACCAACGGGAGGACTGGGGTCTGTTTTCCAGACGGACAGCCAGCACATTGTTTTTACCGTCGGCATTCAGCAAACCGGTAACATCGCAATGAAAAGAGTTATACCCGAAAGGCCAGAAACAAGCTTCTTTCCCATTGACATAGACCCGAGCCTCACTCATAGCACCATCGAAAACCAGAGTGACCTGCTTGTCTGCAGAAGCATCAAAAGCCGTACGATACCAACCGACACCCACATAAGGCAACCCTCCGGTACGCCCGGTCTTTACGGAAGCTTGTTTTTCAAGGTCTTGCGTAACCGCTACCTCCTGCAAATCGTTGTTGCGGTCGAACGGACCAAAGATGGCCCAATCATGAGGAATGGTCACTGTTTCCCACTTACTGTCGTCTAAATTTGTTTGTGTTGCTTCGGGAACATCTCCCTTGGTGAACTTCCAGTTCTTTTCCAACAATGCTTCTGTACGCTGCGCCATTGCCGCCAAGGCAAAAAAAGCGCAGCAGGAAAAGATAAGTATTGTCTTTCTCATTCTTCTTTAAAAGATTTTGTTAATATAATTATTTAAAAGCATCCATTATCACAGTGGGGCGGCCGTCTTCAGTGAATGCCCCCAGCCGATATTGGTTCGGCCTGCATTCCGGTTCCCAGTAGAACACGCCCTTGCAGCGTCCGCCGGTATTCTCCTTGCACTCTTTCAGGATACGTGCCAGTTGGCGTTTCCCTTCTGCCAGCACGGAAGCACTTGCCAGATTCCCTTTGTCGTCGGCACACTCCATGCCGGTTTCCACCACCATCACGTCACAGTTATACTTCGCACTTACCGCTTTGATATTTTTGATGCAGTCCGTAATAACGGCATCAGCCGCTGTATATTCCGGCTTGGCATCGCGCGACCAGTAAGGATAGAGTGACATACCTATCATATCCCACTTGCCTCCGTTCTTCTTCAGTTCGTCGAAAAACCAGTTGAACAAACCATTGTCCCATCCGTTGTCCAGGTGAACAATGACGATGGCATCGGGGCAGACCGACTTCACGGCATCATATCCGGTAGTGATAAATGCGCCGAGATTGGCCCAATTCATGGGATATACCACCTCGGAAGAAGCGTTTGCCGGAGCATCTTTCAAGTCGGATTCCTTCACGTCATAGGATGCGCCGCTCAAAGCCTTGTCTTTATCCCACAGCATGCCCGGACGGATTTCATTGCCCACTTGCACCCATTTGGGAGTGACACCGACCGCCTTCAGTTCCCGAAGCACACTCACCGTATGGTCGCTGAGAGCTTTCTTCAAGTCCGCCAGATTCTTACCAACCCATGCGGCAGGTTTATTCTGCTGGGCGGGGTCTGCCCACCAGTCACTGTAGTGGAAATCTATCATCACATCCATATTCAGCGCTTTGGCTCTTTGGGCCTTCACCACCACGTCGGCAGTATTGCACCAGTTGTCGCTCGGGTCTACCCATACACGGATGCGGATGGCATTGAGTCCCAGCTCCTTCATCAAAGCCGTGCATTCACGCTTCTCGCCTTTAGCATTGTAGAAGTCGTATCCTTTGGATTCATATTCGGTGCACCAGCCTATGTCGGCACCTTTAGCAAAGTCCGTAGTAAGAGGCTCTTCCTTATCGGGAAGTCCACCTGCGTTGGGGTCTGTCTCATTATTGCTGCTGCATGCAAATACAGCAAAGGCAATACAAAAAAAGAAAGTCAAAAACTTCATGTGTTTCATGGCGTTATCTTAATTATTTCCGCAAATATAATAATTTAGCACATTTACTAAGGGATGAGGTTCCCAATAATTTGAAATCAACGGTCAATCGGCTGTACAAACCGTCTGAGCTCTTCCATTGCCGGAAGCACCTTTCCCGTATGGTTATCAAAGAGTCCACGGTTCAACCATCCCTCCGTCACAGTATTGCCACTGGCATTCTCCTCGGGAAACCACCAGAACAGCCCGGTTACATTGGCATGACGGCGCAGTTCAGCTACCAGCTCACGAGTGAAGATACGTTGCCCTTCTGCACTGACCGGATAAAACTCGGAATATTCGTCCGCACTTTTTGCCCATCTGTCATTCTCGTGCGAATAATAAGCTGCAGTCTCCACTATCATCACCTCCTTATTCGGGAAGTGGACTGCCAAAGAATCGAGCGTAGCGGCAAGTACCCCCACCGCCTTGTGCCACATAGGATAATAACTGAGTCCGATAATATCATAATCAAGCTGCTGCAGACGATTGTAGTAGGTCTTGGTTTTATTCCATTCGCCGGCTTTCTCGGTATGGATAATTATCTTTGCTTTGGGACAGACTTCACGGCAAGCCCTGGCGCCACTTTCCAAAAGTCTCACTAACAAATCCCAGTTATCACTTCCCAACGGATCGACTTTGGCAGCAGGCCACATCATCCCATTCGTTATCTCATTTCCTACTTGTATCAAATCGGGACATGCACCGGCTTCCACCATAGACCGAAGGGTGTTTTTAGTGTATCGGTACACACTGTCAGGCAATGAGGCCGTTTCGGCATCCAGCCAACAGTCCGGCATGAACTGTTTCCCCGGGTCAGCCCATGTATCGGAATAATGAAAGTCGAGCATGAACTGATAACCCATATCCTTTATCCGTTGTCCGAATTTGGTTACGTAATCCAAATCCTGGCATACTCCTTCTCCCTTATGCTCCGCGGAGGCTTTGGAAGGCTCAACGAAAAGCCGTACACGAACAGCATTCCAACCTTGTTCCTTGAAAAAGTCAAGGGGAGCAACCGGCTCTCCAACTGCATTTCTATATACAGTTCCTGCCGCCTCGTAAGAGGGGAGCAAAGAAATATCTCCCCCCAAAAGACGCTGCTGGGCATGCCCCAACAAAACTTGGAAAGCCAGCAGAATTCCTGAAAACAATACTTTTTTCTTCATATCGAATCTTACCTTATTATTTCATTAATTATTTGCTGAAGAAATGATAATAACCGTCAATGTCATTCAGGATAGCTACGTATTTGCCGGCAACTACCGGAATATTGGCACCTCCGTTCACTCCGAATCCATATGGGAAAGTGGAAGCTCCCCAGTTGGGGGTCCATCCAGCATATAAGAATTTTGCCGTGGTATCTCCACTTGTCGCATCCAACTCATACTTCCAGACATGATTGACCACACCTTCAACCGTATTTACGGGAATCATCTTCGTATCAGTACCCCAACCGTTGAAGTCACCGGAAATCAATAATCCATCATAAACATTTTTCGGTTCATCAGTGGCAACGATGGAGAGAGTGTTCTCTTTCGTGTTCAAGGAAATCTTATAATATCCACTGGCAGGAACATAAAAATCACTTCCCTCACCATCGGCATCCTTGAGACGCGGTTTGTTGAAGTCACCTCCATCAGCTCCCCACTGGTCATCCCACTCACCGGGCACCCTTACAATCTTGAAACCTTTGTCGGACGGGAAGTAACCGGTATAGGTCAATTCTCCCTTACCCGTCACATCATCATACTTGGCACCTTCCACCGGTGACAATGGAATGACTCCCGTACCTACTTCGCTTCCCCAAGAACCATCACCGATACAGCTTCCAATCAAGTACCACAGTTCCGGAGCAGCTGATACCAAAGCTACATAATAGGGAGCAACAGAAAGTTCTATGACATTTGAATAGCACTCGTAACCGGCATTCAGCCTTGCCCTCATTCTCACGTACAAGGATATCCCTTCAGCAGGCAGTTGGCTCGGGTCAGTATAATTGCCCAATTTCATGATAGCTTTGTTCACCAAATCAGCCGCCGCACCAAACTCACAAACTGTGACAGAGCCGTCCATTTCGATATATGTAGCGTCATCCGCTTCTGCAGAAGTGGCGTCATTCCAGGTACCGGAGACAGAAATCTGCGCATAATACTTGACGGGAGCCGTATAACCATAGTCTGGTTGTTCATAGGTCAACCTGATGGAGTCTGTGTTAGCCAAGTCATATACACTGCCTCCCAAGGCAGGCATATTCAGTTCGAAAGTACTGGGTTGCTGTACTGTCGGATTGGAGTCTCTATCATCTGTACATGCAGTGAACATCGCCAATCCCGCCAACAACAAAGTGAATAAATATCTTTTCATATTCTGTTCTTTTTTTGATTAATAACCCGGATTCTGAATTAAGTTGGAATTGTTCGCCAAATCGTTTTCAGGAAGCGCAAAAATCGCTCTGATATTGCTGAATTGCGCACCTTCATAAGTGCCTCCCATCCATTCCCATTTATAGGATGCCTGACCGGCATATTTATTGAACCGTATCAAATCCATGCGGCGGCGGCCTTCAAACCAGAATTCTCTCGCCCACTCATCACAAATATCATCCAACGTATATAGATTCTTCTGGGCAGCATTGGCACGGGAACGAAGTTCATTGATTTTCTCCTTTGCATCCGTATTAGACCCGTTCAAACGGGTAGAAGCTTCTGCATAAATCAAATAAGCCTCAGCAACACGGAAAAAAGGAAGGTCCGCATTTACATAATCGACCACCTGATTGGATTGTCCATCCGAACGGACATTACGAAACTTCACACATGCAAAACCTGCAGTCGCATCCGTTTCGTCTTTAATGGAAGCGGAAAAGCCGTCACCATAGAAAAGAGCACGGTCATCATTGGCCGGAGCTGTCATTTCCGCAACCGTCTTTCCCGTAGGAGGAGTTGCCGTATAGAACTTGTCAAGCAATTGCTTGCGGACCCGGGCGCACTTTCCCCAGCTGCAATTCGTGCCGGAAGGAATCGCAACATCCATTGTTGAATTATAAGTGGCAAGAACCAGAAAATTCATCCCACCATAGCTTTTTGTAGTAACCCCGTCAAAGAGTATCGGAAAAATGTTTTCATACTGTGCCCCATTCGTATTGTTGTCTGCCAGGAAAAGCATCTGATAGGCGGAATAAACCTCACCAGTCACCGGATTGGTAGCTCCCTCCGTACACAGATGATAATACCCGTTGTTTATCACCTTTTCTGCGTAATCCATGGCATTCTGCCACTGGGCAGTACCGGTATAAACCTCAGCATTCAAGTAGAGACGGGCCAGCAAATTCCATGCAGCTACCTTGTCTACACGCCCATAAGTATTCTGTCCCGGTTCTGCCATATCAGCCTCACACTCTTTCAGTTCTTTCTCAATATAATCGAAATACTGGGTACGTGTATAGCGTTCTGCCAATTCAGAAGAGACTTCTTCCGTAAATGCTGCGTTACCATACAAGTCCATGATGTAATAATACTGTAAAGCACGGATAAAACGGACTTCCGCACGTTGCATGGAAGACGTCCCGCCATCATCCGGAATCTGCTCCAAGAAAAAGTTACACAACGTGACAGTAAAATAAAGACGATAATATAGTCCGATAGAGAATGCGGCACTCGCTCCATAAGAATTGTGGAGCATTTCATCCATACCGGTATCTGTGAGCCATATCCAGTGTGCCTCATCCGTAGTGAGCTCATTCAGGTTCCATGCCATGCGGAAAAACTCTGAACGTCCTTCGTCCATGTCGTCAATATCCGCATTACCGCTCGGGCCGATCTGTCCGGTCAAACAGAAACTTGCATATATCTTGTTAAAAAGAGCATTTTGATCCAAAGTCATGGTTTGCTGCGGATTGATAGGCTTTACATCCAAATCTCCCACACAAGACGAAAACCCTATCATAAGTGTAAAGGCAGCAACCGGAATTAATGATTTCATATTGTTGAATTTCATACTATTCTTAGTTTTAAAGGATTAAAAATTAAGGCTGAGTCCGAAAATTCCCACCAGAGGACGAGGATAGATACTGCCATCATATCCACCGTTGATTTCAGGATCCAGACCTTTGTACTTGGTTATCGTAAACACATTCTGGGCCGTGAGATAAGCACGCCCGCTGATTTTCTGCCCGAACAATTTGTCGAAAGAATAGCCCAGCGTAATGTTGTCACACTTCAAGAAAGAGGCATTCTGGATGAAATAATCAGAAAGGGCATCCAAGGCATCCACTTTCTTCCAGTTCTTGGCCAGTGACATTTGAGGCACATTGTGCCATGCATTGCCCGAATAAATACCGGTAACCGACAAATCAGAACGGCTACATTCAACAGCATTATAAGCATAATTACCCAGACTGGCACGCAGCGAGAAACTAAAATCCCAATTTTTATAAATCAATTTCGAGGAAAGTCCCATCAATACGTCCGGGTCTGATTTCTTATAGAAATAACGGTCGTTGTCATTGATGATGCCATTATTGTCACGGTCTACGAATTCGCCCTCTATCGGCTGGCCTTTCTCATCATAGACTTGCTGATAGGTGTAGAAGGCAGAGACAGCTTCGCCTACGGAATATCCCTTGATTCCATTGGAACCACTATCACCAACGGCAATTCCTCCATGACGAATGATGTATTTGTCACCTGTACTCTTCACCAGCTCGTCTATTTCATTAGTGTTGTGTGTCAGATTGAATCCCAACTCCCAACGCCAGTCCTTCTGCTGAATGGCTCTCCATGTCACTGCAAATTCAAAACCCTTATTATGCAGTGAACCGATATTGCTCGTCACCTTATTCTTGAAATTGGAACCGGCAGCTACATAAACATCATTAATCAAATCCTTCGTCTTGCGATAGTAATAATCAAAATTGGCAGTGATTCTGTTGTCCAGGAATCCCAAATCAACCCCAATGTTATAAGTAGTGGTCTTTTCCCAGGTCAAGTCATTATTATAGGCATCCGGACGGTAAGTGATGCCATTACCCAAAACCGGATAATATGCTCCTTCCGAATTGGGGGTATATGAAGCAAAATAGGTATAATCGCCAATGCCTTCCTGCTGTCCGGTGATACCATAACCTGCACGAAACTTGAAATCGGAAACAGCATCCACATCTTTCAAGAAACCCTCCTCTTTCACCTTCCATGCCAATGCAACGGACGGGAACAATCCCCAACGGTTCTTTTTGGAGAAACGGGAAGAGCCATCATCACGCAAGGTGAAGGTCAGCAGATAACGGTCGAGTAAAGAGTAGTTCATACGGCCAAAGAAAGAAACCAGATAGTTCTCCGTCTTGTAGAGTGTATTTTCTGACGGATTATAGATTTCACCGGCATGTTCAAGGTTCGTATCAGGGTAAGTTCCATAATAATAGTAATCTGTCTCTTTGTGGAAATGCTGCCATTCATAACCGGCCATGATATCAAAATGGTGCGCTTTCCCGAAGTCCTTCATGTACTGTGCATACATGTTCAATGACAAATTGTATGTATCTTGTGTATTCCAACCGACACGTCCATAATAATAATTGTCAAGGTCAAAACGGTTGTAATTCTTGTTGGACTTGCCGCTTGCCACATCCATACCACCATTAACATGCAAATGCAAATCCTCGAAACCATGAATCTTATAATCCAGTTCAATGTTCCCCATCAGCACTTTTGACTTTCCTTTATCCGAACGGTTATTCAGCATCCCGACGGGATTGGCTGTAGCCAAAGTATTGATGTTGTATCCCCATTCAGAATCTTTCCAGTCTACTGCTTCGGGCCATTCCCAATATCCACCAAAGTTTTTATCATAAAATTCCGTCCCGCCATAAACCGGCTTGGTAGGGTCCATTGAAGTGGCAGCTCCAATGGCATCGGTATTGGCATAGCTTGTCACAGAGTACATGCCCTTTGCGTTGAAGTTAACCTTCAAATGCTCATCAAAAAGAGAAGGGGAAAGATTCACACTGGCCGTATAACGCTCAAAACTTGATGTTTTCAGGATACCTTGCTGATTGGTGTAGCCCAGGGAAACACGATAAGGCATATTTTTCAATCCACCGGAAACAGTGATATTATGGTCGGTACTGACTGCCGTACGATAAATCTCGTCCTGCCAGTCGGTATTGGCAAAAAGATGCTCGCCCTGAGCATTCGTATATCCTAATGCCTGATATTCCGCACTCGCCAGAAACTCTTCATCAGAATAACCATATGTGTTCTGTACAAGTTTCATGAACTCTTTGGCATTCAGTACATCCAGTTTGTCCGTAACCATGCTGACGGACACATTACCATTATAAGAAATACGGGGTTTAGAGTTACTCTGTCCTTTCTTAGTAGTAATCAGGATAACGCCATTGGAGGCACGGGAACCATAAATAGCTGTAGCCGAAGCATCTTTCAACACAGTAAAACTCTCTATATCAGCCGGATTCACCAAAGCCAATGGATTGGACATTCCTTGCACTCCATAATTATCCATGGCAAGTCCGTCAATTACAATCAACGGGTCATTACTGGCATTCAATGAAGAAGCGCCACGGATACGAATAGTGGCACTGCCACCCGGCTCACCACCATTGTTAACAACACTGACACCGGCAATCTTGCCTTGCATCATGTCTTGGGCAGATGTCGTCAGCCCCTTGTTCATTTCATCCGGTTTAATTGCCGTTACAGACCCGGTCAAATCATTTTTCCTAGCCACACCGTAACCGATGACCACAACCTCATCCAACAATTCACTGTCTTCCTGCAGGGTCACGACTACACTGGAAGCTGCAACCACCTCCTGAGTCTTATAACCGATAAAAGAAACTACCAAAGTAGAACCTTTGGGTACATTCAGTGAAAAATTACCGTCAAGATCGGTGATAGTCCCGTTTGTGGTATTTCCTTTTTCTACTACACTTGCACCTATCACTCCACCCAGGGCATCTTTAACATGCCCTTTCACAGTGATGCTTTGTGCATAAGTGCCTACTGACAAGAATAGCCCTAGGATTAAGGGCAGAATCATCCGATAGATTCTAAGATTAACTTGCTTCATGCATTCAATAAATTAAAGTTAACAATATCAATTATCTGTATATTTGTACGTAAGAAAGTATCTGTAACCAGGAGTCTATTCTTCCGCTATCAAATTCAAGTCTTGCCTTTCACCGGCAAATTTAGAGCAACATCATTTTCCCCGAAAGCAGATATCGGACATAAGAGGATAAAAAAAGGACAAACCCTCACCAGATATATTCTGATGAGGGTTTGTCCTTGTAAAAGCGGCATTATTCTGCCGCGTATTGTTTAGGGGGAAGTCCGAACTCTGCCTGAAAACATTTAGAAAAATAAGAGTGATTGGAAAAGCCTACCATATACATTACCTCTGCCACTGTAAACTTTTTCTGCTGCAACAACATGGCTGCTTTTTTCATGCGGATGGACTTGATATATTCCACAGGGGTCATTCCCGTCAGCTGTTTCAGTTTGCGGTACATCTGCTTGTTGTTGGTCGCCGCCCAGTCACAAAGAGTATTCACATTCAGCTCGGAATCCGAAATATGCTCTTCTATCAAGCGGGTGACATTTGCCAGAAATTTCTCGTCATACGAAACGGCCTCTATCGCTTTCGGAGTAGCAAGTACCTCCATACGCGCCTTGGCCTCATGAGTCTGCTTGCTGGAGAGTAACTGCTCTACCCGCAAGAGCAGGATATCCGACTCGAAAGGTTTGGCTATGAAGGTATCAACGTGTAACTGTATACTCTCAAGTTCTGTCTCCTTATCACTCTTAGCCGTCAGCAGAATGATCGGGATGGTGGATGTAGGGATATGTTTTTTCAAACGCCGTACCATCTCTAACCCATCCATTACAGGCATCATTACATCCGAAACAATCAAATCGGGCAGCAATTCCATGGCAAGCTCCAATCCGGATTTGCCATTTTCTGCCACACGACAGCGATATTTGGCATGCAGAATCTGGTAAATGAATTCCGCCACTTCCGCATTATCATCTACAATCAATACAAGAGGAGCATCCGGTGAAAGAATATCCGGTGATGAATCAGGTACCCCTACCGGAGCTGTCTGCTCTTGATTCACAACCGGCAAAGTCAGGGTTACCGTAGTACCAACATTCTCCTCTGACATCAGCCGAACATTGCCACCATGCAATTCCGTATAGGTTTTCACCAAATAAAGTCCGATTCCAGTTCCCTCATTTTTTCCCGCAGTCTTGGATGATTGGAAGAAACGCTGGAAAATATACGGTTGGTCCTGAACTGGTATTCCGGTACCGGTATCTGCCACAGAAATATACACCTCCCTCCCACCTTCGGGAGCATCCAAAGAAAGAGTAACGGTTCCGCCTTCCGGCGTATATTTTACAGCATTGGAAAGCAGATTATCCAAAACAGACTCCAACTTGATGGCATCCATCTGAATGTATAGTTGTTCCCGATTCGTCCGAAATTCACAAGCGAGCTGTTTTTCCTTCATTTTTCCTTCTGTATAGAGTGCAAGCAAATCACGTGCAAAAGAGACCAGTTCTATCTGTGATAAAATCAATAAAGTCCTATTGCCGCTATCCACCCGGTTCAAGTCCAGCCCTTGATGAATCAATGAATTCAGTTTCATGGCATTGCGCTGAACCAATTCGAGCTGCTTCTTCTCCTGCTGATTCCTAATTTCCGGCAACATCCTGCTGATAGGGGCAATAATCATACTTAAAGGTGTCTTGAGGTCATGGGAAAGATTGGTAAAGAATTCCAGTTTGGCACGCGACTGTTCCAAAATCTTCTCCTTTTCCAAATGTTCCAGCTTCAAGCGTTTTTTCACACGGAAAAAGTGAATGGTCCAAACAATCAAAGCGCAGCATAACAGCATATAAAATGCCTTCGCCCACGAAGTATAGTACCATGGTGGAAGGATATGGACATCCAGACTATATATTTGTTCAAAGGGTTTGCCATAGGAATCCAGCTTACTTGCCATTAACCGATAGTTTCCATAATCCAGATTATTATAAATGATGCGGTTGGTATTGGGAGCCAGAAGAGTCCACTCACGCTCTACCCCTTCCAGACGATATACAATCCTGCTTTTCTCCTCCAGCGAGTAAGGCAAATCCGACAGTTCAAAAGCAAGATTATTCTGGTTGTACTCCAAGTTTATCTGTTCCATAAGACGGATGCTCCGGCAGTTTTTCTCCGAACCGGGCAAATAAAGCCGGTTATTCACATAAAGGGCTGTCAGCAATAACGGGCGTTCCGGATGTTCCGCCAGCAATGCATCCGGGGAGGAAATGGCAAAGCCATCCGCTGTGCCCAAGTATAGTTCACCCTCTTTCCTATCAAAGAACAAGCTGGTAAAACGTTTGTCGGCAATACTCAGGCGTCGCACTTCCAATGTCCGCTGGTCTGCCACCCAAAATCCGTCAGTAGTGGATATCCATATCTTTCCTTCAGCCTCTATCATGGAAAGCACTTCATAATGATTGAAAGCATCGAACGGCAAAACCTTTACCCTATTATCCGAAGGCTCCACACGCATTACTCCACCGGGAAAGCCAATCCAAATACAACCATCCTCGGCACACAAGACAAAATTGGGCCTTTGCCCCTCCTTGAACTCTCCTGAAGCAATATGGGTAATATTATTGGTAGAAGAATTTATTTTCTCAACACTGTTGGCACTACTGAGCAGGGCCAGTGCATTTCCTTCACTGTCGGGAACCATCTGGTTGATGAACATACCCGACAAACCATTGTGTATGGAATAGGTTCCTTCGGCTACATATGGGTGTGTAGAGGCATGCAGCAGTTTATGTTTGTCCACGACAAAAATACCGCCCAAACAAGTAGCTACCCATAACTTTCCATTCTTGTCTTCGAAAAGACCATATGCCCAGTTAGTATTGTAGCGACGGGTACTGTCTACTATACTATAAGGTATAAACTGGCGGCTTTCCTCATCATAGCGGCTGATGCTCCCGTCTGTTACCACCCAAAGGTATCCGTCCCGGTCTTCATACAACTGTCGTACCCGGTTATGGGTCAAAGGAAAATTCTTATCTCCCATCTTGTACCAGGTAACATCCCTGCCCTTTCCCGGCACCCGGCCTTCCGGCCTTTCCTCCTCAGAAAACGTGAAACGGATAAGTCCATTTGTTCCCCCAAACCAAAAATTACCATGCACATCACGCAACATGGAATAAAACTGGTTTCCTTCCCCCGTCCCGGTAATCCGCGATATGGGAACATAGCGTAATGTCTCTTTACAACGTGCCATGGATATGCCATAGTCCGTCCCCAGCCAGATATTCCGTTCACAATCCGCATAAACAGTCCATACAATGTTGTTGGACAGTGACTGGAGGTTCCGCGAATCATGCACGATATGCTGTAAAGGTGAATCTTCTCCGTATATGTACAGTCCATTGTCTGTCCCCACCAACAATTGCCCATATCCATCCAAAGCCATTGATTTGACAGAATTGTCATGAAAAGCATCAATTCTCTGTATTTGCCCGTCGGCAGGAGTATATTTGAAAAGACATCCTTCCGTACCTATCCAAATACATTTCCTCACCGCATCTTCCAACAAAGAGTTTACAAACAGATTACTTTTATTCCTGCTAGCAGGTAGTTCTATCATTTCAAAACGTCCGGTAACGGATGTATAGCGGCAACAGCCATTATAGGTACCAATGTAAAGCTGATGGTCTGAAGAATGGATAAGAGAGTAAATTGTCTGATGAGGGATACCTTCTTTTACGGAAGAAATCTCACGGGTCTGTGGATGATACGTATACAGCCCGTTCAGTGTGCCCAACCACAGCAACCCATCGTACATCACCAGTGTACGGATGTCCGTCGGAAAATCAATTCCCGGTTCCTCATAAGTATCTGTCCGGTAATTGTATATCAATAACCCGTTGTCTGCTCCCAGATAAAGATAGGTACTGTCTACTACTTCTCCGCAATAAATACGCGTATTGCTACGTTCGCCAAAAATGAAATGCGGTTGGGTGGAATAGCCGTCATAGCTGAACAGACCTTTATCCGAACCTATCCATATCAGTCCTTGTGTATCTTGCAGAAAACAGCTGATGACAGATGCCTCTGTCCCTAAACTGATATTCTGAAACAACCGGTAATCGGGCTTCTGTGCCCACATATGGCAAGGAAGGACAGTCTGTAAAAGTATAAAAACAAAAAGAATATATTTGTACATACTCAAGGTTATATTCATTAAAGGTCCGGACAAAGATAAGAAACCGCAATCGTTTGCACAAACTTACAACCCGATAAACCTCAACGAATAAGCACAATTTACCATATTACGTTATTTTTGCAATCGGATTAGGGAAGTTTACCTTATCTTTGTCCTCAAAACTATACCATGAATAAACCGCAGATTACCATCAAGGATATTGCCCGGGCGCTGAATGTCTCCCCTTCCACCGTGTCAAGAGCGCTGAAAGACAATCCGGACATCAGCAAGGAAACTCGTGACCTTGTACATGCCTATGCGCGCGAACATAACTACAAGCCCAATGTACTGGCTGTAAACCTCCGCGCAAGCCGCAGCAATACCATCGGCGTCATTGTTCCCCAACTGGTACACCACTTCTTTTCCTGCGTATTGAGCGGAATTGAGAAAGCGGCGGCAGATGCCGGTTATAACATCATAGTGGCGCAGAGCAGCGAATCGTACGAGCAGGAAGTGAAAATTGTACATTCTTTCCTTGCCGCCCGTGTCTGCGGAGTTATCGCTTCACTTGCCAAGGATACTTCCCAATACGACCATTACCAGGAGCTGCTGAACAACGATATTCCCATCGTCTTTTACGACCGTATATGTACGGGGCTGAAAACCGAGCGAGTGGTGGTGGACGACTATGCCGGCTCCTTTGCAGCCGTGGAATACATGATACAGACCGGATGCAAGCGTATCCTTTTCTATGGTGCGGCTCCCCACCTGGAGATTACCAAGAATCGCCGGAACGGCTACCTAGATGCCATGAAGAAGTATAAAATTCCGGTGGACGACAGCATGATTCTGTTGTGCGACACCCGTGAACGCGCCATCTCCATCACTCCCGACCTGCTGGAAAGCGAAAACCGCCCTGACGGTTTCTTTGCCATCAACGACGAGACAGCTTCGGGCATACTGTATGCCTGCAAACTGGTCGGCGTAAAAGTTCCCGATGAAGTATCCATCTGCGGATTCACCGACGGAGCCATTGCCCAAAGCACCGACCCGAAGCTGACTACCGTGGAGCAGCATGGCGAGGAAGTAGGTAAAAGCGCTTTCAGCATTCTGACCGGAAAGCTGGAGGGAGAAGAGAAAAGCAACAACAAGATAGTACGTACCAATCTGGTGATAAGAGGAACTACGAAATAATAAAACATATTAAACCATCATGAAAGTAAAACCCGATTTAAGTTTCTGGAAGCTGTGGAACATCAGCTTTGGTTTTTTCGGCGTACAGATTGCATATGCTTTGCAGAGTGCAAACATCAGCCGTATCTTTTCCACTTTGGGTGCAGACCCGCATAATTTGAGTTATTTCTGGATATTACCGCCGTTGGCAGGTATCATTGTACAACCCATCGTGGGAGCCGCCAGTGACAAGACCTGGACACGCTTCGGGCGGCGCATCCCTTATCTGTTTATAGGTTCGTTGGTGGCCGTACTCGTCATGTGCCTGCTACCCAATGCCGGAAGCTTCGGCATGGCAGTAAGTACAGCCATGATTTTCGGACTGGTATCGCTGATGTTCCTCGATACCTCCATCAATATGGCCATGCAACCCTTCAAAATGATGGTGGGCGACATGGTGAATGAGAAACAAAAAGGGCTCGCCTACTCCATCCAGAGTTTTCTCTGCAATGCAGGCAGCCTGGTGGGATATCTCTTCCCGTTCATCTTTGCATGGATTGGCATCAGCAATACAGCTCCCCAAGGAGTAATCCCCGACTCGGTGATTTACTCATTCTACATCGGAGCGGCCATCCTTATCTTCTGCGTCATCTACACTTCGGTCAAAGTAAAAGAGATGCCGCCTGCCGAATATGCAGAGTATCACGGCATCACCGAAGAAGAGGAACATGAAAAGACCAACATGCTGAAGCTGCTCATCAAGGCTCCGAAAGCATTCTGGACTATCGGACTGGTACAGTTCTTCTGCTGGTTTGCTTTTATGTTCATGTGGACCTATACCAACGGCAGCATCGCTGCCAATGCTTTTGACGCTCCTACAGTAGAGCACCTGGTAGATGGTGTCACCAAAGTGGTACTCGACACCAAGAGCCTGCAATATCAGAATGCCGCCGACTGGGTAGGCGTACTGTTTGCCGTACAAGCCATCGGCTCTGTGCTTTGGGCCATCTGCATACCGATGTTCAAGGACCGTCGCCGGGTCTACTCACTCAGCCTTGTTCTGGGAGGTATAGGTTTCATTTCCACCTATTTTATGCACAATCCGTATATGTTGTTCATTTCCTTCCTGCTGATAGGTTGTGCATGGGCTGCCATGCTGGCACTGCCGTTCACCATCTTGACCAATGCACTGAGCGGAGGACATATGGGTACCTACTTAGGTCTTTTCAATGGTACCATCTGTATTCCGCAGATTATTGCGGCAGCTTTGGGCGGCAGTATTCTGTCCTTGTTTACTCCCAAAGGAGTACTGCCCCCCGAAATCAATATGCTTGTATTGGCAGGAGTGATGCTGATAATAGGTGCTTTCTGTGTATATTTAATTAAAGAGACTAAGGGAGAGAAATAGAATCAAGCTCCTACTTCTGCACACAGATGACACAGATAAGGCAGATGAACACGGATAAGTTTGTCTAATAATCCGTATTCATCTGCCTTATCTGTGTCATCTGTGTGCTATATTATCTTTTTTAATCCCCTCCCTTCCCCTTTCACTATTTTTGTCCTCACTTTTCTCTTTTATTTCCGCATATTGCGTATCTTTACGGCGATAACTACAGAAAACACGTCGCCATGAAAAAATACCTCAAGACCGATGAATGGAACATCATCGAAGACCAATTCCACCCCGACCGTCAACGGATGTCGGAAAGTATATTCAGTCTCGGAAACGGACGTTTCGGGCAACGAGGGTATTTTGAGGAGCCTTACAGCAGTGACAGTTACCGTGGTTCATTTGTGGCCGGTATCACTTTCCTGGACAAAACCCGCGTAGGATGGTGGAAGAACGGATTTCCACCATATTACACCCGTATACCCAAGGCTGCCGACTGGAGCCGCATCAACCTGCGCCTCATCGATGAGGAACTCGATTTGGCAGGCTGGGATGTCGATAGCTTCAACCGCCGCCTGGATATGAAGGAAGGTATCTCCTACCGGGACATGGAGGTGACGTCTCCTCGCGGAAACCAGCTCCGCATCCATGTAGAGCATATCACAAATATGGCAAGACCCAACCTCTGTCTCATCAAGTACAGTGTGTCTTCCATCAACTATACCGGCAGAATCTCACTCGTGCCCATCCTTGACGGGAATATAGTAGACGATGCCGACCTGCCAAACCTAAAAATATGGAACATACTGCGTTCCGGTTCTACCAGCAGCTGTGCCTATCTCTGGACACAGACCCGCCGGGAAGATGCACAAGTGTGCTACGCCATGACTTACCAATTCTTCAAAAACAACAAGGAAACCACTGCCAACCCCATACGGATAGAAAAGGAAAAGCAGACCGGTTTCAGCGTAGGTGCCGACGTGAAACCCGGAGACAACGTGACACTCATCAAATACACCGCCATCGCTTCTTCTCTCTACCACGAACGGAGTGAATTGGTGGAACACTCCGTGGCCGAGGCACTCGAAGTCAAGAGCATAGGCTGGAATACGCTGATAGAAGAGCATCGAAGGGCCTGGCAGGAAATCTGGGACGAAACGGATGTCGTCATCGAAGGGGACCCGGAAGCGCAACAAGGTATCCGGTACAACATATTCCAGCTGTATCAGACTTACCGGGGAGATGACCCACGCCTAAACATCGGCCCCAAAGGATTCACCGGAGAAAAATATGGCGGCAATACTTATTGGAACACGGAACTGTGTTGTGTACCGTTTTTTCTGCTCTCCACTCCCAAAGAGATTGCAAAGAACTTGCTGGCATACCGGCACAACCAGCTTCCCAAAGCCATCGAAAACGCCCGCAAACTGGGTTTCAAGGACGGTGCAGCGTTGTTTCCGCAGGTAACCAATAACGGCGAGGAATGCCACAGTGAATGGGAAATAACCTTCGAGGAAATCCATCGTAACAATATCATTGTCTATGCCATCGTTCAGCATGCAGTACTGACGGGCAATATGGACTATATCACCAAATATGGCCTGGAAGTAATGATTGCCGTCAGCCGCTTCTGGAGCCAACGGGTATCCTTCTCCCAACCCAAACAGAAATATGTCATACTGGGGGTTACCGGCCCGGATGAATACGAAAACAATGTGGACAACAACTGGTACACTAACTATTCCTGTATACAGTGCCTCAAGATGACCCTCCGTTTTCTGGAAATGGTGGCACAGCAATATCCGGATGAATATGCCCACATACGCCGCATCACCAATCTCGACCAAGTGAAGGAAAGTGCCCGGTGGAGAGACATCATCGAACACATGTATCTGCCGGAAGACAAGGAACGGGGTATTTTTATCCAAAATGACGGCTATATGGATAAAGTACTGGAAAGTACAGATAACATTCCTGCCGAAGAACGCCCCATCAACCAACATTGGTCATGGGACCGCATTCTGCGCTCTTGCTACATCAAGCAGAGCGACGTGTTGCTCGGACTTTACCTCTATTATTTCTATTTCGACACGGAAACCGTCCGCCGCAATTTCGAGTTCTATGAGCCGATGACCGTACACGAATCCTCCCTTTCTCCCCACATCCATTCCATCCTGGCTGCACGCATCGGCAAAGTGGAAAAAGCTTACCAGCTTTTCCTGCATGCCACGCGGCTTGACCTGGATGACTACAACAACGAAGCGGACCAAGGTCTGCACATAACCAGTATGCCCGGCAGCTGGCTGGCCATTGTACGCGGATTTGCAGGTATGCAGGTGCTGAAGGAGACGTTGTGTTTCTCCCCTGTCATACCGCAAAAATGGGACAGCTATTCATTCAAGGTGAATTATCTGAAAAACACACTTCACATACGGGTAGGAAAAGAAATCGAAATCTCGCTTACAGCAGGCAGCAAAGTGGACATACAAGTCTACGGACACCCATATACGCTGGAACGGGGGACGGAATTGAAAATTAATATGCCAATGTGCCAATGACCTGCGGCGTGATAGCGCAACATAAACATTGCGCAGCCAATTAGCACATTGGCACATTAAATCATCATTTATCCTATAACCGGGAGAACATTTGGTTGTTTTCCCGGTTTTATGTTTTTATATATACCTGAACGAATAACTATATACTTGTTTACCAATGAAAAAAATGTTTCTTTTCGCCCTGGTTACGACGTTGTTCATCACGTCGTGCGGGCAAAAACAAAAGGGTAGCAATACCCTTATCCGACCGGTGAAGACTGCGCAAGTCAGTTCACAGTCGGTTATCCGCAAAGACTTCTCCGGAATAGTGGAAGCCGTGGAATATGTGAGACTTGCCTTCCGCGTCAGCGGACAAATCATCAGCCTCCCGGTTGTAGAGGGACAGCGGGTAAAAAAGGGGCAACTGATTGCCGCCATCGACCCACGCGACATCTCCCTGCAATATGCAGCCGACAAGGCTGCCTACGAAACAGCTGCCGCACAAGTGGAACGTAACAAACGGCTGCTTGGCCGCCAGGCTATCTCCGTGCAGGAATACGAAATCAGCGTAGCCAACTATCAGAAAGCAAAATCCACTTACGAGTTGTCCGGCAACAATATGCGGGATACGCGGCTGACAGCCCCTTTCGAGGGTTCCATCGAAAAACGGCTGGTAGAGAACTATCAGCGTGTCAATGCAGGAGAAGGGGTTGTACAGCTGGTAAATACACAGAAGCTACGAATCAAGTTCACCGTACCGGATGATTATCTCTATCTGCTCCGTGCCAAGGACGTAAAGTTCAAGGTGGTGTTCGACAGTTACCCTGCAGAGGCTTTCGATGCCAGACTGGAAGAGTATCTTGACATCTCCACAGCAGGGACGGGTATTCCGGTGACAATAACAATTGACGACCCGCACTTTGACCGTACACGTTATGACGTAAAACCGGGATTCACATGCAAAATAAAGCTGGCATCGGATGTCGCTCCCTTTCTGGAAGAAAAGCTGATGAATGTACCGTTAAGCGCCGTATTCGGCGACAGTGAAAACCGGAAAACGTATGTATGGGTGGTGGAAGGTAATAAAGTCAGTCGCCGCGAAGTGACCGTTTATTCTCCAACGGGAGAGGCAAACCTGCTTATCTCTAAAGGGTTGGAACCAGGAGAAACCGTTGTGACGGCCGGAGTATACCAGCTGACAGAAGGAGAAGCAATAAAGGTACTAATGTGATTAATCACATTGGCACATTACATTCCCCATTTATCTAAAAAATATTCATTATGAATCTAGCCAAATATTCATTAGACAACACGAAGATAGTCTACTTCTTTCTGGCTGTGCTGCTTATCGGCGGCATACTGTCATTCGGCAGGTTGGGAAAGAAGGAAGACGCACCTTTCGTCATCAAGTCGGCAGTCATCATGACACGCTACCCGGGAGCAGAGCCGGCAGAAGTGGAACGGCTCGTCACCGAACCCATCTCCCGAGAGATACAGTCGATGAACGGCGTCTACAAGATAAAGTCAGAGTCCATGTACGGACTCTCCAAGATAACCTTCGAACTGCAACCGTCACTTTCTGCCGCATCCATTCCGCAGAAGTGGGACGAACTGCGGCGCAAAGTGCTCAACATACAGCCCCAACTGCCCGCAGGCTCTTCTGTGCCGACCGTCTCGGATGATTTTGGAGACGTTTTCGGCATCTATTATGGCCTGGTGGGTGACGACGGTTTCTCTTATGAAGAAATGAGAAACTGGGCGGAACGAATCAAGACACATGTCATCACAGCAGACGGTGTGATGAAGGTAGCCCTTTTCGGTACACAGACAGAGGTCATCCATATATTCATCTCCGTAAACAAGCTGGCAGGAATGGGTATCGACCCCAAACAACTGGCCGGCCTACTGCAATCGCAGAACCAGATTATCAATACAGGTGAAATCAGTGCCGGAGAACAACAGTTACGCATCGTGGCCAACGGTACCTACACGACTGTCGATGATATCCGCAACCAGGTTATCACTACCTCCGGCGGACAAGTCAAGCTGGGCGACATCGCCATCATTGAAAAGGGATACATGGAACCTCCCGGCAATATCATGCACGTCAACGGAAAGCGCGCCATCGGTATCGGCATCTCCACCGACCCGACAAAGGATGTGGTAAAAACCGGTGAACTGGTAGACCGGAGGCTTGCCGAACTCATGCCCCTCATCCCCGTGGGACTGGAACTGGAAAGTCTGTATCCCGAAAACGTGATTGCCCAAGAAGCCAACAACGGGTTCATCATCAATCTGATAGAATCCATCCTGATTGTGATTGTAATCATCATGCTGGTGATGGGCATGCGTGCAGGAGTACTGATTGGCTCTTCCCTTATATTCTCTATCGGAGGCACACTGCTCATTATGTCGTTTCTTGGCGTAGGTCTGAACCGGACCTCCCTCGCCGGATTCATCATAGCCATGGGAATGCTGGTGGACAATGCCATCGTGGTGACAGATAATGCCCAAATTGCCATTGCCCGCGGCATCGACCGCCGGAAAGCGCTGATAGACGGTGCCACCGGTCCCCAATGGGGATTGCTGGGAGCAACGTTCATTGCCATCTGTTCGTTTCTGCCACTGTATCTGGCTCCCTCTTCCGTAGCCGAAATCGTGAAACCGCTATTCGTAGTGCTGGCCATTTCCCTGGGATTAAGTTGGGTGCTGGCGTTGACACAAACCACTACATTCGGCAACTTCATACTGAAAGCAAAGGCTAAAGATGGTGGTAAAGACCCATACGACAAGCCTTTCTACCATAAATTCGCCTCCATCCTCGGCACACTGATACGCAAGAAGGCGTTGACCCTTGGAAGCATTACAGCACTGTTCATCCTCTCCCTCATCGTCATGGGACTGATGCCCCAGAACTTCTTCCCTTCTCTGGACAAGCCCTACTTTCGGGCAGATGTATTCTATCCGGACGGGTACAGCATCCGCGAAGTAGAAACCGAAATGAAAAAGGTGGAAGCGCATCTGATGCAGCAGCCGGAAGTGAAACGGGTATCCGTCACATTCGGCAGCACACCGTTGCGTTACTATCTGGCCTCCACTTCCGTCGGCCCCAAACCTAACTTCGCCAATATCCTGGTGGAAGTAACGGACAGCAAATATACCAAGAAGCAGGAAGAGAATCTTGATGCCTACATGAAGGCCAACTATCCCAATGCCATCACCCGTACCATGTTGTTCAAGCTCTCTCCTGCTGTAGATGCCGCCATTGAAATCGGGTTCATCGGCAATAACACGGATACGCTGGTCATGTTGACCAACAAGGCTCTGGACATCATGCACCGTGACGGCGAACTTATCAACGTGCGCAACTCCTGGGGCAATAAGATACCGGTATGGCATCCCGTTTACAGTCAGGAGCGTGCACAACCGTTGGGTATCTCCCGTCAAAGCATGGCACAGAGTATCCAGATCGGTACGAACGGCATGACACTTGGGGAATATAGGGAAGGAGACCAGGTACTTCCCGTTCTGTTGAAGGATAAAACTATCGACTCTTTCCGCATCAACGACTTGCGTACACTCCCCGTATTCGGCACTGCACGCGAAACAACCACTCTGGAACAAGTCGTCAGCCGGTTCGACTTCCAGTACAAGTTCTCCAATGTGAAAGACTACAACCGGCAGATGGTGATGATGGCGCAGGCCGACCCACGCCGCGGTGTGAATGCCATTGCCGCCTTCAACCGTATATGGAAGCAAGTGCAAAAAGAGATTGATGTACCCGAAGGTTACACCATGAAATACTTCGGAGAGCAGGAAAGCCAGGCAGAAAGCAATGCCGCACTGGCAGCTAACCTGCCGCTGACATTCTTCCTTATGTTCGTCACCTTGCTGTTTCTGTTCCGCAGCTACCGGAAGCCGATTGTTATCCTGCTGATGCTGCCGCTTATCTTCATAGGCATTGTATTGGGACTGGTGGTATTTGGGAAATCATTCGACTTCTTCTCCATCCTCGGCTTGCTGGGGCTGATTGGAATGAATATCAAGAATGCCATCGTGCTGGTGGACCAGATCGATACGGAAACCGCTGCCGGAAAAGCACCGCGTGAAGCCGTTATCAGTGCAACGACCACCCGTATTGTCCCGGTGGCCATGGCATCGGGTACCACTATCCTGGGGATGTTGCCGTTATTGTCCGATGCCATGTTCGGTGGCATGGCGGCAACCATCATGGGCGGTTTGCTGGTAGCCTCGGCATTGACTCTATTCGCGCTGCCGGTGGCTTATTGCGCCATTCATAAAATCAAGTGAGAGAACATTCAACAATTTACAGTTTACCAATTGAATGATGAAAACAAAGATACTTATTCTATCATTACTGTGCTCCGGACTGAATGCCGGGGCACAACAAGCATATCTGAGCCGCGAAGAATACCGCGACAAGGTAGAAGCATACAGCCAGATTCTGAAACAACAGCATCTGAAAACATTCGCCAGTACCGAGGCACGCAAGATTGCCTCCACCGGTTTCCTGCCCCAGATTGACATCACCGCCGAGGGTACCGCCAATCTCAATCATCTGGACCAATGGAACAGTCCGAAAGGAGACTACCACCCTTATACCTATCAGGCACTTGCCACCTTGACGCAGCCGCTTTATACCGGAGGTTCCCTAATAGCCCAAAAGAAAGTGGCGCAAGCCGACGAGGCACTGGCTCAACTTACCACAGAGCTGACCCTCGACCAGATACACTATCAAAGTGACGCCGTCTATTGGAATGCCTCTGCCGCCCGTGCCGGTCTGAAAGCCGCGGCTACCTTTCAGGATATTGTACAACAGCAGTACGACATCATCCAAGACCGCTTTGATGACGGTGCCATCAGCCGCACAGACTTGCTGATGATTTCCACCCGACGTAAGGAAGCCGAATTGCAGTACATCAAGGCACGCCAAAACCATACCCTTGCCCTGCAAAAACTGAATATCCTTATGGGCTCGGAACCGGACGCTCCCATAGACAGCATAGCCGAAATAGATATACCGACTGCCTCCATCATACCTCTGGGCCTAGATGATGTGCTGCTTCGCCGAGCAGAATATGCCAGTACCTCCGTGAACATCGCCCGCAGTGAAGCGCAACGGCATGCCACCCTCAGCCGCTACAACCCACAAGTCAACATGTTCCTCGCTACCGGTTGGGATACGGGAATCACCTATATGGGGCAGGATGTACCTCATACTCCCGTCGTAGGAGTCAATGTCAGCATCCCCATCTTCCGTTGGGGAGCCCGCTTCAAGACAAACCGCCAACAGAAAGCCTATATCGGCATACAGAAGCTGCAACAAAGCTATGTAACGGACAATATTCTGGAGGAACTCTCCGCAGCCACCACAAAACTGACGGAAACTGAACAGCAAGTCAAGACGGCCCGGGAGAATATGACACTCGCCGAAGAGAATCTGGGCCTTGTCACCTTCTCTTATAATGAAGGAAAAGCCAGCATGGCAGATGTGTTGTCCGCACAACTCTCGTGGACGCAGGCACACACCAACCTGATTGATGCGTATCTGGCGGAGAAGATGGCGATGGCTGAATATTGGAAGGTGGTTAGTGAATGAAATGCCCCTCAAAGAAAAACATACAAAAAACTCCGGCATAGCTTTACAAAGCCATACCGGAGTTTCTTTATATTTTTCCTACTGACCGTTTATCCCAGGAATGAAATCAGCACACCCGCCGCAACAGCCGAGCCGATTACGCCGGAGATATTACTGGACATACAGTAATTCAGTACATGGTTCTTAGGGTCATACTTCGTTGCAATATCATTGCAGACACGGCTTGCCATTGGCACGGCACTCAGCCCGGTAGCACCAATCAACGGATTAATCTTCTTTTTGCTGAACAAGTTGAACAGCTTCACAAAAAAGATACCACCGGTAATGGACAATGCAAATGCAAGGAATCCACCTATTACGATACCAATGGTCGTCCAGTTCAAGAAGGCCTCACTGGTCATGGTGGCACCCACGCTCAGTCCAAGGAAAATAGTAGCAGCATTCATAATACTGTTGGCTGCCGCATCAAACAGACGGCTTGTATCGGCACCGATTTCCTTAATCAGATTACCGAACATCAGCATACCAATCAAAGGCACTGCCGTGGGCACAAACAAGGCAACAATCGTAGTCACTGCAATCGGGAAGATAATCTTCAACACACGCAAGTTCTTTATTTCAGTCTTTGAAGGATAAAGCTTCTCTTGCTCCTTCATATTAATCATCAGTTCCTTCTTGGTGCAGAACAGTTTCACTACCATCGGAATGATAACAGGCACCAACGCCATGTACGAATAGGCTGCAATGGCAATAGGACCCAGCAAATGAGGAGCCAGCTTAATGGTAGTAAAGATAGCCGTAGGTCCATCGGCACCACCGATAATACCCAATGCGCCTGCTTCTTTCGGAGTAAAGCCCATCAACACTGCACAAAGCAATACGGTAAAGATACCCAACTGGGCAGCCGCACCGAATATGGAGAGACGCAAGTTACGGAGCATCGGACCGAAGTCTGTCAGCGCACCCACACCCATAAAGATAACAGGCGGCAGAAAGCCGGTCTTAATCAGCATATAATAAATGAAGTTCATCAGTCCGAGGTCGTGCGCAATCTCGTGCAACGGCATCTCCCAAATATTCTTCATCACCCCGCCTACCATGACCATTCCGTTTTCATCTGCCTGAATCACACCCATATCACCACCGGGAAAGTTGGCAATGAGCACACCGAAAGCGATGGGTACCAACAACAATGGTTCATAGTGTTTCTTGATACCTAAATAAAGCAGGATGAAAGCGATGGCATACATCACGAGGAACGACGGATCAGCAATGATGTTGCTGAAGGCCGTCATATCATAGAGTTTTGCAAATATATCTTCCATTATCCTATCTTCATTAATACATCATCTTCAGAAACAGAGTCACCCGGATTGACACAGATGGCAACAACCGTTCCATCAAAGTCTGCGCGGATGGCATTGTATGTCTTCATAGCTTCGATATAGCAGAGGAGGTCGCCACTCTTCACCTTGTCACCCACTTTCAACGGGGTTTCCTGTGCATTTTTTGTCAAGAAGAACTTGCCTTCGAGCGGAGCCGGAACGTCCTGACCTTCTCCTACGGGAGGAGCAGTCACTTTCTCGGTAGCCGAAGCGGGCAGGTCGATGTCGCCATAGGCCACTGTCACGCGGTAAGCCTGGCCGTCCACCTGCACGGTGAGCGTCTTGGGTTTGGCATCGTCCAGCGGAGACTTGTCACGTTCGGCACGGCGTTTCTCTACGTCTTCCAGGAAGTCTTGTTTTGCCTTGCCACTCTTGTAAGCCTCGTATTGAGCCGGGTGCATGGCGTACTCGAAGAGCTCTTCATCGTCCTCGCCCAATTCCCATTTGTTCTCCTTCATCAGCTTGCGGTACTTGTCCAAAGCATCGGGATAGTTGTCCTGCGGATTGCCGGTGAAGAACTTGCGTCCTTCGCGCTCCGCTTTCTCGATAAGTTCAGGAGCCAATTCACCCGGCAACTTACCGGCTTTGCCCAGCAGCATATCCCAAATATCATCGGCAATCATACCCCAGCGTTCCTTGCCCTTCTCCATAGCAATGACGTTCATCATAGAGAGGTTCTTGACGTACTGGCTGAACGGAGTCACCAACGGGGGATAACCTACGCGCGGCCAGACGTATGCCACTTCGTTGAACAACTTGATGAGCAATTCGTCCTGCTTCATGAAGGGCAGGTTGCGTTTTGCCTTGTATTTGTTGATGGATTCCAGATTGGACTCCAAATCCGCCATCAGACTGCCCATCATGCCGCCCGGCAGTCCGGGACCAATCAGCAGGGAGTTCATCAAGCGGTTGCGCGGGCTGATGTACAAGCCAAGGAAGTCGTCCATAAACTCCTGGATGAGTGCGCGTACCTTCATATATGCCTCCATATTGACTTCGGGCACCTGGAAGCCTGCATCCTTCAGCATGGCCTGCACACTGAGCAAGTCGGCATGTCCCGTACCCCAGGAAAGCGGCTCCATGCCTACGTCGATATAGTCGCAACCCGCTTCGCACACTTCAAGAATACTTGCCATATTGAAACCGGGACCCGCATGACTATGATACTGGATAGGAATATCGGGATGCGCCGCCTTGATATTGGCCACAATCTTGCCCAAAGAAACCGGACGTCCGATACCTGCCATATCCTTGATGCAGATTTCGTCGGCACCTGCCTTGATAAGCTTCAGTGCCATCTCCGTGTAGTATTCTACGGTATGGATGGGTGAATGGGTGATGCAGAGCGAGCATTGGGAAATCATTCCGGCATCGTGTGCATAGCCAATAGAAGGGATGATATTGCGGGTATCGTTCAGACCGCAGAAGGTACGCGTGATGTCCGTACCCTGCGCTTTCTTTACCTTATAGAACAGCTTGCGCACATCGGCGGGCACGGGACTCATGCGGAGGCCATTCAGGGCACGGTCCAACATGTGAGTCTGGATACCGGCTTCGTGGAACGGCTTCGTCCATTCGCGCACGGCTTTATTCGGATTCTCCCCAAACAGCAGATTTACTTGTTCAAAACCTCCGCCATTGGTTTCCACGCGCGCAAAACAACCCATCTCAATGATAGCGGGAGCTACTTTCACCAGCTGGTCAACACGGGGTACATATTTTCCGGCACTCTGCCACATGTCCCTGAATACCAAGCTGAACTTAATTTCCTTTTTCATACTAAATTATTCGGTGTGTTTTTATATAAGATTATTATTTCAGATTTTTTCTACCTTAGCAACTTTACCCTTACCTTGTGTCACTACTGTTACGGCTGCACTGATAGCTGCCAGAATATTACCGGGGACAGGTGCAGGACCATTTGCTGCAGCTTTGGCCGGTACCACTTCTTCGGGTGCATATTTGTTCACAAGTGCAATGAGACATTTTCCTAAGTAGATAACAATCAGCAGGATAGCAAAGACTGTTGCCATACCTACCACCATTAGCAGAAGTGCTATGTTCAAGTTTTCCATATTATAAATTATTAGTTATTCCGTAGGATTTAAAAAAAATCGTTCGAAATTAGCGATTATCCGTTAAAGAAAGGTGGTAAAAAATAATAAAAGATGCTAAAACGTCACTTCCCGCACTACCGGAGAGGTGGTACGGGAAGTGTATAATACCCCATTTATGTCAAGAAAAGAGGCAATTGGCGGGATGGGAAAAATCAGCCCAGCGGGTTCTCTCCCTGATCGCCGTCGTTGCCGCCCTGGTTGCTGCCACCTTGATTGCCACTGTCAGAAGAAGGAAGCTTGCCCCACTCTTCCCAAACAATCTTCGTATTCACCATGCTGCGGGTAATCACCTGACGGCCACTATTACGCTCCACTTCGGGCAAAAAACGGACACGTACTCCGTTAATCAGCGAAGCGCTTACCTCCGCAGCCGTCGACACTCCTCTTTTAGTAGAGGTGGCAGTATAGTAGAAGGTGCCGACACCGTTTATCTTCACAGTACGTCCCTGCCCCATGAAATTGCTCAATACACGCCCCAAGTTCTCCATCACCGCATACGTGTCACCACGGGTCACGGTAGAAAGAACAGACAGCTCGTCTGCCACTTCACGGGTAGTAACCGCCTTGCCCCAGGTTACTGATTGAGGATACCACAAATCGTTTACTTTTTTCTGAACTCTTTTAAAAAATGCCATAATCGTAATGTTTTAAATGATTAATTAATAATGTATATCCGGTTTCTCTTGTCTCACCCGAGAAGCAGAAGTTTTCATCGTGAGGCCTCAACGATTCAGCCGTCTGCTTTTCTCAAATTCGATGTTGCAAAGTTAGGGCGGGAAACAAGGGAAAACAAGAAAATGGCATCTACAACCAATTTTCATAAATCACTCAAATACAAACAATTACAAAAATAACATCTCTACAAGAAGAAGGGGGAAATAAAGCTGAAATAAGAAGAATAAGGTGATAATCTCTACAAGCTATACACGCAAACTTCTGATAATGAAGGCACCTATATCTTCCGGTCTCTACAAGATAGTTACTATAAGCTATTCTTTGCAATATGACATCATTTAGAGTTTATGCCAGTGAAAAGAAAGAATGCACACATAGAGAGAATGTGCCTCTCTACGTGTTTGGCTGATTTTACTTTGTTACTGCATTACACTAGTGTCCACTAAAAATTTTTTGGTCACTAGTCGGTTAAAAATTAAATAAATTCGATTCACTTGAATCATTTAGCTCTTTGATATTTTTGAAA
>QWCE01000086.1_pt1 | contig 160040 bp, 125 predicted proteins | sample 1972531 | NCBI WGS metagenome assembly QWCE01 (sample SAMN09866716, study PRJNA288562) | Human gut metagenome isolate term4_stool, whole genome shotgun sequencing... | reverse complement strand
GTGTTAAGCACGCCGCCAGCGTTCATCCTGAGCCAGGATCAAACTCTCATTAAAAAGTTTGTAAATCCTATGTCAGAAATCATACTAGCTTGTATTTTTCCTAACCATCTTTACTGTTATTGGTTTGTTGGATCTTTGATATCATCTCTGATCCGACGTTCTTGAAATTCTTTTTTTGAATTTCAGGGTTGTCATGTTGTTAATTTTTCAAGGTTCTTTATGTTTTCGCCTCTCAGCGACAACTTCTAAATACTATCACATTCATTTCTTAATGTCAACAACTTTTTTCATCTTTTTTCAAGTCATTTCGTCAGCTCTTATGAACTGATTTCGTATCATAACCAGGTGATTATATAACGAATAAATCTCAAAATCTGATACTTTATAGAAGTTTTTGACACCGTCTCACGCGACAGCTTTTATAAGATACCACCATCATTTGGCAAAGTCAAGCACTTTTATTGAATTTTACACGAAATAATTTTGGCCACAATACCAAATGATACTGTGGCCATGCTCACCGCTATTATCGTGCTTTATATGATTGAATATTTTCTTCTATATATACTCCAGTGCCTGCTGTATATTTGCGACACCTACCACCTTCATGTCTCCAAGGTCTTTCATCTTCTTCACATTGTCCAGATTGGATCTCGGTATGATACAGGTCTTAAATCCCATCTTTGCGGCCTCGCGTACTCTCTGCTCAGCGCCTGACACTCCACGCACTTCGCCTGAAAGTCCCATCTCTCCGAACATGACCATATCAGAAGGTATGGCACGGTTCTTGAAGCTTGATACAAGAGCAAATACTATTCCCAGATCTGCCGACGGATCATCAAGGCGCATACCTCCGGCTATATTCACATATGCATCACAGCCCGCCATAACTATGCCGCCTCTCTTCTCAAGAACAGCAAGCAAGAGATTTACCCTGTTGTAGTCGAGTCCCACACTTGTTCTTCTTGGCAGATTGAAGCTTGACTGGCACACCAGAGCCTGGATCTCAAGCAATATCGGTCTTGTTCCTTCCATTGTACATACTACTACAGACCCGGATGTGTCATCAGGTCTTCCATCCAGCATAAGCTGTGACGGATTCTTCACCTCTGCAAGTCCGGTTCCCTTCATCTCAAATACACCGATCTCATTTGTCGAGCCAAATCTGTTCTTTACTGCACGAAGGACTCTAAACCCGGCATTACTCTCGCCCTCGAAATAGAGAACTGTATCTACCATATGTTCAAGGGTTCTTGGGCCTGCCACGGTTCCCTCTTTGGTAACATGTCCTACTATGAATATGGCGATCCCTGTCTGCTTCGCCATCCTCATGAGTCTGGCTGTAACTTCCTTTACCTGGGATACACTTCCCGGTGCAGACTCCACGTCATCCGTAACTATGGTCTGTATGGAATCTATAACAATGACCTTTGGAGTGTCCTTCTTGACATACTCCTCAACATCCTCGAGATTGTTGACACAGAGAAGCAGCATATCCTTTGTAAAATTTCCGATGCGCTCTGCCCTCATCTTTATCTGTGACAGAGACTCCTCACCCGACACATAAAGTATCTTCTGTCCCATCTCAGACATATTTCTGCACATCTGCAGCAATATGGTTGATTTACCTATTCCCGGATCTCCTCCCACCAGTACAAGCGATCCGCTCACTATTCCGCCGCCTAATACCCTGTTTAATTCGCCTATTCCTGTGGTAAAACGCGTCTCGTCGGTGGTCTCCACCTCCAAAATGCTTGTAGGCGCCACGACAGCCCTTCTACCGGACTGGCTCTTGGCGCCTACTGTCACTTTCTCCTCGCAAAATGAATTCCACGCTTTACAGCCGGGGCACTGCCCCATCCATTTTGTCGATTCGAATCCACATTCCTGGCAAAAAAACACCTGTTTTCCTTTTGCCATAAATATCTCCTGTGTATGCTATATTAGTCAAATGCTCTCTTAACATCAACCTTGACTGGTCTGCCCTCTTCAAGATCTACGCTTATGCTCATCTTGCCACCGAGGTTGGTCTTGTTCTTGCCGACATATACATCGTCTACGTGAACCTTGTACTCTGTCTCAGGCTCAAGCTCAAGTGTGATGGACGCATTCTCTGGTCCCTCAACTACAAATGTAACATCGTTCTCATCAGCCTTGAAACCATGTACTGCTGTTCCTGGTACTGACTCATATACGAACATTCCGTTCTTCTCAAGCTTTGTGATCTCGTTGAAAGTCTTTATCTTGTAGATATCTCCCTGGAACTCAAAACCGTCCTTCTTGGTCTTTGCTCCAAGCTCATAATTACCGAATTCCAATGACTCCCCCTGTGCATTTATCAATTCATTTACTACTGACATTGATCTTATCCTCCTGTTGTTTTTGTATGATCTGAACTCTATCGCAATAATATCCTGATATATATCAATAATCTCTGTATACTATCCGTTAGTGATTTTCATTATACAGTAATGCATCCTTTTTTTCTACAAAATTATGCATTTTCACCAATATTTCATATTAATTTCTACTGCTTAATTTTCCGCACTTGGCACTACTGTATATCATGCTCACATCACAAATATCTAATCCGACATCATTCCTCTGTCTTTTGTTTCGCTGTAAGTGATATTTTCTCAGTGGTTTTTCCGTCGGCTTCCTTCTTTTTCTTCGTTGACACTGTGACTGTATCACCTTTTTTGACATCACCTCTAAGCATCGCCTCCGCAAGCACATCCTCCACATATGTCTGGATAGCCCTTTTGAGTGGTCTTGCTCCATACTTCTTGTCATAGCCTTTTCCAAAGATATATTTCTTTGCATGGTCGGTGAACTTAAGCTCAATATCCATCTGTGTCTGGACACGGTTCTTAAGTTCCTTTAACATAAGTCCGGTTATATCCTTTACATTTGCCTCGCTCAGGGCATGGAACACGATTATGTCGTCTATTCTGTTCAGGAACTCCGGCTTGAAGGTTCTCTTGAGCTCATCCATTACATTGCTCTTCATCTTCTCATGTTCCTTTGTCTCATCGCTTACCGTGACAAATCCAAGCTGCTTAGGATCAACTATACCCTGTGCCCCTGTATTGGAGGTCATGATTATGATGGTGTTCTTGAAATCCACCTTTCTTCCCTGGGAATCCGTTATGTGTCCGTCATCAAGTACCTGAAGGAGAATGTTGAACACATCGCTGTGAGCCTTCTCTATCTCGTCAAACAGCACAACAGAATACGGATTGGTCCTGACCTTCTCACTGAGCTGTCCGCCCTCCTCAAAGCCTACATAACCCGGAGGTGAACCTATCATCTTGGACACGCTGTGCTTCTCCATGTACTCCGACATGTCAACTCTTATCAGGGCATCCTCACTTCCAAATACTATATCTGCAAGAGCCTTGGAAAGCTCTGTCTTACCGACACCTGTAGGTCCGAGGAACAGAAATGATCCCATCGGTCTCTTCGGATCCTTAAGTCCGACTCTGCTTCTCTTGATAGCACGTGATACGGCTGTAACAGCCTCCTCCTGGCCAACTACCCTCTTGTGAAGTTCACTCTCAAGGCGTTCAAGCTTCTTTGACTCCTTCTCCGTGAGCTTGCTCACAGGGATCTTGGTCCACACGGACACAACATCCGCAATATCGTTCTCCTGAACTGTGATATTTCTCTGGCTGGAAGACTGCTTTCTTGCATTCTTCTTTGCAAGCTCCTTCTGTCTCGCGCTCACCTCTGCCGCCGCCTCTATATTGCCAGCCATGAGTGCCTTCTCCAGATCGTCGTTGAGCGTTGTAAGCTCAGCCTCCACAGCCTTTTTCTTCTCATAATTATGTCTGTCCGATGAGAATCCGAGCCTCTTTCTGGAGCATGCCTCATCCATAAGATCTATGGCTTTGTCCGGCAGGAATCTGTCTGTTATATATCTGATGGACAGATCCACCGCAGCTTCAACCGCATCATCGCTTATATCGACATTGTGATGCTGCTCATAGCATGGTCTGAGTCCCTTGAGTATCTCCACTGCCTCATCCCTTGTAGGCTCATCCACGTACACCGGCTGGAATCTTCTCTCAAGGGCCGCATCCTTCTCTATATACTTCCGATATTCGTTCAGAGTCGTAGCACCTATCATCTGGATCTCGCCGCGTGACAGGGACGGCTTCAGTATATTGGACGCATCTATTGCACCCTCGGCACCGCCTGCCCCTATGAGTGTGTGAAGTTCATCCACAAACAATATGATATTGCCATCCGATATGACCTCTCCGATGACCTTCTTTATCCTGTCCTCAAACTCTCCTCTGTACTTGGATCCGGCAACCATGCTTGAAAGGTCAAGCGAAAGGAGCCTTTTACCCTTTACAGTATCCGGCACTTCATCGTGGGCTATGAGATATGCTATGCCCTCCACAACAGCAGTCTTTCCAACACCCGGCTCTCCGACCATACATGGATTGTTCTTCATTCGTCTGCTGAGTATCTGCATGACTCTCTCTATCTCTTTTGTACGTCCGATGACCGGATCCATATTGCCCATCCGTGCTTCCTGTGTCAGATCTCTGGAATACTGATCCAGTGTAGGTGTGGATGTCTTGCTCTTATTTCTCGACTTTTTCAGTGCTGCATATTCTCTCTTTGCCGTATTCGCATCGCTTCCACAGGCCAGAAGTATGTCTGTGTACACCTTCTGGATATTTACATTCTCTGATGCCATAAGCTTTACAGCTACACAGTCTGTCTCCTTTATAAGTGCCAGAAGGATATGCTCTGTTCCCACCTCCTGGGAATTGAGTCTTCTCGCCTCATACTGTGAGTCATCGAGAATCCTTCTTGCGCTCATCGTATATTTGTCTCTCTCCCCTGTGACTACTCCACCAGGTTCCAATGTATACTTCAACGCATCTATGATCTTAACTATATCCAGACCATTCTCGTTCAGAATACTGTACGCTGTTGTATCTGCTACAGATGCCAGTGCAACGATAAAATGCTCGCTTCCGACAAAATTCTGTCCAAGCTTCCTCGCCACCCTGTTTGCCTCTTTTATAACTATGTCAGATTCTTTGCTGTACGGTAATTTCATTCAGTCCACCTCAAATCTAAATAATCTAGGATTTTATGCGCTTCATTATAGCATATGTCGTCGTGCGTAAGCGCGATGACCTACGCACGCATCAGCGTGCTTCATTATAACATATATATTACAGGAATACAAAAGAGGTTTTGAGACAAATTCTCTCAAAACCTCTTCCGTAAATATATATCTATAGATTACTGCTCGTCTATAGCCTTACCTATATCATGTCTCATGTACTTGTTGTCAAATGTGATCCACTCTGTCGCAGCATATGCATTCGCACGAGCCTCGAAAAGATCCTTGCCCTTTGCTGTAACACCGAGTACACGGCCGCCATTTGTCACGATCTGATCACCGTCAAACTTTGTGCCGGCATGGAATACAAAGTAGTCATCCTTGCCGTCAAACTTCTCAAGTCCATGTATAGGATAGCCCTTCTCATATGATACAGGGTATCCGTCTGATGCAAGAACTACGCACACTGCCGCATTGTCCTCAAACTGAAGATCAACTTTATCAAGTGTTCCGTCGATACATGCCTCCATGACATCGATAATATCATTCTTCATACGAGGAAGAACTACCTGAGCCTCAGGATCGCCAAATCTTGCATTGTACTCGAGAACCTTAACACCATTTGGTGTCATCATGAGTCCGCAGAACAGAACTCCCTTGAACTCTCTGCCCTCTGCCTTCATGGCAGCCATGGTTGGCTTGTAGATGTTCTCCATGCAATACTCGTCTATCTCTTTTGTATAGAAAGGACTTGGGGAGAATGTTCCCATTCCGCCTGTGTTGAGTCCCTGATCTCCATCCTTTGCTCTCTTGTGATCCTGTGCTGAAGTCATAGGCTTGATCGTTGTTCCATCACAGAAGCAAAGGACTGATACCTCACGTCCTGTCATGAACTCCTCTATTACCATGGTATTTCCGGCTGAACCAAAGTGCTTGTCAAGCATGATCTCCTTGACGCCTGCCTTTGCCTCCTCAAGGTCATTACATATGAGAACACCCTTGCCGAGTGCAAGTCCGTCAGCCTTTAAAACTATAGGGAATGTGGCTGTCTCAAGGTACTTAAGCGCTGAATCGGCATCTGTAAAGTTCTCATAAGCCGCTGTAGGTATGCCATACTTCTTCATGAGATCCTTGGAGAACGCCTTTGAGCCCTCTATGATCGCTGCATTTGCACGAGGTCCGAATGCTCTGATACCAGCTGCCTCAAATGCATCGACCGCACCTGCAACAAGCGGATCATCCGGCGCAACAACAACCAGATCGACTGCCTTATCCTTTGCAAATGCAACCAGCTTGTCAAAATCCATCACACCTATATCAACGCACTCTGCAAGTGCTGCGATACCTGCGTTGCCAGGTGCACAATATATCTTGGATACTTTATCACTCTTTGAAATACTTGTAACTATAGCATGCTCTCTTCCGCCGCTTCCTACTACCAATACTTTCATGGATATTCCTCCTAATCTTCTACAACTGCAATTCCATCTTCAACATGTACTTTGCCATGGGCAATCTTGTCTATAACCGCAGGCAGAAGCTTCCACTCGGCCTGCTCCATCACACGCTGCTGCAGAACCTTTGGTGTATCTCCATTCTGTACTGCAACCGCCTTCTGCATGATTATAGGACCTGTGTCAGTGCCTTTATCTACAAAATGAACCGTAGCTCCCACTACCTTGACACCTCTTGCAAGGGCTGCCTCATGAACTTTAAGTCCATAGTAGCCTGTTCCGCAGAATGCCGGTATGAGTGATGGGTGTATGTTGACTATCTTATTCGGATATGCATCTATCACTATCTCAGGTATAACCACAAGATATCCTGCGAGAACTATAAGATCCGCTCCGGTCTCCTGAAGCTTTGCGAGAAGTGCTTCGTTGAATCGAGCTCTGTCCGCGTAATCCTTAGGGCTTACGACCTCCGCTGCTATTCCCACCTTCTTCGCCCTCTCAAGAGCAAATGCATTCTTATTGTTGCTTATGACCGCAACTATCTCCGTATCTGTTATGACTTTATTATCTATGGCATCTATGATGGCCTGAAGATTGGTTCCGCCGCCTGATACCAGAACTGCAACCTTTAGCATAAGTCTACTCCCTTTTCACCAGCTACAACTGTACCGAGAACAAATGCCTTGTCGCCGGCAGCTTCTATAGCTGCAATAGTCTTATCTGCGTCTGCAGGGTCTATAGCAAGACACATACCAACTCCCATGTTGTATGTGTTGTACATCATATGCTCATCTATATCGCCTTTCTTTGCGAGAAGCTTGAATATAGCCGGTACCTCATATGAATCCTTCTTAACCTGAGCACGAACTCCGTCTGGAAGCATTCTTGGGATATTCTCATAGAATCCACCACCTGTGATGTGACTGCATCCCTTGATCGTAATGCCTGCATCCTTCACTGACTTGAGAGCCTTTACATAGATTCTTGTAGGCTCAATAAGTGCCTCACCGAGTGTCTTGCCAAGCTCGTCGTAATATGTATCAAGAGATTCCTTTGTCATCTCGAAAACCTTTCTTACAAGTGAGAAACCGTTGCTGTGCACTCCACTTGAAGCGATACCTATAAGTGTATCTCCAGGCTTAATGCTCTCTCCTGTAATAAGATCCTTCTTCTCAACAACACCTACTGCAAATCCTGCAAGGTCGTACTCATCCTCAGGCATAAGTCCCGGATGTTCTGCTGTCTCACCACCTACGAGGGCAGCTCCTGACTGGTTGCATCCCTCTGCAACGCCGCTTACTATAGTTGCAATCTTCTCAGGATAGTTCTTGCCACATGCTATATAGTCAAGGAAGAAAAGTGGCTCTCCACCAGAGCATGCTATATCATTCACACACATTGCCACTGCGTCGATTCCGATGGTGTCATGCTTATCCATAATATAAGCGAGCTGAACCTTTGTTCCGCATCCATCTGTTCCTGACAGAAGTATAGGCTCTTCCATATCCTTGATCTTAGCGAGACTGAAAGCTCCTGCGAATCCACCAATTCCGCCAAGTACCTCAGGTCTCATGGTTGTCTTGATGTGCTTCTTCATAAGCTCCACAGACTTGTATCCAGCTTCAATATCTACTCCGGCATTCTTGTAATCCAATTTCTTATCCTCCTGTTATCTGTTTTGTACAAGGCGCACCGGCACCTTTTCAAATATTCCAATAAATTATAGATTATATCGAATACTTTGTAAAGATTGAGATGATTACAAATTGATAATGTGGTGAACGTGTGATATAATCACAATATATTGTGATTATAGCTATCCGCAATATATAACAGTCGATTATACTACAGCAAAAGCAGTTACTAAAGGAGCACCCGCATGACCAACAACAGATTGAACATCGGTATTTTTACATGTCATATTGATAACGATTACGCAACAGAGGTTTGCAAAGGAGCTGAATACGCAGCAAAGGAACTTGACTGCAATCTCATCGTATTTCCGGGCATGTTTCTGAATGCCTCCTTTTATGATCCTGCCAATCAACTGTATGATTACCAGTATAATTCGATTTTCTACTATGCACATCCTGAGTGTCTGGACGCACTTATCATCTCCGTCGGAGCTATATCATCTCTGTTATCGGAGAAGGACATGAATTCTTTCCTTTCCCATTTTGATGGAATACCTATCCTCACACTGGAGGAGAAGCTTCCGGGATATCCATGCATCAGAACAGACAATTCAAGAGGAATGAGGGATGCCATAGAACATCTCATAAAAGAACACAAGAGAAAGCATATATGCTTTGTTGCCGGCAAGGATGACAACACCGACAGCAATCTCAGACTCAAGATATACAGAGAGGTTCTCTCTGAGAACGGACTCAGCGTTGAGGACCGCATGATAATACACGGCGACTTCGCAGAATACTGTCAGGAGGAGACTGCACAGCTTCTGGATGTCAACCCGGATGCCGATGCCATCGTATTTGCAAATGATCACATGGCAATAGGCGGTTACGCAGAGCTCAAGGCCAGAGGAATACGCATAGGAGAAACCATGTCGGTCATCGGTTTTGACGATTCACCATCTTCAGTCAACATGGATCCACCACTCACAACAGTCAATATCAATTCCTGTGAGCTCGGTTTCCGTGCAGTGTATGCGGCGGTGAGACTTGCCCAGACCGGCAACATGAAATCCGAGGCTTTGGATTCCCGACTTATAAACAGAGTGTCCTGCTGCTGTCATCTGTGCACAGAGAGTGACCTGATGAAGGATGGCAGACATTTGCTGGATCTGGATATACCAGACATCATCGATATTCTTGATGGCCGTCTCTTCGGTGAGATTGCAGATTCATTCTACGCATCCAAGGTCATGTCCGCCTACAACAGGATACTCATTGATATAGTATCCGTGATCAAGAGCGACATAGATACGGAGTACCCACAGAACAAGATCATCGATGAACTCAAATGTATTCTCGAATCTGACCTGACCGATTTTTATTCTGTCCAGAAAACAGCATACATGTTCCGTGAACTGGCTTCCATCTTCTCAAGCTGTAAATTGTCTGCAGCCAAGAGTCTCCAGTTCAACAGACTTAACACGACCATAACCAACACCATATCACTCTTCATCTCGAATCAGCTTTACAACACGATATACGAGAACAAGATGATGGGCTGGTCATCAATATACATAACCCGTGACACCCTGACATACGGCGAGGATCTTGGCAAGACATACACATCCATCCTCCACAAGCTTCAGGGGCTGAATTACGAAGGAGCTTACATCTACACCTACGACGATCCTGTGCGCATCACAGACACGGGAAGCTGGATCGTTCCAAAGTCAGTCTTCCTTCAGGCTTTCTTCAACCCGAACAATTGTCAGGTGCTTTTCGGAGAGTCTAGAAGGGTTCCTTCTATAGAGATTTTTGACAACGAATATACATACTATGACAAGCGTTTTACATCCGTCATAGTTCCTATATTTACAAACGAGGATCAACACGGAGTGTTCATATGCAACACAGATGTGGCTCACTTCAGTTCCATATATTCCACCAGCCTGCAGCTCGGTGCAGCACTGAAATATATGTCGCTGCTCCGTGAGCAGAACATCACGCAGGAACAGCTCAGGATGTCTCTGAACGAGATCCACGAGAAGAACGAGCTTCTGAACCACCTGTCGACATCAGATGAGCTGACGGGTATATATAACAGACGTGGATTTATGGAGCGGGTTGAATACTATATCAACATTCCGTCAAACTGTGGAATGAAGGCCATACTTCTCTTCGCTGATATGGATTCACTGAAAGTTGTAAATGACAAATTTGGACACAAGGACGGTGACTTCGCCCTCAAGAACATCGCGAACATCCTGTCCCAGAGCTTTGGTCCACATGATGTCATCGGTAGAATAGGCGGCGATGAGTTCGTATGCTTTGCATTTATAGACGACTCCGATTACGTCACCGAAGTGCAGCGCAAGATCAAGGATTTCTCAGCCGAGCTGAACGCAACCTGTGGCAAGCCATACTTCATAGAGATGAGCGTTGGTGTTACTGAATTTGTCTGCGATGGAGAACAGACCATCGAGGATCTACTCTCACAGGCAGACACGGCACTTTACTCAAACAAGAGATACAAGAGAATGTCCATACTGAAGTAATCTTCAGTATCAGAACAAAGATATATACATAAAGAGAGACAGATATTTATTTCGACTGAAATAGATATCTGTCTCTTTTTGTCCTATAGGTCTTTTTTCATAATCGCCAGGCTGTCTATGCCTGATCCAGCGCTTCATTGAGCTTCTCTGTTCCCGGCAGGACAAATCTGCCCTTCTCGATGATCGGAACTTCAGTTCCATCCGGATGAACGGAATATATTCCTCCTATCTCATCGTAAGGTATTGTTATGTCTGTATGGCAGTTGAAATACGCCTTTGACACATCTGTTTTTCTCAGAATAGAACACTCATTGTCCTTTGCCACGATCTCCTTGCCATCAGGATTGTGGAGCACATTTTCCTCACTCCAGCTATAGCATGTATCTCCCACAGCAAAATGCGGTCCCATCTTCTCAACTATGAGGATAGGCAGTTTATACACTATGTCATATTTGTTTGCCATGACGTATGCTGTCGTATTTGTTCCTATTGCAAACTCTCCTATAGGAAGTGTATCCCTTCCGCCCAGAAGATTCTCCTTTATATACGCCTTGTTCTTCTCCGTATCCGGATAGTTGTCACATGTATAGTCCGCTATTTTTCCATCCTCAAATGTAAGCTTGAGATTCACATATTTCAGGCCGTCCAGGAATACTTCACTTACGTTTAATATTCCGTGGGTTCCGGTGAGCTTCGGTGAAGTGAACACCTCTCCAACAGGTATATTCACATCGGCTACGCAGTTCTCAAAGTTGGTCTCCTTCGATGGATCTGTCATCTCGTGCATCATAACGGTCATATCAGTCACATTTGCTCCCTGACCGACAACCCTCACGTGTTCAGCCTTATCAAGCTCATCTATCATACTCTGATGGATCGCCCTGAACAGATCATTGTCCAGTGTGTTGATCCTGACAGTATCCCTGAATATATCTCTGTATCTATCTCCGATCTCCGGCACAGGGTATGCTATTATAGTGAAGCTGCACTGATCCTGGGCTATATATTCATTTACGATCTGTGAACTCATTGTGCGGTATGAGATCGCAGCCTCCTGCTGTTTCTTGTCGAGCACAGGATTCAGTTCACTGTTCTCCGGCTCAAATGGGTTCTCGCCGAACACCTCGACCACCGCAGGGCCCGCATATACTGAAGCCTCATAGGCCATATTCTTGTATGCCTGTCTAAGCACCTCCAGCTTTCTCTCCATGAGCTTCTTGTCCATGAAGAGTGCCTCATCCATCCTGTGATCGTACTCGAGCTGTCTGTTAGGAACGCTTGACGAATAACCTATCCTGTGTATAAGTCTCCTGTTGATCCTGTTTGCCGCATATCGGTAGCATATCGGCCTCAGACCCATCTGCTCAAACTGCAGTATCGCGGCTCTTATCATCCTCTCCTGTCCAAGGAAATATCGGATATTTACAGTTTTCTTCTTCGAGAGATCTATTCCGGCAGCCTCGAATCCCAGTCTGTAGCCCTCGGTGAATGTTTTTGCCATGGCCTCTATCTCTGAATCCGGCAGGGTACTCATGAAAATCGCCGTGTCGATCTCATTTTTTCCAACATACTCTCCATATCTGTACAGATACGTGACATCGCCCAAATCGCTGTTCATAATGATATCCGTCGCAAATGTGAGATCAGGGTCAAGCTGCTCTCTTATCCTGTACGTGATCCAGAACTCGGCATAATCGTTCTCAAAATAATACACAGCGGATTCCAGATCCTTCACGGAAAAATCATCCTGAAACATGAAATATATCTGGACAAACAGCTCCGCAAACAAAGTTATGTCAACCACTCTGCCCTCAAACGCGTACACTGTCATTCCTCTTATCTCGTTGTACACAAATCCCAGAAGCTGGGCGATGAGCTTTATCTCCTCTTTGTCACGGGTGTAATCCTTTGAAAACTCACCCATGATATATCTGTAATTTGCATAGCTTCTATTGTAGTTGTCTCCCAGTATGTCATTGTACAGCCCATGGTTCATCGCCTGAAGCTGATCAAGGCTCCTGTCTGGCAGTGCGTCATTTTTTACCAGTTCCAGAACATCTCCTATTCTAGCTATAAATCCGGCAACATGACTGAAATAATCTCTGTACGGCTCCTTTACCAGTGATTCATGGATTATCTGTCTCACACGTTCCATGATAAGCTCATAGCGTTCTTCTATATCATCATATTCTTCTGTAAGATTCTTATAATAATTCATCGCATGCCCTTTCTATAATCCCATCAATAAAAATATAACAGACGCTCCAAGAACTATAACATTAAGTATGATCGCCATCTTCTTGTTTGTTATACCTCCGTTGTCCGCCCTGTAGCCTATGGCCGAGAATACCAGGCCTGTAAATGCCATCAGCATCGCGCTGACCATGAGGACTCCGTACACCCTCTGTACCTTTCCCTGGGTAAGTATGGATTTTATGATGGATATGACCACAAACACTCCGCCAAATCCGCCCAGAAAGTATCCAATTATGGTGTCCGTCGGCAGACCCGGTGTCGAAACTTTGAATTCCTTACTTCTTTGCATGATATCTCCTGATAAGTTTTGCTGTAACGTAATATATACAATATCCTATGACTCCACCAAGCGTATTCATGATGATGTCATCGATATCGAACACACCCAGTTTGGTTATGTACTGCACCGTCTCTATGACAAGTGTAAATCCCAGAGAGTACAGCAGAGCCTGTACAAATGTCGTGTTCTTATTTCTCGCCCATCTGAGCAGCATACCAAACGGTATAAATGCGATTATATTGCCATAGAGATTCAGAAATACACTCATTGGCGACATCTGATCCCCGTATGTGATAAACCGCTGTATTTCCTGCAGAGGGTGAAGATTGTATCTGCGTTCATCATATCCCCCTCTGCCAAACATATCGCTGAAAATAAGAAAGTAAACGATACAGATTATATAAAGCACAAACAACACAGAGCACACAGCCCTGAGTTTTTTTCTATCTATCTGCTTCAAAATATTACTCCTGTCAGGACAGGTCTGCAGCTTTACGCATCTCCATTATTCTGTCAAGAAGCATGTCTGCACACTCTTCCTTTGACATCATCGGAAGTTCACTGATACTGTCCCTTGTAATGAGAGTGAGAACATTGGTATCAACACCAAATCCCGCCCCTGCGACCTTTAAATTATTTGCCGCAATAAGATCTATATGCTTTGAATCTATCTTCTTCCTTGAATTCTCTATGAGATCCCTCGTCTCCATGGAGAATCCGCAGATGATCTGATCCTGTATCCCCTTTTCAATTCTCTGATTTCCAAGTGCAAGCAGAATATCCTTCGTTCTCGAAAGCTTGATGCTCATGTCTCCATCAGCCTTCTTGATCTTGTGTTCTGCCACCTCTGCAGGCCTGTAATCAGCCACCGCAGCAGCCTTGATGATCACGTCCTGCTCTGTACTTCTGTCCATGACAGCCTCGTACATATCCTGAGCCGATGTTATGTCAACCACATTGACAAATCTCGGCGGTTCTATCTCCACCTTGCCTGTGACCAGGGTGACGTCCGCCCCTCTGAGCATGGCCTGTCTGGCAATGGCATATCCCATCTTGCCTGTGGAGTGATTCGTTATATATCTGACCGGGTCTATGGCCTCACGGGTAGGGCCTGCCGTAACCAGAAGTCTCACCCCGGCCATATCCTTTTCTTTCGCTATGGCCTTAAGGATATAATCCTGAAGAACCTCCGCATCAGGGAGCTTGCCCTTGCCTGTGTCTCCACATGCAAGGTATCCAGTTGCGGATTCCACTATCTCATATCCATATGACTCAAGCTTCTTTATATTGTCCTGTACTATAGGATTCTCTATCATTCCGGTATTCATGGCCGGTGCTATGATCTTAGGACATTTTGCCGGCATGATCGTTGTGCTGAGCATATCGTCTGCTATTCCCCCCACTATCTTGCCGATTATATTGGCCGACGCAGGTGCCACCATGAACACATCCGCCCTCTTTGCCAGTGCTACGTGCTCCACGTTGAACTGGAAATTCCTGTCAAATGTATCGACCAGGCATTTGTTGCCTGTGAGCGTCTCAAATGTGATCGGATTGATAAAGTTTGTTGCGTTCTCCGTCATGATGACATGCACATCCGCATGCTTTTTCACCAGCATACTTGCCAGATTGGCTATCTTATATGCCGCAATGCTTCCTGTGACTCCGAGAACTACTGTCTTTCCTTTTAACATACTGTGTATTTTATCCTTTCTTCAAAGGCTGTATTCTATAACTCAGCTATAAAGTTGTCAATCAGTCTCGCCTTGCCGAACTTGACTGCCATTGCACAGAGTACATGTCCTTCTGCCTTCTCTATGGACTGCATGGTATCCATGTTGACCATCTCTACATAGTCGATAGTTGCAAGCGGTTCAGCAGAGATGAGCTTCTTCATCTCACCAACGATCTTTGCTGCGTCTCTCTCTCCGTCAGCTATCATGTCCTGACCAAGCTTTACGGCCTTGCTGAGAACTACTGCAGCCTTTCTCTCCTCTGGTGTGAGGTAGATGTTTCTTGAGCTCTTTGCCAGTCCGTCCGCCTCTCTTATGATCGGACAGCCGACTATCTCTATATCAAAGTTCAGATCCTTGACCATTCTCATGATGATGGCAAGCTGCTGGGCATCCTTCTGTCCAAAGTATGCTCTGTCAGGTGTAACTATATTGAAGAGCTTTCCTACAACTGTACATACACCCTTGAAATGTATTGGACGTGTAAGTCCGCAGAGTGCATTTGGAAGTCCTGTCATGTTGATGAATGACACGAAGCCGTCTGCGTACATCTCCTCAGGCTCCGGATTGAATATGATGTCTGCACCTGTGCTCTCACAGAGCTTTGCATCAGCCTCAAGATCTCTTGGATAGCTCTCAAGATCCTCGTTTGGTCCAAACTGTATAGGATTTACAAATACGCTTACAACTGTTCTGTCGTTCTGCTCCACTGACTTCTTGATAAGACTCTGATGTCCCTCGTGAAGATAACCCATTGTAGGAACAAGACCAACTGTAAGTCCCTGCTTCTTCCACTCTTTAACCTGCGCTCTTACCTCATCTATCTTCTTTAAAATTACCATGATCGTTTTCTCCTTTAGTATAACTTCTCTATTACTTCATCGTCTATCTTGTATGTGTGCTCAGGGCCCGGGAATGTTCCGGCATTTATCTCATCGATATAAGCCTTAACCGCACCTCTCATAACATCGCCCACATTTGCAAACTGCTTTACGAACTTTGGAACAAAGTCTGAATACATGCCAAACATATCCTGATTTACAAGCACCTGTCCATCGCAGTAACGGCCTGCGCCTATTCCTATGGTAGGGATGCTTACTGTCTCTGTGACTATCTTCGCAAGCTTCTCCGGTACGCACTCCATTACGAGCATGAATGCGCCTGCCTCCTCAACAGCCTTTGCATCCTCTATGAGCTTCTTGGCTGCAGCCTCTGTCTTGCCCTGCACCTTGAATCCGCCAAATGCGTTGATGGACTGTGGTGTGAGTCCAAGATGTGCACATACAGGTATGCTCGCCTTGACTATGGCGCTTATCTGCGGACACATGTCCTGACCGCCCTCAAGCTTCACCGCTCCGGCACGTCCTTCCTTCATTATCCTTCCGGCATTGACAACCGCGTCATACACGCTTGTCTGATAGGACATAAATGGCATATCTGTGATAACAAGAGCATTCTTTGCGCCCCTTGCCACCGCTGCACTGTGATGTATCATATCATCAACAGTTACAGAGATCGTGTCCTCATATCCGAGGATAGTGTTGCCCAGGGAATCTCCAACAAGAATAGTGTTGACTCCTGACTCATCCACGATCTTCGCCATGGTGTAATCATACGCTGTGATCATGGATATCTTCTTGTCCGTTCCCTTCATCTGCCTGAGTGTTGCCGTCGTGTTCTTCATAATTAAATTCTCCTATTCCGTTCAGTAGACGTATCAAACCGCTATAATCTCTGTCCGGGTGCTTTCTCTCTGCCACCGGCACAAGGCATCTGGACACCGCAGCATATGCGCTCCGTTCATCTCCGCTCAATGCATTCAGATGCTTTCTCACAGTTTCTGTATCGCATCTCTCAACAGGCCCTGTCAGGCTGTCAACCGTTCCCCTGTCAGCCGCAGCTTTCGCATTGCCGAGGAACAAAGGCACTATAGCCCTCTGTGCCTCCTCCGCCGAGAAGCCGCACTGTGTCAGAAGCTCCTGTGAAACCGCCAGCAGCCCTGTTACCAGATTGCTTGCAAACACCGCAGCGCCGTGATACTTCACCTTGTCGGTACCATCAATGCGCACACAGCTATTGCCGAGGGCTCTTATGACAGAACATACCTTATCGACATGTCTGTCATCTCCCTCAACTGTAAAAAATGAATTGTCCAGTTCTTTATAGGATTCGTACTTTGAACTTATTGCATACATAGGATGAATCGAATAACCAAAGGCTCCCGCCTCTGTTATACCTGAGAAAATATCTGATGTCATCGCCCCACTGGCGTGACAAATGATCCTGCCACGAATGTCAAGATCCTTTATACTCTTCCACACCTCTCCTATCTGTCCGTCAGGAACGGTGAGAAAAATAATTTCACTATACTCACACAGCTGCTCCAGGCTGTCGTACACACAGGTCTCGGTAAACTCTGCTGCAAGCTCCGCACTCTGTCTGCTGGCGCTAAAATATCCACCAACCTCCAGGCACAATGCTCCATCCGTTTTCTCTCTGACAAGCTCTCTCTTCTCTGCGATATACCTGCCAAATGTGAATCCGACTTTTCCAGCTCCAATAAATCCAATCCTCATACAATCACCTGCTTAAATCTGTTGTCAGTATCCGTGTATGCGCTTCCTGTGGAAGCATGATTCAGGTACAGCTTCTTTCGAATACCATCCATCCAACATACTAACATTCCACTTTTTAATTGTAAAGTTAGTACTTAAACTTTTCTATTACTTCTTCGTTAGCTTTCATGGCAGCCTTTTCCATGTCTCTACGCTCATCCTGAAGCTTTAATCTGACTGCCTCGTTGTTGACACCGATTATCTGAAGGGCAAGATATGCAGCATTCTTGCTTCCGTTTATCGCAACTGTTGCAACAGGGATTCCTGAAGGCATCTGAACGATAGAAAGAAGTGCATCCATTCCATCAAGAGTTGCGCCTGAGAGAGGTACTCCAATAACAGGGAGAACTGTCTGTGATGCCACAACTCCAGGGAGTGCTGCCGCCATTCCTGCAGCTGCGATTATGACCTCTGTTCCGTTATTGTTAGCTTCCTCGATGAATTCTGAAAGTCCTGCGTGTGCTCTGTGTGCTGAAAGGCATCTCACATCGACCTCCACACCGTAATTCTTAAGAATTGATACTGCCGGCTCAACCTTTGGCAGATCACTTGTTGATCCCATGATAATTGCTACTCTCATTTTTCATTTCCTCTTTTCTTGTTTATTTATATTGCAGCGCAGGCTTATTTTGCCTGCGCACTTTATATAATGTTAGATACTGTTGAGATACTGGTCTATCATCTCACTGGAGGTCTGGTAATCTCCTGTTCCCACATACTCCTTAAGTGCAGTGAAGAACTCTGTGTCTATATCTCCGTAGGAGTACCTGTCAATATCACGTATAAGGTCCTCCACAGGTTCGCGGTCCCCCGCTCTCAAGAATGCCCTGAGCTCCTTGAGCTTGCTCTTGTTTATTCCATCCCGGACTTCCTTCTCAGCAGGCTCCTCCACATGATTTATCTTTGACATGTACTTGTCTATCTGCTTGAAGAAGTCGTTCATCATAGCTATAAAATCGCGGGTATTATCGCGGGCATACTGCTGGTTTCCGATATTTATCGCAGACTCCAGGTTGGCCGCCTTGCGCTCGATTCCGTAAGCCCCGATATTTGCACTGCTGCTCTTGATGTCATGGATTATATTTTTGTACTTTCTCACATCGTCGTCTATATATTTTCTGAGCTGCTGTACCTCTTCCCGGTACTCATCCCTGTAATTTCTGACAAATGTGTTAAAGGTTCTGAAGCTTCCACCCATGGCTTTGACGGAATCTTCCACGGACACAAATCTTCCAAGCAGGACTGCATCCTCCATATAGTTGATGTCATCATCGGACTGGGAAAGCTCTGTGTCTCTCTCCTTTATCTTGTCCTCCGATATATAAGTCCTCAGCATGGATTCTGCCTGATCGAGCTCTATCGGCTTAACTATGACATCGTTGAAGCCCGATGTGAGTATCTCCTCTCTGGATGTCTCGACCGTGTTGGCGGACAGCGCAATGATAGGCATCTTCTTGTACTCCTCACCGTCAAGATTTCTCATCTCCCTGACGGTATCCAGTCCATCCATGACAGGCATAACGGTGTCGATAAATACCATATCGTAATTCTCCACCATGACCTTATCAAGTGCATCAAATCCCGATGTGGCTGTATCGCACGCCAGACCATATGTATCAAATATGGTCTTCTCCACCTGTAATGCAAGCTCTGAGTCGTCCACTATAAGTATGCGGGCATCTGGCAGCCACAGATGTGAATTGGCATTTCTTCTCGCCATCTCCTTGCGCTTTCTCTCATTGTAGTTGACATAACTATAATCAAACACTGACTGCTTGATGCTGAAGCGTATGGTCGTTCCTGCGCCATATATGCTCTCTGCGCTGATGCTTCCATCCAGCATACGCACAAGCTCCTTGGCTATGGCAAGGCCAAGACTGACTCTGAACATTCCTATATCTGATCTCTCATAGGAATCATCCAGCTCAAACAATGTTCCAAGTCTCTCTTCCTTAACTCCAAGTCCTGTATCCGATATCTTGAAGTCCAGATATATCTCATCGTGATCCCTGTCAAATATTCGGGATATCTCAGTCTCCGGTTCCTCTATGAGCTCCGAGAATTCACTGACTGTGTAATCCTCGGCCTCCGCCTCATCTACATCCTCGTCAGCTCTTCTGGCTATACGCCAGTCAATGTCTATGCTTATATAGCCCTCTTTTGTAGTATTTGCGGACCATGCAAATATGTTCTCAAGAATCTCTCTCACCGCCGTCATATCTCCTATGAGTCCGTTCGGTATCTTGTCCTCAATGCTGACCTTGAGATCGATGAGATCACTGTTCACCATGGACTTGAATTCGTCGGAGAGCTCATCTATGAGATCCGAGGCAAAATACTGCTTGTACTCCGGCTCTATGATGTCGTCCTTGAGGTTTGAAAGCTTCGATATTCCATCTGACATATCGAGTATCTCTCTTCCCGCAGCATACATGGCACCGTACTGTGCATACTCATCACTCTGGGTATCCTGACAGTTTCTCATGGCAAGCTCTGAGATGGCGATTATGTTATTGAGTGGCGTCCTTATCTCATGATTAAGATAGTTTACATAATCATTCTTTGCCTGATTGGACTTCTCCGCCTCCTCACTCTTCTTGCTGAGCTCTTCCACCTGCTCGTTCTGTCTTCTGAGAAGCTTGAAGATACTTCTCGCAACAGCTATTCCCACTAAGATAAGAAGAACTATAAATATCACAAGGAGCATCTTTGCCAGATTCGTCTCGAAAAAACCAAGTTCCTTGTCTATGACAAATGTAAGCGGCTGTTCACACTCCACGCCGTCCGCATTTTTTGCAGTTAACATAAAACGGTAAGTACCTCCCTCAAGATTGGTGTACTCGACCTCCATCTTGTCAGTTCCCGTGAGCGTTCTCTTCTCGCTCTCAAAGCCCTCAAGGTAATACTCCACTGATATGTCAGCACGGTTTACATAACTAAGGACTGAGAACTTGATAGTTATTCTGTTGGTGTTCTTCGGCACATCTATCTGTCCGTCCAGATCTGAGAACTGATGCTCAGTTCCATCCACCTCTATGGAGGCAATACGAACCCTAGGAGCTACCTCGTTCACATACTCTGAATTGAGATTTATCCTGCACAGCCCTTCATCGCAGCACACATACACAACGCCTGTCTTTGACACATAGTTGGTTGATTTCTCTGTTATGTTGGATATTATTCCGTCGTTCTTCGTAAAGCTTATATATTCAGGTGAGGCATTGCTCAGTATATCCTTCTCATAATATCTGTATAAACCTCTGGAACCAAACATCCACAGGTATCCCTGATCGTCCATTATGAGATCGTATATACCGTTGGTGTTATCCACGGTGGTGACCTGTCTGACGGTTCCCTCCTGATAATACAGACCATTGTCCGTTCCTATCCACAAACCGCTGCTTCCGCGGACCATACTTGACACAACGCTCATCTTCTGGGTATCATCCAGCTTCATCTTGCCGACAGTATAATCCGTGTCAACTATAAACACGCCAGCGCCGTTGGAACCGGCATACAGCTCGCCGGTCTCGTCTGCGTACAGGCTGATTATGTCAGGGTTATCAAGTCCATCCAGTCTCGATATGCTCTTTACGACATCATCGCCCTCTATCACAGATATACCGTTCTCTGTTCCAACCGCCACCGTTCCCGGCTTTATCTCAGTTATACAGTTCACGGCATTGCTTATGAGTGATGACTCTCCACGGCTGTAGCTCTTGTACTGCCAGTTTCGGCTCACCTTTATTACACCATATATCTTATATGTAGCTATCCACAGATGATCGTCCGAATCCACATACAGATCTCGTATACTTATACCGCTGAGCTTTGATACGAGCTCATTTTCCGTACTCATCACAAGCTTGCCATTTGAATCTACGATATACAGACCTTCATCAGTTCCTATAAACGTGTTGCCATTGTAGCTCGTCACACAGTTCACGATGGAGCTGTCTATGCCGTACTTCATTGTGACATTCTGGAACTTGCTCCTCTCCAACTGAAGAATACCTTTTCTGTATGACGTAAACCAGTAATTGCCCTCAAAGTCTATGATCATATCGCTCATCGACTCGTTAAAGCTCAGTCCCCCGATGGCTGTCACATTACCCTTTGATGAGATATATCCAACACCGTCATCGGCAAGCGCCCAGATGTTGTCGCCATCCGAATATATCTTGTTGATTCCGTGAAGGCTGCCCGTGTTGATGATCTCATTCTTGCCGTCTGTTCCTATCTTTAGGATGCTGTATCCGGCGGATCCATAATATCTGTTGCCATTCTCGTCAACATACAGTGAGTTTATATCGTCGACCCTGTACTCTGACTTGTTGGTTATGGTGACATGTCTTTCAGGATCAACGGTTATCAAAATATCATTATTGGCTATTGCATACACATAGTCCCCATGTCCTGATATATTTCCCACGCTGAGTCCTGACACGACATCATCAGCCAGAGCTTCCGCACCGTCAGATGACAGACGAAATATTCCCGACGAGGCCGCTATCCACAGATTCTTGTTATCGTCCTCGTACATGGCGTTGATGGTTGACACACCCAGATTGTACATCTCGGAAACTCTCTGAAAGGTTCCGTTATCATACATGTAGAGTCCATAGTTGTCCGTTCCAACATACAGCTTCTCATCACTTGTGAGATAAATGCAGTTGATCGAATATTTCGTGGCATCCTCGTCACCGTCCAGTGAGAACAGTGTAAATTCACTTCCGTCATACCTGTAAAGTCCGTTGTCCGTACCTATCCATATGTATCCACTCACAGACTGGCACACACAATTTGCCTCTCCACTGTCAAACCCATCGGTATCGGAGAATGTCCTCTGGTTATAATTTGATGTAAAATCCTCATCTGCAAACACACTAAGCCGTGGCCACATCACTGTCGCCACGGCAAGTATTATCACGTATATGATAAGTTTCTTTTGATGATCTCTCATTTTTTCCTCCGAAGATATGTCCGCTCCTACGCCTCTTTGAGGAATGCAACATATCCTTTCTTGGTCTCATATATATCTGCCTTGGATGTCACTTCCCATGGTGCATGCATGTTGAGTACAGCCACGCCACAGTCTATTACCTCCATACCATACAGTGAAAGTATATATGCGATGGTTCCGCCGCCACCGACATCTACCTTGCCGAGCTCGGCTGTCTGGTATGTGATCTCCGCATCATCCATGATCTTTCTTATAGCCGCCATGTATTCTGCATTTGCGTCATTTGATCCTGACTTTCCTCTTGATCCTGTGAACTTGTTAAATACCATTCCCTCACCGAAGATAGCCGCATTCTTCTTGTCAAATGCTGACTCAAATGTAGGATCAAAGCCCGCAGATACATCCGATGACAGCATCCTTGACGATGCAAGACATCTTCTGAGTGAGATCTCTGAGAAGCCACCCATGGCGTTCATGATCTCAGCTACAGTATTCTCAAAGAAGTGTGACTGCATTCCTGTTGCTCCAACACTTCCTATCTCCTCCTTGTCAGTGAGCAGACAGCAGGTCGTCTTCTCCGGATCGTCAGCCTCAAGCATGGCGACAAGGGATGTGTATGCACACACTCTGTCGTCCTGGCCATATGCCATGATCATACTCTCGTCTATACCGCAGTTCCTTGCCTTTCCTGCAGGGACGATCTCGAGCTCTGCTGATAGGAAATCCTCCTCCTTCATATCGTACTTCTTCTCAAGGAGCGCAAGTACAGCTTCCTTTACAGCCTCCTTCTCCTTGCCCTCAAGCGGTCTGCTTGCAAACAGTATGTCAAGCTGCTCTCCCTCTATCACTGAATCCGCTCTCTTCTTGAGCTGCTCCTGAGAGAGATGTATGAGAAGATCTGTAACACAGAATACCGGATCATTCTTGTCCTCTCCTATGTTCACTGTCATAACGTCACCATTTGTCTTTGCAACAACACCGTGTATGGCAAGTGGGAGTGTTACCCACTGATACTTCTTGATTCCGCCGTAATAGTGAGTGTCGAGATATGCAAATCCGCCCTTCTCATAAAGCGGATTCTGCTTCACATCCATTCGAGGGGAATCAATGTGTGCACCGAGTATGTTCATGCCCTTCTCAAGCTTCTTCTTTCCTATATTGAACATGGCGACCGTCTTGTTCATCCACACGGCATACACTTTATCTCCAGCTGCAAGGCTCTCCTTGTTCTTAATGATCTTCTTCAGATCTCTGTAGCCGTGATCCTCTGCCTGTCTGACGATCTCTTTAACGCATTCTCTCTCTGTCTTGCCATTGTCAAGGAATTCCCTGTAGTCCTTACACAGGCTCTCCAGCTCCTTTATCTCATCCTTCTTGTATTTGTTCCACGCATTTTTCTGTGCCATTTTCATTGCCTCCTGTTAATAACTGTACACATCAGTGTCTATATTCCACGCACTCCTGCGCATAGTAATACTGCGCAGGATAACGAGTATAGCTCCCATTATTATAAAGAAAATAATATATACTGCATATGACGGGATCATTGTAAACTTGAAAACAAGATATCCTGCCACACACAAAACAATTGCTATAACAATTGCAATAGCCATATTAAAGAATGCATTCAGATTGCCTCTGAGCGCACCGTATTCATCCTCCCAGTCAAGCTTCGGATGTGTTGAATCGAGAAGCACACCTGTGTATGTGCAAATGCCCGAGCCGAGGATTCCCAGCACAACATAATACACACTGTCTATAACACTACACTCCATATATATGCAGAGGATAACCGTGGTAACCGCGATCGTCACTCCGCTGAACAGCATGCTAACCCAGACCTTTGCGCGGATCTGGAGATCATATGTCATCGGGATGTGCTTTATAAATGATATATGGCTTCCCTCTCTGGTGAACGCCGTGGATGCGATACTGTTCATCGCTGTTGCAAAGAATGCCAGGGCGATGACCGCAACCAGCATGACCATGTCAGCCAGGAAAAGCCCTCTTCCAAATGTGTCTCTGAATGCCCTGATCGAATCCGCAGTTGCAGGTATATTGAACAATGCCACAACGAGTATCGGCCATATCAGGTTGACCACAACGCAATACTTCCTGTATGCCGGAGTCCTCACCAGTGTCTTTATCTCCTTTGCCATATATGATCTGAACGGTGTCTTTATGGCAAAGTCCTGCAGCCCGACAACTTCCTTCTGGCGGCGTCCTGACCTTCCGGTGGATGACACAAGGTATACGCCCCTGAGGTACAGCAGATTTCCAAGGAAAAACAGAAGTGCCACACAGCCAGCGTTCACAAGCACAAAGAGCAACATATACACGATGTTGTTACTGCCCAATGCCTTCAGGAACAGCGGAACCGTGAAAAATATATTGTTCATTACCTTTATGAATATATTGTCACCATTTTTAAGGCTGTCTATGTAATTATTTATATTCACAGAGTCCATCTGTGCAAATGACCATATGAAAAGGCCTGCAAACACTACAACCGCAAGTCCCACCATGAAGTCCACATTTCTGAGCAGTTTGAGTTTGCTGAAAAACGCCATGACTATCAGTGCAAATATACCACAGTACACCAGCGGCAGAACCGGAAGTAAAAATACTCCAAGTAATGAGGTTATCACGGATACCGGCTTTATCTCTGCGGCTACAAAGTAACCGATAAATCCACAGAAGAGAACCATAAACTCCATGACGCTCTCGGCAAAATATGCGTGTGTAAACTTGGCGGCCACAAGCTCTGCCGGTTTCACAGGCAGCGGCAGTAAATGATCAAGATCAGATGAAAAATAAAGCAGATTGAATAAGACCATTATACTGAATATAACGCCGAACACCGACATGAGCTGGATAACGAGGTTGAGTCCCTCTGTACAGCCTCCCGCCTCCATGAGTGCGGCAGTCATTATGTAAACTATAAATCCCACAACGATACAGCACGGGATCATGATACAGCACATGGCGATGATTCCCATGACCTTATATGCCTTTGCCTTGTCCCCGTGCTCCGGCATCTCCATATCATTATTCCTGCTTATCATACTGAGCAATATCCTAAAATTCTTCATGCGTCATCTCCACAAATATCTCTTCAAGAGATTTGTTCCTGTGCTGTGTCTCAAGCTCATCCAGAGTTCCCTGGTATATATCCTTTCCCTTTCTTATCATGATTATCTTGTCGCAGAGCTTCTCTGCAACCTCGAGAACATGTGTTGAAAAGAATACACAGTTTCCTGCGTCGGCATGTTCACGCATCATCTTCTTGAGCTCATATGCCGCATTCGGATCAAGTCCCGTCATAGGCTCGTCGAGTATCCATACAGGTGGATTGTGCACAAGCGCAGCTATGACCATCATCTTCTGGCGCATACCGTGGGAATAGCTGACCATCTGTCTGTTCAGGCTGTCCTCCATACCAAAGCGCTCAGCCATCTGCTCTATCCTCTGCTTTCTCTCGGTGGTCGATACTCCATATATATCAGCGATGAAATTGACATACTCAAGTCCCGTAAGTCTGAGAAATATATCAGGATTGTCGGCTATATAACCCATGGACTGCTTGGCCTCCATCGGCTTTTCTCTCATATCGAAACCATTTATCTTTACTCTGCCCTCCGTCGGCATAAGTATACCTGTCAGCATCTTGATGGTAGTTGTCTTACCCGCACCATTCTGTCCAACAAATCCTACTATCTCACCCTTGTGTATATGGAAACTGAGATCATCAACTGATACAATGTCTCCGCCATACACCTTCTTAAGATTCTCCGCTATTATCATGCGCATGTCCTTTCATCACTATATCGTTTTTGCATACCCGGTCTTATTATATCAATTCAGCGTACGGTTTACAAGTTTACCGTTGTATCAAGACAGAATGAATATATGACCTTCTCCTTAACCTTCATGCCGGTGAGCTGTTCAAGCACATCGGCGTATTTGTCGAGCTGGATATGGTATCTCTTAACCAGCTCCGACGCATCCTTCACGCTGTCTGTCTTGTAATCCAGAAGAACTATGCCTCCATCCTCCTCGAAGTAGGCATCTATGATTCCCTGTACAACTATCGTCTCGTCTCCGCAGTCCTTAAGTGAGCTCATTATTTCTCCGGGCTCCATCATCATGTAGAACTGTCTCTCACGGTACAGTCTGTCCGACTTACCCGCAGCCGCCATGCGCTGTCCTATCTCACTGTGTATCATCTTATATATCTTCTTTGGTCTTATCCGCTCTCTGTACAGCTCATCAAATAACCCAAGCTCAAACACTCTGTCGACATCCTTCTCCGCATCCGCAACAGTTTTCCCTGAGAAGTCTGCAAGCTCCATGATCTTGTGATAAATGTTTCCTATCTCATTTCCATGGACTATCCTCTCCTCACTCATGAATGCTGGGATTGGGACCTCACTTCTGGCACTGTACTCCCTGCTGGTTAGGATATCCGGTGTAATGGCATCCTCACCGTGCGCCTGAAGTCTTTTTATCTCGGTTATGGACATCTTGCTCTTAAGCCCCGAATGTCTGTAGCCATACCTGAATTCCAGTCCGTTCTTCACATGGTCATACAGTTCTTTGTCGAGCTTCGCTTCAGAGGCTTCCACTGTCATATTTTCTGCTTCATCCTGATCAGTCTCAGGAGACATAAAGCTGTCGGCCTCCACCTCGATGCTCTTCACATGATCGCACTCTCCCACATATCTGAGCGCGGTATATATCCAGGCGGCATAGCCATTTGCTTTCATGATAGATGCATAATTCATCCTGTCTCCGATTATATACATATCACAGGCTGCCTTGAATTTATCTGCATCCTTCACGCACCCGGTCATGTACAACTTTTCCTTTGCCCTGGTTAACGCCACATACAGGACTCTCATCTCCTCGGCATAGGTCTCCGCAACGATATTCTTACTCATTATCCGCTTGAAAAATGTCATTCTTCTGGCTCTTGTTCTGAGGTCGACCTGGTCGCACGCCAGATAATGATCCTGGTGGACAAGCACATTTGATCTGGTGTCCATCAGATTAAACTCCTTGCCGAGCCCAGACACAAATACAACAGGGAACTCCAGTCCCTTGCTCTTGTGCATGGTCATGACTCGGACGACGTCCTCATTCTCACTGACCACATCAGCCTCTGCAAAATCCAGATCATTTGTCTTGAGCTCATCAACATATCGGATGAAGTTGAACACGCCCTTGCTGTTCTCCTCGAAATCATCCGCCTTCTTGATGAGCATGTCGATATTCGCCTGGCGTCTTCTTCCCATCGGTCTGGCACCGACAAACCAGTAAAATCCGGTAGTGTCCAGCACGTATCTTATTATGTCGCTTATGGACATATAATTTTTATTCTTCTTGAGATAGTCAAGCATGCGGAGGAATTCCCACAGTCTGTCCACAGCGTGTTTTTTCTCGCCCACATGGGTGTCCATATAATCTATGACCTTGTCATAAAGTCTGGCGTTCCAGTCCGTGCCGTTCTTCTCGTATCTGCTGCGGTATTCACCCACTATAACCGCAAGCTCCTCCTCATCAAGGCCCACCAGTGGCGACCTTAAGACAGCAGCCAGGTCGTAATCCACGTAGCTGTTATCAACTATGGAGAGCATGCTGACCAGTGTCCGTATCTCAGCAGCATCAAAGTAGCCACTCTCACTCTCAATATACAGAGGTATGCCCTTCTCCTGAAATACCCTGTCAAATATGGTGGATGCTGTGGACACACTTCTAAGCAGTATGACGATATCTTTATATCTGACAGGTCTCCTGTCAGCACCACTTCCAACATACAGAGGTTCACTTCCGTCAACAATATCACGTATCTTACCGGCGATATAATTCGCCTCAACCTCAGGATTGCCATACTCCTCAGATACATCCGCTTCTCTCATATTGTTGTCTATGAGTATGAACTCTGATACAGGGCCATGATCCACGTCATCCGGCTCCGTCATCCCTTCTCCGTCACTTATGGCAAATCTGGAATTGAGCTTTGCGCCCTCATCGTACTCTATGTCTCCTATCTCTCGCCTCATGAGCTGGGCAAATATTGAGTTCACCGTCTTTAACACATTTATCTCACTTCGGAAGTTTCTGGTCAGCAGTATGCTGTTGCCATCTATGTCCGGGTCCGCTATGTCAGCATCACCCAGCCTGCGGTAGCTGTCATACTTCTCTATGAACAGATCCGGTCTCGCCATTCTGAATCTGTATATGCTCTGCTTAACATCGCCGACCATGAATGTGTTGTGGATATCCTCACCGTGTCCCGACACACTTGCCAGAATATATTCCTGCAGAAAGTTACTGTCCTGATACTCATCTATAAGTATCTCCCTGTACCGCCTTGAGACTTCCTTTCCAATCTCTGAAGGGATAGCCCTGTCATCCTCTATTCCATCGCAAAGTATCCTGAACGCGAACTCCTCTATGTCGTGGAACTCGAACATATTCTTGTCCATCTTGACCTTCATCAGCTCATCCATATAAAGCTCAGTGAGCTTCAAAAGTGATGATATCACTGGCTCAGTCATGGCTGCCTGCCTCAGAATGTCATCCACATCCAGGACGACCGAAACTATGTCGTCTATGATCGACTTATACACATCCCGCCTTGATTTGACAAATTCCTTCTTCTCCGGGTCAGCTCCACCGCCCGGGTTCACAAATCTGTCAAATGCATAGCATATACTCCGGCCCTGGGCATCCTTCTCCATCTTGAGTCCCTCCGGTCTCAATGACGATCTGTATATATCTCTGAGTTCAAACAGGTCAACATGCAGGTCGTCTTCCCCGCCACAGCTTCTGAGCATGTGTGTTATCAGCTCAACATCCTTATCCACACGGAGTCCGTACGCCTCAAGGCCATACGCCTCCGTTGCATATTTCTGACACTCCCTGACCATATCATCCGCAGTTCTGAGCATCATGTACACCCTGTCCGCAAATGTTCTGACCATCGGAAGCCCCATGACTTCTCTTCTCTTCTCCTCCTCAGTGTATGATGTATCCACGGCAAATTTCATGGCATCCGCCGCCTGCGCAAGCCATTTCTTCGGCTCCGGATAGCTGGATATAACCTTTATTATCCTCTCAACTATATCCGGCACGGCACTGTCGCTCTCATTCCTCGCAAATGTCCTTATAAGCCTGTCGAAACCGGGCACGACCGATTCATCCTCATAGCACATCTCCATGACCTGATCCATCACGTCGTGCTTTATGATCTTCATCTCCGTGTCGTCCGCTATGCCAAATGCACAGTCGAGCTCCACCCTCGCAAAGTATTCCTTCACTATCCTAAGGCAAAAGCTGTCTATGGTGCAGATGTCAGCATGGTTGATCAATGTCATCTGCTTTATAAGATGCTCGTCATATTCGCCCTTCGCCATCATCTCATCTATCTTTTTCTGCAGTGCCTGTCCTATCTTCTCCTTCATCTGGGCCGCTGCCGCATTTGTAAATGTAACGACAAGAAGCTCATCCACAGATACCGGCTCGCTTCCCTCTATTCTGTCACCACGCGAATTTCTTCCGGCCACCATCTCTATGATACGCTCCACGAGCACCGCCGTCTTACCTGACCCCGCTGCTGCAGATACAAGTAGATTGCCATGCCTTGTGTCGATGACATGCGCCTGCTGGTCTGTCCACTTTATTCCATTGTCAGTCTTCATATCTTTTCCCATGTCATCATTCCTCACTTATCTCTATATCGAACTCAGCAGCTCTCTTCACTATCTGTTCAGACAGTTCCCTCAGCTCCTCAAGATGCGCCCTCTCATCCGCAAGCTTCCTGCCGGTGCTCTCGAGAGTATCCCTCATCTTCTGTGTTGCCTTATCGCCGCGGTCATCTACCTTCTTCTTTGCATCCTCATACTTTTTCCGGGCGCTGTCACACGACTTAACGGCCTTCTCCATATCGCCCCTGACCTTCTTGTATTCAGTCTTGATATTCTTTATATCCTCAGCTTTGCGGCTGTAATTTTCCGCCTCGCCCCTATAGATCCTGGAGTATGAATTGCCTGAATACTTGCTGTCAAATGCACATATGCCCTTAAAATCACAGTATTTGCACGCATTTGCCTTGCCCTCATTGACCGGATTTATCTCGATGCTTCCCTCGGCTATACTGCCGGCAAGCCTCTCTATGTTCCTGCGGTTCGCCTCCATGAGATCTGTTATAAGAGTCTCCTCAAGGCTCTGTCCGTTCTTGAGTGTCGCTGAGCTGTTGTCCATGACCTTCAGCGCCCTGTTATCTCCATTGTACAGGCCTGAATATCTGGACTCCTCAAGTATCTTCTTCTCGAAGGTGTCCACAAGCACTCCCCCGAACACCTCGTCATCGGCCGCAAATCCCATGCCGTCATCGGTGTATCTGATCTTATCTCCCATTGCCGTCACGTCACATGCCGGATTGTCAAAGGTATAATACAGAAGTCCGCCCACATGTATACCACCAGGTCTTCCAAGCTGTGCCATCCTGCGCTTTTCAAACTCGCAAGCTATGGCGCCGTATGTCACGAGCTGCATCTGGAGTCCTCCGAGCACCTTGTCTATATCCAGCTTCTTATCAGATGACTTGTAATCTATGATCTTGAAATAAGCATCCCTGTCATCCGTAAATTCATCTATTCTGTCTATAACTCCCTTGAGGCTCATCGTGAGTCCATTTGGAAGATTGAATATATATCTGTCTATGTTGTCTGCATTTTCCGATGTGTTGAACCGCCGCTCAAAATTCTCCGGGTCCATCTCCCCACATCTGATAAATGTGCGGAGCGTCCTGGCTGTCCTCGACGCAACATCCGCCAGAAGCTTTTTCATGTATGCCGCTCTTGAAGAATCCTCAAAGTACAGCCCGGCTTCATCCTCCGCAGATTCATTTGCAAATTCCACCGCCTTCTGTTCCAGCTCCGCCTCGTCCAGATGTACCCAGTCGTTGTCCCTGAACATCCTGACAAATGAGAATATCTTCTCCATGGTGCTGTGAAGTATATTACCAACATTTGCAGCGCCTATCCTGTATGTCTCCCTCTCTCTGAGCGAAAGTCCGTATGTCAGGAAATACTTGAACTGGCACTCAGCATACCGCTCAAGCTTGGACACACTCTCCACCAGATTCTCTCCATATATAAGGCGTACAGTATCTGGAGACAGATTTTTTGACGAGTTAACATAATTCTGTCCGAAGTTAATCGATCTGAGCTGTCTGCCATATCCCATCTTCGAAAGCAGTTTTCTGACAGCGTCCAGCGTCTCCCCGGCCTCAGCGTCATCAGAATGTCTGATGATGTATCTGAGCGCTCCCGCCGCAGTCTCCGGCATCTGACCGTCCACATCATACTCCTCCGTCCGTATATCCGGGAATATATTCTTTATCCTGTCTATCAGGTATGACGGCTTCATGGACTTGAGATCCTCTCCGATCTTTCGGCACAGCACATAGATCATATCCGACGCCTTGGTGAGCGTGGTGTATATATAGAACTGTTCTATATACGCATTTGTCTTATCTGATGGAGCCAGCTCTATACCGTAGTCCTCAAGACTCTGGCGGTCTGCACCGGAGAGTATCCTGCCCTTCTTGGCCGGTTTCGGAATTATGCCTTCGTTCACTCCCGCCATGAACAGCACCTTTATATGGTTGAGCCTTGATCTCGTCATATCGCCGACCACCACGCGGTCTATAGTCGGAGGCACTATACCGATCTCCATATCCGCTATGCCTGCATCCAGGATTCCCGCATATTCTTTTACGGTAAGCTTCTCATCGCCGATTATAGCCTCCATCTTCTCAAACAGGGCAACAACCTTGTCAAATATCCTTCCGTATGCATCTCCCTCATCCCATCTCTCCTGCTCATACAGCACTTTCTTATGAGCCTCAAGCTTACCGCACACATCAAGCTGCGCAAGGAAGCTGTAAAGAGATTCCGTATATGTTCTCACTGTGTTCTTGGAGCCAGGGCTTGCCGGCTTCCACACATCGATACATTTATCCGGGAAAAGCTCCATGATCTGGGCTCTTATAGACTCCATGTCTGCCGCATAGTCAGGATTCCTGTCATCGGTTATCTCCTTCGTCCAGCTCCTGTAACCCCTGAGATTCCTGAGGAGCACATAGTTCTCCATCCTCTCAATGTCGTCCTGATCCACACCGGTCATTCCTGACTTTAACAGTCTGAACACGCTGTCAAATGAGAAGTTGTCCGTCATCACACCGAGGAAAGCCCTTATGGTGTCTGAGCACGGATCTCCCTTAAGAGATATATTTGCATCTATGAACACAGGGATATCGTATTCCTCCATCGCCTGACGGTAATACCTTGCCACATCCTGCAGATCACCCGCAACCACGGCTATATCCTTATAACGGTATCCCTTGTCCCTGACAAGCTCTCGTATTCTTCCCGCTATATACTCAGCCTCGTCTGCCGCCCTGTCCACAGCGACCACATGTATGTCTCCGTCATCGCCTGTGACTCTGCCATGGGGATATCTGAACAGATTGGCCTCAAGTCCTGCAAGCTCCTTGCTTTTCTCGAATCTGTACGGTCTGCGATCCTGACACATAACGACATTATCCAGTATGTCCACCTGCTCATCACCCGCCATTCTCACAAGCGCCTGCACAGTCTCCTTGGTGAGTCTGAACAGCTCGTACTCCTTCGGCTTTGTGAAGCCTATCTGCGACGCATCTATCGTAAATACAAATATCATGCTCTCAACGCGTGTCATGAGCTTCCTGATAAGATCCATCTGTACCGGTGTAAATCCTGTGAATCCGTCAAGATACATATGGCTGTGTGCCAGCATATCCGACCTGTCCACGCATTCAGCCAGCAATTCAATGAGCTGCTCCGCAACTATATAGCTGCCATCCCTGTTGTACTCCTCAAATCTCTTATATATAAGCCTGATGTCATGCATTTTTCTGTATACCAGACTGTCCTTATCCAGCTTGTCCATGACTGCGTCGATCGAATCCCTGTCAACCGCATACTGGAACAACTCAGACATCATGGATTTCATCTCATCTATAAAACCCATCTTGTTGATATAGCTTCCATAAACAAGAAGCTCGTCCTGTGACTCCATAAGTATCTTCTTGATGAGCATGCTCTTTCCAAAGTCCTCCAGAACCCTTCCCGGATTCACTGACAGCTCATCGAATACCCGGTACGCAAGCCTGTTGAAGCCTATGGCATCTATGTTCATTGTTCCATGCCTCGGATGCATGGTCACTATATCTCTCTGCGCCTCCATGGAGAACTGCTCTGGAACCACGTACAAATAATTCAGGTCTCCGTGAGCCATCGACTCCTCTATCAGCTTCTTTATCACATATTCTGTTTTTCCTGAACCGGCGGGTCCCAGTACAAACTGTATTGCCATCTGTATTCTCCTTACACCTCAATATACTGTTATCTATGCTGTTTTTTCATCTGCTAATAATTTTCTCATAAAATCGCTCTCTTGTGAATAAAATATATAAAAAACAGGGAGAGCAAATAATGTCATCAACTAAACTTATCGTATTAAAATCAAAAGAACTCATATACACCGCCATACTGCTGGCACTTGTGATCGTATTTGTCATTATACTTATCACCATGTTCCGCGGCAAAGATTCGGATGACACCAGTGGTTCAGCCAGGAGCATCGCAACCTCAGCCCAGACTGATCCGTCTCCTAAGCTCGACGAGATACATTACACACCGGGGACATACTCATCTTCCCTTGTTCTGGGAGAAAACACTCTGTCCGTCATGGTCACTGTGGATGAGGACTACATCACAGATGTGTCATTCAAACAGGTGGATGAGACTGTGACCACCATGTACCCACTTCTTGAAACGGCACTCGAGGATATCAATACTCAGCTTCACTACATATCTTCCGTGGACGATATAACACCTTCCGGAGACAGCACATACACTACCAGACTTATCATAGATTCCATACGAAATGCCCTGAAGGATGCCGTGATCAACTAGCTGTCACGGTGCTTTCTGCAAAAACAAAAGGACATATGACCGTATATATCTTGTATTATATACGGTCATATGTCCTTTATTTATCCCACCGTTTATACAGTCGTTACTGCTTTGCAACTATGTTATCCTTATCCTTGAAAATACTGCCTCCCGGCACATATCCCCTGACTCTTGATACAGGATAGATGTTGCTGAATCTTCCTATTACGGTTCCAGGATTGAGGACGCTGTTGCAGCCAACCTCAACATTATCTCCGAGCATTGCACCAAACTTCTTAAGTCCTGTTGCAATGTCAAAGCTCTGTCCGTCCACATTTCCCTTAACGTGAACCAGAGTCTTGTCAGACTTCACATTGGACGTGATGCTTCCGGCACCCATATGTGACTTGAAGCCGAGGACTGAATCTCCCACATAGTTGTAATGAGGAACCTGAACGTTGTTGAATATGATGACATTCTTGAGCTCTGTTGAATTACCTATCACACAATTCTCTCCGACCAGTACGCTTCCTCTGATGAACGCACCCGGGCGAACCTCTGTGCCTGCACCTATGATTGTCGGTCCAAGGATGGTTGCTGTTCCATACACCTTACAGCTCTTGTGGATCCACACATGCTCATCCACCTCATTGTACTCATCCTTGTCCAGACTCTTTCCAAGCTCAAGCACGAAATCCTTGATAAGTGGAAGCGCCTCCCATGGATAGGTAAGCTTCTCAAGAAGAGGCTTTGCCATGGTCTGATCCAGGCTGTAGAGCTCCTTTATTGTTACAACTGACTGTATATCTTCCATAATAATAGTCTCCTTTTCTATCACATATAACTGATACATACTATGTTATACACCTTTGAATCAGTATGTGCAATCACTGTGTATCCGCATTCTTCTCCGCCTTTGCGCCTGTTCTGGCTGTGGCTCTTGTCTCCATCTTCTGGGCACCTCCGCCCTTGGCGTAGAACACCTTCGTTTTGTCGAATACCCCTGTTATTCCATTCTGGTTCTGTATCTGCTTCACAAGGTTTGTGTATTTGGTGACAAATGTAGTCATCTTATCCGTGTATTCCTGCTTGGATATCTGACCTTCAGCGACACCCTCAAGCCCCTTTTCCCAGCTCGCCGTCAGGTCCGCTCTCAGCAGACCGTTGATGGAATAATATACTATATCGTATATTATCTCCCCAAGGAATGTCGGGGTCACTATCTGTGTCTTCTTGTTCAGCGATATATATTTGTTCTTCTCCAGCTTGGTGATGATCCCGTCTCTTGTGGCACTTGTTCCGATTCCAGCTCCCTTGATCTGCTCTCTGAGCGCCTCATCCTCTATGAACTGTCCTGCATTCTCCATGGTCAGGATCAGTGATCCTGAGTTGTATCTCTTAGGTGGGGATGTCTCACCCTCCTTTATGTCGATTCCCTGGACGCTCAGCTTGTCACCCTTCTTTATCTTCGCAAGCCTTGCTATGAATTCAGGGCTGTACTTCACATCGTCCTTCTTCTTGGAAAAGCTGTTGGCCGCCACCTTAAGATAGCCATCGTTTATCAAATATTTGAAGTTGGCAAACAACTTCTCTCCGTTCTTGGAGAGTGTCATTGCAACCTTCTGGTATTCCGCAGCAGGGTAAAATATGCTGAGGAATCTCCTGCATATGATCTCATATACCTTGAGAGCTGTAGGTGCCAGACTTCTAAGTGCTCCAAAGCCCTGTCCGGTAGGTATGATGGCGTAGTGGTCGGTGATCTGCTTATCGTTCACATATTTCGTCTTTGCGATTCCCTTATATGTGCCGCTCTCCATGGCCCCCTGTGCAAATTCTGCCACAGGCTGGAAATTCTTAAGTCCCGATATGTTCCGTCCTATCTCCTTTGCCACGGCCGTTGACAGCACTCTGGCATCTGTTCTCGGATAGGTTACCAGCTTCTTCTCGTAGAGCTCCTGGACTATCTTGAGGGTATCGGACGGACTGATCTTGAAAAGTGATGAACAGTCATTCTGAAGCTCCGCCAGATTATACAGCATCGGAGGCTGTTTCTTCTCTTTCTTGCGCTCCACAGCCTGGGCCACAGCCTCGGGCTCCCCTGCCTTCAGCTCCGCCAGAAGCTGCTCCGCTGCGGGTCTCTCTTTAAATCCATTCTCCTTATACAGAAGAGGCGACTCGAAATACTTTGTGCCCTTCACTGCCTTCCATTCTGCATCAAATGTCTGTCCTTCCTCGCCCACATTTGCAACGAGTCTGTAGAACGGAGTCTTTACAAACTCCCTGATCTCACGCTCTCTCTTCACTATTATACCGAGGACACAGGTCATGACACGGCCCACGGCTATGACACATCTGTCCATGCCGAGATACCTCTGGACTACATTTGAAAACTTCAGCGACAGCGCCCTTGAAAAGTTGATACCCATAAGGTAGTCCTCCTGGGCCCTAAGGTACGCTGCGTCGCTGAGGCTGTCGTACTCTGAGAGCGGCTTCGCCTCACGGATTCCCCTGAGGATCTCCTCCTCGGTCTGTGAATCGATCCACACACGGCGTTTCTCCTTGCCGGTTACGTGAGCCATTGAATCCACAAGCCTGTATATGTATTCTCCCTCTCGTCCTGAATCCGTTGCCACATAGATACAGCCTATGTCATCGCGGGTAAGCAATCCCGCAACGATATTGAACTGTTTCTTTGTGTCAGGAAGAACTTCATATTTGTATTCAGTTGGAATAAATGGAATAGTTGAAAGGCTCCACTTCTTAAGATTCGGATCGTAGACCTCCGGGTAGCTCATGGTGACCAGATGTCCGACACACCATGTGACAACCGCTGTATCCGACTCCAGGTAACCATTTCCCGCATTGCCCTTCACCCCCAGCACGTCGGCAAACTGCCTCGCCACGCTGGGCTTCTCTGCTATATATAAATTCTTCAAATTATGCTCCTATTCTTTCAGCATCCGCCACACACATGATCCTGTTTATGCCGTGGCCGGTGCAAAAATACATCACAACACATCTGTATATAATAGCAGAATTTGTGGAGGCGGGCAAGTGGGGACGGAGGTGCCTGCTCCTCCGCTTCGCACTTCTCCACCGCATTGCGCGTTAATACCGAATTGCTTCACACTTCTCTCGCGCTTTGCGCGTTATTCCAGTATTGCTCCGCACTTCGTGCTCCCGCAATTCTGCGCGGCATTCACACTCCGGCCTGTCGGCCTTCGTGTTCATGTCGCGTCATCCTGTCAAATGCGCTACATGCCGCGAGCAAGCTCTCGCATGTGCGCGCTTGACGGGATTTTAACGCGCAAAAAGCACCCCGCCTGCGATACCGCAGACAGGATGCCTCTAAGCTATTTTATATAGAATTTAGTAGGATTAGCAAACTCAATCTATGTTTTACTGCTCGAATAACAGCTGCTCGTATGTTGGGAATGGCCAAGCTGTCTTTGGAAGTTCCTTCTCAAGTTCATCAGCAGGCTTTCTCACTGTGTCAAATGCTGCAAATACTGTGTTGTGGAAATACTTAGCCCAGGCCTCTGTATCTCCCTCGTAATCTGATGCCTTTACAACCAGCTCCTCAAGGGCTACTGTAGCGCTCTTGAGCTCTGTGAGCTTCTCTGAGATGGTGTTCAGAAGTGATACCTGAACTGTAGGATCAATTCCGAGAGCCTTGATCTCAGCTGCACCCTTTGCAAGTTCTGCCTGATATTCCATAACTGCAGGAATGATCTCCTCATTAGACATCTCTATCATAGTGAGTGCCTCGATGTTGATCTTCTTTGCATAGTTCTCAAGCATTACATCAGCTCTCGCCTCAAGTTCTGCCTTATCCATAACTCCAAGATTCTCAAAGATCTTAACACTCTTGTCTGCTGCAAGATAAGGAACAGCATCAACCATGCACTTAATATTTGGAAGACCACGCTTTGCTGCCTCCTCAACCCACTCATCTGAGTAACCATTGCCATTGAAGATGATTCTCTGATGTGCTGTGAGTTCTCTTCTGATGAGTGCCTTGCATGCTGTCTCGAAATCGTCAGCGCCCTCAAGCTCATCTGTCATCTTCTTGATCTGATCTGCAACTATTGTATTGAGTACCATCATTGGGAATGCGATGGACTGTGTTGAACCAACCATTCTGAACTCGAACTTGTTACCTGTGAACGCAAATGGTGATGTTCTGTTTCTATCTGTGGCATCCATTGTAAATGTAGGAAGTGTTGATGCACCTGATACATATGTCTTGCCCTTTGGTGACTCTGTAGCCTCACCCTTCTCGATGATCTGCTCAACGATCGACTGGAGCTGCTCTCCAAGGAATGCTGAGATGATTGCTGGAGGTGCCTCATTTGCGCCAAGTCTGTGATCGTTTCCTGCTGATGATGCTGAAAGTCTCAGGAGCTCAGCGTTGTTGTCTACGGCTGCCAGAACTGCTGCAAGGAAGAACTGGAACTGGAGATTTGTCTCAGGATGCTTGCCTGGATCGATAAGGTTCTCACCCTCGTCTGTTGAGATCGACCAGTTGTTGTGCTTACCTGAACCATTTACACCGGCAAATGGTTTCTCATGAAGTACACACTCAAGGTCATGCTTTGCAGCGATCTTCTTCATGGTTGCCATAACCAGATGGTTCTGATCTGTAGCGATGTTGGTTGTTGAGAAGATTGGAGCAAGCTCATGCTGTGCAGGAGCAACCTCGTTGTGCTGTGTCTTTGCAAGGATGCCGTACTTCCACAGCTCCTCGTTCAGCTCTGTCATGTATGATGCGATCTTATCCTTGATCGCTGCGAAATACTGATCGTCAAGCTCCTGTCCCTTCGGAGGCATTGCTCCGAAAAGTGTACGTCCGCAGAGCTTAAGATCTGTTCTCTTTGCAAATTTCTTCTTGTCGATCAGGAAGTATTCCTGCTCAGGACCAACTGATGAAGTAACCTTCTTGGCTGTTGTGTTGCCGAACATTGCAAGAGCCTTAAGGGCTTCCTTGCTGATGGCATCCATTGAACGGAGAAGAGGTGTCTTGTAGTCAAGTGACTCTCCTGTATATGATGTGAATGCTGCCGGGATACAGAGGATACATGTTCCCTCATCCGTTGTCTTTACAAATGCTGGTGATGTACAATCCCATGCTGTATATCCTCTTGCTGCACATGTCTCACGAAGACCGCCTGAAGGGAATGATGAAGCATCCGGCTCCGACTTGATGAGCTCCTTGCCTGTGAACTGGAGGATAACACCGCCATCACCGACTGTGCTTACGAATGAGTCGTGCTTCTCTGCTGTTGTCTCTGTAAGTGGCTGGAACCAATGTGTATAATGTGTTGCACCAAGCTCCATTGCCCATTCCTTCATGGCTGCTGCAACTGAATCTGCGATTGATGTATCGAGAGGCTCGCCCTTGTCAATAGTCGCCTTGAGTGACTTGTAAACTGCCTTTGGAAGTCTCTCTCTCATGACCTGATCTGAGAATACGTGTGAGCCAAATACGGCTGAAATTTTGTTCATCATAATTACTACTCCTTTTCCTGATTAAAATGAATCCTTAACGTATCCTCAAAAAAAGAGAAAGGTGTCCTCCTTCTTGAGAACACCTTTGTCCATTTCGTATCATCTAATTGTTGAATATAAAATACTCCATATTCTTTCAAAAATCAACCCCTAATTTTAAAAAAATTATAAATAGGGTTTCAAATACTCCACCAATTCATAAACCTTTGTTCCTGGTGACGAATCAGCTGGAGTTCTTCCCGCATTTGTTTTATCTAATCTTTTTGCATTATTTATTGCTACGTCAATATAAGGTCTTAACACTGAATACATATCTGATCTATTCTTCTTGTACTCCCCTTTTCCTATATTCGTAAGCCACTCCGTCAGCTTAGGCCAATACTCAGACCGATGTATGTCCGCTTGATAATATCCAAAGTGTAAAAGGAACCATAGCTCTATACACTGATTAGACCAAATTGCATGAAAACATATCTCACTATTGGTATTCTGTTCACACAGTGTCTTGGTTTTATTGATATGTTCCGCTGGAAAATCGTCTGTGTCATACACAACCCACACATGTCTATAATCATTCGGACTTTCAAAAGCCTTCCTTTTAGCTTTCTCAAATAAGCTGATCGTATTGTCACCCTTTCCCTCTATATCAAGCTGAATACGGTCTCTGTAACTTTCATTTATTATTCTTCGTATTTCATCAAAATATGCAGGTTCAGTATCTGTTCCTTCTGTGACAATCAAATGATACTCCGGTTGCATTTTTACATTTTTACTTCTTCTACCGCTAACCCAGTCCTTTCCCAAATCAGACTTCTTTAGAGGTTTTAAACTCAATACCATTCACCCCCAAGCATATTCTGTAAGTATGGATCCGCACCATACCGTCCTTCCATATACTGCTTATCATATGCAGCGGTACTGTTCACATGCCTGTCATCTTCATCACGTACGTCATACAATGAATAAATTTCACTTTCATGCTTGTCATCAAGCGCTGCAAACCATATCTCATCACGTCTGAACACTGTATTCTTCATTGTCGTCAAATCATGGGATGTGAATATCAACTGAGCCCCCAGCTTATTATAATCCGGATTTTTGAATAATTTGATTATATATCTAAGCAATTTAGGATGAAGCTTTGCATCCAGCTCATCCACTACCACAAGTCGCCCTTCCTGTAACGCAAGCAAAAGAATCGGAAGTGCTGCAAGAAGTTTTTTTGTACCATCAGACTCGACAGCAAATGGTAATTCATAGTATTCCCCATCCACCATTCTTCCTGTATATAACTGGCGTTCCTCTGCATTATATCTATAGTCACATATGTCTATATCGAGATCATTTAAAACAGTAATTATCCTTCTCTTTGTCTTTTCCTCATCCACCAGCAATACACGATTGTCCACCTCTGGTATCGCATAACTTTGAACTATACATGACTCAAACCAGGTCATAACATCAGTTATTACGTCCAGATTATAGTTGATTGCCAAAAAAGATAAATACGGCATTCTTGGATTAACCATCTTGTTTATTCCACTCTTACTTATGCTTGTTCCAAGTTTTATCTTTTCTCTCTCCCTTTCGAAAACTGTACCTATACGCTTTCCTCCTATATTACGCCAATATAAACTCTCAGATATTATTGCGCCCTCATGCACAGAAATATAATACCTGTACTCCCTACCGCTCTGTCTAAAATATATCTGAAATTCAGTTGGTTCAACCTTAGAGTCATTATCAAACAAAAATGGCACACACGAAACACCATACTGCAATATTATCCTCTGTCTGTTTTTCTCAAGTTCAGCGACAGGTCTAACAACCATAGATATCAGACAGGCAAGAGCCTGTAGCAGATTAGTTTTTCCTCCGCCATTTGGCCCATATATAGCACTCACTGGAAGAAGTGCCACATCGGACTTGTCCGCTTTTAATAAACTTTCTTCAAACTCAGGAATAGCTGCCGCCTGAAAATCAAACTCAGTTTCCGTTCTATACGACTTAAAATTTTTAAAAGAAAAAAAGCATAACATGGTCTACTCACCTCCCAATTATATAATATATTTTATTATATAATACGTCAGTTTTCAAGTTTTATTCCATGTTATGCAAATTATTTTCGTATTATTCGTTTTATAATTCGTAATGTGTATTATATTTATGACTCATATGAATAACACATTGTATATCAGATATAAATTATACTGTCCTCATCCACGCAGTAGCATGCCAGCTTTCCGCCCCTGTTTCTCTCTCCATTTCCGCAGTCGAGATCCGTATAGTATGGTGTCACATAAACCTTATATGAATGATCTTCATTGAGCCTGTTCGTCGTCACATGTCCGCAGAACACATACCTGTCAAATGCCTTCTTATCCGAAAACGGAACATTGTGGATATCAGGTGAGATGAGAAATCTGTACTCATCTCTTCTCGCTGCATTTGTTATGGACTCGGTAATGTTGATCGTCCTGTCCGCATTTCTGATGTACGAACCGCAATGAATGCCCGGATGGGTGACAACACAATCTCCGTACTTTGGCGAATATATCTCTGTGTAATGTGGCAGATGAGCCAGATACCCGTGCAGCTTCATCTGTTCATCCACATTGAGCCTCTTGATATCTCTGACTGTTCCACCACCGCCGAATATGATCCACTGTCTCTCTGACATGTTTCCCTCTATGTACATCTGGGCAAACAGTTCATGGTTACCCTTTATGAGCTGCATGGAACCATCCACAAGATAATCCGACATAAATTCAAGAAGAGAAATCCCCTCATCGTTCCAGTCGAATATGTCACCCATGACTATCATGTGATCCATGGCTGGATCAAAGCTTATCTTATTCAACATTTTCCTGAATGATGTGACATCTCCGTGGATGTCGGATATGAGATATAACATTTATACATCCTTTGACAATCTTTCTATCGCTCAGTTTTATATATTTGCATTGACTTTTTCATTGTGGCTGCCATCTTCTACAAAAAACATTCTAAATCCCAATATCATAACCGGAACCACCTCGTTCATATGCAGCAAAAGCGTCACTGCCGGCTTGATAAATCCCAGTTCCGCCAATATAGCATATATGATCAGAAATGCTTCTATCATATATATTCCAAGCACAAACGTTCCACGTCTGGCAGATACCTTCATAAGCTTTGCTGCAGACAGAATGACAGCAATTGACAAAATCACAAGCAATATGAACCACAATATACACAAACCAATCCCAGCCTGATGTTCAATTATCGTAATATTATATCTTGCTCCAAAAATTCTGTCTGGCATACTTCCAGCCTGGTCCAGTTCATCCATGATCGACGAACCTGAAATCTTATTCTTACTGGTAAATACCTCATCACATCCAGCAAATATAAGTATAGCTCCCAAAAGCAGTGATAATAGACAAGTCACAATATTCAACCTGTGCTGAACAGCCATGTATACAATAAACATAACCGTTTCGGAACATACGATAGCAAATGTGAGATCATCTTTGGCCGTCACAAGTTTTACACTCACAACATTTGCAAGTTCGATAAGGAACCAAAACCAAACTCCACTCCAACTTTTCTTTACAAGGTCAACTCCCTTTACCATAACCACAAAAGCGAGTATCGTTATCACCACAGCATATATTTCGTCACTTCCCGAGCCGAATAATCCCCAATGTCCGCCGTCATCTAGTCCACTGTCGGTATGTATTGAAAATGTGACACTTGCCCAGCAGATAACGACATACAGAAGCGTAAGCACAAACAACGCAGCCGCATCTCTAAATTTCTTTTTATCTGTAAAAAGCGATCCGCAATAGCGCACTTCGCCGTATGTCTTATCACAAATCTTCTCAAGTGGCAAAACAAAAAGGATTGCCCCTACAATAACACATATAAGAATATTCCTTATCTGGCTGACTGCACCTCCGCCGCCTATGTATCCAGCAAAAAATGCATTCTCCATTCTTGTCATTATTCCCCACATGGACGCATAACATATGGCTGATATGACAAATGCCGGTATTGCAGTTTTTAGAATTTTCTGATCGTATTTTTTCATCTTTCTCCGCCTCCATATATCAGTTTTTCTACCTGTAAATCATCCTTTTTTAAAAGGTTTAAAAAGGCTTAATAAAGTTAAATAAGGTCACCGTATAAACTGCGACCTTATAAGTTCCTGCCTTATCTCCTCATTTGGCACAAATGCAGAATTACTCTTCCTATGATAAGCCAGATATCCAGGATGGATCAGGCAAGTGAGAACATCATCCTTATTCGCAAAACTTACTATGTCATTCTGAAATAATACCTTCAAATAATTCAGTATTATACCAATCTTTTCACAAGCTCCTCATAAATCTCCTCCGCCACAACCAGCTTGTACGCAAGCCTTGTCGGCTGAGGTGGAAGCTCCACATAATATGCTTCCACATCGCCATCTATGTCTATGGCAAAGTATACCTGCCCCGGAACTGAAGCGTTCGGATTCGCCGGATCAACATTGCCCATTGTTCCAGTCACGCCGATCCCTATATTCGCATTATATGCCTTCCTACACGCCTTCGCCATGGCACCTGCAGTTTCCTTTGAGTAGACTGTGTACTTGTCTATGATCTCCGCCGGAACTCCCTGCATGATCTTCGCCTCATTGCAGTAGGTGACAAATGCCCCTTTCAGCACTGTCGATGAGCCTTCCGTGTCGGTGATGAGGGAAGCTATCTGCCCTGATGTGGCGGATTCCATGGTAGTTATGGTAAGTCCTTTGAAAATAAGTAACCTGGTAAGTTTTCTATAGTTCTCTCTTATATTGTTTTCTCTATACTGTTTGTAATCATTCACTTTATTATCAATCATAGATTAACTCCACATTATTAGTTGAATATTTGCAGTCTATCTAACATATCAGTGACAGTAATCTCCGCCACAAGTCTTTAGGCCTTTTATCCCGCCAAAATAAGCACTTTCTTGCCCTCAAATGCAAATCCGTAATGTACAATATGGTCTTTGTCTATCCCCTCATCCACAAGCTCTGTATCATATTCTTTCTCATTTATCTGAGTCAAAGCTGCAAGTGCTGTATCCTGAAGTGTATGTTCGTCTTCCTAGTTTTCATCCTCATCACTATCATCATCTGTATGGTCCAAATCATCAAAATCATCAAGATCCATACATTCATCATTATATTTCGCTTCCATAATCTTAAAGATCTGCTCACGTTCCTCGTTTCTGATCTTCATAAGTCTACTATATAGCTCACTATAGTTTACCGGTTCTCCCTTTTCCTTTTTCTCATCCATAAGCTTATCAGCTTTTTCTACAAAATCAAGAAAGTCGTGAAGTTCCTCTTCACCCTCATCTTTATCGTCAGGAATCACCAGTGCTTTGTGTGCCATGTCTACTTTTATATCTGTCAGCCTTGTCATTTTCACTAGAGCATTAAGCTGTTCCTGAAGGCTGAGTATCTGAATCTCCAATACTTTTCTATCATACCCGCTATCGATTATCTCCTGATCAGTATTTATGAACCTGCACTTCAGATCCGGCTGTGGCTTAATGGGAATGATCAATAGTCTGACAGCTATAAACACTGCTATCATACTACCCATGTCAAATAATGAATTACTGCTGAAACTGTTGTCCACAATTCCTGCCTTTGCACATATTCCAAATATCAGAAGTCCCAAAACACTTACATCTATCCATATCAGCATCCACATTCTTTTATGTGAATAACGTTCAACTATCTTCGAAGCACATGCCAGCAGAACGATAATAAATGTCAGCAATGCAATCATCCATATAACAACTGGCGAATTCAACGGTTCGCCCACAAACGAATAATCACCTGATACATTTCTGCGCAATCCGTTCTCGAATCTAACCAATACAGGAAGTACAACATAGCCATAAGCTATCCCCAGCATCACACTAATGATTATATAAATCAGCCATTCTACTATCGACTCGCTATTATATAATGCATATATCATAAGCACTTCCACAGCTGCACTGAACAGCACCATTAGAACCCATATGGCATATCCAGTCATCTGCCAGGCAGAAGATAATGAAGTTTCAAATAACATATCTGCTTTTGCACAAATCCGGTTTGCATATATGTATGTAATAACGACAAGATAAATTACCGATAAGATAAACCATACAATACCACTCTCAAAGAATTGCCTGCATATATAACATACTGCAAGACTCAACGCAATCACGCAAAATATGTACAAGCCTGCCCGACTAATCTTCGTATAAGGGATATAACAAAAAATGGCAATCAGCGAGGCAGCCACAAGTATAGTAACTAAAAACACTCTTGATTGCCTAAGATTCGGATTTCTCTCTTTACAAATATAAAGATAAAATTTATACATGAGTTCCCACGGGATCAAAATAAATACCATGCCGGTGACTAGCATCTGCCATCGATCCCTAATCCACCACGGCAGGAACTGCGCAAGTCCGGTTGCTTCAGCGTTAAAACTGAATACTCTCTTGAATATAATAAAGTCTTTTACCACAAATGCAGCCAAAAGCAGTACTATGATAACTGCTGCTTTTATCTTGTAACTTCTGGATGTTATTGGTTGCTTCTTTTCTTTGTCATCTGTCTCTTCAAAAAGCCTAGTTGAGGCTTCGTCGTCCGGATCAACTTTTGTTTCATCTTTTGTCATTGAACTTGGAGTCCTGTTTAAAGTTTCGTTGTTTTTTTCTTTGGTGTTGTCCATTCTCCCTCTCCTTCTCGTTATTGAAATCTTACTATTTCTAATATATATCATCAGGGAACAAATATCACCAAGGAATTTTATTATTCATCATCTTTTCCTATCTCTTCACCATTTGCTTCTGCCCTCTTTCTTTCCTCCTCCTTTGCTTTCTCCGCAGCCTCTTCCGCCTCAAGCTCAGCAATCTTCCTATCTATGTCAGCAATCATCTTATCTATGTTATCCACATCAAAAAGATCATATTCTCCTAGTATTGCTGATTTATTTTCACTGTCCATATCCTCATTATCCTGAGATGGTTTTAATACATCGACAAGGAGGTCATCAAAATCAACATCTTCTATCTCGTACTTATCACGAAATACGATACTTCCCTTATCAGAAAGATGTATCGGATATTCACTTATATCTGGAAGATAGCTAGCAAACGGCGCCAGACGCTCAAGAAGTAAAAGTGTCTCCCCATTTTCCTTGTCGAAACCTCTAAGCTTACTGATTGGCAGCAACGGATCACTCAGTACGCCGTATGAATTTTTGCAGTTTCCACACAGATCTGATATGTACTTGAGAAGCTCCCTGTCATTTGAGTACATAGATTGCCTAGCTCATCAATGATGAATTCAACTCTTCTGTCTAATCTTCCATTTTCAAAATTCTCCTCCGCCCTGTCGATCAGATACTGATAAACCTGATTGATGACAGTTGATATCAGTCTGTCATACATCGTTCCTTCATCACGTGTGATAAAGAATAATGCTGTTTTCTTCTCTATGAGCTCCTCCATGTCAAATGTAGAGTCAGAAGTCTGATCCAGCAGGTTTTCGTTGAGAACGAATTCTGAAAGCACCGATTTAAAGACAGCTTTCACTCCGCCCCTGGTCTCATTCGGGGCGCTTACCGTTGGACATAAAAGCTTCCAGTATCCCTTATTCTTTTTTTCACTGTCACTAAAATATCTTCTAATCTTATTGTCCTTATTTCTCACCCACGGGCCTTCCCTTTCCGCCATATCTTTTCCCCCCCTGAATGTGAAGGTTGTATATATTATTAAGCGTGCACAACTTCTCATCGAAATTTTAAATAATGTAACAAATGTTTCCTAGTTACCCCTTCGAAGTCACCATTGTTTCCTAGTTTTACATCCGTTTTCCTGAAACTACACTTACTATAGGATAGTTTCCCCTACAAACAACGCAATCACGATTCATAATTATTTTTTTACCATATGTACCCCAAAACGCATCATCACCTATGTATCTCACAGTCTCAGGAATAACAATATCTTTCAAACAAGTACAATTTTGGAAAGCTTTGCTAGAAATTGTTTTTAGTCCAACTGGTAGAATTATTTTTTCAAGCCTACGGCAATTTTCAAAAGATGAGTATCCTATTCTGACCAAAGTGGTTGGAAAAACAATTTCTTTGAGTTCCTTCATTCCGGAAAACGCTTCTATCGGTATTTCTGTAATACCTTCCTCAATAATTAGTTTATCAATAATATTCTTTATTTCATAATCTATTCGAATTTCATTCCCACTTCCAAAAGACATGACTCTTATCGTTTTTCCGTTACTCTCTAATTTCCAACAAGGATTTTTCTCTCTTTGATTTTTGTCCTGTTTTTCCACATTATTTTCAATAGTACCGAACTTCTCCTCTTGTCCAATTGATTTAGAAACTCTTAGACTATCAAGCATTCCTCCACGACTTGGATTGTTGACTAAATCCGAGATAAGATAAATACAATTTTGAGTTGCAATACGTCTTTCCTCATCATTTTTTTCAATTTTATTCATAAGTTGGTTTTTCGCTTTCTCTTTCATTTCACTTGTATCAGCCCGCAGTTGCAAACCTATTTTTTTAATAGACATTGTATTAAGTGCTCGTATTTCTGAATACAACCACGGCGCAACATCTTCCAGAACATGCGCCAATTTTGAAGTATCCTCGAAAATTGCACTACCATATTTCTTATTCACGAGAACAAACACTTCTTGTATATTATCCTGCATATCATCCCTCCAAACCGAAAATAATCCTTTATAAGGCCTCTCTTCTACAAGCTTATACAGTTTTGATGTCACGTTTTACATCGTCAACCGTAAGACTAAATCTATAAAACAACCGGTTTTCTTCTATAAACGCATGTATAACATCATCTGATACATATGGTCCAAATTCCTGTTTAAGTATACTAAGAGCCGGTTTGTAGTCTTTGTATTTTATTACTTCTACAGTCTTTCTTCTAAACGTATCACGAAAAACATTAATAAATCTTGTCCTTATCGATTCTACTAATCCACGTTGATCCTGCAAATACTTATCTATTTCTCTATAGTACTTTTCTTTATCACTAAATGGCGCTTGTGAGGCCTCACTAAGCATATGACCAATTTCATCTGTATAAACCATTTTGATGGATTGCAAATCCTCAATCTGTCCTGGAACCATGTCATCAAGCAGAGTACAAAGCACATCCGTTCTACTCAAGACATGAGTTCCTTGAGATGAAAGCGCTTTCGCAATCGCTTTTTGTGTTATTTCCATCTTCATCACCCTTATGTAAAAAATTTTAGCAATTATCCCTATCGCTAATACAGACGAAAAATGCTCTTTCCCATTTTCCGTCTGTATCCCTTGTTTTAATTAATTAAATGCTATTCAATCTGTCAAACAAGTTATTCATCCACTTTCCATCTGGAAGATCATAGACTCTAAATCGCATAGCATTTTGTCCAATCAGAACTGCCTTAAATCCGGTTGGCATAGGCCTCAAGTCTTCTCCATTTACCAACTTGGATTCTTCTGTTGACATTTCCATGCATATTCTTTCTTTAAATAAAGATTTATTAAGCTGCAGCATTTGAGCTTTTTTCACATCACCAGTCCATATCACAACATGAATGTTATTCTTTGGGCCTTCTTGAAGAAGCTCCTTTAAATCAATTACTACATTTCCTGCACCGTTAGATATGCTCATTAATTCAGGTCTTACAATAAACCACCAAATTGCTTTGTTCTTTGGTTTGCTTCCGTTTTGACGAGATTCCATTTCATTTAGCAGGAACTGTAAAGAAGAAACAAAGTGACTTCCTGTATTGTACTTATAAATTGCAGGGAAATTCGACGTCAGCTGTCCTAATCTGTCATTTTCTTCCTCTTCGACGCTTCGCATAGGATAATCATTGAAATTTGTACAATAGATTTCAACATTACCGTTTTTCAAAGCTTCCATAGTTAATGACAGAACAGAGAACATCATTAAGCTATTTGCCGCTTTGCTTGACATGTCACTAATACTACCTCCCGCAATCCATACATTTTCCTGAGGATGGAAGTTTAATTCACGATCTAATGAAACTGGATCGCCAACATACATCTTATTGCTATTTGTTTCCGGTAAGAAACCTTTATCAACAAACATCTGTAATCTATGGTTTGGATTATCACTAACCCTGGTCAAAAGAACTTTCACATTAGTGATACGCTTCTGAGACAAATAATGCTCATGAATTTCACGAAGGAAACGATCTTGTTGTTTTGAAACAAGTAATGCCGTATGTTCTATCTGTGGATTCTTCCCAGCTGAAAGTGAAAATACACACGCTCCCTGGTCTGTAGAGCCAATAGTATGCATTCTCGCTACACCCTCTTCTGACATCAAGAGTTTGACCTGTTCATCTTCACAATGAAGTGCTAGTCTCGTAGTGCACTGATTCTTGATAGTCTCAAACTTATCAATCTTATCCAAGTCCTGACCACTAATCACCATATGTAACCCAAATGCACGGGTTTGATGTGCAAAACTATCGATCTTTTGTATTATTTTCTTCTGAATTTCATCTGGTGCCTGCTTAACTAACTCATACAACTCGTCAACAATAAGAACAATTCTATTCATCTTATTGTTAGGATAAGCTGCATTATAATCTGAGATTTTCTGATATCTGCTACCCATCTGTGCACTACGTTTTCTTTGCTCTTCTTCCAGATGTTCCAACATAGCAAGTGCAAATTCCGGATCGTTAGTTATACTAATACTTCTAAAACTCGGCAGATTATATTGCGTGTATACTCTAAAGTCCAAGCCATACTTAAAGTCAATCAGGTAAATCATAACTTCCGAAGGATCATATCGAAGCATAAGGTTAGTCATCATTACATGCAGTAAGTTTGTCTTTCCAGATCCTGTATTACCCATAATAATGGAATGAACATGTTTATCATCAAACTGCATTTTGAAAGGTTGTCCTCCCTCCAAATATCCAACCGGAATTACGATACCTAAATCTGCTTTTTGGTTATACTTCTGACTTTCTTCAGGACAAATTCCTTTTGCTTCTGCAAAATTAATCTTAACACTACTTGCTTCAACACTCTTTTGTCTAATTTCAGCCGCAATAGTATCCATGGAACTACTTTCCGGAAGTCCATATAAATAGATTCGAGCGGATTTTTCCGTTAATGTGGCAGGATTCACAACTTTTAAGAATTTTGTCTGGCTATCTACACGCATATAAATAACAGATTTATAGAGCTCATTAAAGAATCTCTGCAATTCTGGCTTAATCGCATTCTTCTCCTTATCCGGCTGAGCCAATACCATAGAAAACCCCCACTTTTTACAATTTAGTGACATTGCATTCAGCATTTTTATTTCGCTTTCCGCAAGCCCCGAAGGGAAGTTCATCATCAAAATTGGTCTGTAAATCTGTTTACTGAGAGGGTTTCTATCATTAAACGCTCTTAATGAAGAATAATTCGTCAGCTGCGTAGACAAATCATCCATTAATATTTTTGTTTCTTCAATCTGCTTTGGAATATCTGATGAATGTACTTTTCCGCCCTCACCAATCGCAATACTTTTTACTATAGGTTCACTCGGATTATTTCCATTTGCAGGGTCTAAAGCCATTAATCTTCCAAATGCACCAATTCCATCTGCGTCAAACAGCTGAAAACGCATCATGCATGCTGGTACCGAGCGTAACAATCTCATTCCTATTGCGTTTACAATAGCCTTGACACGATCTTCACTCTGATTATCATAGCTTAACAGAACAGAATCGCCATTTTCGATAGATATACAATACGGCAGTGTCCATTTCCCCTGGAAATAAGCCTTAGTAGCAGCTTCCTTATTAGTTCCAAATAACCATATATACTTTGTCAGTACCTTTTTTATCGCCTCTGCAGAACCACCTTTATACCATCCAGATATATCAACTTCTGCAATACCCATAAGCATGTTCATCTGTGTCGTATGGATTTTGCTATAATCCTCTATATTACGTGGATGCATCCAAAACTGCCTCATCCACCCATTGAATCGATTTGCCGGATATTCTTCCTCCATCTGTTTAACAAACAAGGTGCTTCTCTGAACCAACTGATCGTCCCAATTTGCTCTGGCCACAGCTAACTGAGTGGCATAATGTTTTGACTGTTGTTCATACTTACTTGTATGAGAAAACTTCATAGCACTACTATCTTTCTGATATTTAGCATTTGCCTTTTTCATCTCCTCGTTTTGAGAAGCAATATAACGATCACGTTTGTTTATCAGTTCCTCTTTTTTGTTATTACGTGTTGTTCTATAGTTTTTACAACGTTCGCGGCTTGCTTCTTGACGTGCCTTATGGTCATTTACAAATTGAGTTTCAACAACTTTTTGTGCACTTTCAAGCTTCGCCTCTAATTCTGCAAATCGACAAATCAGCTTAGTGCGCTTTGCATTAAAAATAACTTTTCTAGGCAAAGATTCCGTTATTTTTTTAATTTCATCTCTCAATTCATGTGCCCCAGCTACACTACTTGTCCTTAGAAGGCTCTTTGCAGCACTTAAACCTGATACACTTCCGTCTATAGTCTGATTTGCTAATATCTGCTCTAATTTATTTTTCCCTGTAAAAGTCTGTCCAAGAATCGTATCTACCTCACGATAAATATCTCTCACTTGTTTACGCAAAGCTTTATATCCATCTATTTTTCTTTGTTCTTCCTGATATGCCTGTTCAAGTGATGTTTTTTCACCCCTCTCGTACTTTGCAACATCAACCTCTATCGCATCCAAATCAGCATGCGTTTTTTTCTTTGAAGACTCTATATTTCTATTTACGCCTGAAATAAATGCATTTAATTCTTCTAAAAGATCCTGTTTCTCTTTCGCTTGTGCATGAGCTAACTTATTTAATGAGTTTCTTCCATCACTTTCACGTTTCTGTAAATCAGTATTTCTATTATTTGTAATTGCATCATAATCTTTTCTATACGTTTCAACGGATCTGATAAATCGATCAATCAAAGAAAATAATGCTGTTTTCTCATCTGCTAATGCTTGTGGTGTTTGTTTTAACAAATTATCCATATTCTCATTCGCTCCCTTATCTCCATCTCCGTATTCCCACTATTCTTACGGGTATATTATATCCAGCCTCACGAGCTGCAAGTATTCTATGTCTTCCATTGCTATCAAATTCATAGTATCCATTGCTTTGGATAACCCTAGGAATATTTGATGGCTCAAAGTAAATATTTACACATCGCTCAAGCGAAGGATTTTCTCTTATCACTTCCAATGATAGCCCTGCATTTATCAGCCTTTCAACTTCTGGAATATGCGATGCAATTTCTACAAATGATTCCCTAGTTCCTCCTGATTCATGTTGTCTCCAAAAAATAGAACTGTCAACCGCTTCTGTTTTACCCAAATGAATTCCTTCAATATTACCAGGCGAAACTGTCGTTATGATTTCATTCTTTCCAAGATCTTCATATGTCGACTGTTCCGAATTGTAATAATCAATGATAAACTGTTCGTAATTTGTGCCTCTTACAAAATAATCTGATCCATTCTTTATAGAAGCAAGATCAAAGTTACCGAACTTAGGGCCATTCGTAGTGGCTTGATTTTTTGAAAATAGTCTTGAAAGAAATCCACCTTTTTGATCACGCGGAGTCGTTTCTCCTTTGCTTTCTGGATTTGGATTATTTCCAGGTTTATCTGAGCCAATACCACCAATTACTGTCATACCTTCAAAATCAATATCTTTTAACATAGCATCAAGTTCGGCAAGTAGTGCATCGCACTTCTGACATACAACATCCAATCCACCAGTATATTTTTTTCCAGAAAGGCCATCTATTTTCTTTTGAACAGTGTCTATTTTTGCCTGTTCATCACTGATATTCTTTGTCAAAACATCCTTCTCACTTTGCAGAACGTCTGATTGTTGTTCAAGACCTTCTCTCTCAGCAGAGAATTCATCTTGAACTACGCCTATTGCACTAACAATCGAATCATCCAAATGGGAAGCAAACGCAGATAATGAGTCGACCTTAGCCTGTTCTGAATCAAAAAACTGCCTTTCTTTAATTAACTCGCTTTTTTTTCACTATATTCTTCTACTGAGCTCTTCAAATCATCAAAGGCCATAGCTCATTACCTCCTCTCGGACCATCTAATCTAAATATTTTTTATCCCATCCGAGTGGTAATATTTTCATGTTTTGTTCAAACTCAAAATCAATAAAACTCTTTCCATCTCTAAAAATCACAAGTGTATATCCCGTCCATTCTTTTTCAAATGTTTTTTGATATTCTCGTGATGCTGTTCCAATCTGCATGCTTACATTCTGAAATTCATATTTAGAAAAAATACCCAACTTCTGTAAATCTGCAAAAGAATAGTATCTAGACGAAATCTTATCTTTCACAAAAAAGCTAATCGACTGATTATTTCTTCCTAGGGCAATATGTAATACGACTTTTCCCCAATCAGATGGTAAAATCTTTATAATTAGATCGAATATTTTCTTCACGAATGTATCCATCCCGTTCCTCCTACAAGAATTGTGTTGATATTGGGTAACCACAGTCAACTGTATGTTCTACGATTAGCCAACACTTATCATAATCGTTACTGAACACGACGCTGTAATTACACTCTACATTACGGCCTTGTTCACGCATAGCGATAAGACCATTTTCAAATTCCGAAAAACTATCAGCATCTTGAAGTCCGAGTTTTAAAAAAGTATCAAACTGCGAGACTGGAGTTCCGCCATTAATCGAATAATTTACTGTAACAGCGGACGGTCTGCTTGAATTATCGGCATACTCAATCGTATAATTTCCATGTACCTGGTTCTGTGACATAATTAAATCAGAAAGACTTGACTCTAACACCTTATACGAACCTTGATTAATAGACTGTAACTGAGCAACAAGATTATCGTTTTGATTTGATCCACCAAAAATATCTGCAATAATATGTCCTCTTTGGTCAGTATCTCGCATATCAGATACTTTCGCATTCAATGCTGCTCTTTGACCATCTTTAACTGCAAGATTTCCCTCAACATGAATAATACGCCCTTTCTCATCAGACTGGTACGTATAACCATTTACCGTATACTGTGTGTTTGGCAGTACATGATATTCTTTGTCATCGCCTCTTTTCATGTGAGGTTTTCCATTGTCATCCACTCGATATGAGTCACCATCAAATTTAACAATATTGCTTATTTTTCCCGGAGCATCGATTGCCGCATTTATTCCATCATCTGCTTTTAACTCTGCAAGCATATCATCTAACTCAGCTAACAAATCATCACATCTTTTGGATACGGCATCTAAACCGCCAGTATATTTTTTGCCGGAAAGTCCATCTATTTTCTTCTGAACCGTTGATAATTTCTGTTGCTCGCTGTTAATCTGTCGCTGAAGATCAAGTCTTTCTTGATTAAGTTGTTCGCCCATCTCTGCCAGTTCATCCTCATGAGCATCAAAACTTTCTCTAACCTTCTTTAACTCTCTTTGGACACTCTTATCTAATCCCGAAGCTCCTGAAACCAAATCATCAGCTTTTTCAATTTCAACAGTAAAATCATCCTTCTGAGTTTTTAAGTCATCCTTTTTATCCTTATACTCAGACACGCTGCTTTTCAGGGAATCTAGTGCCATATATCATCACCTTTGTTTTCTTAAACTCTCAACGAATTGTTGTAGTCCTCGCCCTGCACGAATCTGAATAGATTCAAAATCTGCAGGATCCATATATCGATGTAAAACATTTTGAAATTCGGAAAATTCCTTCTTAATATTACTGCTTCCAAAAGGATGAGCGTGAAGCCGATTCATTTTATAATAATCCATATATTCTAAAAGGAACTCTAACCATTTTACCGACAGTTCTTTTATTCTTCTTTCTTGCTGCAGTTCTTTTCCGTGTAATGTAGCCTTCTCTACCGGACTAGGTTCTCCTTCCTTGGAATTTAAGTAATCCAAATCATGCTGAATACTGTCTATTCCCTTTTCTATTAATTGAATCTCATTTTCTATCACGCTTTTCTTAACTCGGAATTTCTTTTCCATTATCGAACAATCCTGTTCCATTATCATTTGATAAACAGGTCGAATCTTTAATATATTGAAAAGCTCTGCGTTATCCGGTGACTCAGAATTTGCCTTATATTCAGAGATCTGTACCTCAAATGGTTTTTGAACATTTTCATAAGCACACAAAGCATGTCCTGGCTGAAACATAGCCATTCTTTCTAGCTGTACACCATCAGCAGACATCGTAGACGCTAACAATTCTCTATCATCTATCGCCGTAATTCTATGACCAATCTTTAACGACGTATTCTTCGTAACCTGTGGTGCTAATCCTGTTGGCAGCTGATCTGCTATTACGATTGCTTCTCTCAGTGCTCGAACTTCTGCCAACATATCAACTATATATTTTGTGGAAGCAACTTTTGCATCACCATTTTCAGCATTTGATACCGTTGTGGGTCCAATTAGATTATGCGCTTCCTCCAAAAAAATCACATGTCTTGGTTTATCCTTACTTGCCTTTGGATTCTGTCTCAATAATTCTCGGATAATTGTGAGTAGCAGCAATGTAAGAAAGTTAGCCGCATCTGGACCTAACGATTCCAACTCAATTACACACTTAGTATTAAGCCAATCCTCTGGTGCATATGTTGACCCTGGAACATCAAATACATTTCCCATCTCTCGTGTGACCAAAGAACCAATTCTTACCTGAAGACAAGATTTAAGGTTACTTTTTATTTCTGGCGCATAATCAGATGCATCTAATAATTCGGCGATCTTATCATATAGTTCCCTAATACTTGGATATGTATGTTCGCCATCATTGATTTCAAATGGATACCAGCCATGATCACGGTAAACCTGTTCGATCGACTCAGATACCAAAAATGGCATAGGTGGTGTCAAATCAAATGCACCTTCAAAAACCTGATTTAAAGCTGTGATGTGCTCAGAAAGCTTAAGCCCAATTGGAAATTCGAATGGATTTATCCTCAACGGGAATGAACCTGGCGCTCCCGGTGAGAATACAACTAATTCTGGTATATCCGCATTATGTGCTAGTGCTCTATATTCTTTCTTTGCTGGTTCTAATACAAGAATCGGAATATCATTCTTTGTTCCTGCAAGTTGGGATGAGAGATGTAACATACTATATGTTTTTCCACTACCTGGAACTCCTGCCAATAGCGCATGCTTTGGTAACAATCCAAGAGGAAAATACACATCATATCCATTATTATCAACACCCAAGTAAAGACCTGTCTTTTCATACACTGGAGCAGATTCTTTGGGTATCTCGATTGTTTCACCCGGATACAAAATTGGGAACATAACAAAAGGAACCAGTTCTTTTAACAAAAACAAACTATTCCATTCTCTCATGCCTCTCGGTGTGTTTTCATTACACATTTCCGGAACATTTCTTTCCGGTATTAACGGCTGAAATTTTCCATCTTCAGTTAAAATTGTATAGCTACCCTCTTCAACCGCTTCAGAAGCGGCTGCATCAAGAATCATTTTGGCAAGATCCGGATGATTTGCATAAGCACTTATCCGGCATCTAAAATGAGGATTGCTTCTTAAACTTTCAAAAAGCTTGTCATAATTTCTAACACACTGTTCTGCGTTCTCGTCTCTTACTCCCTGAGTTTGTTTCTGAGCATTTCGAATATACTGAATCTGCTGTCTAAAAGAACTTCTCATTCTCTCTGATCTGTCTACAGCGTTCATTGTTACAACATATGCAACTGGATGTCCCAATTGTTGCATCATTCTGAACAATCCCATCAGTCTTGCTTTTTCATTTGGTTTCCACGGATTGACAGTATAATATCCCATTTCGTTTTCAGTTTGGGATGAAGATACAAACCCGTCTTGTTTCGCTAATGTAGCCCTATAACGAAATGCCGGATTGATATCAGGTCTTTCTTTTTCAAAATGAAAATATGTAGACAATGGTGCCGCATCCATAAACTGATTCATACATGCTGGTCCAACACCGTTCTCATCTCCATCAGCCCTAAAATAAACCTGCAATCTCTTTCCGGGTTGTTTTTCAGGTGAATAAATGTAAATCAGATGGTATACCTCTCCAAAGAGTTGCCCCTTTCTATTTATCTGACGATAAAATGATGAGTGCTGTTTAATAACATCATCAACTCCGCCGCTCTCCTCTGCACTATATTGAGCCAAAGTCAAATCTGGCAGTTTTTTTAATGTAAAAAACTCTGTTCCCATAGCCTACATCTCCTGCGTTATAATTAAAGGTTTCCTTTTACTCCCTCAATAGCCTGATCTGCATCTCTCATTGCATCATCAAGCATTCTCATTAGATCATTTCCCTGAGAAGTATTTTGATCTAGTGCAGTTGCGGCACGATCCATTGCAGACTTTCCGTACTTGCTACTAATACCTTCCATTTTAGACTTTGCTGTCGCATTATCATTAATTTTCTGAGTAACATCAGTCTTAATACTATCAGCAGCTGATTTTGCATCAGCAACCGCAGAAGATTTTACACCTTCAATGTCCGCTTCAGCCTCAGCCTTACCCTGATCTCTTGCAGCCTCAATCATCGCCGCAATATCTGAGTCTAATCCGCCAGGCATCCCAGATATTCCTTTTTTTGTCTCTTGAAAGTCTTCGCCCATTCTCTGTACATCATCCGTAGCCTTTTTCAGTTTATCCTGCACATCAGACTGTCCTTTTGTTACATAAGTATCCAAATTTGCCATGATATCATCCTCCTAAAAATATTATCTTTTTTTCACTCTTGTTTTACTAGCACCAGATGATCCACATATCTGCTCAATCCAACTAATCCTTTTCTGACAACCATTAACAAGATTCTGATTATATACCATTCGCTGTTTTGTCGCTGCTAGTGCTTCCCTAATTTTTTCTGCACCATACTTACTTCCAGCAACACTCGTCAATTGATCCACTGCTATTTTTAAATTAGCAAGATTTGTCTGACCTTCTTCCATATAACTTTGGTATTCTGATTTATACCCACTCAGTTCTGAAATCATTCCTCCCATTTGTGACTGAAGACTTTCAGCTTGCATTCTATATGCAGAGGACTGATTCATACATGCAGATGCTTGACTATTCATCTGTGCTGCAACAGATTGATCTTCCTCATTAGAAGCCATATTCATCAGTGCCTGTGCCCGGCTTTCTAAACTATCTGCCTGAGAATAACATTGCGATATACTATTTCGCATATTCTGAATAGACTGGCCTAAAGCAAGGACAGTTTGATCTAAATTTCTTAGATTGTTTTCTAATTCTTTTGTCTCCACAAAGTCCTCCTTTCCAGCTAGGCGTTATTATTCATACACCAGACACCCGCTCCGACTGCCGCTTCCAAAAAAAACGTTGCTACTGAACCCATATAAAAAAGATTCGCAATTAGTGGGATGAGTAAAAGTCCAGTTGAAATAGCCCATCTTAAGCAACTTTTAACCCTCTTAGCAATAATCAAATAACCAATGAGTATGCTGTTGACTATGATGTAAAAAAGCCCTCTAGAATAAAAGTAGCACATTGAAAAAACACCAATTGTTGATATCGCCCCTAAGAAAAGCAGGAAATTACTAATCACAAGGCCATCAATATCTGCCTCTTGATCCACTGTTGTATTAACGAAGCTTTGAAATGGTGATAATGTACGAACAGTATTATTGTTAATCCTGTTCACTATATCACTGGCTCGTTTAGTTAAGCCATCTCTAATACCCTGATAAATAGCTCGCTCATTGTCATGCGAACTCTTTTTGTCAAAATAGAAATTTGCACGAGCTCTCTTTTGGTAGTACCAAAACAACATACAGATTGGAAATACTAGAGAAGCGAAGAATGAGCCCCAACCAATCAGTGTATAGTGCGCGAACCATAAAAGAATGCCTGCAGATACAAACATAGACACAATTGCAGCAACAATATTACTATTGCATTGCCCAATATAAGCTGATTTTCCTGGAGTGTCTGCTCCATATACAGGTAAACTCTGTATAATCCTGTCGAGCTTTTCATCTACAGCCTTTACGGATTTTTCACTCCATGTTTCAAGTGTTTTTTTTTGAATACTCTCACCGATTGCTCTTAAGAAAGCTGGTGTAACTTCCAAATCATTCTCCCACTTGCAACAAAAGAAACCATCTTCTTTTAAAGGGTAGAATGAAAAATCACAGAATTCCAAATCAACACACTCAACCTCTAACGGGCTCTTCGCTGTTCTCGATACAAAATGCTGATAATCAGCTACTAATTGACTTGCTTTAGCACTTAATTTCTCAATAGAATCCATCAAAGAGAGATTTGCATCTTTAAAAGTGTCAAATAGAATTTGATCACCAATTGAAACCATTTTATAATTGTCAGTCTTTTCAACAAGCCAATACACTGGTGCATATTCACCATATGTAAGGTAGATTTTTCTAGCTAATTTCTTAGAATCTTCTGACTTGCTTACACTCTCGGCAATCTTTAACAACAAGTAAAATCCCTGTTCCGGATGAGCTGTTCCCATTTTTTGCGCAACTCGACCAGCATCTTCCATGCCGTTTGCCCACAACCATGCCTGAAAATTCTTGTTGTTTAGTATTTCACAGCTTATTTTTTTAAGTTGTAAACCAGAATTGGCATAATTACCAAGTAATTGATCTATATTCTTATATTCTTTTTCACCTACCCAGAAGGATCTTGCTTGCGCATTACTTGAAAACTTCATAATACAGCGATTAACACCCTTATCTGGTTCTGAAATCTCCCACTGTTCAATTTGCTCCATCTCAGATATCTCTGTTTCAGAAACAGATGAAATTCTCTTCCTCATTCTGAGGAAATACGACATACTATGATTCTTTAATATTTCAGACAACACTCCTGCAACCGTTTTATTAGTTGCAACTTCTCGGATTAAATCTGATGTATCCGCATACTTTTTACCAGACCACCAAAATCCATCCAGTGCCGGATTGATACCATATATTGCTCTAAAGATTCGCCCATTTGCTGTTAAACCACTATCTTTGTTCGCATCGGAAATCTGTTTCCAAATAGTAATATTTTGTTTCTTTGCAAACTCATCTAATCTAGTATACGTCGTATCATTCCATGCACCTGAATTAGCTGCGATCACTCGTGTTAATTGCTGATAATTCCAACACTTATAGTTACCAACTATAAACGGCTCATTATACTGATATACTATTTTCCCATCTTTTCTAGTAAGCGGAATATGTTGTCCATTGCACCAGCATCTGATTTCTCCATATCCCCAACGTTCACTTGGGTTTGGTAACATCAGACCTAGAACCAAATACATGACCTTATCTTCTTCACTATAGAAATCATACGGAGTATTTCTGAGATGATTTATATCAATGCCCGGAACGGTTCCTGTTTTCAAACATTTTTGGATCTCGTCCCATTTCATTAATTGCATAGGATTCTTTCCCAACATCATGGAAAGTATTGTAACGCCCAGTGAATAATAGTCGGAACATATACTATATCCATATTTAGGCACCTCCGGTGCAATAAAACTAGAATGTTGTCCATACCCGTTTGCTTTTGTAATTGTTGCTTTAGCCGGAAGAATGACCATATTGTTAAATCCACAATATGCAATCTGTTGCTCCTGAACTCTATATAAGACATTTTCAGGAGAAATATCCCTTAGGAGTATTCTATTGCGATGATATTGATTTATCACAAACGCTAACTGCGGGATTATTTTCTGAACTAATACATTCAGCGAAATAGGATATTTACTCGTATCTGTTCCGTCTACATTTTGATAAACGAAAAACGGACAGCCGCCAAACTTGCCAGAATCAATAGGCACAATAACACCCTTGGTCGCAACTGTTTTCATTTTCTTTTGAATATCGCTATTAATACAGTGCTGACCATTATAAAGTTTTAATCTAAAAGGACTTCCATTCGATGACTCACAAAGAACCGTCGTCGATCTGGAACTCATACATATAAAATTTTTAATAATATATGTTCCTCTTTCGCCACATACCTTTGTTCCCGGCGGAAGTGACATACGCATTCCCTGTGAATTACTATTACTCATAATTTACCCTACTATCTTCGCACTGATATTTACTTCAGTGCTTTGTTTCCATATGCGCTCAACTAAAATACTGGTATCTCTCATAATTGCATTATCAAACATATATCTTGCCAATGGATTAATCAGCATTTCCTCTACCATATTTCCAATACCACGCCCACCCTGTCCCTTTGGCAAGTCGGCTTTCGCAAATTCTTTCAAATCATTAACTGCGTTCTCCGAGACAGTAAGACGAATATGCCTCTCTATCCACAAATTAGAGGCAATATTTCTTATTTGCTTTTTAAGGATAGGCTCTATGCTACCTTCTCTAATAAAGTCGAATACAAGGATATTATTTCCAATTCGATTTAACAGCTCTGGTCTTCCGAGTTCATCATTAAAATAATGCTTTACTCCAGCTAAGATTTTATCCCGAACAGATTCATAGTCCTTATCATTTTCATAACTTACATTCTGTATACGTACTGATGGATTCTCTGGCGAAGGCACTGTAATTCCCAAGTTGCTTGTAAAAACAATTAAGCAATCCTGGAAATATACCGTTTCCCCTCTTCCATCTGTAATTCTTCCATCTTCCAAAATCTGTAAAAACTTATCCATAATAGAAGGATGAGCTTTTTCTATTTCATCAAACAAGAGAACCGAGAAAGGATGTTCTCTCATGGCATTCGTCAACTGACCACCGGCTTCATATCCTACATATCCCGGAGGCGCTCCTAACAAACGCTGATCTGACTGTTCTTGGCGATATTCACTCATATCGAATCGTATCATATTCCTTTCATCAAGAAAGACTAACTCCGTCAATGCTTTTGCCAGTTCTGTCTTACCAGTACCTGTCGGACCGGCAAAGAACAAGATACCTCTTGGTTTAGACGATGATCCAGAATGCTGCAAACCTGACATACCCATAGCTGCTCGTTTAACAATGTCAACAGCCGATTTCACAACGGGATCCTGCCCTAGCACTCTGCGTTTAATAAAATCTTCTGCCTCGGACAAACGCTTCACATCCAATTTAAGCCAAGGATTATCCTGAACGCCATGCTTATAAAGCATGATAGCCTTATCAATACTACGAATATCCTGATTATTCATTCTGGCGATCTGGAACACTCTGGCAATATCTTGCGTTGAGAATCCCTCTGTTGAACCAACAAAAGTATCATTAAATATCTTTTGTTCATCTGGGGTAGCATTGGAGTATCCAGGGAAGCTTGCAGCATAGCTACAAATAATCTGTCCTCTCATGCGGTAATCCGGTTTCGGAATATTAATATTTTTCAGTGCAGGGTGCATTAATGAATACCAAGCAGGCAGATCATTTAATTTATCTGCTATTAAATATAATTGGTTTTGAATAATAGGTTTATTCGAATCGGCGTTTGACGAATCTCCTGCTCTATTCTTTCTTGCATTTATAGCGCCATTCTGCAAAAACATGAATGTCATTCTTTCATCTGTATCCAAATCATCCGGACGAGCCATCATTCTTGACGAAAAACTCATAATAACAGAAACAGAAAAGCTACATCTAGATAGCAATAAATAAATGATATGAGCTGCATCTTGAAAACTGTCTGGAACAAGCGATGTATCACCTTGAGCATTCTGTCTTCTTGTCAAATTTAAGATGTTGTTTTGCTGATCGCGATTCTCGTTTCTTACCTCTTGAGTGATTCTTTCAATTTCGGAGATCACGTTCCCTTTTAACTGTAAACCATGAACATGGTGAAATCCTTCAACAGGATCATAGCAAACAACTCCTTGATATCCGAAACTTTGGCTCGTTCTAGCTAAATAGACATCTAGGGAACAAAACCCCTGAATTCCCTGCTTTTTTTCGTTAATAATTGGATACTGATCATTAACATTACCTGTTAAAACAATGGTATTTACCAATCTGTTAAATACCAATAATTCTTTTTGCCATTTTCCTCTTTCCAGCATTACTCACACCTCATATTGTTTATAGACCTCGATTATGGATTCCTACAGAAACCGTTTTATAGTCATAAACAAAATTTTGTATTTTTCTTCCTTCAGCCAAATACTTCTCGTATTCCGACTGAACTGCCTTATTTAAATACCAAATATGTTGGTTCAACGAACCTCTCAAGGCAGAGTTGTTATCGTTTAACTCATCAACATATTCTCCATCTATTAAAACATCAATTCTTGATAATAATTCTCTCGCGTCTTGTTTCTCAAGCAATTCTTCATATCTATAACCGGTAAAAACTAATACATTTATTTGCTCCGGTAATCCATCGATAACTTCAGACAACTCTGTCGCCTGATCAAAAGGTTCTCCTCCAGTAATTGTAATTCCATCTATGCCATGACCAATCACGCTACTGATTACTTTTACTAGTTTTTCTGATGTTATCTTTTGATACTCTTGTCTCTCCCATAATTCAGGGTTAGCACATTTCTTACAATGCCTGCTACACCCTGAAACCCATAGGGCAATCCTTTTCCCTGGTCCCAATGCTGTTACAGGATATAGTAGTCTGTCTATATACACGATCTCACTTCCAAAACAAAGTTTTTATATTTCATCATACTATTAAGTACACCTATTGCATTCTTATCCTCAGGAAACATGTTTAAACAAAAGTTCGTGTGGATTAGGATTGCAATATGTATATAAGTACGTTAAAAGATTGTCTCTATTTTCACTCCATATTACTCCACCAAACATACGATTCCAAGAACCAAGTTGAAATCTATAAGTGATTTTTCTAACTTTTTTGTCCATAATTTATACTATTTTAATTAGTAATTCATCTAACACATCTGATTCTATGAATAACATCAAAATGACCTTCGTATAATTCTTTATCAAACCATCTCATAAAAAAGATGTCATTATCTAATCGTACTTTATATGCTACAGATTCTTTTATACTTGATAAGGCTTCAAGAATACAAACCCTTTCTCCCGTATCCGTATGCATATCTTCTCCCAGCTTAAACATTCAAATCTCCTCTTTTCACATACAATGGAAATTTAACCTAAAATAATTCAACCATAAACTGTTCTCGATCAATCACCAACAAATCCCCAGCTGACAGCTTTACTTGAACCCCCTGATTCATAGGTACTCCGTTATACAATGGTGTTCCGATTGTAGCCCTTGCATACCATCCCGTAGATGTATGCCAAATACTAATCTGCTTATTAGATACGAAACCTCGAAATACTGTCCCGTTCTTCCCAATAATATTACCTGCCTCTTTCATCAGTTCCGGAAGGAAAGTATTTGACGTTATCGAAGTAATTCTCAACGATGTAGTATCTTTGGTAACTCTTTTTAAAGGACCGCCTTGAACTCTTGCAGTGTCTGTATTGACGGTAGAGCTTACTTTTGCTGGAACACTAAATCCTTTATCTGTTTTCTTATTATCCTTCAAATCAGCTTCACTGATAATTTTATCAATTCCAGCCTGAAAAAAGTAACCACATGCGGAACACGAGAGCGGTAACACGCCATTATCCGCATTGGATTTAGTTGAACATTCTGGACATACAACTATCTTTTTTGCACTTCCTGGATTTGTATTTTGTGCTTTACCCAAAGTGTCATTATCTTTAGCCGGTGATTCATCTATTCCCCAAATCGTCAGCTTATTGTCCTTTTTTGTAACTTTGCCTCTAAGATATTTGCCACAATTTACGCAATATATCTGTTTCTCGTCATTAAGCGTATTACATTGCTCGCACTTTCTTCTTGTTTGCACGACGCCGCTTCCTCCTGTCGACCTTATCCTTTTTAAGAATTGTCTGGCCATTTGCATTCTTTTGAACTGTTGAGCCTGTTTGATTCATATTCAGCTTATATGTATGCTTTTTATCCGGCTCCAAATAACTCTTTTGTTTTAAATAAACTCCTCGCTCTGCTAATGCATCAACAATGTCCGCATGTCCTGCACAAAAATCTATTTGTCGCTGGAACGAAAAATCTCTATCATCTTCAGTAATGTCTGTGTCATCACCCAAAACTGTCATCCTCATCATCACAGCTCCGGTTTGATCTGTATATATAGCAATTCCAGTCTTATCATCTGCCTGATACAGACTACAATCCATTTCGCTTTGATCTTTACGAGTTAATACCCTGGATGTGACAAATCCATATCCAAGACTAATCATTGCATCATTAATCTGATCAGCAATATAGTCCATCTCATCCTTCTTACGAAACTTACAGTTTAGATCCAAAATTTCCTTTTTAATTGCTTGCACATTAGGGAAATCAAATGGAGACTTCGGAACAATATTCATTAATGTTGTTATTGCTACATAGTCGTCATACAGCGCCATTATTTCTTCTTCTCGACGAATAATATCAGCTTCCTCATTAATGATGCTTTGTACTCGATGAACAATATCAGAGTCGCTCAAGCCATTATTAATAATTGCTTGAATTTTTCCTTCAGCTTTTGCAGCATACTGTCTTATTGAGTCTGTTTTTCCATGAATTTCCATCATTTTTAAGTGAGTGAGTATCTGATTAATCTTATCCAATAGTTGATTTCGATCAAAATCACTCTTGAAATCAATGGCTAATACATCTATTGGATCACTTGATGATCTAATAAATGCCTGAAATGATTGATGCATAGAATTTGATTTAGTAAGTTGTTGATCGGTTTTGCTTCTTAATAGAAATACCCTAAGGTTCTTATCTAAATCTGAAATGGCTTTCTGAACATCTTTTACCATAGCGTCTGCAGCTGCATGATATGCCAATGTATCTTTATCATCTATAATCGCCCTTACATTCAGCGCTGCTAAGATAGCATCTGATTGTTTTTTTGCGTCCCCTCTATACATATCGTCAATCTGTGCCAACAGTGAAAGGGCATACCGTTTTGTGTCCTCAATTTTGGCGCATGCTTGTCTATATGCTTTTTGAGCTTCGCGAAGTCTTCTCAACGCTTCTTGTCTTTCGCGCTCTAATTGTTCCTGTCTTCTTCGCTCAATTTCTGCTGCACTTAATTTTGGTCCGCTCATAACGGTATCCCCCTACAAAATCTTTACCAGAACCACGGAAGATCAATGTCTAGATGAAACCTTCCGTTTCTCTGACTCCTATCATTTGATTCTGATGCTCTTTGTCTATCAGTTCTATCATTATTTCGACTAGTTTGAGCAGCATCACTTCTTCTTGTAGAATCTGCTCTCCCTGAACTTATTCCACCTTGTCCATTACCCAACATATTCGAATTATCATTGACAGAATATGCCAGCTGCCTGTCAGCAGGAGAATATGCAGTCTTATTCGAGAAGTGAAAATCCATAACCGTTTTTGTTCTGTTTCTTAAATATGCACTTCTTGTCTGGTCATATAAATCTTTTGCTTCTTTGTATTCCAGAAGTGCTTTTTCACATGCCTCTTTTGTATTTTGATGCCTTTCTCTTGCACTCCTAAGCAGTGTATCCGTAGTATCTGTATCAGTTCTATTTAACTTTGCTAGTCTTTTTGCCTCATCATATGCATCATCAATTGCCCTAGCAGTATCTTCTAAATCATTTTTAAGTTGCTTATAGGTAGCTAACTTTTTTTCATAATCATGACGAATAGTCTTTAATCTTAAAAATTCTTCGTCTGGTGCCATCAGGGACTCATCAACTTGATGTGGGGACAGTTTCTTTGATGCACTATTTTCTTCCACGAACCCCTCAATGTACTGAGAAAAAAAAGATAACTGTCTTTCATAAAAAGCAATCTTCTCATTTTCATTTGTAACAATGATTTTTAATGTTTGCTTCTGTTCCTCAAATCTCTCGTGAGCTTCCATCCATTGATCCATAGACACTCCAGCCCCCCCTTTGAAGGAAGTACTGCCGTATACTTGAGCCATGCTCTCTAAGAGTCCACTTTTTCTATTCTCATAATCGCGAACAACCTCATTACGTTCCTGCATTGTTCGATCCCACATTTTGATAGCTTCCTCATTAGGAATTCTTACTTCCGGAACAGGGCGAGATATATCATAAATCGCAGCTAACGAACAATCATCTTCAGCACCATGTCCTTTATCCGCATAGTATTCTAAACAACTTGCAAAGTATTTTTTCTGTTTCTCGTTCAGTTCACAAATTAATTGCTCCTCTTCTTCCTCAATCTCCATTTTCTTAAATAAAGAATATGTAAATCGCTTATATTCAAAAGAGTCCATGCAGTCTTCAATACCATCTGAAGACACTGTTGCCAATTGTGGTAACTTCTTTAAAACCCCAACTCTGAATGCATTTTCTCTACTAAACAGATCTGAATCACACAACGATGCTGGTGCTCCTGTCTCACTTTTAGCATCATGTGGAACCGGCGAGTAATAGGTTCCGTCCTCATCAATACATAGAATCGCACCATCTCCGATATGTAAAGCAATAAAGAAATCCTCACAAATACCTATCGCTAAAAACGTCGCTCCATAAATATTTAGCAGCCCATTTCCTGCTTCATAGATTTTTCTTACTCGATCTGTTAGAGGTGCCAAATCCTCTTCTTTAAGCGGATTTTCTATTATGTCGTTATAGACCTTTTTATCCCAACATAATTTAAGACTTTTCTTTAATCTGTTTTCAAAACCGTCTGGCAACGTTCTGGCCTCAATAGTCTGTGAAAGATATAATTCGAAAAATCTCTTTAATATTTCAATAGCACTTTCGCAACCAAATCGAGCACCTTTTCCACTTCTAAAACAGTTTTTATCGCTATGCCCATCGCAAATTACACCAACATGAAAACGACCTTCTGGATCATTATATGAACTGGCGTAATCTTCAACACCTGAACCATTTTTGACATGAGCATAGCCTTTTCGGAAATCTCCAAACGCTCTATATTTCATAATGTTCCTTTCGTGTCAACTTTAATCAACATATTGTGTAAATGTTACTAGATAAAACTTCCATCGTCAAAGCCATCGAAATCACCAAAGTCGCCAAATCCGCTATCATCTCCACCGAAGCCGCCGCCTCCAAAACCGCCAAAGCCGCCGTCACCACCATTGTCTGAACCACCGTCTGATGATCCTCCTAAGTCATCAATAACATTGTGCTTTGTCATATTAACAACTGTATGAATTGTCTTTGCCTGAACCTCTGCTGCAATAGCTGCCGCATCTGCTGCATTGATAATTCCTTCAGTAGTATTAGAAACAAATCTTTCAACTGCTGCTCTAGCAGAAGGACTATTAATAGTATCCCTACCAATGAGTACAGCAAAACGCTGTGCTGACTTGAACCAACCATTCTCCAGTAATTTTTCAAGCTCTGGCTTGTAATTGTCTTCTTCAGTTGGCTCACCATCTGTCATGAGCATGATGTATGGCTGTGCGATCTTTCCTGTATGTGCCATATATTCACTTCTAGTAAGCTTGTCTCCCAGCGTTCTAAAAGCTCTACTAAAGTATGTAACCCACTGACTACACTCAATCTCTTCATGGTTATATTCCAGAATAGGGGTAGGAGCTACAATCCATCTAGCAGTTTCATCGAAAGTCATTATAGCAATTCGCAGCTCGAATTCTGACATACAATCAAGCTGAACCTGTCTTAATGCAGGTACCATTTGTGTAAAAGCTTCATTAACAGCATGAATTCTGTTTTCGGCACGCATACTTCCTGAAATATCAACCACAAAGAAAATATTTAAAAGTTTCTGTGTTCCTTTTGTGGACATACCACCCATCCGAGGGGTATAGGTTTCACTTCCCATAATAAAATCATCAGCCATATTATTTTCCGTTTATTCCTAAATAAACGTACTTCCTCCTATTATTTTAATCATTCTTTTCTATACAAATATTTGGTCGTACTTCGCGTTATCGCTCTGACTAGTAAAATCAGAGAAAAATGTCATCTGCAGTTTACTAATCTCTCCTGACATTTCTGAAGCCCTGACAATGTGATCCGCTTTATAATCAACAAATTTAACAGTTTCTCTATTAAACTTATCCGAATCATCCTCTACATAACCAACATATTTGGTTGCATTTTTAAATCCAGTACAATTTTGTATCGCTTCATATGCAACATTGTACTCTTTCTCATCAACCGGCTTTGCATCACTAAATAAAAATATAAAGGTATTCTTCCCTTGTTTCCCATCAGATATCTTCTTGTTATCAAACAGATACTTTAACCCTTTATATAAACAACCAAATGAGGTTATTAAGTATAAACCATCTGCTTGTGGCTCTACTTTTATATTTGGTGCACCGATATTATCTGGTTTTTCGTTAACTTTATAGAGTTGCATTTTTTCTGCAAATGTCACCATACTAACCTTAATATCATATCTTCCCGAGTACACAATTTGTTTCAGTTCAGCTATACACTCTGCGAGAGAGGCATTTACAGACGCTATCTTTTGTCCGTACATACTTCCCGAAACATCTATAACAAACAGGAAATTTACAGTTTCTTTCATATTACCTTAGTCAACCTTCCCTTCCGGATCGTTAATATCAGTATCTGCGTCTTGCTGATCATCTATATCATGGCTGTCCGAAGTAGAGTCACATACCGGATCATTCAACATATCTTGCACTGTAACATTGACTGTTCTTTTTGAATCCTCTACCAAACCATTCACTATCTTAATGATTTTCCCATTTTCTAACTGAATGGTCATCCCTTCAACAATTTCAATCTCTCGTTCCGGGTAAATCCAAAAGCTAGTATTATTCAAAGTTGCTCCCCAAACATTACCAGATAAATTATTTAAATAATAGCGACCTTCTTTCGAAGTCACTCCTGCAATAATTCCATTTCTTGACTCATTGATAGGAACATCCACGTGATACCAATAAATAGCTTTCTTAGACCATACCGGAATCTTATAATCATCAACCACCATAAACAGAACTTTATTCGAAACGTCTGGATCACAAAATCTAAATTGCCCATTTACATATACGAGACAATCTCTCAATTTTTGCATCACTTTGAGCCACTGTGGAATCTCAGTTCTCTCATCAAGAATCTCAATTCCAGTTGTAAAGTTTTTTTCTATCTCATTTCTCAAGAATGTTGGTAATGCGCGCCACTTTTTCCATAATCCTTGTCCAATATACTCAGACACATAATTGCTTCCCTTTGCTAATACAAATCCAAACTTGTTCGCACGCATTAAACGAATTGCTTCATCGATCAGTAATGGAAATTGCAATAAAGTCTCACTACCATCAAAAGGCTCATCATTACAGAGCAATCTAAAAACCACATATGCCATAAAAAATCTGAAATCGGCTTCCGTTACAGTCTTTTCGTCTCTCGAATACCACTCTGGAGAAAAGCCAAAATCATTCACAGTACTTAAATCCACAATTTCGCTCAACCACTGTTCAATCCAGATGTAAACATCGCCATTGTCAGTATTAACAAAAATGTCTTCCGGATGAATAGACAGAATGTTTTTACCGATAAAATTATGTAATATATTTAATGTTTCAGCTAAGTTTATTGCGGCCATAATCCTTGAATAAATGGAAAAGCCATTTGTTGCCAATGAAGAACTCAGTTTATGTACATTAGATCCTGAAAAATTCGGTATTTCGGTAAAAGCATAATATTTTGCTTCTTCATCTAGAGCAACTTTCTGCTTCATAATTCTCGGGTAAATAATATTTTTAATCCCTCTCTTATTTCCCACCACAGCCAAAACATCATATTCGAACGTTTCTATAATATCTATGGCCTTTTGATCAGTATAAAGTTTAAGCAGTGCTTTCTCATTTGTAGTAGAATTTTGAAGCATGCCATCAGTGCCATTGTTTTCAGGATAGTAAACGCGGTCTTCAATAATAATTCTTCCCGAATCACTAATATCTATATTGACTGTTTGCATTATTATTCCCTCCTGTTACGGCTACACCATGCCTCAAAATGGATCATTCCCGAAACTTCCACCAAACGGATCGTCTCCACCTTGAGTTCCGCCAAACGGATCATCCCCACCTGTACTTCCAGTTCCGCCAAATGGATCGTTTCCACCTGTACTTCCAATTCCATCAAATGGATCATCTCCGCCTGTGCTTCCAGTTCCATCAAATGGATCATCTCCGCCTGTGCTTCCAGTTCCACCAAATGGATCATCTCCGCCTGTACTTCCAGTTCCGCCAAACGGATCGTCTCCGCCCGTGCTTCCAGTTCCACCAAATGGATCATCTTCGCCTGTGCTTCCGATTCCGCCAAACGGACCGTCTCCGCCTGTGCTTCCAGTTCCACCAAACGGATCGTCTCCGCCTGTGCTTCCAGTTCCACCAATCGGATCATCTTCGCCTAATTTTCCAGTTCCACCAAACAGATCACCTCCACCTGTTGGAGTATCTGTTCCTGATGGCTCTCCTTTCTTATCAGATGGTGTCGTATCTGAAGGCGTATCGTTTCCACCACTAATATTACCTTTATCCATTGGGTCACCAGCAACTGTATGCATAGTTGCAATCTTAATTTTCTGAATGATTACGGTACTATTCTCAGCATCAACGATGTCATTATCTGGGTCCTCAACGAATCTTCTTACTGCATTCTTTGCAGCATCATCATGGATTGCATCCCCTAAAAGAACGGCACTTCGGCTAGCATTTGCAAACCATCCATTCTTTAACAAGTTTTCGAGATCTGATTCATAGTCATCCGTCGGACCACCATCTGTCAAAAACATAATTGCCGGTGGTGCAATTTTTCCTGTATGCTTCATAAACTGTTCTTTTCTAAGTACTTTATTCAACTCATGAAATGCATTACCATACTCTGTAAGACCTGGTCTTGTTCTAAGATTTTCTAATGAAACCTCATCGATATCTGTAAGTTGCAGTTCCCACTTCGCACTAGATGTAAAACTCATAATGGCGATTTTTAAATCTAAACCATTATCATTTTTAATATCTTGTAGTGTAGACTTTACCTCTGTTAATGCGGCATTGACTGCCATAATGCGATCACCGTCCATTGTTCGACTACAATCAACAACAAAGAGAACAACGAGCAACTTGTTTGTTCCAGTAGTTTTGAACGAATTAAATCCAGGAGTCATAGTCTGCTGACCAGCAAACGGATCAGCTCCTCCAAAAGGATCATTATTAAAATTATCTGCCATTTCTTTATCCTCCTAAGCTTTTACTGTTTTACTCTTGCGTCGAAAATTTCTCCTACAATACGAGGATTATCTTTCTGAAACTCAATCATTACACCTGAAAAAATAGGGTATTCTTTTCCACTTGGAATATCAGAAAGTTGCTTGGTCTTTGGAGACCAACCGCGCCAAGTAGTATTTGTCATGTTACGAATCATAAGCGAATCTAACGGTTTGTTATAGGTAATTCCTGCCATAATCTTTCCATACTGATGATGGTTACCATCCACACTAATCTGATAGATTGCTTTCTGGGGATAAAGAGCAACTCTGTGTCCTCCAAGCTTAATTCCAAGACAACGCGGTGGTACAGAACGAACATCATCGAAATTAACAAACTGCTCTCTCTCTGCATTCAAACGGATCAGCTTATCTCTACACTTAGCAATCGTATTAATCCACACGCCTTCTGGAGATCTCTTTCCCGGATAATCAATACCTTCTGTAAATGCATTGATAAACAGCATTCTAATCTCCTGTGGCATTGCTCTCCAACGACATATAGCATTAGGTGCATATACATCAGTAGGTCTATTGCTTTCATTTTTCGGATCAAAATGGAAAACCGGCTTGATGGAGTATAAGAATTCTTCAACTTCATCTGTACATAATGCTGCTTTTTCCCAGAGTTTTCCGTCCATCGGATGATCTACAAAAAAAAGTCTGTATAAAATAGTAGCCAAAGAATAATAGTCAGTTTCTCTAGTTGGGCTCTTCTTATATTTGCTTCTCGGAATCTCCGGTGCCATGTATCCCTTCATTCCTTTCACTGTACACAGACCACCATCAACCGATACATTATCGTTGTCAATAATAAGAGCATCACCCGTCTCTGGGTTTAATGCAAAATTCTTTGGGTTTAAGTCCTTATAAGAGAATCCTTTTAAGTGCAGTTTCTGCATACCGTAAGCAATATTCATACCAGCCACCAACATTGCATTATAACTCTTAAATCTTACTGCACTAACATCTCCATCCATACGAAGGAAATCATTCATTTCATAATAATTCTTAGGAAGTAGTTCCATCAAGTAACCAAACTGCTTACCTTTACAAGGATTCTCTTCTGTCACGAGGAAAAGTGGCCATACAAACTTCTCACTTGGTCTTTTATCTTCTCCACACATTTTTGAAATGGTATCATACTGCAGCCCACCAATTACATCCTCTGCATTTTTGCAGTACCATTTCATTGCATAATCATTACCTCTAAATGAAACGTGGTAAACGTCACCCTGTCCGCCCGCATCACTAATCAAGTAATTAATCTTTACTGGTGCGTTCCCAGAAGTTACAACCTTTACACCTTTTTCAATCAGTTCACCCTTCTTCTTATCTGACTTACCCATTTTCTTTCCTCCTAGAGTATTCTATCTCATTATTTCTATTTTGTATGAAAACACCGACTGTGAGCTATTCGTACTCACTGAATATAAATAAGCTTTGTCTGTATATCGCCGAATGAGATTTCGCACATGATTTTGTATTTCTTCTTCGGTCTCTTTTCGATTCGTCATTTTAAATTGGAAAAAATAATTTCCAGGTTTATCCCAGTTTTTATTATCCCTAAAAACTCTTTCAATAAATCCATCAAGCTCTTTCATCTCTTTGAATTGAGACTGACTTCTGTCGAAATAACTAGAGTTCAACTTTCTGCATATTGGATAACCGACATACTGATGATCTCTCATCATTTCGATATCTGGCAAAAAGAAATAATCGTATCGTATTGTCCAATCCTTTGAAGTAAGACACATGTCCCACGTAGTATCAACCTGAGCAGCACTTTCTCCAACGCGAATAAGATTCCATGCATGACCCTCATATGTATTTGAACCCGGTCGCAACGAAACACCCTTCACAGCAATCGCTTCAACACCACAATTCATACAGATTAACCGGTACGTCAATGCAATTCCCTGACACACACCCATTTTTTCGAGTAACGGTCCTTCGATAGTATATGCAATTCTTCTATTATCCGAATCCTCTAGCGCAACATAATCATATATACAATTACGAACCAAATACGAATGAATATATCCACATTTTTGATAGACTGATGTAAGATTTCTCTTCTTTAATTCAAAAACAATCCTATGAATTAATTCATTTATTGTTTTTTGTTTCATCAGAGTCTCTTCTTTTCCATACAAATACCGCGGCCGATACTCCCAGCCATCATTATAAGCCACATATGTATAACGACTAAAATCCACATAAAACAGATTCGGATAGTCATACTGCACTGCTGATATACATTTTTGAAACGTTTTCACATCAGTAATTCCCTCTGCCTTCACGAACAAAAGCCTGCGTTGGAATGTATCTAGTAATTTTAAATAAAAATTTTTTTCTGTTTGATTTAAACAACTTCCATAATATTCCATCATTACTCCGTTTGAACCAACAAATTATCCATTGCAAATCTCTGGCAGTATCAAGCTCTGGGAACTGAGGCTGCCTGAATCAAATTGAAATTCTTCCAGTGTTTCTTTTCCAGCAAGTGAACTTCATTACAATACACATATCACTCACTTTTTCTGCAAACTTCTTACATTCTCACTCAATCTCCATACTAGTAAAATTATATCATAACCAATTCTTCCCCAAGTCCTGCCATGTCTATAATACTTTTATCTATGTCTAAGTTAGCAACCACCACTTCAAGTGGTGGTTTATTATCAGCCCTCCAAAGGGCTATTGTTACAGCTCGCCCCAAAGGGCGGTATCGCAAGCGCCTCCGCTGGTCCGCTACAAAGCGGTATTTCTTGAATCTTCTTTTCTCGATTCCTCTGCTTGCTCTTTTATATATTTTTGAACTGCTTCTTCTTTGATATTACCAATCGTTTCCACGTAATATCCTCTTGCCCCAAACGCTTTATCCCATTTACTTTGTAATTCGGGATGTCTGTCATAGATCATCAATGTACTCTTCCCCTTTAAGTACCCCATAAAGTTTGAAATGCTTATTTGGGGCGGAATTGCCACACTGAGATGTACATGATTTACACAAGCTGCTCCAGCTATTATCTCAACGTTTTTATATTGACATAAAGTATCGATTATTTCTCTTACATCTGTCCTAATTCTGCCATACAATACTTTTATTTCGGAATAAAAACTATATGGTATTGGCATTCCATCGTGTATGTGATAAGCTTTTATTGTCCATTTGGACCACCTCCTATGCTTGAGTTTGACTTGCGACACCATTCTCAATATATCATAGGAGGTTTTTTATTGTAATCCTCATCGTTTCCACTTACACCATTCTCCCCAGCATAGCTGGGGGATTAGGATTTTTCATTTATTTTTAATAGTCCATTTCCTCCCCATACCTTCTCCCGACCTTCACCGTCTCACCATCAATCATAGTAACCACCTGCCGGTTATAACTCTGCACATAGTCTCTGTTCACCACAGCTGCGGCCGAGCATCTTACAAAATTATCGGGAAGGTCCTCCACAATCTCGCTGAGTGGCCTGTACTCATAGAACACACCGTCTGATTTATCCGTTTTCCTTGTCGTATAATACTTCGTCACGCGGTTCTCTATTCGTATGTACATTATGTCGCGGCAGTCGAGGATGTTGACATTTCTGTCGTACCGGATCTTCACGAAACGCTTGCGCTCGTCGCTGTGCAGTTCATCCATGAGCTTGTCCACAAATGTCACAAGTCTCGCATCGTGCCTGCCTTTCAGCATGCAATTCACATGCCGGGCATCATAAATATCCAATTCGTCTGGAATTTTATTTGTGTAAAAGATTATGTTACATGATGGTGCACTGTCATTGATTTTGCGGGCAAGCTTCACACCGTTTTTGCCACCAGAAAATGACAGTTCTGATATAAAGATATCACAGTCGAACTTCTGATCATCGAGATCTAACATTACCAAATCAAGGTTATATGAAATAATTGTCACATTGTCACAATCAATATGCTTGTTTTGCAGATAATCTTCAAGTCCTTCTGAGTCATGACCTGCCTTGTTCTTCAGATTTCTTTCTGTATTTCTGGAATTTTCCTTAAGATTTCTAAGCTGCGAATTTAAAAGAAACACTGTCCTTGCTGTCTCGGCAGGGTTTACGTCACACACACCTATCTTCATATTTGAATCTCTCTCCCCTCGATTTATGCGGATCTCCGCCTCATTACTCTCTGACTGTAGCGAAATATGGGAGGTTATTCAATTATTACCATACTTTAAAAAGTCTAAAGTAATATATAATTCAGCCATTAGAAAGTGCACTTCGGTCACCGCATTGTCTATACTGCATTTTTCAACGTCTATATGTTGTAGTTCTATTTTCTTTTGTATTTTTTCATCCCAGAATGTACTTTTTGACCAAACACCTCACTAAAATCTAATATATTTTGTTGAATAGTGACGATTTATAGTATATATTCATATGTAGCCAGTTATAAAGCTTATATTTTCAAATAATACGAGGGGGAGGATACACATATGAACTACCGCACCAGACCTGCTGAGCATATCTGCTCACTTGAAGATCTTTTTATAAAATATCTCGGGCTTGATATCCCCATAGTTCCGCAGACTTCTTCTTATTCTAATAAGCACACGTTTAGCCAGTTATTTTTTACACAGAATGCGAACCAATGTGATGACATTGACAAAATTCTATCTTTTTCTGTGTTCAAGGACTCCTCACTTGAAAAATTAAAAGCGGCAGCGTTATCGCCAAGGCAGCCTATGTATTACCTCATCCATCCAAATGAGAGTTACCCGACAGGCCTTAAGCTGGGAGTTTTCTTTTCCAACCTGGCGAACAAGAACTACAGCGGCAATGAGCAGCCTCCTGCGATCAGAGAACTTCTTAATTCCATAGACTATGATAAATTATGCGCGCATCTTGCCGGGCTCATAGATTTTCGATGTAATACAAATGCGGATTTCATCACAGAACTCCAATCATACATCAGTAATATACTTGCAACAGATAGCATGCTTACACACTACTGTACACTGTTCAGATGCACTTCACCGTCAGAATACCTCGCCACTTTTCTTTTATATGCTCTTTTTGACGATGTGAACTTTCCACCATATGCATCTGCAATAGCTCTCGCCAAGAGCAATGAGCAAAAAAAACCGGCGAACTCTACACTTGATCTTAATAACCCACATTTTCAGAAGCTAATGAACGATGCCCGAAGGGTTAACAGCCTACAGTCATTTACCACATACACGCTGATCGTACTGTACTCTATCCAGATGCTTGCCACCATATTCTCATCTGTACTGATAAACAATTATGATGAGACCAGCATCAAGGGAACACTTTTCAGTATAGTAATGTTATGCACATCCATCATACTGACAGCTCTTCGTTTTATACCATTCTCACTTCACAAGAAATACTCAGACCTGAGTCTTGTACTTGAACACTCTGTACTAGATGAAAAGAACAATACCTACAGCATCACATATAACCATTTCCAGAATTGTTCCGAATCATTCAATGCAATTCAGCGCAACAGAATACTTATTATTACTCTCTTCTGTATGGCAGGTGTATTTTATGTTGTGCTGTCATTCGTGTTTAACAGTTTTCCGCTTCTTGTCTCATTGGTAAGTTTGTCATTCGGAGGAGTAATGCTCATCGATAATGTGCTGTACGACCACATCGCATACAAAAAGTACGATGCATATTTTTCCGATCCGGATTCCGGTCATATTCCATCATCCGGATGTGGTATGGCAAGAATGTGTTCATGGGATTATGATCCTAGAATGGACTCTTTCAGACACGCTAGCTACAACAGGCTCACCAACTACAGCGAAGATTGTATCAGACATATATACGACCAGGTATCCGATCACTCCAAATATAGCTGGTATACGCTGACAGCTTTCATCATCACATTGTCGTCGATCGGCGTGATCGCGGAGATCATGCAGCTTGTCAAGCCAGATTTCAGATATTTCAGAATGCCCACAGCATCTACATTGTATTCTGTGTCCATGATACTGATACTGTTAAATGGCATTCTCAATATTCTGATCCTTCTGAGAGCCAGATCCCATTATCAGAAGATGGCTGATTTCTCTTTCTATGCAGGGAACCCGGACTCGGACAACTTAGCTGTAAGCCATCTGTTCAGGCACCACTTATATGCAGGAAATATATCGGAGCTTGCCATAGCACGCGGCATATACAATTACAATTTCTGTATGTTTGAACAAGGGACATGTACCTCGGACATACAGCCGCCTGACGACAGATATCATCCTATGTATATCGTGAACCAGAAGATACATCTCATCACAGATATTGCCCTGTGTATATTTGTCGCTTACTTCAGCATGGCCGTATGGCACGCCAACAACCTGCACAATATAATACTGCTGCCAGTTCTGGCCGCAATATATGCCATATGGACATTTTTGCTTTATCCGGTCATAAAGTACAAGAGCATCAAAAAGTATATCCACAGGCTCAACTCCAAGCGATGAAAAAGGGATGTGAAAAACCTCGATCAAGTTTTTCACATCCCTTTTCGTGTAATTACATCATATACCATCGTGCGTAAGCGAGGAATCAGGATCATCCGCTTTACATCTATTCTTCATAAAGAGTATCACCGCGAAGACGAGCGGCACAAGGAATATCATCTTTGCCCATTTCATGCCCAGCGCACCGACCACAAGACTTATGGCGAATATTCCAATCTGATCTCCAATCCCATATGCAAATGTCGACAACGCCGACGCTCTTCCACGGACTGAAGAATCAACACTTTCCATGACCATCATATTGATGAGCTCCTCCGCAGAAAAATAAAAACCATACATACATCCCCAGAGAATTCCTATCAAAAGTGCTGAATCCGTGTGTCCGACTCCTGCAGTGAAAGCTATACCTGAAACCAGACTCAAAGCTATTCCTATTCGAACCACGTGCATACGGTGTATTCTGTCTGCCAGTATCCCTATGAGTACATTTATCACCAGTGCTGTAAGTGGCTGAATAAACAATACCATGTTTACGCTTTTCTCTCCCATACCTGAAAATGCGCACATCGGCTCGTTATAATATGTGATACCCGCAGTGGCAATCCCCACCACGCTTATACCTATGAGCAGCCTTCTCGTCTCAGTCTGCTGCCAGATATTTTTCATGGTTCTTATAAAATGTATATGGCCATCATCGGGTCCCGCCTGCTCTGCATTAGACTGCATTTGACCTAATTTATCGTCTGGCTCATCTTTTGATTCATGCCTTGACTCATATTTTGAATCAAGCTTTGAGTCATACTTCGTATCAATACGTACCTCTTTAGTGTCTTTTTCACTCTCTGGCATCCTGTATATCAGTACAAGTGCCAGGCATATCGCACCTCCGATGATCCCAACAAGAAACAATCTCTGCCAGCCGTAGCCTGACTCACCTACAACTAGAGATCGGAACAGCGGAATACACATTGCGGCTGCCATGGCTGTTCCTCCGCATATTCCCCTCACAGTGGCACGCCTGTTTGCCGGGAGCATATCCACTATGTATATCATATGGATGTCCAGCGAATATCCCAGTATGAGAATTCCATTGCCAAGCAGGTATATCCACAGATTGTTTGCCAGCAGGCATACTGCACTTCCAACAGCCAGAAGCGCCACATTTATGATCATCATCATCTTCCTGCCTATGATATCCGTATATGACCTGATAAATGGCGTGAGCGCTCCGATAAGATAAAATGGCAGCATGCCTCTGCTCATATATGCAACCGCCGCTTCAGAACTCATCCCACGCGGATCCATGAGAAATGTCCTAACAGAAAGTGACTGCGTCTTGCCGAACATCTCAGTGCAATAGGAATCCACAAATTGTACAAGTATTATGAGTGCCACAGCCGAGATGGCTGCGACTGCCAAACGTCTTTTATTTGAATCTGCCGTTTTGTCATTCATCAAGTTCTAATCCCCTTCTTTAGTACATAAAAAGGGAAGCACATCGCTTCCCTTTTTTGAATAACCACTGGCCGTTCGCCTTGATATCACTCAAAGCGTCAACGTCTCTTACTTACTAACCTTCCTAAAGTTCTTCTTACCACGTCTCACAACAACGCCCTCTCCGTCGAACTTCTCCTGTGGAATTGTAGTCTGGACATCTGTGATCTTCTCGCCGTCCACAGCGACACCGCCCTGCTCTACGGCACGTCTGCCCTCGTTACGTGATGTAACAAGACCTGACTTAACGAGAACTGACACGATATCGATGGCGCCGTCCTTGAAGTCATCTGCTGCAAGTGTTACTGATGGCATGTCTGCTGCAACACCCTTGGAGAACAGTGCCCTTGCGCTCTCCTGTGCCTTAGCAGCCTCCTCCTCGCCGTGTACAAGCTTTGTGAGCTCGTATGCAAGGATCTCCTTTGCCTGGTTGAGCTGGCTGCCCTCCCAGCTGTCCATCTTATCTATCTCCTCAAGTGGAAGGAATGTGAGCATACGGATGCACTTCAGAACATCTGCATCTGCCACATTTCTCCAGTACTGGTAGAACTCAAATGGTGATGTCTTGTTAGGATCGAGCCATACAGCACCCTTCTGGGTCTTACCCATCTTCTTGCCCTCTGAGTTGAGGAGAAGTGTGATTGTCATGGCGTATGCATCCTTGCCAAGCTTTCTTCTGATGAGCTCTGTACCGCCAAGCATATTGCTCCACTGATCATCGCCGCCGAACTGCATGTTGCAGCCGTACTTCTGGTACAGTGCGTAAAAGTCGTAACTCTGCATGATCATGTAGTTGAACTCAAGGAAACTAAGTCCCTTCTCCATACGCTGCTTGTAGCACTCTGCACGAAGCATGTTGTTGACTGAGAAGCATGCTCCAACATCGCGGAGAACATCTACATAGTTCAGGTCGAGAAGCCAGTCTGCGTTGTTGACGAGAAGCGCCTTGTCCTCTGAGAAGTCTATGAACTTGCTCATCTGCTTCTTGAAGCAGTCAACGTTGTGCTGGATAGTCTCCTTTGTCATCATCTGTCTCATATCTGTACGGCCTGATGGATCACCGATCATGGCTGTACCTCCACCTATCAGCGCGATAGGCTTGTTGCCTGCCATCTGAAGTCTCTTCATCAGACAGAGCGCCATGAAGTGGCCTACATGCAGGCTGTCAGCAGTCGGATCAAAGCCAATATAGAATACTGCCTTACCATTATTTACTAAATCTCTAATTTCATCTTCATCTGTTGTCTGCGCTATAAGCCCTCTGGCTACAAGCTCGTCATAAATCTGCATGTCCCTCTAGACCTCCTGTATTTATTTATTCAATGTGCGGTTCACTAGCACCACACAGGCAAATATTATAACATTTTGCTATGCACTGTGGCAAGTATATACACACAATTCCCTGTATTATTTTCTTATAAATCGTCCTTCACACGTCATTTTCTGCCGCCATCTGCAAATTGACATATATATCTCCGGCACAGACCTCCTGCCATGGCTATAAGCAGAAATATATATGGTGTTGTGAGCGACTGGTTAAGATTGACAAATGCCTGAACAGCATACCCGGTTATCCCGAGCAGAACAGCTATCATACTGCCCTCATCCTCAGCATATCCAAGCAGGCACTCCAAGCCAGTCCCTGTCTTTGAACCTCTTACAGTTCTTGAATCTCTCGAAGCTGCCTTCTCCTTTGATCTTTTTTCTGCGGATTGACTGCTCATGCTTTCATTCTCATTCATCACAGCTCCTGATACCGCAGTTCTCACAAGAGCACCACCTGTGGTAACCAGCAGTCCTACGTAACTCACTGCACCGAATATTCCTGTGGTTATCAGATACTGCAGATACTCATTGTGAGCATTATCATATATAACACCCACCGCATTCATCATATCGTCGTAGTATCTATCAGTCATGATCGACTTCACCGATTCATTTCCATAACCGAACAGCTTCTGTGGAACACTGAAATCACTATACGCCTCCATGAGTCTCCTCCACACAAAACCCCTGTAGTTTCCCCAGGAATCTTCAAATGAAAATATACACATGTGGTTGTGCGCCGCATATATAACAACAGCCACGATGCCTGCAAGTGATACGCCAACCGATACAGCAAGAGCTGCCTTTCCGCGGAACTTCACAGTCCACTTTGAAGCCAGCCTTATGGCCGCCCATACAACGAGAACGACCACGGAAACTATCCACACCATCCGGCTGTCACTCACAAAGCAGCTCAGTCCGTCAAGTTCTGAATATCCGTTATCCGTTCTTCCCAGCATAATGCTGATCGCCAGGACTCCGCACGCCATAACCAGGCATACATCTGCAAATTCTCTTATTCTTCCGCGGTATGACGCCCATATCCATGCCACAATCATAGCACCACCCACGCCTGCATATGCAAGGTTTGCATTGGATATGATCACCGCTCCTGTTCCTGTGAGCACAGCGATGACTGCTGTTATCCGTATCACTATGCTCTCTTTTCCCTCCGAGCTGATATACGCCCCGGCTGCCATCGGAACCAGCACGCACAGGAAGCTTGCAAATATATCGATATTGCCAAATGTGGATATGTATACATTTCTTATGCTCTGCATCAGCCCTTCCCTGAGTCCAAGGAAATCATATCCCATGAACTGGCATATGCCGACAATTCCCACAAATGAGCCCGCAAGCATGAATATGACCACCACATACCGCCTTATCCTGCAATATCTCGCCATACACACATACAGGAAAAAGGCCAGCAGCACGAACTGAAGTCCGCACCTTCTGCCCTCCTCGCCTGTATATGCTGCTACCTTATTCCCTGACATAAAGAATGCCAGAACATTTGCCAGAACAAATCCTGCCATGAATATATCCATGGTCATGATATTATGCATATCCATAAAATGTCTCAGGCGTCCAATAAACCTGCTGCCATGTGCCGCCCCTGCTGAAGCATCTACATTCCCGCCTGAGCTCTGCGACCCATGCCCTGTGCTGACATTCCGTCCCAGCACATCCACCAGCACCGCCAGCACCATGAGCACCGCATATATGCACAGCGCAATATAGAACGCCCTGTACTTGGTTACTGTTATATCAAAATATTTGTCATGCATTATCAGGGGATATGCAGCCCCCATATATATAAGAAATAATGTGGTTATTCCGTTCTGAAGTTCCCGCCTGCCGTCTCCTGCAATGTTGTCTTTTCTGCCCATACGGCTATACTCCTTTTATAAAAGCGGTGACAATAATCTGAGTATCGCACCAAGTATATTCACCCTGCTTATGTTATTTCTGCACCACGGAATATCTATCTCCTCCGACTCGGCAAATGTATCCATCATATCCTTCTTCACATCTTCTATGGCCTTGCAGTCATACAGAAGAGTTCCACACTCAAAGTGGTGATAGAAGCTCCTGTTATCCAGATTGATGGATCCCACAGATGCAAGCTTGCCATCCATGAGCAAAGTCTTTGAATGTATAAATCCAGGCGTGTACTGATATATCTTCACACCCGCCAGAAGCAGCTCCTTGTAGCTAAACTGGGTCATCTTGTATATATATTTCTTGTCCGGGATGGCCGGCGTAACAATACGCACATCCACGCCCCTCTTGGCTGCCAGCTTCAGTGCCATCATGAGCTCGTTACACACGATAAGATATGGGGTAAATATATAAATGTACTCCTGTGCATCATTTATCATCTGCATGTACAGATTCTCACCCACATTCTCTCCGCTCAGAGGACTGGACTTGTACGGCTGAACATATCCGTCACTTACGCCACTATAGTCGATTTCCGCCGGTCTATAGTTGTTGTAGCTTCCCTCTGAATATCTGAAGCTGTTCCACATCTGAAGGAACATAACAGTGAAGCTCCAGGCGCCCTCGCCCTCAAGTCTCACTCCACTGTCCTTCCATTTGCCGTACTTCTCTATCTTGTTGATATACTCGTCAGCCATGTTGTAACCGCCGGTGTGAGCTATCTTGCCATCAATAACAGTGATCTTCCTGTGATCCCTGTTATTGAAGATAGTGGCAAAGAATGGAACCACCTGATTGAACGCCATACATTTGATACCGTAGGATTCAAGTTCCTTCCAGTAATACTTCGGCACATTGAACACAGATCCGATGTCATCATACATGAACCTGACATCAAGTCCCTCCGCAGCCTTGCGCTTCAATATCTCAAGTATGGTATCCCACATATAACCCTTGTCCACGATGAAATATTCCATGAATATATACTTCTCCGCACTCTCCAGGTCTCTGATGAGATCATCCATCACATCATCGCCTATGGCATAATACTTTACACTGGTATGCTTGTACAGAGGCGCCTCAGCCACATTCTCCATATAATTACATATCCTGTATGTAGGCTCCGACTTTAAATTCTCCGCTGGGACCCAGTTGTCCCCCTTGACGTTCTCATATACCTCCTGCTGGAGAACCCGCAGAAAATTCTTTCTGAGTTTTTTAGGTATCAGCACATGTCCATAGAGCACATACATGAGACCTCCCAGCACCGGGAATATGAGTATCGGCACCATCCATGCCATCTTTACCATAGGGTTAGTATCCTTTGTTATAAGATACATTACAACTATTACGCTGAGCAGCTTGAGAGCACCCGATATATAGATATATCTGTCCTGAAGAAAAACAACCCCCAGTATCATGATCGCCAACTGGACGACCACAAGAAAGCACGTTATTACCATTCTGCTTAGCAATCTGTTCAGTATCTTCTTCATATATTTCCTGCCTTTACTGAATTGATGTCACCTTATAATCCTGATCCTCTACTGTCTTCTTGAGCACGCTGTCATCAACGTCTGCCTTGAGAGTGACAACCGCTGTTCCTGTCTCATGGCTGACTACAGCCTCCTGCACCTGGTCAAGGGCCTCAAGACTCTTCTTGACTCTGGCTTCACAATGTCCACACATCATACCTTCGATCTTCATTGTCTTTGTCATAACTTTGTCCTCCTTGATTCTATACCTTTTATTTTTATCATAAATGTCTGTCAAATTCAACCTCAGCGCATTTGTAACAACACAAAAACTTGACAGGCTCATGGCAAACGCTCCGAACATAGGATTGAGCGTCCAGCCAAATATCGGGATCCACACGCCGGCGGCAAGTGGTATTCCAATTATATTATATATAAATGCCCAGAAAAGATTCTCTTTTATGTTCTTAACTGTTGCCCTACTGAGTCTTATGGCCGCCGGAACATCTGTGAGCTCACTCTTCATGAGAACAACATCCGCAGCATCTATGGCTATATCCGTGCCTGCACCTATGGCTATTCCTATATTTGCCCTTGTGAGTGCAGGGGCATCATTTATTCCATCACCAACCATGATCACATGCCCCTTCTGCATGAGATCGCGCACAACGCTCTCCTTGCCGTCCGGACGCACGCCCGCTATTACTCTGTCCACGCCGACCTGCTCTCCTATGGCTTTTGCGGTTCTCTCATTATCACCGGTTAACATAACTACTGAAAGTCCCATTGACTGAAGCTGGCTTATGGCCTCAGCGCTGTCCTCCTTCACAGTATCCGCCACGCCTATTATTCCGAGGACTCTGTAATCTCCGTCAGTCTCCTCGGCAAAGAACATAGGTGTCTTTCCCTGCTGTGATACCTTCTCTGCGTTATCCTTCATCGCCTCAGGTACATCCGCATAGCCCTTTATATAATCCATATTTCCCCCGATGATCTTTCTGCCGTTCAGACGTCCCATCAGACCGTTGCCCGCAACAGCCTTGAAATCGGATACCTCATATTTTTTATCCTTCTGTGCATCACCTGTCTGGTAATTCTCACTGTAATATCCAACCACAGCCCTTGCCAGAGGATGCTCTGACAGCTTCTCCAGAGCCGCAGCCTTCTGCATCAGCTCGTCATCACTTACTCCATATGCCGCCAGTATATCCGTCACTACTGTCTCTCCCATTGTGATCGTTCCTGTCTTGTCCATGACCACTATGCTGCCCTTTCCTGTCTCCTCAAGGGCGGTCGCCGTCTTGAACAATATTCCATGCTTGGCACCTATTCCATTTCCCACCATGATCGCAACAGGTGTGGCAAGCCCAAGGGCACATGGGCAGCTTATAACAAGCACTGATATTCCTCTCGCCAACACATAACCGGCATCCTTGCCCACTATTATCCACACTATCATCGTGATAAATGCTATCAGTATGACAACAGGTACAAACACTCCCGAAACCTTATCAGCAAGCTTTGCTATTGGAGCTTTGGTAGCCGCCGCATCACTTACCATATCTATTATCTTGGACAGTGTGGTATCCGCACCTACCTGTGTAGCACGGCATTTCAGATAACCCGACTGGTTGATCGTCGCCGCAGACACACGGCTTCCTGCAGTTTTGTCCACAGGTATGCTCTCACCCGAGAGAGCTGACTCGTCCACGGCGGAATCCCCCTCAAGGACTACTCCGTCCACAGGAACGCTCTCACCCGGTCTAACGGCAAATATATCTCCAACCGCAACTTCGTCTATATCCACGGTGACCTCCTCACCATCCCTGATGAGAACGGCTGTCTTCGGGGCAAGATCCATCAGACCTTTGAGTGCGTCCGTGGTTCTTCCCTTTGAATATGCTTCAAGCGTCTTGCCGACTGTTATAAGCGCCAGTATCATGGCCGCAGATTCAAAATAAAAATCATGCATGAGCGTCATGACACGCTCACCGTCACCTGCTGTCTGCGCCGCTGTCATGGCATAGAGCACGTACACGCTGTATATGAATGAGGCACCTGAGCCCATGGCCACCAGCGTATCCATATTAGGTGAACCGTGTATAGCGCCCTTAAATCCACTCACAAAGAATCTCTGATTTATCACCATCACGATTATGGTTAGCAGCATCTGCGTGAGTCCCATCGCCACATGATTGCCGTCAAAGAAGCTTGGCAGCGGCCAGTTCCACATCATATGTCCCATTGATATATACATGAGGGGAATAAGAATTATAACTGATGCCACCAGTCTCTTCTTCATTTTTCCAAATTCTTTGTCCGCCTCACTCTCACCGGAACCGCTGCTCTTCCCACCTGAATGTGAAGTATTTCCACCAGCGGATCTTCCACCCGCCAGACTCGCACCGTATCCTGCCTTCTCAACTGCAGCCACTATAGTTCCGCTGTCGGCTGTTCCATCCACCATCATGGAGTTGGTCAGGAGATTCACCTGACACGAGGTAACTCCCTCAACATTGGATACGGCCTTCTCGACTCTTGCACTGCATGCACTGCATGTCATTCCTGTCACATTGTACTTGTCCATATATTTCACCTTCCTTTATCAAGCATCAGTCAGTTCGTAACTGCACTTGCCAATAACTGACATATCTATTTCATAAGTCTGGTAACCGTATTTACCAGATCCTCTATAGTATCATCCTTGCCATTTCTTATATCGTCTGCAACACAGGTCCTGATATGTTCAGCAAGGAGCTGTCTGTTGAAGCTGTTGAGTGCCGCATTGATCGCCGACACTTGGAGCACGATGTCTGTGCAATAGGCATCATTTTCCAGCATACTCTTCACGCCTCTTATCTGCCCCTCTATCCTGTTCAGTCTGTTGAGAAGCTTCTTATACTCCTCGTCTGTCCTTGTCCTCACCCTGGCTTCCACATCGCTTATCTCTCCGCCATGATGACAGCAGCATTTCTTCTGTTCTTCCATATATCTTTCCTCCAGCCTTATTGAACTCCAGCCATGCAAAATTTGCCTTCGGCAAATGGCTGGAGCTACATGTCAAGTTTTCATAGAAAACTTGACACATCCCTTGTACATCAGCCATTTCTGTTCACATTTCAAATGACGCTGCATATATGCCATCTGTTTATTATCTGCACATTACGGCTGTTAAATTCTCTTTTCATCCACGGATTATATACCCCCTAGGGGTATGTGTCAACAATAAAAAATCCTCATAGACCAATATTTATACCACTTTATCAGTCTATGAGGATTTTTCTCCTTTAACCTATATGTCTGAGTTTTATTTACTCTGTTGTATCCTGATCGCCCATGTCGATATCAGCATCTCCGATATCAATCGCATCTGCGCTTGACTCATCACTGCTGTCTGCATCGTCAGTATCAGTTATATCAGTCTCATCAATGAGGCTGTCGTCACTTATATCAAAATCTGAATCACTGTCAATAACAGAATCAACTACAGATGAATCATATGTCTGCTGGTTCAGGACATCCTTAAGATCTATCATATCTCCTGTGGTAGCATCTAACATGATGAGCTGTATTGGATAATCCTTATCGAGGCTTCCATCCTCCATCTTGTCGCACTGTGCAAATACCCATACAGGGCTGTATGTATACTTATCTCCATCCTTGAGCTTGTAGTATGTAAGTCTTACATCGTTGAACTCGATGGTGCTGTACTGTGTCTTGTTGTCTGTGTAATACTTATTTACAGCCTCTGGAAGCTTCTTGAGTGCATCTTCCCAGCTTATCAGATCAACATTGTCCTTCTTGTCTCCTGTTGCCCTGAAGGAATCTAGGCAATATGCTGAGATAAGTCCATTGTCATCAATACCGAGCTGGAATGTCTCATCCATGGTGTCATAATATACTGAGTCATCCCCTGTCGAAAGGGAATCAAGGCCGTATACATTAGGTGTATATGGAGCCACACCGTCCACAGAACGCTTGTATGTTACCATATAACCATTCTTCTCTGCTGCAACTGTGTTGTATGATGCATCGCTGTAATCCCACAGCAAATCAAAATTACTTGTCTCTATAACATCTGAGATTCCGCATGATGCAAGGAAATCTGTTCCCTTCTGCTCAGCATCTGCCGCGCTGATGGAAGCTGTGTTTGCAGAAGCCTCCTCGTCAGAATATTCACTGCTGTAGCAGTATACATTTGTTGCGCCATCCTTAGGTCTGTACTGTATCAGCTGATCCGATGGATAATACTCCAGAGAAAATCCACCGCCTGTGGACATATCATCGCCACTTCCATAGAATGTTACCATGAACTCGTTGTCCCCTACAGATCCGATGAATGTGTCTCCACTGTAATCTCCAGCTCCCTCTCTCTTGTCTGTGGCTGTCTTGAGCTGATCCTTAAGTGACTTCATGTAATCCTCATAATAGCTCTTATCATCATCCGATGTAGCCTGATCCATCATGGACTGAAGTGAATCTATCTGTCTCTGTACATCCTCCTTGTATGGCTTATCCCAGTTATATACATATACACCTGCGCTCACGTCAAATATATTCTCGCACACACGCTTCTTGTAGTCATTGTCTACATTGTTAAGCTCATAGTAAAGCACTGACATCTTATCTGTGTCAGGCACCTCTATCTCTGTGGCATTTATGGATACATCTGTGAGACCTGTATCTGCATTGATACCCTCAAGCTTGCCATTGTATGACTCCGGTACGTCGAGTCTTGATGCCAGCTTACCGCCGCCACCGCCGTTCTCGTCGTCTCCCATGTTGTAATCCACCTTCTTCTTGCCACATCCTGTGAGCGCAGTTCCTGCCACAAGTGATGTCACCAAAAGCAGCGCCGCTGCTTTTTTGTAACCCGCTTTTCTCATATAAAATACCAACCTTTCCTTACTTAATTGAAGTAATTATAATATATTTTCCCCGCTGACACAACACCATCTGCTATCACTCTTTTGTGATGATGACCTTGCCGTCAACAACCTGAACCTTGACCTTATTGCTGTCGATTCCGGCAGCAGCCAGCATATCAGGACTTATCTGTACACGATTTGCCTTATCGAGTATCGAGAACTCCTCATGTGAATCATCAGATGAGAAGCCGTCTGTCGTCAGCTCGTTCATTCTGTCCTTGTAAGATTCCTTCATGATCTTCTCCGTGCTAATCTTACCGTCCGCGATCATAACCACACGTCCCACCTTATTTGCAAGGCTTATATCATGTGTAACTATGATTATCGTTATCCCGAGTTCTTCGTTCAGCTTTCTGAACAGATCCTGTATCATGTTGGATGTCTTGCTGTCCACGGCTCCTGTAGGCTCATCCGCAAGAAGTATCTTCGGATTATTCGCAAGGGCTATGGCTATGGCAACTCTCTGCTGCTCACCACCTGACATCTGGGATGGATATGAATTTATCTTGTCCTCAAGTCCCACTCTGCAGAGCAGATCATGGGCTCTTGCATACTTGTCTTCCCTGTTGCTCTTGTCGAAGTACATAGGTACCTGAACATTCTCTATGGCTGTCATATATGGCAGAAGGTTTCTGGAGTTTTTCTGCCACACAAATCCTACAGTGTGCTTTCTGTACTCCACAAGCTCCTTATCCGTCATCGCAAACAGATCCTTGCCGTCGACATACAGCTTTCCGGCCGTAGGTCTCTCAAGTCCTCCGATCATATTGAGAAGTGTGGACTTTCCTGATCCCGACTTTCCGATGACCGCCATGAGCTCGCCGTATTTGATGTTGAGCTCCAGGCCCTGAAGAGCCATAACCTCCACATCGTCAGTCTTGTATATCTTGACAAGGCTGTCACACTCTATGATATTCTCCTCAGAACCAAGGCGTTCCCCGCCGGCTTCTTTATCTGTGCCAGCCTCAGGATCTGCTTCCACGGCTTTCCCGCTGTCAGTGCCATCGTCTTCCTGAAGATCCATGCCGTACACGAACTCCTGCGTCTCCTGGCCATCCGTGTTCTCCATGTCCTGTGTCTCCACATCCGGTGCTATAGTTTCAGGCTCCACAGCATCGTTCTTCTTTTTTCTGAATAAATGCTTATCGCTCAACTATCTCACCATCCTCTATCTCATATACTACATCACCGAGCTCCATAAGCTTCGGATCATGTGTCGTCATGACTATCGTTATTCCTTCCTTGTACACCAGCTCCTGGAACAGCTTCATGACTGCAAGTCCCGAAGCCGTATCAAGGGCTCCTGTAGGCTCATCCGCAAATATTACCTTTGGCTTGTGAGCCACCGCTCTGGCTATGGCAACTCTCTGCTGCTCACCACCTGACATCTGATTTGGGAAATGCGTCATTCTGGATGACAGTCCCACCAGATCGAGTACCTCTTTTATACGGGCATCCCTGTTGCCCTCATACTCCGCAAGTCTGAGTCCGAAATCGACGTTCTCATACGCACTCATGATCGGGATCAGGGCAACCGACTGGAATACAAATCCTATATTGTATCTTCTCAGCTTCTCCTTTTCCTTCTCGTTCATCTCGCTGTACACGTGGCCGCCGACTATCACTTCGCCCTCAGTCGGCTCATCCAGCGCGCTCAGGATATTGAGCAGCGTTGTCTTACCCGATCCTGAACGGCCTTTGAGTATAGTGAGCTTTCCAGCCGGGACTGTTATATCTATTCCCTTGAGTGCATAGAAATCTTCTCCGCTTCCAAGTCTGAAACAGCGTTTGATTCCATGTGCCTCTATCATAATTTCATCCATAGATTAATCCTCCCCCAGCTTTAATGCCTGTGTTATATTCATCTTCTTCAATATAGTTCTTATGACTACGAAACATACAACAAACATAAATACAACAACAGCTGTGAGCTTTATGATATCGTAAGGATCCACAGCTATCGATATCGCTATGTTGTGTGATTCCGGCAGATATACCACGGCGACAAGCTTGACAAAAAGCGCCGTAGCCGCAGCTCCGACTCCGTATCCCGCCAGACTGGCAAGTACCGAGCTGAATATCTGCTCATTTATGAGCATCTTGTTGATCTCACGCATGCTCATACCCATAGCTCTGTATATACCGAACAGAAGCTCTCTCTGTTTGATGGATGTTATCCAGTATATCAGGAATCCCACCGTACAAAGTATGATCGCTATGATAAATGACAGTGAGAACAGACCATTTGTTATGAGCACCAGAGGTGACTCCTGCATCTCTGACACATCCTTATCCACACTCTCATACTGCACTATATTGACATCCTCATCACTGAGTGCCTGAAGTACATCCTTGTAGTCCACACCATCCTTGAGATGCATCCATACCTGGTATGGTGTCTGACTGAATGCACCAACAACATATGCATAGTTGGCAACTACGAGGTATCTCTCCACCTCCTGCATCTCTCCCTCGGAATCCTTCTCATACACATACTGTTGGAATCCCGGGAATGCATCCACTATGGCACATACCGTTCCGCTAGGAGATGCGATCTCCTCCTTCTCCTTGCTTGCAATAGGACTGTATCTCGCATAGTTTATGGAATCTCCAACCTTTATATTGTACTTCTTTGCAAGGTTTGATGAAATGATGACTCCATTCGACACTGTTGCAAGATCATTCAGGTAATTGTACCAGTGCTCCTTGTTGAGTCCGCTCTGCAGTCTGGCCGTCTCACCGAACTCCTTGGTGTTGATACCCATGAGTACGCTGCCCGCCAACTCCTCGCCGCCCGCTTTTATGACGGCATTGTCGTCGTATATGACTCTTGTCACCTTGTCACACAGGCTGTCCTCGAGCTTTGTAAATCTCTCAAAATCCTGCTCTGTGTAATACCAGTGGGTCTTCTTGTCTTTGTCTATGTATGTTCCTCTGGTCCACTGCTCCTGTACCACAAGATCCGTTCCCAGATTGTAATCTATTCGCTGTGTCTTGTTCTTATTTATGGTTCTTGCCATGTTCGAGTTGAACATACCCATGGCTATTGTCATTACAAGGAACACTGATATGAATCCCTGCTTCTTGACCGTACGTGTGATCTGCAGGAATGATGCGTACACAGCCGGTGACCATCTCTTTCTTCCGATCCTGTATATCAGTCTTATCAGGTATTTGATGAGTCTGAGCACCAGAAGTCCCACTGCAAATATAAAGAGTGAGGAGTTCAAGAAGATGACCGGATCAGGTCTTGAACCCGCAAGTATATCGAGTGCTATCGTCGATTTCTGCTTGTTGTAATTGTACAGGAGGTATATTGAAAGTGTCACAAGGATGACGTCCACAAAGAACTTCTCCCAGAATGGCTTGTAATTTACCTTTCCTGTTCTGCTCTTCTGCTCCACTATGGAGTTCTTGGCGTATTTGAACACCGGAAGTGTCACAAATAATATAGCTATAACAGCGGCAGCCAGACTGTATACTATCATCCACGGATCTACTCCATAGAAATGTGTATCCTTAAATCCAAACTGCAGGAACGAATCCGTGCTTGCTGCAAGCTTACACAGAAGATATCCTATAGGGATTCCTATCACTATGGCTATCGCCGACAGTATTGCCGACTGTCCAAGGTATATTCCGAGAACCTGCTTCGTGCTGGTACCACGGCTCTTGAGCATGGCGATCTCTCCATCCTCCATCTCAAGTATCTGACTTGATACCATGTAAATGAATGCCAGAAGCAGAACCAGTATTGGGAGTTCCAGAACCCATATGATTATACCGATGGTTCTTGCATCACCTTTATAATCTATAAGCACACTGCTGAAATTCTGCTCAAAATATTTATCTGACTTCTCAAATGACTGGAGATAATACAGCGTGTCCATGGCATTCTTGTGTGTTATCTGTGAGTAGTCAAGCATGACGTGATCCACGTAGTATATTGTGAGGAAGCCGTACTTGCCTATCATGTCGTTGAAGTCATCCTTCTTCACATATACCTCGCTGTCGAGATCTGCAAGCTGGTCATACCAGAAGCTGTCTGAGTAATCCTTCTCCTCAAATACACCTACGATCTGATACTTCATAGGATTGCCCTGTGAGTCAACGGCATCGCTGAGTCCGGTATCTATGCTGAATACCTCTCCAACGACAAGGCCGTATTTATCAAGGTTTCTCTGTGAGATGATACAAGGATACACACCATCCTCTGTCTTGGCATCCTCGAGTGACGTTCCATATGTTATGTTCACATGATCCTCTATCTGTGGCATATATGTCATGTTGAAGCTGGTCCTGTGATTCAGGTTGCTCTGGGTGTAACCCGCCTGAAGTGACAGGCTGGTCTGCTTCTGCAGGGCATCAATCTCCATGTAGTAGTTCCACATGTCCTCATATTTGCCAATCCTGCCAAGCACTGCATCGGCATCGGCATAATCATCTACTGCGCATGAGCCTGATCTGCCGATAGTTGCCGGGTACTTGTTCTGCTCTACCATCGCCGCGTCAAACTTGGACGACATGAGCATATCCAGCGCTCCGTTTTTGAACATTGGGTTGCACGATGCAACAGCCACCAGCAATATGATTCCAAGCAGGAGACATGCATTTAACCACTTCTTGTTCAATAATTTATGTGATAAAAATTTAAACATTATATCTCCTCTCTGCTACTCTGCTGTTGTCGCATCTCCGCCAGATGAATCCGATCCGCCATCCGACTGGCTGTCTGCGCCTGACTTTGAATTATCGGAACCATCTGATGAACTCGATGAGCCACCGGTGGATGTTGCTCCTGATTCCTTAGCTATTACATCGCCCTCTGAAAGACCTGACAGTATAACCGTCTTGGTCTTGTCTGCCTCGCCGAGAGTGACATACTGCTTTATGATCTCATCATCCTTGATGAGCCATACATAGTCATACTCATTTGAATTGTTCTTGCTCGTCTCATGATAGATCATGTTGTTAGGTATCATGACCACGTTCTCATAGGACTTTGTCGGGTAGCTGACCTGATATGACTTCGGCTTCTTGTAAAAGCTTGCATCATCAACCTTTATATAATACTTCAGTTCATCACTGCCTGAACACTTGGTTACGTGAACCCCGCCCTCTGAATCAGTACTGATATATGACTTGGAGCTGTCTCCGGTGCTTCCGACACACACTCCGCTTATCTTCTTGCCGCTGTTGTTGTTCTTATTTGATATTGAAACCTTCTGGTTTACAGCAAGTTTTCCCTCTGATATGGATATCGCCAGAATCACATTGTCGTTGCTTCCGACTGTGAGTACATTTGCACCTTCCTTGACAGCCACATCAGTCTTCGCGCCAACCGAGAGGACTGTTCCCGCCTGGTCAGCGTAGACAGTTATCTTTCCGCTTCCATCATTGTTCTTGTTGAGCTTTTCTCTCTGTGCGTTTAAGCTCTTGATGGTTGCATTGTGTGTATATATCCTAAGATCCTTGTTGTATGTAACAACATTTCTCTGGCACACGAGCTGCTCCGCCATGTAGAGAGTGTTCTCTGCATCCGTCGGCGTTGCCACCTTACCCTTCTGGTATCTCGTGATCTCATTTGTAAGCTCATTTATCTGATCATCAAAATCCTTGAGATCCGAACTATAAGTCTGGTTCTCCTCGCTGATCTGGTTATCTATATCCTTGACCGCCGCTGTTCCGCCGCCACTGTCAATGACAAACAGCACATCCCCCTTCTTAACCTTCTGGCCCTTCTTGACGTTGAGTGACGTGAAACGTCCATCGCATGGTGCAGTGTAGCTGACACTGTTGAGGTCCTCCACCGAGAACGAATCGCTCTTCACCGTTGCTGTCTTCGTATATGAATCGAGTGCCACCGTGTATTCTGTGTAATCACTAGGCATGACCGCATCTGAAGCGTAGTAGACAAGATCTCCTTCCTTGAGTCCGCTGACTACCTCTGTGTAGTTATTGTCGCTGGCACCGGTCTCTATATCCCTGCGCTCCTTCTCACTGGAATCTGTCTTGACATATACAAATTTCTGGTTGTTCTCCTCGTATATGGAATCATTTCCCACTGTGAGTACGTCCTTTGCATCGGATGTACTGAAATACAGTGACACCGTGTTGCCCACGCTGAGGATCTTATCTGCATCCTTCACACCCTTGAGCTTAAATCTTGTGTATGGAAGACTTGACTTGCTCTGTGCCACAGCTATCTCCTGATTGGTGTAGTTGTATGGCACTATGTCATACTGCTTTCCATTTATCACAGTGTACATGTTCTTATACATGCTGTATGTATTCTTCTTGAAGCTCTCACCGGTTATCTCTATATATGGATCACTGTAATCTGAAACCACGACCACGTTCTCACCGCCGCCGACAGTATTCTCACTGCCGCTTATCTTCTTGGCGTATGTTACCGTGCCCGGACGGTCTGCCTTGAGCGTTCCGCTCTGCTTGACCTTGTCCTCATCCTCGTCCTGCTGTGTGAGCTTTTTCTGCTCATACTCATATAAAAGATTATCGTACCTGTTGTTCTCCTCATTTATGGCTTTTTCTGTTCTGGCCTCTGCAGCGCCCTTTGAATCACCGATCTCTTCGCACGCCTTTATCTTCCAGTCCAACTCAGCCTGATTCTGCTCATATATCTTCTGCTTGATCTCATGTGAATACTTCTTCACATCCTGGGAATCAGCTCCAGAGCTGTCGTCCCCATCCATCGATGTTGAAGAATCATCCACTATTGAGCCTGAATCTGTACCACTGCCATCGTCTCCCGATGCTGTGGATGCATTGCTGTCGGTCTCTGCAAGAACCGTGTCCTTCTTGACCTCATCGCCCACATTCACATACACCTTTGACAGAGTCACAGATGTGTCATAGTAATAACAATAGTCAGTTGGGACTATCGTTCCGGTCTTGATGACCTTTTTGCCTATATCTCCATATGTGACCGGTCTGTATGCCTCGTTTGTACTTACAGGTTCAACGAGCTCAGGAACCTTCTCGCTGTTCTCCTTGCCACAGCCCGCCATTCCTCCTGCCATGACAAATGACATTACCAGGCATGCTATTCTGGCGGTCATATTCTTTTTTGTCCGTGTGCTGCCTTTATGCATAATATTCTGTCTCATCAATTTATCACCACCTGCTCTCCGGCCTTCAGTCCTGATTTGATAACTGTATAATCATCCACCGTATCTCCAACGGTAACTTCTACCGCATTCCTGTATCCGTCCTCATTTACAGTGTACACATACTTCTTCTCACCCGAGCCGTCAAACACAGCCTTTTTATTCACATATACAACGTTCTTTACAACCGGCTTATCTATGACCATCTTGAGGGTATCCGCTTCGGTCACTCCGGTCATATCACTGACAGGCTGAAATGTAAGTTTCTGCATCTCCTCTCCGGTGGCAGAGCTTGTATACTTCTCACACTTCGTGAGCTTCAGTGTAAATGTTGCCTCCTGAAAATCAGCATCGTAGGTCTGCCCCTCCTTGAATTCGTATGAATCCGCAGTCTCTGATACATAATCAGACGAACCCGAATCCACCGTTATGAGCGTATCACCCGCTGTGACATATCCATACTGCAGATCTGAGTTGACATAAGTCACTGTTCCGTTCTTGTCTGCAATGACCTGATACTCCTTCATTCTCTCGTTCTGCTCTTTGATGTATGTATCCGCCAGATCCATATCCTCCTTCGCCGCGGATATGTCACTGGAGTAATCCTGGCTGCTGTCTATGCTCGCCAGCCTGTTGTAATGGTCTATAAGAAGCTGATCCCGCTCCTTCTGATCCGTATACTGATCTATGGTCTTCTGGATATCCTTGGCCTCAAACTGAATCATCACATCGCCTTTGGCCACCTTATCGCCCTCTTTTACCTTGACCTCCTGAACCTTGTAGTCAGACTGCTGTATCGAGTAATCATTGCTACTGTAACCATCAGGCTTGAGCTCCAATGTCAATGAGGACTGGATATCTCCGCTCTTAACCTGATCCGTATTGAATTCCACCTTGCTATACGGCTCTATATTTATTCTGGAACTTCCTGTCTGTCCACCGGTACTGCCTCCGCAACCAACCAGCGACACGGACATCAGACCGGCAATCGCTGCCGCCAGAACCTTCTTATTGAATATCGCTTTTGACACGCTCTATTCCTCCTGTTTTTATGAATATATTTGATTCTACCCCCTGTCAGCCCATATATCAAGGAAATCTCCCGGGAGTTAATATTAGTTAAAAAAAAGAGAAAGCTTATGTTTTAAGCTTTCTCTAGAAATAAAAAATGCGGGAGATGGGACTTGAACCCACACGCCGTTTCCAGCACTAGATCCTTAGTCTAGCCTGTCTGCCAATTCCAGCACTCCCGCATATTCTATATGTAATTGATAACCGCCCATTCTCTCACATCCGAAATTCCATAGGACTTTCAAAATAAAAATGCGGGAGATGGGACTTGAACCCACACGCCGTTTCCAGCACTAGATCCTTAGTCTAGCCTGTCTGCCAATTCCAGCACTCCCGCATATTTATGTGATGTCGACTTCTGTGCTCGTCACCAACGAATAAGATAATACCATCTATCGAATACAAAGTCAACAACTTTTTTCAGATTTTTATCATATTAGTGAGCTTTCTGTCCACATCCTTCATAAGGTACTCCTTGAACGCTGTGTAATACTCATGTGTGAACTGTGTATACAGGAACTTATTCCAAAGATTACTGCAGTATGTACTGTCAAAATCATAATATGAATCAGTATATACCAGACCATTGCTGAACCTGGTCACATCCAGATACGGTTCCTTTCCTGCATAGTTAAGTCTCATAACGAGGTTCTTCTGCTCACTACAGCAAGCAAAAGTCTCAAGAAACATCTTCATCTGATCCTTTGTTATTCTCTCTACGAACATATGTGCCTCCTACTCTGTGTCTTTACTCTCATTGGTCATCCCCCTAACCTCTATAATTATAGCATACGCCTCCGAATTATAAAACCTTTTCGCGCAACAAAAGAACCGGATGTGTAAGTTTATACCACATCCGGTTCTTTTTACTTATATATAGAAGATTCTATATTCTATATTATGATAACTGTGCCTTTGCAACCTCAACAAGCTTTGCAAATCCCTCAGCATCGCTGATAGCCATCTCTGAGAGCATCTTTCTGTTGATGTCAACACCTGCCAGCTTAAGACCATGCATAAGCTTGCTGTATGAGATGTCATTCATTCTTGCTGCTGCGTTGATACGAGCGATCCAGAGCTGTCTGAACTGTCTCTTTCTCTGCTTTCTGCCAGCGTATGAAGATGTAAGTGCTCTCATAACTGACTGCTTTGCTACTCTATACTGCTTGCTTCTTGCTCCTCTGTAGCCCTTTGCAAGCTTTAATACCTTATTGTGCTTCTGCTTTGCGTTCATTCCGCCTTTAACTCTTGCCATTGGTTTTCTTCCTCCTGATCTATTAGATATAAGGTAATATCTTCTTCATTACCTTCTCGTTTGTTGCGTCTGTCATTGTAGCCTTTCTAAGATTTCTCTTTCTCTTAGTGGTCTTCTTTGTTAAGATATGACTCTTATAAGCTTTAGATCTCTTTAAACCGCCGTTAGCTGTTTTCTTGAAACGCTTAGCTGCTGCTCTTTTTGTCTTTAATTTAGCCATTTTACTTACTTCCTCCTTGAATTATATGTCTATAATAATTTAACGCTTTTGTGTTAAAAACATTATCATGCTTCTTCCTTCAAACTTAGCAGGCTTATCGATAACTGCTATCTCTGCAAGCTTCTCAGCAAAGTTGTCAAGAATAACCTTTGACTGCTCTACATGCGCAAGCTCTCTTCCCCTGAATCGCAGTGTAACCTTAACCTTATCGCCATGCTCAAGGAACTTTCTTGCCTGATTGATCTTGGTATTAAGGTCATTCGCATCGATGTTCGGTGAAAGTCTGACTTCCTTGACTTCCATGGTCTTCTGCTTCTTCTTGGCCTCTTTCTCTTTTCTGGCCTGCTCATAACGATACTTACCATAGTCAACTATCTTGCACACCGGTGGCTGTGCCTTAGGTGCTATCTTCACAAGATCAAGTCCTGCATCCTGAGCCATCTTGTATGCATCCCTGGATGACATTATTCCAACAAGCTGACCATCTTCTCCGATGAGTCGTACCTCTCTGTCTCTAATCTGTTCGTTGATCATTAAATCGCTAATGACTCTCTACCTCCACACTTTTAAAATTCAATTCTCTGACATAAGAAAAGTGGATAGAACCATCTATCCACTTTCTTAATACAAAGCATATTCAAACTCAGGAAAACCCTGTAAATCTTCTAAGCTAAATATTAACCCGAGTCATGTCAGACCATGCTGAGGTGAGAGTGGATACTCTGCTTCTATGTTCACTGTTTCACACAGCAATGGTAGAATACCACATCGCCAGCCGTGTGTCAACTGTTATTTTTCTTTTGTCGATATGCCTCTGTGCTGCCTTTATATCACTCATTATCGCCGTGGGATTCAACCGGGATGAACACCCTGTCATTGTCCTCTTCCTTCACCGGCTTCTGACTCTCCTGCGCAAGCTTCACAAAATACATCTGTGAATCAAGCTTTGCCTTGCCCCTGAGATCCTGCTTCGCATATGAGCCGTCAGGCTGCATGATGTGAGCCTTGAGTGTATCCTCAAGCTGTATCTTAAGGATATTCTTTATCTTCTTCTTAAGCTCCGGATCCTCTACAGGGAATGTTATCTCAACTCGCTTGTCCAGATTTCTAGGCATCCAGTCCGCACTTCCCATGTATATATCCTCAAATCCGTCATTGTAGAAATAGAATATTCTCGAGTGCTCAAGATAATTTCCAACTATGGATCTTACTGATATATTATCTGAAAGCCCCGGAACTCCTGCCTTGATACAGCATATTCCCCTGACGATGAGTTCGATCTTTACGCCTGCCTTTGAGGCATCGTAGAGCGCATTCATGATCACCGGATCACAGAGACTGTTCATCTTGGCAACTATCCTTGCCTTTTTGCCCTGTCTCGCATTCTCTGCCTCACGGCCTATCAGCATGAGGAATTTGTCCTTCAGCCAGATCGGGGCAACTGCAAGCTTGTTCCACTTCTTCGGCTCTGAATATCCTGACAGCATGTTGAACACCGCCGTCGCGTCCTCTCCTATGGCATCGCTGCAGGTGAGAAGTCCCATGTCAGTGTAAAGCTTTGCGGTCTGATCATTGTAATTTCCTGTTCCCAGATGCACATATCTTCTGATTCCGTCCTCCTCGCGTCTGACAACCAGTGCGATCTTGGAATGTGTCTTAAGACCCACAAGGCCATAGATAACATGACAGCCCGCCTGCTCCAGCTTCTTGGCCCACGCTATATTGTTCTCCTCGTCAAATCTTGCCTTGAGCTCGACGAGAACAGTTACCTGCTTGCCATTTTCGGCAGCCTGTGCAAGTGCCGCGATGATAGGTGAATTGCCGCTGACACGATAAAGTGTCTGCTTGATCGCCAGGACATCAGGATCATTTGCCGCCTGTTTTATGAACTCAATGACCGGAGTGAACTCATAATATGGATGGAACAGAAGGATGTCTCCCTTCTTTATCCTGTCAAATATATTGCTGTAATCGCCCATTCCAGGTACAGGCTGCGGTTTGTACTTAGGATACTTCAGATGGTCAAAACCATCTATGCCGTTCACCTTCATGAGGAATGTGAGATCCAGAGGTCCGTTGATCTTGTATACGACCTCGTCATCGACTCCGAGATGCTTCTTGAGCTCCTTAAGGAGCTTCTTGTCCATGGCCTCGTCCACCTCAAGTCTTATGACCTCGCCCCACTGTCTCTGCTTGAGCTGCTTCTCGATCTCCTTCAGCAGATCTGCGGTCTCCTCCTCATCTATGGAGAAGTCTGCATTTCTCATGATACGGTATGGATATGCACACACTATGTCGTAGTTCAGAAACAGCTTGTCAAGGTTCTTCTCTATAACCTCCTCCAGAAGAATTATCTCGGTAACGCCCTTCTCCTCAGAAGGAAGTCTCACGATCCTTGGAAGTACAGATGGGACCTGGACGGTCGCTATATCCGTCACGTCCTTTTTCTTATCGTATATGAGTGCACCTATATTCAGTGATTTATTGCGCACCAGCGGGAATGGTCTGGACGAGTCCACCGCCATAGGTGTGAGTACCGGGTATACATCCTTCTCAAAGTATTTGTCCACGTACTTTGCCTGCTTTGGAGTGAGATCCTCATGGTGTCTCACAAGCTTCAATCCGTTCTGGGCAAGCTGAGGGATGAGGGATCTGTTCAGTGTCTGATACTGGTTCTTCATGAACTCTTTGGTGCTGGCATGGAGTGCGTCAAGCTGCTCCCGCGCCGTCATTCCGGCTATATCCTTCTTGGTGTATCCGGCATGCACCATATCCGTGAGTGATGCTATTCTTACCATGAAGAACTCATCCAGATTGGATGCCGTTATACTCAGGAACTTTATTCTCTCAAACAGAGGAATGGTCCTGTCCTTCGCCTCGGACAGACATCTCTTGTCAAATTCAAGCCAACTGAGCTCTCTGTTATAAAATATCGGATTCTTATCTGCCATCCTTTACAACCCCCTTTTCTGTTTTAACACAGGCTTCACTCCAAAGACCTTTCTGAACAGTTCAGTCTTTGTCTTGAACACCCCTGCCTCAAGCGTAATATCATTCAGTGTATCTACCGTCATCGTGAGCACGTAGTCCTTGAAGCTGAACTTCATATCACTTATCTTCTGCCTGTGGCTCTTGTCAAGGACATCCGCAAGTCTCAGTATGGATGCCAGCTTGGCGACCTTCATGTAATCCGCAGTCATCAGCGATACCTGTGCCTTTGTCTGTGAAGGGAGATAATACTCGTTGAACTTCACAATATTTGCAATCTCCTCCCTCTCCTTGTGGGACAGTCCAAGTATCTCCGTGGACATGATTATGTGATAGGACATCATGGTGCCCACGTTCATATTTACAAATTTGCCACAACTGTGGAGCATGGCTGCGATCTGGAGCTGCAGTCTCTCTCTCCTTCCGAGTCCGTGGACGCTCTTGAAGGAATCAAATATATCCAGTGCGTTCTGCGTCACATTCTGTGTGTGCTTCCTGTTGACCTTATATTTCTTGGCTATGCTGTTTGCCGATGCAATGATATCTTCATCGAAATTCTTGTTCAGCAGAAGTGTACCGTTCTTATCCATATAATCGGCAACTATTCCGTCACAGAACGTAACATCCGGCGTGATGATATCCTCCGCCCTTGAGTTGTCGAGGAATGACTGATAAATGATCGCCATCGGAAGCATCAGTGTCGCCCTCTCGTATGGCACACCGTATTTTTCTGAAAGAACCTCCGGAGTGGTCTCAACTACCTTGTGATAAAGCACGCGGAACTGATCTCTTGTGATCTTGTCTGTGATCTTCAGCTCCGGTCCGACCTTCTTCAGATTTGCGATTCCGTCTCCTATAGCTATTATGCTCTTGATGTCCTTATCGTTTATAAAGAGGTTCCTGAACTCCTCTATGAAGTTCGATACGAACTCCTCCATGATATTCTCCAGAGCCACCGTGTCTGCGCCGTATTTTGCCAGATAATCCCTTATTCTCACGGCTCCTATAGGAAGGTTCTGTGTCTGGATCAGATTCTGCTTGTCAAATATAGATATCTGGAGACTTCCCGCTCCTATGTCCAGAAGCGCCCTGTTCTTCGTGTCGGCATCCTCAAACTTCGACTTTGCCGCATACGCCTTGTAGTTCATGAATCTCTGCTCCGAGTTGCTGAGCACTGAGACGTCGATGCCTGTGTGCTGCTTTATCCTCTCAAGGACCATGACTGAATTCTCCGCCTCACGCACAGCGGACGATGCATACGCCTTGTATTCACGCACATCGTATTCCCTCATCTTCCTGCGGAATTTGTTGAGGATCTCACATACCTTCATTATGGAATCCTCGGTTATCCTGCCACTGTTGTAGGTATCACTTCCGAGCTCAACTGTGCTGTTGACGTAATCGATCTCCCTCGCCCCTTTTTTGGGAGTTATCTCATACACCTTCATTGACAGCTCGTTAGAACCTACATCGATGGCTGCAAATACCTTACTTGCCATATCTACCCCACCTTTCATGTTACTTATCAGTATGTTCCAATTATCTTGAAATCCATAGAATCCTTATTTATATGATCCAGCGCATCTATCGTCGCCGGATCCATGAGACTTCCCTCAAGAGTTATGAAGAATGAATATTCCCATTTTCTTCCCCTGAGAGGCCTCGACTCAATGCTTGTCATATTGAGCCCGTTATGTTTTATATGTCCAAGTATACTGTAAAGGGTTCCACTCTCATGTGGCAGTGCAAAGCATACAGATATATTTCCCGCACTCTTCACATACTCCTTTTTCTTTGACAGTATGATAAATCTCGTTGTGTTGTTCTCATTGTTGACTATATCGTCCTTGAGTATCTCAAGTCCGTATATATCTGCGGCAAGAGCGCTCGCTATGGCAGCCTGGGTAATATCACCTTCATCCCTGACCTTCACCGCACCCACTGCAGTGTTCGCAACCGGGCACTGTGCGTATCCGGCTCTGTTTAGGAATTCACTGCACTGCAGAAGCCCCTGCGGATGGGAATATACAGTCTGTATATCAGAAAGCTTTGAGCCCGGAACTCCCATGAGCATATGTGCCACCTTGACCTCGTCTCCGCCCACGATGGTCAGGCCGCTGCTGCCAACCATATCATATATACCACTCACAAATCCGGCAGAGGAATTCTCTATAGGCAGGACTCCGTAATCAGCCTTGCCGCTCTTCACCGTCTCTATGACATCCTCAAATTTTGCAACATTTACATTCTTTATATCCTTGCCAAAATAGTCATGCATAGCCTGATGACTGTAAGCCCCCGGAACACCCTGGTATACAACCACCGTGTCTTTATCGACCTTCAGATGATCCACGGGCACAAACCCGCTCACCACATCAGAGCTTATATGTGCCAGCGCAATATCTCTGCCCTCAACACACGCTCTGTCGATAAGCTCATTCTTTCTGGTGATAAGCTGCTGTATCTGCTCCTCCAGACTGTTTATCTCTTCCAATGTATTCATTCTATCTATCCTTCCACTTGAAGTGTCAAATTTGTCACTGTTTGTCCAGCCCGGCACGAAGCTCGGATATTGTCTTGCCAAGCAGCGGGTGCCTCTTGTATCCCGCTATCGCGGACAACGGTTCAAGTACAAACTCTCTCTTGTGCATCTCCACGTGTGGTATGTGAAGATCCTCACTGTCATACACGACATCATCATAAAGCAGGATATCGATATCCAGAGTTCTCGGTCCCCAGTGGATCAGCCTCTCTCTTCCCGCCGCTTTCTCTATTCCATTCACCAGTCTCAGCAGTTCCTCAGGAGTCCTGAGCGTCTCTATCTCCAGACAGCCGTTCAGGAAATCGTCCTGCTCAACGCCGCCATACGGCTCGGTCTCTATAAAATCTGATACTCTTGTCACCTTGGTGTATTTATCCTTGTTCAGCTCATCTATGGCCATGTCCAGATATGATTCCCTGTCACCGATATTTGACCCAAGTCCAAGATATGCTGTGTGCTTTTTTCTGCTTATGGACACGGACACTGTATCTACATGTACCATGACCGGAGCCCACGGCTTCTTTACCGTCACATTTACCCCTCTCACATCATCGTAAGTGAGAAGTATCATGTCTGCTATCTCCTCAGCCACAGTCTCTATCAATTTATAATTTCTGTTCTTCATGACCTTCTGTATGCCATCGCACACGCTGCCATAGTTCACAGATTTTCTTATATCATCACTTCTGCCGGCCTCCTGGGTCGACACCTGCATGGATACGTCCACCACGAACTTCTGTCCAAGGACATTCTCCTCCCTGTACACTCCGTGATGTGCAAATACCTCAAGTCCTTTTATATTGATACTGTCCATACCGCACCTCCGCTATATTTTATCTGGCACTCAGCATCGCATGCGTCATCTTGAGTGCTCTGTAGTTGCTCTTCACATCGTGTACTCTGAAGAAATCGCAGCCCTTCACAAGCCCAAGCACTGATGTGGCAACTGTTCCCTCCTCGCGCTCGGTCACCGGAAGATCAAGTGTAAGTCCTATCATCGACTTTCTCGACGTTCCGAGGAGTATCGGGAGATCCCATTTGTGGAGCAGCTCCAGGTTGTTCATGAGGAGCAGATTCTGATGCAGATCCTTTGCAAATCCTATTCCCGGATCCACCATGATCTTGTCCCTGTCTATGCCTGCTGCCAGAGCCATGTTAACCGACTCATCCAGATCTGATACAACATCAGCCAGATAGTCTGTGTAATCTGTGTTCTCCCTGTTGTGCATAAGACAGCACGCCTTGTCGTACTTCGCTATGACAGCCGCCATCTTCTCATCGTACTTCAGTCCCCATATATCGTTTATGAGATCTGCACCTGCATGTATACCAGCCTCAGCCACCGCAGACTTGTATGTGTCGAGTGATACTGCCACGTCGAAATCTCTCTTTATCGCCTCTATGATCGGTGCGGTCCTCTCTATCTCCTCCTCATCCGATATCTTTGTATATCCAGGTCTTGTGGACTCACCGCCAACATCTATTATCACAGCACCCTCAGCTATCATCTTCTCTGTGGTAAACAGAGCTGTGTCCATGGTGTTATGCTGTCCTCCATCCGAAAATGAATCCGGGGTCACATTCAGTATCCCCATCACATAAGGTTCTTTTCCACTCTCAAATGTCTTGTTTCCTATTATCATCCTTTTATCCTCCAGATATAAAATATCCGCACATGACGTGCGATCCCTTGGTACTTCCCTTAATATTTTATCCCTGTATTGCGTGCACTCTCCAGCCAGTAACACTGGTCTGATGCCTTGCAGTCAAAACAGTTTCGAGACAGCTTATCCGCATTATACAACACATATGCCAGTCCTTCCCGCTCTGCACCGTCTGTATTGTGTGAGCCTATGGCATCACATATCTGCTCATTCTCCTGCGTGGAAAATCCGCACTGCTCCAGTATCCTGCCCGCATACTCAACACTCAGCTCATGATGCTTCCTGCCGGTGTCATCAGGATCTGCCCGTCCCACATCGTGAAGAAGTGCCGCGGCATATATGATCTCCCTGTCTATCGCATATCCCTGTTCGATATTCATTATATACGCTATCCTGGCAACATCCAGGCAGTGCTCAAGTCCATGCCGGCAGAATATCCTGTCGGTCTCCTTGTTCCGCACAGTCTCCATGAGACGTCTGTATTCATCGTTGTATATGATCCTGTCCACTCTGTCCATCTCTGTCTGCATCAGCTTTCTATATATCCTCCATGTTCCGCACGGTCTATGATCGGCCCAATAAATGACAGTGAGCCAAATACCATCACCACCGGATCCTGTCTGTCATCAGCCAGCGTCATCGTCAGCCTCACGGCATCGTCCACATCTTCCTGCTCATAGACTTCATCTATATATGTCCCTGCCAGCCTTTTCAGCTCATGCCTTGAAAGTGCTCTCGGGTTATCCGGCTCAACTGCTATGAACGCAGAAGCCCCCGGCATCATGATCCTGAGCATCTGCTCATAGTCTTTGTCCTTGAACACCCCACATATATATATGAGGTCTCTTCCGGCAAAATACTCATCTATGTTCTGTCTAAGTGCTCTCCAGCCTCCCGGATTGTGTGCGCCGTCCACATACATTAGAGGTTTGTCCATAAGCTTCTGGAATCTTCCCTTCCAGAACGTCGCTTTAAGCCCTCTCCTTATGTCATCCTCAGTCAGCTCGTATCCAAGCCTCATGAGAACATGTGCGGTCGCAGCCGCTGTGGCACTGTTATATATCTGATATATGCCCGGAACCTGAAGTTCGTATCTCTGTCCGTCATATATATATTCACTTCCACCTACCGACTCTCCGCATATCTCTATATCCTTCTCCCTGATAAGTACCGCCGAGTCCGATATATTATTCTGCTCACATGCCATATCCCACATATCCTCAAGCTCTGAGGCAAGCGGGTACGCCACACATGGGCAGTTCTTTTTCAATATTCCAAGCTTCTGTCTGTATATATCCCTCAGGGTATTCCCGAGGAAATGCATGTGATCCATGCTTATACTTGCTATTATCGTACAGACCGGGTGGCTGCACACATTTGTGGCATCCTCCAGGCCTCCCATTCCGGTCTCAAGCAACAGGAAATCGACCTTTTTGTCGCAGAAATAACAGAACGCCACCGCTGTCTCCGTCTCAAACGATGTGGGCCTTCCCCAGCCGTCCGACACCATGTCATCCGCTGCATCTTTCACCGTCTCAAGATATACGGCAAAATCCTCCTCAGACATATATTCCTTATCTATCTGAAATCTCTCAAGATATGTAAATATCGTTGGAGATATATATCTTCCCACACTGTATCCTGCACTCTCAAGTATCTCGTCCAGAAATGCGCATATCGAACCTTTGCCATTTGTTCCTGCTATATGTATAACCGGGACTGCGTCCTGCGGATCGCCCAGCCTTCTCAGCAGCTCCTTTATACTGTCAAGCCCCAGAACGCTTCCCATGGTGTCCGTATATTCTATATAACTTCTTGCCTCTTCATAAGTCATGGCATATATCCGTCCCTTCTCATCTGTGCCTGATAAGTGGTGCATTCTCATCTATAGGCAGCAGCTCATACCCATCATTCCGGAGTCTTTCAATGAGCATCGGCAGTGATTCCACCGTGGTGTGCCTCGACTCAAGATCATGCATCAATATGACCACATCGTCGTGCTGCAGTGCATCCTTCATGATATTGTCGACAAGCTGCTCCGGCGTGTAGCTGCCACACACGGCATCATTGTTCAGCGCATTCCAATCATAATATATAAGCCCCTCGGCATTCACATAATCTATCAGGGTGTTCATATCCACTCTGGATACCGTATTTGAACTGCCGCCCGGGAATCTGTAATATACACAATTTACACCTGTTACATCATACAATAAATTTCGCAATTCCTCAATATCTTCGGAGAAATCAGCAAGGCTTCCATATATTTTATCGTAATCATGGGTGTACGAATGAAGCCCCAGTGTATGTCCCCTATCCACTATATCCCGGTAGGCATCATAATAGCTCTTGTCGCGCCCCACGACAAAAAATGTTGCCTTCACATCGTATTTATCAAGGATATCCAGTATCTCCACTGTGTTCCCGGATGGCCCATCGTCAAATGTGAGATACGCCCTCTTCGTTATCTCCGGCTCCGCATCAGACTCCGTTTCGTCCTTCTCCGGCTGCATCTCCCCGGTATCATTTGCCCCATCCACCTCCGATGGTGTGCTCTCATCCGCCCCCAGGACATTTGCCTGCTGCCTGACCGGCCCTCCGGCAGTATAAAAGCCCCACCTCGACTGGCTGATTATGTAATAACAACAGAAAATTATGGCAAGAAATATGGCAACCGCCAGCATAATATACTGCCATCTGTCAGTCACCTCCTGCACATTGTCAATTTTTTTCAAATGATCCTCGCCGCCTATAGCATTTTTTCTATTATATTATTTTTTATTTTTAATTATGTGTCTATTTTTTTTGCCATGAATATTTCTCAGATATACGGAGAATATAAATAGCAAATATTAAAAAAAGGAGAACATGTACAATGAAAAAATACTTTTTACTTGTGACGTGTATGACACTCACCATGATCCTCTTCTGTGGTTGTGGCAATTCAAACGGTGCTTCAAGCACTGGCTCATCTTCAGCAGCCAGCACCCAGACAACATCTGAGGCTCAGAATGGTAACAGCTCTGAGGGAAACAGCACCGACTCATCTGACAAAGGCGTTGTAGGCGGAGCAGCCGACGCTGTAAAGGATGTCGCTGACGGCGTGGCCGACGGTGTAAAGGATGTCGCTGACGGCGTGGGAAACACCGTGTCAGGCATCTTCGGTTCATTCGATGATGCCCAGGACTGGTTCATGGATCAGCTTCCCGCAGGTGACGGAAGATTCGAGGTTGCCAACAGTGACAAGGATCTCACAGAATTTTCCGGTGGAAAAACAGGCTACCACATCGAGCTCCACGACAACAATAAAGAGGGCGACACCAAGGTCGGTGATTTCTATATCGACTCCAGCGATGGCAAGGTGTACAGATCCGATGAGCACGGGAAGACATTTGCAGAGTATGATTTCTCTGATTATAAATAGATGAAATATCCCGCATGAAAAAACAAGCGGCACGGAGGTATCTGAAAACCTCCATGCCGCTTTATTCTATGTTCTTATTCTGCCACATCCGCTGCATCATCAGCTTCAGTAACAGTCACTGGTTCGTCTTCACCCTTCTTGTCTGAGCTCAGCATCTCTCCTGTGAGAGGATTGATCTTGACTCCCATCTCCGACGCAATGAGATTGTACATGTCAAACTCTCTGTCTCTGGCAGCCTTCTTTCTGGCCTTTACGCCCCTGGATCTGACCAGCTCCACTATTCCGAATCCGATCATCAGTATGCCGAAGAATATGAAGCCCGCCATATTTTTTGAAAAAAATGCATGAGCCACACTTATTGCGCCTATTCCGATCATCACGATACCCATAACGAAATTGAACATATATGCTTTACCGCCTTTCACCAATCATCTGTTTACAAACGCATCTATGCCCGCCTTCTCGAGCATTCTGTCGTATTGCTCATACATATACTGGACACTGTTCTCAAGAAGATGATAGTGCATTATATATGGAACAAGCAGCACCATGAATGCAAGTGCAAGTATCAGCAGCGATATATTGGCCGTCACGACAAATGTTATACATGTTGCAACCGTCAATATGGCAAACAATACCAGCACTATAAGGTGGATAAGTCTCTCATGCATGAAAAATCCTACCTGCGTGAGATGTCTCTCTGCCTCCCGTGCAAAGTCCACATCATTCCTCTTTAAAAGCTCATCAATATATGCTATATACCGGCGTATCCTCTTTGCCATCTGCCGCATCTTCCTTTCCTGATCCCTGCCGAACCGTCAGGCTAGTTCATCACCTTGTTCATAAAGTGCTCCCACTGTGCGATCACCTTATCATAGTAAAAACTCAGAACATAGGATTCCTCATCCACATCTATTATCATCTGATAGCATTTTCTGTCAGCATTCTCCGAAGACTTGAGCATCTCCTTTGGCTGGCCCGAATAAAATACAACCTTGCCCTCAAAGCTCTTCAGCACATCCTCATAGTCCGCCCTGTCCACAGGCTTATCCGGTACTGACTCCTGGAGAACATCGTTCGCATCGTAATACTTATGACCCTCGAGCAGAAGTGCCTCGATCTCAGGCTCAGTGAATCTGACCTGCATATCACTGGCATATCTGTCAGTATAGAGCTCATTTGCAGAGTTGTCCTCTCTGACTACCGCGCCGTCAAATTCAAATTCCAGGATTCCCTGCTTCTCCGAATATATACATCTGATCAGAGTCGCATCCCTGAAAGAGAGCGTCTCGATCTCATCTACACTCTTGTACTTCATATCTGTATCTCCAACTAGTCCATTGCCTTCTTGATGGCCGCAAGAAGCTCATCGTATGTCTCAAATGCCTCAAGATCAGGATTATCCGCCTTGATCTGATCTGTGCTCTTGAACAGGAAGCCTGCCTTGCTCGCATAGATCATTCCCAGATCGTTGTGGCTGTCACCGCTTGCTATAGTGTCGTAGCCGATTGACTGCAGAGCCTTGACTGTTGTGAGCTTCGACTGTGGGCATCTCATCTTGAAGCCTGTGATCTCACCGTCATCTGCAACGATCAGCTCATTACAGAATATTGTAGGGTAACCGAGCTTCTTCATGAGAGGTCCTGCAAACTGTGAAAATGTATCGCTTATGATTATCACCTGTCCTATGGATCTCAGCTCATCCAGAAACTCCTTTGCTCCAGGGATAGGATCTATCTTTGCTATAGTCTCCTGTATCTCCTTGAGTCCAAGTCCGTGCTCCTTAAGTATACCAAGTCTCCAGTTCATGAGCTTATCGTAGTCAGGCTCATCCCTTGTCGTTCTCTTAAGCTCAGGTATTCCACTTGCCTCCGCAAATGCGATCCAAATCTCAGGCACCAGTACTCCCTCTAAATCAAGACATGTTATATACATATTATATTATCCTCCGTTCTTATAAATAGTGTGAATTAATGCATGTCATACTCCTCCCGTTTCTGACCACACAGATGCATTATAGCACAGTATCACGCAGACTAACAATCACTACTTTCAGGCATTTGCCCGGACTTCTTCCATCTGTCCAGAGCGTATCCATAATCCCGGATTATCATGTCGAGCTGCACCCTTTCCGTCACTCTCATGTGGCTTCCCTTCAGGTATACTCCGTCCATGAAACCGGTCCGTATCGTCATTCCGCACTCACCTCTCATCGCAGCCGGTCTCTTCACCACACTTGCACCCGCCGCCTTCTGAAGCTCTTCGTACCTTTCATAATTCTTCTGCCATGCCCTCATATAGGTCTCAACTTTCCTTCCCGGAATATTGACCCTCACTCCACCATAGCGTCCATCCGGCCCCGGGAAGAAATACTCTATCCTGAAGTCATTCTCACTTATTATTAGCGTACCGCCGCTCGCCAGCTCTTCTCTGCATGTTCTTCCCATAACTTATCCTCACACATTCCTGAGACTTTCAAATGTATTGTAAATGTTCAGCAGGCCATATCCCCACTCGGGATTCGGATACTGCCTGATCTCCAAAAGCCCGCCCGAACTTCCCGGTCTCACCGCTCCCCTTATCAGGTAGCCCCTTATCTGGTTGCCGTTTATATTCCTTATCATCTTTCTCCCATACGACCACTCAAGCATGATGGCACTGCAGCCCGCAGTGTACGAAGCCGCCACTGAGGTGCCGCTTCTTATAACCGTCTCCCCGCTGGCTCCTTCTCCCCTTATATTCACTCCGGGAGCGAGAAGATCCGGTTTCACCCTGCCGTCCGCCGTATAGCCTCTGCTGTTGTCTATATACAGATTACCATTTGAGTGATCATATGCGCAAGTGCATATCGCAGTCTCCGCCACCGCCGGGCTGGTTATGGTCACCCCCGGATCACTTGACACAAATCTCGTCCCCGGGGATACAAAGCTGCTTATGGGCAGCCACGCGTTAAAGCTGAGCTCCGTGGTTCCAACACCGTACACCCTTATCCGCCATATACCATTTGCCGGGGTTATAAATCTGAGCATGATGAGCTCCTGCCCAGCAGAATCCTCTATTAGAAAATAGTCGACATATATCATCCCACCTCCAAATATCGGACGGATGATCGAGCTCCTGTCATACCTCGGCGATATCCTCTCTATAAATTCCCCGCCGGGAATCTCTATGGCCACCGAGTAGGTATTGGTGGACTTACCCCATATCTCAAGTGTAAAGCTGTTGCGATCTGCCACATCGATCTCAACGACATCGTATGCCCCTGTGACGATCCCGGAATAATGATGTCCTGCTCTCCCCTCGTTGCCACCGGCAGCTGATACCGCAAGCCCCTGAAGCTCTCCTATGTTGTTTATATATTTGTCAAGTGCTTCCGCCCCCGTATGGCTTCCACTGTTGGTCCCAAGCGTCACGAGTATGCTCATAGGCATGCGCAGCTTTTTCTGCTGCTCAAGCAGATATGCTATCGCTGTCATTATGTCAACCTCACTGTACGCATTTGCATCCGATGGAATACCATAAAAACTGCGTAGATTCTGCTTTGCCTGCTTTAACTTCACCACCACCAGGTCTGCCGACGGAGCCACACTCACAGCCGTTCCCGCGCAGAAGCTTCCATGCCCGGTGGTATCCGTCAATATCCTTTGTCTCTCATCCACAGCAGCCTGTATCTCCTCCGTGCTATACTCCCTGCCGTAGCCGTATGATGCGTTGTCAGCCTCCTCCACAGTCTGATCCCACGCCGCAAGTATCTTTGTCTTACCCCCATCCCGCACAAATGAACTGCCAAATATATCGATCCCCGTATCGACGATGCCAAGCAGTATCCCCTTTCCGGTGAGTCCGAGTATATTTTCCTGCTGGATATTGATAACCCCTATAGCCTCAAGAGCCCCCACATCGTCCATCAGGCCGTACACTTTTGGGAAAAGATTATACTCAAGCCTTGAAAAACTCTCCATATACCCGGCCGGAAACGGCTGATATGCCACCGCATATCTGTCGTCTATTATGTTGAGCCCGTATGGCTGATACAGATCCATCAGAACTTCCCTGTCTCCGTTGTATTCTATTATATATTCCACATAATCCTCTGAGTAAGCAGCATCTGATATCACCGCACATCCCTCCAGGGGCAATCTATATAGTATATGCAGCAAATTCCGAATCTTTACACAAAAATACCGCAGCACGGAAATTTCTCCGGCTGCGGTATGTCTCCATCTGTACATTATATGTACCGGCTATATTCTATTTTATTGTTTTGTATCAATATACTTCTGAACCTGCTGCTTCAGGATATTGAACTGGCATGGACCTGTCTCGAGAACGACTGTATTGAACTCCTTCAGGTCAAACTTTGATCCAAGCTGTTCCTCAGCATAATCCCTGATCTCCTGCATCTCATAGAAGCCTGTTGAATAACTCTGGTATACGGCAGGATCACCTATCATGGTAGTATACAGATCGTCGGCGGCATCGCCGTTGAATCCCTTTTCATTCAGGTAATCTTTTGCTTCCTGCAGTGACCAGCCCTCATAGTTGATTCCTATATCGATCCTTCCACTTATGAGATAATTGATCTCATCGTTTAACCTGTACAGTTTTGCAACGGTGTCCGAATCAGATGCCCCATCAAATGTGTAATAGTTTATGGCATCATAGCACGCATACATTGCCCAGCCCTCCTTGTATCCAAGGAAGCTTAATATGGTACGTACCGGTTCAGGATCTGTTGACATGTAGTATGCATTCTGCAACATGTGTCCCGGATATCCCTCATGGGCAAGTGTGGTCCACATACCATCCGTATGTTTGCCATTTACCCTGATAAGGTTGTTGTCCTGGTCATCGATTGCAGGTGACATATAGTATGCCAGCGTATTCTCCTGAATATCCTCAAGGCTCTTATCAAGCTTCTTCGCCTGATACTTTATCTCTCCAAAGTCTGGGTAGTTCTCGGTGGCTGTATTCATGAGTATATCTATTATTTCTGAAGGCTCCTTTGAGTCACTGTCTCCAAAGAGGTCATCGTAGTGCTCCACAAAATATTCATATGAATCGTACTGTGTCATGGCTATGGAATACAGATCTGTCATGAGATCTGACAGGTTGTCATCCAGCATCTGCGCCACTTCCTCAGGTGTCTTATCAGTTCCCGCAGCGTCCTTCAAAAGGTAAGCGTAATACTCTTTACCACCTTCATAGCCACACACACCGCCCTGGTTCTTACCGGTTCCCTTGAGTGATGACAGCACATCTATAACATCCTCATATGCAGGTATAAGACTTTCCACAACGGCCTTCTTATTCTGTTCCTCAAAGTCCGCTATCTCGTCCGCAGTCAGGAAGTCCAGCGCCTCGATGTTATCGTTGAACACCTGTATCATGAAGTGATTGTCCTTGTCCTTGATGAAGTCTTCGCACTGCTCGATGACCTTATCGCACACGGCATCACTCATAAAATATCCCTTCTCGGACTTTGTCTTCTCAAACTCTAGATAGTCATCAAAATAATCCCTTACCATTCCAAGCACCTGGAGATATCTCTCCACATCACCCTTGTCGTCAAAACGGTAGTCTGTGAAATATGTGGATATATTCGACTGCAGTCCTTTCATAGGTGAGAACGGCTCGCTGAGGTATATGTTCAGATAACCCTCTGACTCCGTCTCCAGATACTGATTAAGTATATCGTATGTGAGCTGCTGGCTCTCCGTGAGATCGTCCCTGTCAAATGACTTGAGCTTGTCAAAGGACTCATCAAACTCAGCCTTACTTTTTTTGATTCCCTCATCGCTCATATCCGAATCGCCCAGAGATACCTCCGGCTCAGGAATACCAAGGGCATCCCCATCCTTTATCTCATAGTTGTACGAGAGTGTGTCCGATGTCACACTGTCCACATACTCATCGTGCAGATATTCCTCGAACTCCTTCTGCACCTTTGTGTAGTCGTCCGCATTATCCTTTATTGTTCCTGTGATAGTCTTCTCATCAAACATATGAGAAGTACATGCAGTCATCGACATGGCCATGGCTCCGACAACAGCAGCCACGACAAATCTTCTCATATTCTTTTTGAATCTGGTCATACATCTACTCCTTACTTAATATATTGTCCCTTCACATAACCTATCTACACATTGTATGCCATAAACCATACTATTGTCCATTTATTTTATGTTAAGGTTACAATATACCTAGTCCGTCCAGAACAACCTTTACTCCTATGAGTATAAGTATGATACCTCCGGCAAGCTCAGCCTTTGACTTGTACTTTGTTCCGAATATACTTCCGATCTTCACTCCGACCGCTGAACATATGAATGTGATACATCCGATGAACAGCACTGCAAGTATGATATACAGAGTGGACAGCTTGAGGAATGCAAATGACACTCCAACCGCCAGTGCGTCTATGCTGGTTGCAACCGCCAGAAGGAACATGACCTTAAAGCTCATATCTGCATCTACTTCCTCTTCCTCGCCAAACGACTCCTTGATCATGCTTCCGCCGATGAACAGGAGGAGCACAAATGCGATCCAGTGTGACCATTTGCTTACCAGATCTGCAAAAAAGCTTCCGAGGACATATCCTACCGTCGGCATAAGTGCCTGAAATCCTCCAAACCACGCACCTGCGATAAGCATGTGCTTCACCTTGATGTTGCGCAGGGACAACCCCTTACAGATAGACACGGCCAATGCATCCATTGAAAGACCAACTGCCAACAGGAATAACTCTGCAATACTCATAATTTTTCTCCTTGATATAGATTTGACGGATGCAGTCACAGACACATATAAAAAGAGACCTCCCGGGCAGCTAAAAGCTGTCCAGAAAGTCTCATCATCTACAGTAATACCAGATTCACGCCATCATCGACCGATGGCTGCCAATCATTATGTTGATATCACAACGCAAGCTCTGCGCTGACTACTCCCTTAATGAACGCTGATATTCTAGCATATTGATAAAATATTATCAAGTAGCATTTTCCTGTTATCGCATTATTGTCATTACAGATCTGTTCAGTCCTGCTTATCGATCTGAGTTGCGCTTGCCTCCTCAAGTGCCGGTGTTCCGCGCAGTTCTATGATAGGGCTTCCCTTGCCCTTTATATAATCACCTGTGATGGTCACCCTTCCTATGGTGTCATCCCTTGGTATCTGATACATGATATCGAGCATGAACTTCTCTATGATGGCACGTAGAGCTCTGGCTCCTGTCTTCCTCTTGATTGCCTCCTCGGCTATCGCCTCGTATGCCGAATCGTCAAATCTAAGATCCACCTCATCCAGTGCAAGGAGCTTCTTATACTGCTTTAATATCGCATTCTTAGGCTCTTTGAGTATGCTCACGTACATATCCTTGTCCAACGCATCAAGTGTGAAGAGTACCGGAAGTCTTCCAAGAAACTCAGGTATCATGCCAAACTCACGGAGATCCTCGGTTGTAACCTGTCTCAGCAGATTCGGATCATCATCATATTTGTCCTTGAGCTCAGCCTTAAAGCCCATTGACGCCTGCCTGCTTATTCTCTGCTTTATAATCTCCTCTATATCAGGGAATGCTCCACCACATATAAAGAGGATGTTTCTTGTGTTGATCGTAGTCATAGGAACCATGGCATTCTTGCTTCCTGATCCAACAGGCACCTCGACATCCGCGCCCTCGAGGAGCTTCAGCAGTCCCTGCTGTACGGATTCACCGCTCACATCCCTGCTGTTGCTGTTCTGCTTCTTGGCGATCTTGTCTATCTCATCTATGAACACGATTCCTCTCTCTGCCTTCTCCACATCATTGTCGGCGGCGGCGAGAAGCTTTGACAGAACGCTCTCTACATCATCGCCTATATAACCGGCCTCTGTAAGAGTTGTCGCATCAGTTATTGCGAGAGGCACCTTGAGAAGTCTTGCTATGGTCTTGACTATATATGTCTTACCACAGCCTGTAGGTCCCACCATCAGCATGTTGGACTTCTCTATCTCTATATCATCCATGGTATCTGTGAGAACCCTCTTATAATGATTGTATACAGCCACGGATATAACCTTCTTGGCATATTCCTGTCCCACAACATACTCGTCCAGCATAGCCTTGATCTTATGAGGAGCCGGAATTGTCTTAAGCGTGAGTTCTTCCTCCTGCTTCTTTTCCTTTGGCGCCTTCTTCTTGACTTTCTGTGCCTTGAACTTGGACATATCTATATTGCCAAATGGCATATTTGTCAGATCTATGAACTGCATATTGCCAAGCCCCGGCATGTTGCCAAATCCGGAATTGTTGAAGCTGTCAAATGATCTCTGCATGCAGTCTGCACATATATTTATATCTCCAGGCATATGTATCAGCTTGCCGGCCACGCTCTCCGGTCTCCTGCACAGGTAGCAGTATTTCTCGTAATCGTCATCGTTGTCCTTATCATCCGATGCATGTCCATCGGTATCCACCGTATCCGGTGTCTTCTTATCTATATCATCATAATTCTCTGCCATATCTCATTTTCCTTTCCTGATTATACATATAGTCTCAGTCAGAAATATAATAACACACATATACCACATTTACCAACACCTGCAAATATGAAATTACTGTAAATTAACCGCTGGCACGCAGCGCCGCCCCGCTTCTGTCCTTAATATTATTAAGTCATTTGTCTGTTTTTTGTATTATTTTACCGCTGGCATCTTTCGAATCGTTTTAAAATTTCGGCATTTGCGAAGTGCTATGGAATTGGATTTTTCGCTATGCTATAATCATAAAAAATAAATCCAACGGGTAAAAGGAGGACTGTAATTATGAAGAAACTTGAAATCGTAGTTCGTTCAGAAAAGCTTGATGATGTAAAGTCAATACTTGATGAGTGTGAATCAACAGGTGCCATGGTATCAAACATCATGGGTTACGGTAATCAGAAGGGATATAAGACAACTTACAGAGGAAGCGAATATGTTGTAAACCTTATTCCAAAGGTAAAGATCGAGACCATAGCAGCAGACGATGTTGCGGACAAGATCATTTTCAAGGTTTGCGAGAGAATATCCACAGGTAAGATCGGTGATGGTAAGATCTTCGTATATGATGTGGCAGATGTCGTTCGTATCCGTACAGGCGAGCGTGGAGAGACAGCGCTCTAATAAGCACAGGTATCCAGTATCATTCCTTTTTCTAAATTGGCAGGCAGTGGCATTTGTCCACTGCCTGTTTTTTATCGTTCAGCTCTGTCTCCCAGTATCTTCAGCAGACTCCCCGGGGTCATCCCTGTATACCACTTAAACTCTCTCTGGAAATGCGCCTGGTCAGAATATCCCATGTCATCCATATAATCCGTGACATGTCCGCCCGGATGCTCCAGCATTTTTCTCACAGTCTCCCTGATCCTCACGATGCGGGCAAACCTCTTGGGGCTGACCCCCAGCTCCTCCACAAATCTCCTATGCACATGTCTAACGGTGCATCCCATCTGCTCAGCAAGCTCTAATATGCTTATCTTCCCTTTTGCCGCATATATGACATCCGCCTGTTTCACGATGTCCGAATCAGCCATGCCATTCCTCTGCCACAACGATCCGCATTTCTCTATATGCTCCGTGATCTCCTCTGTCGCACTCTCTATCGGATCTTCTGCACCATTTCCTGTAAATGCATGATCAGCCGTCAGCAGTTTTTCAAGCAGACGCATATCTTGGGTATCCAGAGTCTCCCTGCCAAATCCAAGATCCTGCTCCACAGATATGAAGCTGCAGCTCTCCTCAATGCAAACAGCCGCCTCCAGTTCACCCGGATACACCCTTTTGATGTGTCCATCCATACATATCACACATATCCCAGCATTCTCCTGTGGCACTATTCTCAGCCCACCCAAGCTGTAACCAGCTCTCACATACACAGACTTCTCATTCTTTTCTATTAAATTAGTATGTACTTCACTGCAAAAATTAACATTCAATAAAATCTGACTATCCATACGCCATCTCCGCATAACTTTATTTATCTTTACCGTATCTTTGCTTTATTATATTAAGTCCGCGCAAAATATAATAAGGTTTATCGTTCCACGTCCGATTTTTTCAATATTTTACCATATCTCAATACTATACTCAACCCAAGTTAGTAATTGAGGTGTGGCACTGAGATACTTATTATCAGTCATATCTCAGTGACGTACGATCAGATATAATGTGCACAAAGATGTGTTTTGTCAGGAACATACCTGGCGGGACGCATCTTTTTTTATTATCTGATCACTTCCACAACTACAATGTATTAAAAGGAGGAATGATTATGGAAGACGTAAGCACAATTGTATTTGGAGTATGGTTCCTTGTCGGAGCCGCACTGGTATTCTGGATGCAGGCCGGATTTGCAATGGTTGAGGCCGGTTTTACAAGAGCCAAGAATGCCGGAAACATTATAATGAAGAATCTCATGGATTTCTGTCTCGGTACAGTTTCATTCATGATCCTCGGTTCATCACTTCTGCTCGGCAGCAGTGACTGGGCACTCGGAGGTTTCATCGGAAAACCATCATGGGATTTGTTCCTTCACTTTGAAAACTATGACTGGTCAAGCTTCGTATTCAACCTTGTGTTCTGTGCAACAGCAGCAACCATCGTGTCAGGAGCTATGGCAGAGAGAACAAAGTTCTCTGCATATTGTGTATACTCAGCTATCATCTCACTGCTGATATATCCTATTGAGGCTCACTGGATCTGGAATCCAGGTGGCTGGCTTGTAAAACTTGGCTTCCATGATTTTGCCGGTTCATGTGCCATCCATATGGTAGGTGGAATCTCAGCACTGATTGGTGCCGCATTACTTGGACCTCGTATCGGAAAGTTCAATAAGGATGAGAATGGCAAAGTAGTAAAGGTTCACACCTTCCCTGGTCATAACCTTCCACTCGGCGCACTCGGTGTATTCATCCTGTGGTTCGGCTGGTACGGATTCAATGGTGCAGCCGCAACATCTGTTGAGCAGTTAGGTTCTATCTTCCTCACTACTACTATCGCACCTGCACTTGCAACAGTTTCATGTATGATATTTACATGGCTCAAATATGGCAAGCCTGATGTGTCAATGTGTCTCAACGCTTCACTCGCTGGTCTCGTTGCCATCACAGCTCCTTGTGATACAGTCGATGCTTTCGGCGCAGCTATCATCGGTATCGTTGCCGGACTTCTCGTAGTATTCGGAGTATGGCTCTGTGACCACGCATTACATGTTGACGATCCTGTCGGTGCCGTAGCCGTACATGGTGTAAATGGTATCTGGGGAACAATCGCTGTAGGTCTCTTCTCCACAACAACTGTTCCTGGAAATGATACATTAAACGGTCTGTTCTACGGCGGTGGCATTCATCCACTTCTCATCCAGTTACTTGGATTTGCAGCAGTTGCAGCATGGACAGCAGTTACGATCACCATCGTATTCCTGATCATCAAGAAGACTATGGGACTTAGAGTATCTGAGGAGGAAGAGATCAAGGGACTTGATCCTACAGAGCATGGTCTTCCTACAGCATACGCAGATTTCCTGACAACAAAGTAATTCATAATATATAGTATTATCTGCAAGCAAAAAGCCTGTGGTATGAATCAAAGTTCATATCACAGGCTTTTTAATATATTCACATCCACATGCCATGTATAAGCAGTATATGCGGATTCTTCCTGTCTCCATACTCGTGTATTGTCATCTCTTACCCCCTGTAAAAGCATTAGTTAGATTGTCCTAACCTATGACATATTATCACAGAAAGGCACTTATATACAACACAATATTGCACAAAGAAAAAAGATCCCAGTCATTACGACCGGGATCCGTCTTAAAACAAACATCTATAGATTAAAGACTGTAAGAACCTGATTCTCCATCAGCTGTATAATATACCATGCCTGTTTCTGGCTGGTAGTATACGTTCAATTCCTTAACTGTCTTATTGCCAATAACTTCCTTCACCTTAGCAACGATTGCTGCCATCTTGATCTGACCGCCAGCGAACTCAACAAATACATTCTCTGTTGTCTTAGCTGGAGCTGCCTTCTTTGCTGTAGCCTTCTTTGCAGGTGCTGCTGCCTTTGTCTCTTCCTTCTTAGCTGGTGCTGTTTTCTTTGCAGGTGCTGCCTTTGGCTCTTCCTTAACTGGAGCTGCCTTCTTTGCAGGTGCTGCCTTTGTCTCTGTAGCTGCTGTCTTCTTTGCAGCTTCCTCTTTCTTAACTGCCTCAACCTTAGCAAGTGCTGCTGCAGGTGTTGCCTTTGTTACCTTCTTTGTCTCATCTGCCTTCTTTGCTGTAGCCATGATTCTTTCCTCCCAAATAAAAAGTATCTATGTAATCTTATGTATTTATTTTCAAGCTAGGTTGATATTACTCCATTTTTTATATTTTTTCAATATAACCAAATTCTTTTCTCCCTTTTGTATCGTTTTGGGAATTGATTTACAATAAATGGCAACACTTTACACAAAAAGGCGGTCACAGATCGTTGTAAATCCGTGACCGCTTTTGTCATTTTGTACAAATACACACACTAATTCGTGAGAATATTAACCACTTCACTCAATTTCATTCCGTTTGATCCCTTCAAAAGCACTATATCCTCAGGCTTCATGAGCGCCATAAGGTATATCGCGATCTCCTCCGTGTCAGTGAATGACACAGTCTTGGCATACTTCGTATCACAGGCATCCAGAGCTTCCTTGATCTTCTGGGCATGCTCTCCGATGACTATGACCTCATCTATCTTCTTATCTCTGAGATACTCTCCGACTTCATAGTGGTACTCGTCGCTCTTCTCTCCGAGCTCAAGCATATCGCCGAGCACGATATACTTCTTGCCCTCGCACTTCATGTCACAGAGGACATCGGTGCTGGCCTTCATGGAATCAGGGCTTGCATTGTATGTATCGTCTATGATCGTGTATTTGCCAGGAAGCTTGATGACCTTCTGTCTGAGGCCTCTGAAATTCTCAAATGCCTTCGACGACTTCTCATATGGAACTCCAAGCTGATGCGACACAGCCATGGCCACCAATGAATTGCGCACGTTGTGCAGTCCCATCACTCCTACCTTGACAGTTACAACGTCATCCCCATGTACCATATCGTATACAGAATATCCATCCTCCATGCGGATGTTAGTCGCTCTGAAGTCCATGCCCTCGCCGCAGCCATATGTGTATACCTTACATGGTATCTCATCCTTGACCGCATACAGCATAGGATCATCACCGTTGATATACAGTGTTCCATTCTCGCCCATGCCCTTGATGATGCTGAGCTTCTCCTTGCGGGTGTTCTCCAGTGAACCCATATATTCTATATGTGCAACGCCTATGGTCGTTATAACGCATATATCCGGCTGAGCTATATCAGTGAGGATGTCCATCTCACCCGGCTCGCCGATTCCAAGCTCAAGAACAGCCGCATCGTACTCGTCTGTCATCCTTGACACCGTGATAGGCTCGCCGTACACCGAATTATAATTGCCCTCTGTGTGGAAGCACTTCATTCCAGCACTGACAGCCGCTGTGATCATCTCTCTTGTCGTGGTCTTGCCCACGCTTCCTGTAACCGCCACAACAGGCATATCGTATCTGTTCCTTATATACTTTCCAATGGCCTGCAATGCCTTAACAGTATCATCCACCCTGATATACGCCTTGTCCGACACCACAACATTGTCATGCTCCGATGTGAGTGTGGCTGCTGCAGTCTGAAGTGCTGATTCTATAAATCTGTGTCCGTCGGTTCTTGTTCCTATGATTGGAACGAACAGATCGCCCTCCTTGGCCTCCTTAGAGTTTATACAGATGTCAGTGAGAACAGTGTTCTCATCTCCGCAGAGGAGTACGCCTCCTGTAGCTTCCAGAATATTTTTTACTGTTATATCTACCATCACTATCCCCTTTTTTCATATTGATAAAATATATACAACCGGGCTTTACCGCCGCTCCGGCTTCATCAGGTGTCCATTATAGCACTGTATTATGCTTTTGTATATTTAAATCTCTTTACTTTTATAATCCCAGAACTGTTCAAGGATCCCGTCCACATTTTGCATGTTGCATATCACGCTGTCATTCCATTCCACAGGAAACAGCTCCGTGTAACGCCTGGTGGCAAATCTCTCGTCTATCAGAAGTATTATCCCCTGATCCGTCTCCGTCCTTATGACTCTTCCGGCAGCCTGAAATACCTTGTTTATTCCCGGGTACTGGTACGCATATCTGAATCCATTCCTGTCGGATGCAGCCTCTTTTTCGTCCGCCGCGGTTCTGCTGTCGAAGTAATCCATCATCAGCTTTCTCTCCGTGCACACCTGGGGAAGACCGGGTCCGACTATTATCGCTCCTATCAGCCTGTCACCAGTCAGATCGATTCCCTCGGAGAATATTCCGCCCATGATACACAGTGCCAGCACATTGTCCTTCTCCTCAAATGCCCTCAGAAAGCTCTCTCTGTCGCTCTCCGTCATGTATTGTTCCTGGGCTATAACTTCCACCCCAAGAGACTCTGGAAGCTCTTCAGTGAGCACATGCACCTTCTCCAGCATGGCATACGATGGAAAGAACACCATATAGTTGCCCGGTCTCGCACTTATCACGCGCTCTATATAGCTGTAAATGTTCCTGTACATCGCCTCATTACGGTTCGTGTATCTGGTCGTGACATCATTTGCTATCATTATCTTCCTGTTCTCCGCAGAAAATGGAGACGGGATGTATATTGCCCTGTCCTCCGGGCAGTCCGACAGCATCTCCATATAATATCTGACAGGAAGTATCGTAGCCGAGAAAAACACCGTGGCAAGCCCTTTGTCCAAGCAGTTTCTTATGTTAACTGCAGGCTTGACGCAGTACAGTCTCACCACAAATCTTCCGTCATCCCTTATCTCGTCATACACGACATAATTCTCATCCATCATCTCCGCAATGTTCAGAAATGAAGTGAGATTAAAATAAAAGTTCAGGACTTCCTTTCTCTCCGGGATCTGCCTGTGCTCCTCCAGAAAGAGCTGTATTGCTTCATGGAGGCTGAGCAATTTCAGGTGAAGAGGTGCTATGCTCGAGAGCACCCTGTATCCCTCCTCAGGAACCTCCTTCTTCATCGTAAGCAGCTCTCTGTTGCAGCTTCCTATATGTCTTGCCATACGGCCGCCATACTGGGCTGTGAGCTTCTTGAGCTCCAGAAAGTCCTCCTTCACAATCTCCGCACTGTACATGGACGAAGCCCTGTCCACAAGGTTGTGCGCCTCATCCACAAGGAATACATAATCTCCCGGCTTACCGCCCTCCGCCGCAAAGAACCTCTTGAGGCTCGCCCTCGGATCAAAGACATAGTTATAGTCACATATCACCATGTCAGCAAACAGACTCACATCAAGGCTCAACTCAAACGGACACACCCTGTGAGCCTGTGCGTACCGTATTACCACATCTCTGTCAACCACCGTCTCATGTAATACCACGTCGTACAGCGCATCATTTACCCTGTCAAAATGCCCCTCGGCATACGGACATACCGCAGGATTGCAATCCACCTGTTCCTGACAGCATATCTTCTCTTTTGCCGTGAGTATTACAGTCTTAAGCCTGAGACCTCTGTCCTCCAGCAGCTCCACCGCATTTCTCGACACAGTGTGGGCTATGGTCTTGGCTGTCAGATAGAATATTTTCGACACATGTCCCTGAACCATGGATTTTATGGACGGGTACACCGCCGCCATGGTCTTTCCGATTCCAGTTGGTGCCTGGACATACAGATGTTTTTCCTGCTCAATAGCCCTGTACACATACAGAGCCATCTCCTTCTGGCCCTTCCTGTACTCAAATGGGAACTCCATGTCCGAGATGGACTGATTTCTCATGAGCTGATGCTTTTCCACCAGATCAATCCATTTGCAAAGCTCCGCCATCATTGAGCTGAACCATTTCTCCAGATAGCCAAATGAATATCTCCGCCTGAAGAACTTCTCCTTCTCGCTGTCAAGGTTTACATAACTTATCCTCACATCTATCCAGCTATAATTATTCTCTTTTGAATATATATACGCATAGCACATCGCCTGGGCCACGTGGACGCGCTGCGGGCTCTCCATGTCATCGAGGTTCCTGTATATGCCCTTTATCTCATCTATAAGCACATCGCTGTCATGGAAGTCCACAGCATACCCCTCTGCCATGTCAAAGCCGTCGTCAATATCCCCGGGCTCTTCCTGTTCGCCACCGCATCTGTCTATGATTCCATCAGCCCGGCCCTCCACAGTTATCAGATGTCCGCCAAGCTCCTCTGTATACCGGAGCGGCACCTCTGAATTATAATGAGACCCTGCCCTTTTCTGAAGCTTCCTGTGAATCCTGCTACCCGCATTCATCGCTTCTCTGGACAGAGTCCCACTACTGCTATCACTTATATCGCCACTGCGGAAGATGAATTCCACCAGGCTCCTAACTGATATTTTTATATTCATTATCTCTTATATACTATCTTCTCTGCGAGATCGTCCGCAGTCTGTCTGTCTATGAGTATCTCAACCAGCTTAAGTGCAAATTCTATGGCTGTTCCCACTCCTCTGCTGGTGATCACATTTCCGTCCACCACTACCGGCTCCGTGCTGTGGCGCTTCGCCATGAGCTGATCCTCACATCCCGGATAACATGTTGCATTCTTGTCCGCAAGCACGCCAAATGCGCCAAGTGCTGTAGGTCCCGCACAGATAGCAGCCACATAACCGCCTCTGTCATTCTGTGCCTTGACCATGGCCTGAACCTTTGAATTTGCCTTGAGGTTCGGAACCCCCGGAATACCTCCAGGAAGAACTACAAGATCGCACTGGTCATCGATCTCTGATAACTTCTCATCCATCGTGACCTCCATGCCTCGCGCTCCTGTCACTGTATCCAGATCGTCAGCCGACACCATCAGGCACTCAACTCCGGCTCTTCTCAAGAGATCCACCACCGTGAGAGCCTCTACCTCTTCATAACCTGTTGCAAATAAAACTCTTGCCTTCATCGCTTTTCCTCCTTATTCGCACTCTTTACAAAACTGTCTATATCACGTCTGTCCATGCCGCTCAGGGCGCTGTTCTGATAGATACCGTCCTCAGTCACATCCCTGCCAAACCACGTTGGCGGCACAAATGTATTTGCAAATTTCTCCTCCGGGAATTCAACCTCAGCATAGGTGAGTCCGCCAAATATCCCGTCGAACACGTCCAGCTCGATCTTCAGTTCCCTGTCCACTTCACTGTCACCACAGGTTCCGTCTGTATCGGAAAGCGGTATTATATACCGGTCCTTCTCTATTATATTGCCGTCTGCCTTACATCTGAGATTCCTGTATTCATCCTCGTCCAGATCCATCTCGAATTCCTGCCTGCTGAGCAGTCCCTTGGATTTGACCGTGAGCACACGTCTGTCGTCCGTTCTCCTGATCCTTATGACCGGCTTCACGGACACATACATCTGTTCCATGTGCTTCACCTGATATTTTGTCAGATCGACAGGTATCTCATGTACAAGGTATTTTCTCTCTATCTCCATATATGCCTCCACCTATTCAAACCAAATGACCGCCTTATCAGAACACATCTCCCGGCGGTATATCTCCACTCACATAGCTTCCTATAGCTTTGTTCATAAATACCATGGACACGACAAGTGCGATGATCCATACAACAAACGAGGATAACAGATATCCAAGAGCAGTGTTGACCGACATTATGAACACCGCCAGAGTCTGTGCATAGACACATATCGTAAATACCTTGCCGTAGGACAGTCCCGTGTTGAGAATTCTTGCAAGTCTATTGCCCGCTATACTGAATATCAGCGCAAGGAGAAGCTGTCTGCCCGCCGATGCCACCATCACCGCAATGAACATGATCACCATGTACATATAAAATACCGGTGTCAGTGCCGCCAGCTTGCTATTGTTGAAGCCATCCGGCAGGAACATGTATTTGAGCGGTGTCTCCATGTAATCATAGCCCTTGCCATCTGAGACCATTCCCATGACTATATTCTCACTTCCTATGGCGATGTACACTCCATCCGTTTCCATGGAGTCAAGGTTCACTGACGCATTCTCCGTGTTGATGTACAGAGTAGCATTTCCTATCTCAAGCTGCATATCGTGTTCCATGTCGAGCTTATTGTCATGATATGTGAATGCCGGGATCTTATTTGTTATGAGATTCCTCAGACCTCCGACCTTGCCAACCCAGAATATGGCGTCTATTCCAAACTCTATAAATGCCAGTAAAAAGGATATGATCACCACAAACCACACAAGGCGTCCCGTCTTCAGCTTAACCAGTTGTTTGTAATTCTTCGGACTGCTGACCGCTATCGACAACTGATCGAGCAGCGTCACCTTCTTGTTCTCTTCCTGTTCTTCCATATAAATCTCCAACTCTAATAATTATTGACCGGCAAAATGAACCAGCTACTCCATCGGCTCTATGATCCCAAGCTTCACCATAGCCTTATATATTCCATCATTCTCCGCATCGTCTGTGACCATCATAACCTGTCTTTTGAGCTCCTCCGGCCCCTTCTCCATGATTATGCTGTTCGGACAATATAATAACATAGGTGCGTCATTGTTGCCATCACCAAATGCATATGCATTTTCAAGCGGAATATCAAAATAATCCAGAAGATACTGTATACCTGTCGCCTTACTGAATCCCTTGGGAACTATCTCGCAGAAATTTGAACCTCTGTCGATATAGTCAAAATGCTGTGATACATACGCGCGGAACTCAGGAACATTTTTATTGTCATCCGCGAACCAGCAGCAGAACTTGTCGAATTCAAAGTCATCCGAGTCCACATCCTCCCCAACAAATATTCCATTTGCCCGGAAGTATCTGACCATCTCTGCAAGGAGTTCATTTCCCATGTTCTGACCGTCCACGTACACCTTGTCTCTGTGCTCATACATTCCAAACATGTCATATCTGCGGCATGCATATGCTATATCCCTGCACACATCCCTGCTGACATCATTGTGGAACAGCTCTTTGCCATCATAGTAAATGGATGTTCCGCAGCCACACACAAAGCCGTCAAAACCCGCATCCTTGATCTCATCAGTGACATTACAGTAAACTCTGCCAGTGTTGATGAACACCAGATGTCCGTTGGCTCTCGCCTGCGCCAACGCACGCCTTGCGCTGTCCGGGAAGTATCTCCTTCCGTCCTCGGTTATAAGCGTTCCGTCTATATCAAAGAACAATATCTTCCTGTCTGTGCTTTTCATATATTATATCCATCCTGTCATATATTTACAGGCACATGTATTATAACTACACGTGCCTGTATCTTCTGTACGCATTATATTTTCACTTGATAACCTGCGCATGCATCAGCATGCTTCATTATATCGCATTTTCTGCAGTCTGCATTACAACTGCTTCATGAGGTCGATCATCTCAAGAGCTCCCATAGCGCAGTCATAACCCTTGTTGCCGGCCTTTGTTCCTGCACGCTCGATGGCCTGCTCGATATTCTCTGTTGTAACAACTCCGAACATTACAGGTACACCTGTCTCAAGTGATACTGAGGCAACGCCCTTTGAAACCTCGTTGCACACATAATCATAGTGGCTTGTCGCACCACGGATAACAGCACCAAGACAGATAACAGCGTCATACTTGCCGCTTGCAGCCATCTTCTTTGCGATTACAGGGATCTCAAATGCACCCGGAACCCATGCAACTGTGATGTCGTCTGCATTCACATCATGACGGAGAAGCGCATCCTCTGCACCGCTGACCAGCTTTGAAACTATGAACTCATTGAATCTCGCTGCTACTATACCTATCTTTGCTCCATTTGCTACTAACTTTCCTTCTACCTTATTCATCTGATTTATCCTCCTTATGAAAAGTTAAACATCATTTAACATATGACCCATTTTCTCTTTTTTTGTCTTGAGATAAAATGCGTCAAACTTGGTTGGCTCTATCTCTATAGGAACTCTCTCCACGATCTCAAGATTGTAGCCTGCAAGGCCGTATACCTTGAGTGGGTTGTTGGTGAGGAGTCTGATCTGTCTGATTCCGAGATCCACAAGTATCTGTGTTCCTATGGTGTAATCCCTTGCATCATCAGGGAAACCAAGCTTGAGGTTTGCCTCAACGGTGTCAAGCCCCTGATCCTGAAGCGCATATGCCTTGATCTTGTTGATAAGGCCGATTCCTCTGCCCTCCTGTCTCATGTACAGGAGCACGCCTCTGCCTTCCTTGGCAATGGCCTTCATGGCCGCATCGAGCTGCTGTCCGCAGTCACACTTCTGTGAGCCGAAGCAATCGCCTGTGAGGCACTCGCTGTGCACACGGCAGAGAACAGGCTTGCCGTCAGCTATATCACCCATTGTGAGTGCCACGTGATGTTCACCGTTCAGCTTGTTGATATATCCACAGATCGTAAACTCACCATACTTTGTTGGAAGCTTTGCCTTGGCTACGCACTCAACGAATACTTCATGCTCTTTTCTGTACTGCACAAGCTTCTCTATGGTCGATATCTTAAGGCCATGAACCTTTGCAAATTCCACAAGGTCATCCTTTCTCGCCATGGTTCCGTCATCCTTCATGATCTCACAGCACAGTCCGCAAGGCTTAAGTCCTGCAACCTTCATAAGATCAACTGTAGCCTCTGTGTGGCCGTTTCTCTCTATGACTCCGCCTGCAACTGCCTGAAGTGGGAACATATGTCCCGGCCTTCTGAAGTCATCCGGCTTTGCATTCTCATCCACAAATTTTCTGGCTGTGTAGCCTCTCTCCTCGGCTGAGATTCCGGTGGTTGTATCCACATGATCCACTGATACTGAAAATGCTGTGCAGTGGTTATCTGTATTGGTTATACACATCTGTGGGAGATTCAGCTTATCCGCATATGACGCATCCATAGGCATGCATATGAGACCTCTCGCCCACTTTGCCATGAAGTTGACATTCTCCGTTGTAGCAAATTCTGCTGCACAGATTACATCTCCCTCATTCTCTCTGTCCTCGTTGTCGAGCATGACAACCGGCTTTCCCGCCGCAAGATCTGCAGCGATCTCCTCTATCGAGTTGAATTCAAAACTCATCACTCTACCTCCTTAAAATATCTGTCTACATAAATCCATTTTCTGCCAGAAACTTCATATCAAGTCCTGATCTATCTGAAGCATTTCCATTTGAAAGCTTTTCATCTGTATCGTCACCTTTGTATGGCATAAGCAGTTTCTCAACATACTTTCCAACCACGTCATTTTCAAGGTTGACCACCTTGCCCGGCTTGCCATCCAGCAGCGTCGTCTCTCCCGCCGTGTGCGGAATGATCGACACCTTAAAGCATGTATCATCGACATACGCAACCGTAAGGCTTATACCGTCTATGGCTATTGAGCCCTTCTCAATGATGTATCTGAGTATCTTCGGAGAACAATCTATTGTCACCCACACTGCATTGTCCTCCCTTTTGAGCTCTCTGATCGTTCCGGTTCCATCTATATGTCCTGACACTATATGTCCGCCAAATCTTCCTCCGGCCGCCATGGCACGCTCAAGGTTCACCCTGCTGCCACCGGTAAGCTGTCCAAGTCCGCTTCGTCTCAAAGTCTCAGGCATGACATCCGCAGTAAAGATATTCCCCGATATGCCGGTTGCAGTAAGACACACACCGTTTACCGCTATACTGTCTCCAACCTGGCTTCCATGGAGAACCTTGTCTGCCTGCACCGTGATGCTGCAGGAGCTTACACCTTTATCTATCTTTCTTATAGTTCCTATCTCTTCTACTATTCCTGTGAACATGTATGACCTCTTTTCTATAAGTTCTTAAACCTTTTTGTATCTGAGCATCACATCTTCATCAAATCTTCTGACCTCGTCAAGTCCAAACATATGTGCATCCGCAGGCACATCAACACCCGTTCCGGATACCGGACTGTACTTGCCCTCGCCGCCAAATATCTTCGGGGCAATGAATACACATGCCTCATCCACAAGACCTTCAGACACCATGCTGTAGTTGAGCTCGCCGCCGCCCTCAAGCAGTATTCCGTCTATGCCTTTCCCGCCGAGGATCGTCATGAGCTGCCTTAGATCCACCTGTCCATCCACATCTTCGGTCTCTATGATGCTTACACCTTTATCCTTGAGTCTCTCACACTTTGCTGAGTCTGAAGCTCCCGCTGCCGTCGTGGCAACTATGGTCTCTATCTCCCCGGCTGTCTGTACGATCTGTGAATCCTCCGGAATCCTGAGCTTGCTGTCACAAACTATCCTGATCGGATTTCTGACATTATCAGTATCCCTGTCCGTGCTTTTCTCTATTCTGCATGTCAGCATCGGATCATCCGCAAGCACTGTTCCTATGCCCGCCATAATACCCTTATGTCTGTTTCTGAGTTCCATGACATACGCCCTTGATGCCTCACCGGTTATCCACTTGCTGGCCCCTGTGTGGGTAGCGATCCTGCCGTCCATGGTCATGGCATATTTCATGGTCACATACGGCTGTTTATTTACTATATACTTAAAGAAAATGCCGTTTATGGCATCGCACTCGGCTTTGAGGCAGTGTGTGTACACCTCTATCCCGGCATCACGCAGTCTCTTAAAACCTTTTCCTGCCACCATAGCATTCGGATCATCGGAACCACAGTAGACCTTTCTGATCTTGTGCTCTATGATCGCGTCCACACATGGAGGCTGCTTGCCAAAATGGCAGCACGGCTCAAGCGTCACATACATGACTGCGCCCTCGGCATCCGCCTGATCCTTAAGACTGGCAAATGCTGCGCGCTCAGCGTGGAGCTCTCCATATCTCACATGATATCCCTCTCCTATGATCCTGCCATCCTTCACTATGACAGCACCTACAAGCGGATTTGGATTCACTGATCCAGTGCCGCGCCTTGCAAGCTCTATGGCACGTCTCATATATGACGGATCAAATTCATCATCTATATCATATTTTTCCATATGACCACCATCCTACTTAATACCTTTACAGACAGACTATCGGATATTGCTCATTCAAGCCTCCGAAGTATCTGTTCAAAACACAAGAGAAAACCCCGAAGATAACTTCGGGGTTTTCTCTTGTTCAGGTATCCATCACCGAAATCCATCACAACGGACTTCCATCAGATACCCTGTTCTGAATATATAATACTTCTCTCATCCAGACTATACTGTCGGTCCCGGAATCACACCGGATCATGCCTCATGGCTCACGGACTTAAGGTTTCCCTAACACCGTCGGTGGAGAATTGCACTCACCCCCGAAGATCTATCATCATATGCAGTTGTCTCTTAAAAACGACTATATTGTATTCCATATGCCAACGGAATGCAACTGTTTTTTATGATGTATTTTACCGATAATTTTTAAAGCTGTGAATTGAACAGGCTCTTTATCTTGTAGATAATATCATCACTGTCCGCATTTATAGATGCCGCCTCATTTATTCCTGAGAGCTTTGTAAGCTCATCCGTGTCAGCATCTCCGCCGTAACCTATTGTGTATACAGGTATGTTCGACTGTCTGAGCGCACTTGTTATCTCATCCATGGAATATCCCACATTGGCATATCCATCGCTGAGAAGGAACAGCATACACTTTGCATCCGGGTGCTCTGCCTTTGCATCGGTTATCATCTTCATCGCAACCACAACGGCATCATACGAAGCCGTTCCGCCTGAAGCCATCAGATTGTTGACCGATCCCTGGAAATATGATCTCTGGTTCAGGTCAAACTGGGCGATCGGAACCTCCACTGTAACTGAGCTTGAGTAGCTGACAAGCCCAACATAATTGTTGTCATTGATATACTGCGCACCGTTTGTCAGACTGTTCTTGAGCTGGTTCATAGGATCTCCGTCCATGGAACCGCTGCAGTCCGCAACAAACACCGCGATGATGTCCTTGCCGTTATCCTTTGTCTTCTTGTATGTCTTGAGTCCCTGTGTGACCTGTGCACCGGAGAATTCTTCCGTCGCAGTATAATCATCGTTGGCATTGAAGCCCTTCTTTGTCGCGATCGTCTGCATATCATCACTCTTGCAGTAATCCACAACGAGCTGTATGGCCTCAAGCTCTGATGCAGACTTTCCCGACTTGTTACATATGTATACAGGATTGTCATGTCTCACGCCAAATGCAATGAAATCATACATTGACACGAGATTGCTGTCATTGATATATGCCTGATACTCTGACAGCATAGCATCGAGTGTTCCGTTTGATGCACTATCTCTCATCTGCTGTGTTGTATATGCAACGTATGGTATGTTTGAGTTAAACTTTGTAAAGTTATCCTCGCCGTCCTGAAGCAGCGTGAGCAGGAGGTTAAGTCCTGTGGCACTTGTCTGTGGGTTCGTGTATCCCATGGTGATCTTGTTGTCCTGAACGGCCTTTATGGCATCGGCAGCAGTAGTGTAACCGCTGTCCTTCTTCACAAGGATTCCCGCTGTATTTCCAACCAGTCTGTCCGCGTAAAGCTCAAGGCTGCCGCTGTTCGACATCGCATACTCTCCGAACAGGGTGTTGCTCGGGGTGTACAGATCCGGGAGATATTTGCCGGAAATGATATAGTCAGCGGCTGTACCGGATGGCACTGATCTCACGCTCATCGATACCGACTTGCCGTCCGCTGTCTTCACACCAGAACCGTTGAAGGAATTTGCAACATCTATAAGCCATGAGTCGTTGTCCTTTCCCGCCTTCTCACCTGATGTAAATATCTCTATATCTATGTCTCCATTGCCCTCAACTGCCAGTGGATATTTGTCTATCTCAGGCAGCTCCGCATACAGATCCGGAGTGTCCAGAGTGACCGTACCCTTTACAGGGGTCGCTTCGCTTACATCGAGATCTGCATATAACTCATCAAGAGTCATATCCGATCTTGATGATCCTCCATTTCCACCGCCTGCTATGTTGATAACCTTCCTGCCGACTATTCCGATAATGACCGCGATCATCGCAATTATCACCAGCACTCCGACTACCACTAATCCTTTTGTCCTCTTATCCATTTCTTCCTCCTTTTACATTCCCTGACTGTGGACATCCTGCCTCATGCCATTCATGCACTCTATGACATCATCCACATATTTCATATCCAGCGAGCTCAGGTTGGTGTCAATATCAACCATCTTCTCCACCAGAATATTGAACTTTCTCACCAGCTCGTCGCCCTGTCTGCACAGATTGTCGAGGTATACCGGCTGGGGTCTAGTGTAATAATCGTATGTCTGTATAAAGCCTATGGCACTGTCCATGTTGCTCTGTGCCTGCTGCTTTATATCCTCGTACAGATTGCGGATACCACTGCCCTCCTCCACATTCTCCTGGAAGTATTCCTCCCTGGACATTATGCTCTCATACTGTCTGTTGAGTCTCTCTATCTGTGCATCAAACAAATGTCCCCTAGCACTGTCCTTGAGCTTCTCCGTCGAGCGTCTTCCCTTGAGTATATGTACATTTGCTGTTATGGTGAATGTCAGCCACACTACACTGATCGCAACACCTATAGCTATTCCCACCATACTGTCAGCCAGCACAAACATTACTATTGCCAGTATGAACATTATCAAGCCTATGATATTGACCGCTATCAATCCCATCGTTTTTCCTCCTAAAGTCAATATATATCACACCGCATCTGCATGTTCATTGTCTCTCTGCAATACGCTGAGCCTTCGCTTTGCAGCATCGGTGACCGTAAGTCCCGAAAAGTCAGCAAATTCCTTCTTCTCATTTCTTATGAGCATGACCGCAAACTCCCTGTCCGTCTCCTCCGCGCAGGACAGCAGTTCATGGTAATCCACCGGCCTATCCTCATATATTCGAAGCGCAACAGCCTCCGGCACAACAATAAACGTCATGGACGTGTGCGTCTTATCCGCTATGTATATCTCCGCCTTGTCCGCAAATTTTGCAAATTCCTCCGCCTGAGTCTGAAAGCCTCCACTCTGAAGCTCCGCCAATATCCTGTCTCTGTCCTCCATGAGACTGTCGAGATACAGATAGCCCTTCAGCAACAGGAGTCCCATAAGTCCATCTGACATATTGAAGTCAAGTATACAGCCATGTCCCTCGTCACTGTCCGTCAGTACATGACACACGCACTCCGCTATATCCTCATCGCTGAGTCCGCTGTATTTATACGCCTGCTCAATCCCATCATTTGTTATGAGCACGGTCTCTACATTTCCCCTTACAGACTTTTTCTTCCTGATGCTCTCAACAGGACGTGCAGCTATCTTGAACGCCTTCAGCTCATTTACAGCATCATCTATACTCTTCTTCCCTGATATAGAGGTCTCAAACCGTCCCTGATCCGTAGCTGCCGCCTGCACATTCCTGTATATCCTTTGTACAGAGATCTTATTTCTCCTCATTATCGCACTTAAAATGTCAATATCTGACTTCTGACCGGCCAGATATCTCTGAAGCTCCGCTCTGAGCTTTCTCCTGAAATCAAGCTCGTACTCAGTGTTGGTTATATCCGTTCCTGAATACCACCGTTTCTCCAAATATTTGTAATTATCCGGATCCCTCAGTCTGTCCAGCGCACTGTTCTTCAGACTGTTCACACCTTCCTCATCGGTCTCCAGCTCACAGGCAAGTTCCGGCACACTGCATCTGTCATGTCTGTAGCCATAGAGCTTATCTATCACTATCTTCTCCCTGTAATTCAGTTTGTCTATGAGTTCATCGAACATCCGCCTGCACATACCATCCTGTGAATAGGACAGCGTATCCGCCTGCACCCCAAATACAGAACTGTACAGTGCTTCATACGGACTGATAACATCCAGCATATATTTATTATTTTCTTTTCTTAGAACATACGCCCTGTGCAATATCCCACACCTCATTCTATATAAGTTCTTAATCCAATATGCAAACTGGCATACATATCTGATATGCCCATCATCATTTTTACTTATATCTGAACTTAATCATTTTTATTATACATGTTTTGCCACAAATTAAAAACATAAAAGTGACGGGATATGGTATTTTATTATTTTATTAAGTGTTTATACAACTGTCTGTCCACCTGTGGTATAATGAATCGACAACAAACTGGGAGGATATCTATGATCAGATTTTTGCCGGATGAATACTATTCATCCACATACAAGATAGATTTCAAAAAGTATTACGACATGGGATACAGAGGTATACTGTTCGACATAGACAACACTCTTGTGAGACATAATGAGCCGGCCACATCCAGAGCGATCCAGCTCATGGAACAGCTCAAGGCCATGGGCTTCAAGGTATGTCTGGTATCCAACAACAAGGAGCCAAGGGTTGCCGCTTTCAACAAAAAGATGAAGGTGAATTACATATTCAAAGCCGGCAAACCATCGAAAAAGGGCTACATCCGTGCCATGAACGAGATAGGCTGCAACATAGACAACACGATCGCCGTGGGCGACCAGATCTACACTGACATCATCGGAAGTGCCAGCCTTGGCATACACACTATCCTTGTCAAGCCTATAGACACAAGCCACGAGGAGATACAGATCACCCTCAAGAGGATCATTGAAAAGCCGTTTATTTTCTACTTCAGGAAAAAGCATGGCATGGTAAGATAATTTCTGTTATTCATAACGCAACACAAAAGGCCGTATTCACATATCTACCTGATATGTGAATACAGCCTTTTATTAAATATCTCAGTAACATATACGTTCTGTCATGATGTTACACATCTGTGTGATCCACAGAACGTATGTTAGTCGTTGTACACCTTCTTGAACTCTGTGTATCCCTCTGACTCCAGCATGTTTATCTGCTGCTTCATGTTCTTTCTCATCATCTGGATAGTCACTGTCTTACCTGCCTGGCGAAGTTCCTTTGCCTCCTTGAAGATCTCAAGCTTCTTGTCCAGTGTCACATCCTTGTGAATGAGGATAGCCACGTTGTCAGAATCTATCTTGTATCCATTCTCAAGCTTGTCCTTGAGTATGGTGATTATTCTCTCAAAACCTATTGAAAATCCTGTTGCAGGGACATCCTGTCCACAGAAGTTTCCAACCATCTTGTCATATCTTCCGCCGCCGGCGATGGAGAAGTTGTAGTCATCTATTGTAACCTCAAAAATAGGTCCTGTGTAATATCCCATACCTCTCACAAGAGTAGGGTCAAATACGATCTTTACGCCATCTGCAACCATGGTCTTTGCACTTGATATGATCTCGTCCATATTGGTTATAACCTTTGGATCAAGGCACTCAGCGTCTATGTCCCTACAGAACTCAGCGCAGCTCATATCTCCAAGGTTCTGGTATATCTCAAGATACTTGTCCACCATCTCTGCGTCGTATCCGTTCTCTGTGAGCTCTGCTCTTATGCCATCCAGACCTATCTTGTCATACTTGTCAAGGCTGATGAGTATTGAAGCAATGTCTTCCTCTGCAAATCCCGCATTCTTCGCAGCACCACGGAGTATCTGTCTGTCGTTGATGTGGATAGTAAAATCTGTTATTCCCACCTCAGAGAATATTCTTGAGAGCATATCGGATGTGGCTGCCACAAGCTCTATCTCCGCAAGGTTTGTATTGTCACCAAGTATATCTATATCGCACTGGGTGAACATTCTGAATCGTCCCTTCTGTGGCTGATCCGCACGGAATACAGGTCCGATCTGGAGTGCCTTGAATGGGCTTGGAAGCTGCTCCTTGTTGTTCGCATAATATCTTGAGAGTGGAAGTGTAAGATCGTATCTGAGTCCGCTGTCTGCCAACTCTCCCTTACCTGCATCGATGGCTCTCGCAAGGTCTGCGCCTCTCTTCATCACCTTGAAGATAAGCTTCTCATTGTCACCGCCCTGCTTGCTTGTAAGATTCTCTATATGTTCCATAACAGGAGTCTCTATCTGTGTAAATCCAAATCTGGAATAACTTGTCTTGATCATTGAAAGCACATGCTCTCTAAGCCTCATATCAGCCGGGAGCTGATCACACATACCTTTTACCGGTGTCTTGATGAATTTTGCCATTTCTTATCCTCCTGATCTTATATCTTTATTAAATCCAACCTATTCTAGCATATACAACTATATTTTTCCACCCTTAAAAAGAACACCGGAACAAACTTATAGTTTGTTCCGGTGCTTTTCACATAATATATTGATATTTTTAATTGTCCTGTAATATCAGATTACTTGAGAAGATCATAGTTGAGCTTCTTGATAACAAGGAAGGCCTTGTTTCTGAGTTCCTCACCTGAGAATTCATCAAGCTGTACATTCATATCCCAGTTGTACTTCATGAGTGTATTCATAAGATCCTCAATGTAATCCTTTACATACTTGACGTTGCTCTCACTCTTATCCTTGAGCTGGACAACTATATTGTCTATAGCCTCGATGATTCCTGACTCCTGCTTCTCTAGTGCCTGTCCTGACTCATCGTTGAGCTCTATAACCTTACCTGTCTTGGTTATGATGACCTTCTTGTTAGGAGCTGCAGCAGCCTTGCTCTTCTTGTTGATCATATGGTTGATACACTTGATCAGACATGCTACAGAGTATGTCATCTCCTCGTTTGATGGCTTGTCTATTCCCTTGAGAGTGTGCTGATGGTACAGGTACTCTGACTTGCACAGCATCTCCTCAACAATAGCTACCTTACACAGTGATACCAGATCAGCCGGCATAGCCTGCTGCTTCTTACCGAAGAGACCACCGCCACCCTGCTCATTTTCCTCCTTATACTTCTCAGGAAGAGCTGTTCTGACATATGTCTCATGCAGGTACTTCTTGGCTGTGTTGATATCGTAGCTTGATGCAAGAACCATCTTCTTGGTACTGTTGAGTCCGTTAACGACCATATCCTCAGCAGCCATGAACAGAAGGATCTTCTGTCTATTGTCAAGCATTGAGTAAACCTCTTTGTTCTTGTTGTTCTTCTCAACAATTGACTTCTTTCTGACATCAAATACCTTTACCTTCTCCTTTACACTGAAGAATGCCTTCAGCATTGAAGGATTGGCGTTCAGGAAGTTGCAGCACCATGTGAGCTCTATGTACTGATCCTCGATCTTGTTCGATACCTCATACAAGCTGTATCCCTCAAACAGTACATTGAGTGCCTTGGAGAGGATCTCCAGACTCTCATACTTCTCCTCATATGACTTCTGTGTTATATCAGAGTTAACATATGCCTTGATTCCACACTCTATGAAGAGCTTGTTGTACTCATATGCTCCCTCAGGAATGTTCTGACGTCCGCTGAGCTGTGCTCCTGAACCAAGTGTCTGAAGTACCTTCTTGACCTCCGGCTCATTCTCGATGGCCTGATATACCTTCTTGGTAAATGCGCAGGTCTCATTAAGCAGTGAATCTATCCTCTTGTTGTATACCTCCTGCTTGGAGATCTCTGAAGCCACCTTGCTGCTGAGGATCTTTGCTGCCTCTGTGCTTGTGACATTCTTGATGAGCTCCTTGAAGTTGGAGTATACTGACAGGTTATCTATAGGTATGTACTCTGCGTTCAGTCCGTAGAACTGGAATGCCTTCTCATACTGCTTGTTCGCAATGTAGATAGAGAAGAGATTGATAGATAACTGTATCTTGTAATCGTTAGGTGCATGTGCATCCTCGATGACGTAATCATAAAGTACCTCGAGGTTGTTGATATATGAATCAGATCCTATGTCTTTGGCTGAGATATCCATCTCCATAACCACATTGATCAAATCCAGGTATCCGAGCAGAGCCTTGTCAAAGTTCTTTGGTCTGTCATCATCCTCAAGTATCTGGTATGAAATGTTGATGAGAAGTGGAGCGATCTTATCCCCGATCAGTCTCATGCACTCTGGGATCTTCTCAAGCTGTAAGAGATACAGCAGCCATACACTGTAACGATAAACACCTGTAGCTGATACAGGCGCATCTATATCGGTAGGGTCAATATCACCATATACAAATCTGAATAAAGGCTCTATCCACTCTTCGATCGCATAGTGTCCGGTCGCCTTTATATTGAAGTCTACAAACTCTGCAAGCTCATACAGCTTTGTACACTGAGCACGAACCTCGTCATCCACTGTCATGGTCGACAGATCAAAATTAGAATCCTTCAGGCTGTCTATAACCAATGTATAGAATCCGTCCTCAACCTGATCATTCAGATAACGAATAAGTGTTCCTTTATTACTGGATGCCGCTATTGATAATGCGTTATCCCCTGCCTGTCCTATATTTGCTGGTAACATAATATGTCTACCTCCTTTTGTTTTCGTATGTCTGGCTTACGAATATTCTTGTATTATTCCCCTCAAATCACTACTCCAAATATAACATATTTGGTAAAATCATTCAACAAAGTTTTTGGTTATTACTGATAACTGTCATTGTGCATAATTACCCAAAAATTATAGCACTAAAAAAATCGCATTTTTTGTGCATTTTTACTGTTATGCCAGATAATGCCATTTTTCAGCATCAGTCGAGTCCTGCCATGTGAAGTATCGCCATGGCATTTGTCGTGGTACACCTGCCATCCTTCTTCTTATAGTCGAATTTCAACTGGTCTCCCTCGTAATATTCCTCGAAATGATAGTTCGCAGCAGGTGTTCCGTCCTCCGCCTTGAGATCACACAGCTCAAAATCATGTGTCGATACCAGTGTCATTGAACCCGCTCCCGCAAGCTTTCTGATGACCTGTGTTGCTCCCACTATTCTGTCAGCAGAATTTGTTCCCTTGAATATCTCATCTATAAGACAGAGCATAGGTCTGTTCTCTTTTCTGTACTCAACCATCGTCTTTATCCTGAGTATCTCTGCATAGAACGTTGATATTCCATTGCTGACATCATCGGTCACCCTCATTGATGTGAATATCTTCATCCTGTCAGCCTCCATATAGCCCGCACACACTGGAGCGCCCGCATATGCAAGCACCAGATTTATACCCAGTGTTCTGAGGAAAGTCGTCTTTCCGGACATATTACTTCCGGTTATTATCGTGGCACCGCCCTTGAAGTCCGCATCATTTGCCACGACTGTATCAGGGCTTATCAGAGGATGTCTCATATCCCTGGCGGTGACATGCACTCTGACATTTGCGCCGACCTGTGGATAGCTCACTTCCCTCGTTCTTGAAAGGACAGCAAATGACATGAGTTCCTCCATATCAGAGACAGCCTTTATCCAGCCCTCAACGCTCTGTCCATTCTTCTGTTTCCATTTGTCCATCATCCTGCCTATGTGGAAGTCCCACATTATAAGTCCACACAGTATCTGATGAACTATAGGATTGTATCTGATATTGAACGCCGCACTTATCGTCCTCAGTTTTCTTATAGCCGCCAGGGCACCAGAGTCATTTGACAGATGCGACTTGATATCATTTAAAAGTTCACTGTCGAAATTCTCCCTGGAGATCAGCTCGAACATTCTTATATAGTCCTCTATCACATAGCCAAATGAGATCATCGGCATGACAGCCTGACCCGCAACTCCGCCAAAAAGCCAGGAGAACAAAAGCACAACAAAGAATGAGACAAGCGTCCAGCCTATGTTTATCTCACCCATTATTCCAAGTATAAATGCCACCAGTGTTATCGCCGGCAGTAAAAATCTCAATATGTTGAACACCGCAGGTATATGGTCATCGCCATTGCAGTATGCCACAAATTCATCCGCGGTATATTTCTTCTTTTTGCCCATTCCGGTCTTCACACCGAGGGTCTCAAAATCCATCGAGAACTCTCTCTTTGAAGTGAGCTCTTTTATCGCCTCCTGGCGCTTCTCTATGTCTGCTATATCGTACTTCGGATCGCGTATACTCTCGGCGAGAGCCCTTTTTCCCTCCTCGGTTCCCGCAACACAGATAAACTGATACAGAGAGCTCTGTCCAAGAAGGTCCATATCCCTTGCAACCAGATCGTCATCGCCGAGATACTGTGCACCGTTGTCCTCAAACTTCTTCCAGCCGTCGCCGAATCTCTCTATATACCTCCTGAGCACCTCCGACTTGGCTTTCTTATATTCCAGCTCCTCACTAAGCTTTCCGTGGATAAACACCATTGCGACAAATGCCACAGCGGCTATTATTCCCAGGATCAGCACTGTCACTCTGTTGTCATATATGCCTATTATCAGCCCTGCCAGAGCTGCAAGGAACATCACAAATCTAACCCCTGAATACGTTGCAGACTTCCCCTCAAGCGCCTTGATGTCCTTCTCCAAAATGTCCCTTTCGTCCTTGTATTCGTTCATGTTATCGTCCTTTCATAAAAAACAATATATTTACTTTTTGTCCGGCTTGTCCTTCTTCTTATATGACATCACACCATCCTCTGATACATCTATCATGTCCGGCTTGACAACGAGCACGATACCCATTACCCCAAATACCACACACAGCACGATGCATATTATTCCGATCACCTTATATGATGTAAATGCGAGCATTCCAACTCCCACTGCCAGTGTGAGTGCCGCACATAGAAAATAGTTTTTCTGAAGTGCCTTTATCGCCTGTTCTTCTTTGTTGTAATCCTGTCCACTATTATTCATGTTCCATTTTACCTCCACATATCCATTCCATTATAGATGAATATATCATACACGGTATATCATTCGCAAATATTAATTCCTGTGAATCAATCCACCACACTTATTGCATTTGACACGAATACATATTAAAATAAATGGACAGGTTATATTCTATGGGAAGGAGATTTTTATCATGAACAAATTGGCAAAAATGGCGCTCACTCTTGCCGCTGCAGGAAGTGTCTGCTACTTATTCAAAGACAAGATCAAGACAACGAAAGCTTACCAGACAGTTGAGAACAATGATACTGTAAAGAAGGCAAAAGCCACAGCTACAGATACTTACCACAAAGTAAAGGACTCCGAGACAGTCAAAAAGATCAAGGACTCTGAAACATACCACAAGGTAAAGGACTCTGAGACAGTCCAAAAGGCAAAGGATACGATCAAGGATACCTACAATAAAGTAAAAGATTCCGAGACAGTCCAGAAAGCAAAGAATACAGTATCCGACACATATGACAAGCTCAAGGACAAGGTTAAGGAAAAAGCTGCTTCCACCGAAGATGGCGACCGTGAATATTTCACACTTCACGAAGACACCACCGGAGCAGAAGAAACCACATCCGAAGAAGCCGCAACCGAGGATGTTGTAACCCCGGAAGCCACAGCGGATATTCCGGATGAGACAACCGCAAAGGCCGTAACCGAGACCGTAGCTGAGGCTGAGGATGTTCTCGCCGAGGCAACTGGTGCCGTTGCAAATGCCGCTGCTGCTGAGACATCAGAGGTAATCGGCGATGAGTACATGGGACTTTCAGATGTATCTGAGGATCCATCAGTGCTCTCCGATCAGGACAAGCTTGACGTATAGTCTGCACAGTACAATAGGCAAAACAAAAACAGTATGTGCGATCCGTTTGATAACGAACCGCATATACTGTTTTATTTTTTCCCTGAATCTCTCAGATATGACAATGCTTCATCTATGGCAGCCTCCGTCTTGAAGTCCTGCTCATATGTCACACCATCCACATCCACCATGAGTAGTTTGTATATCTTTTTGTCTGCCGGTCCTATATTTGCCGATGTTCTGAGCTTCTTGAACGTCTCTATGGTGCTGAGTTCCACCACATCCGTATGCCAGGTTCCGTGATATACCAGATATTTGTCTGTTATGGCTATACCATCCTGATCATAGTAGAGATTGTATCTGAGCTGTTCATCTATATCCCTGACAGTATTCCTGTCTGCCTTTCCGCCCGATACGACCTGCATTCCTGACACCTTCCATGGACAGCACACACTGTATATACATCTGACTATATTATATAACGCCCACAGAGCCGTCAGCACAAGAACCAGCAGCATCATATTATAATAGATCCTCGGAAAATCCACCTCACTTATTATGAGTGGATATACCTTGCTCTCAAGCTGCTGGGATGGTATCCCCATGTCCTGTGCAAGGCCATCAACTATCGATGTATACACATCATCCGCAGAGACTACTCTGCCTCTCAGCGTATAATTCAGCAGTACATCTTCGTTACTCCTGATGAGCAGGATGGCATATCTGCCATCCTGCTGACAGTAGTAGTACCTGCCCTGCCTCTCAGAATCCACATAATAATCGTATCCTATATAATCCGCCCGATCCACGGTTATCGTCACATCCCTGTCGTTCGGATTCGCCCTGGATTCCACATCAGCTATACTTCTGTATGTCCTGCTCCTTATCCTGTCCGGCAGACTGAAATGCCACGCCATGATGATCATGCATCCCACCATGATCAGTGATAGAATGATCCCGGGTATTCTGTTTTTTAGAATATAACTTTCAAACTTCCTGTTCTTCATAATATGTCTTTCCCGCGTACGGTCAGATTTTTAGAAATGGCTTCCGCCACCGCCATGACCACCGCCACCGCCTGATCCACCAGAACCTCCTGAGCTGCTCTGGATAGTCACGCTGGTTACTTCCTTACGTATAAATATATCTCTTCTGTCAAGCTCCTTGGCATTTCCATCGCTGTATGTAGAAGCTGTTGTGGTATCTTTTCCTGCTTTCTTCGACAGATTCACGATGCAGAATGCGACGGCTGCTCCCAGAGATACAATGAAGCATATAAATGGTGATAGGAACTTTAATCCTCCTGTGCTGCTCTTCATAGCCGTCTCTGTTCTTGACATCATTCTCTCAAATGCTCCAAGAGTATCCGATCTGAGTATCTTTCCACCGTATTCCGTTATGGATGTCGCCTTGGAATCACTTATTCTCTTCTTCGCCTTGCCGGCTGTGCACAGATAAACATATCCGTCGTTCTCCTGCCAGTTGGCAACTATAACTACGCTTGTGCTGGCATCCCTGCCGTCAAGATATGTTCCTGCAGGCCACTCTTCCCAGCCGAATCTGTAATAATCACAGATCTTCTCTGCTATATCCTTTGTGTTAGACTCTATGTCATATGAAACTGCATCGGCATCATATTCTGACAGATCTGTGTACTGATCCATGGTAACGACAACAAAGTCCATACCCACTTTATCTTCCAATTCTGCTATCTCCCCGCGGAGAGTCTCCTCCTCCGAATCAGACAGCTTATCTGCATAGTCAAACACTCTCTCATTTGTCTTACATTCTGTATTATTTCTGGCGTCATGCTTGAGATTGGCATTTGATTTCACAAAGTATCCTATAAAGAACACTATTCCAAGTCCAAGTACCACGAGCATTGCCACGATAAATTTCTTTACTGCATTCATTTACAACACCCCCAATAACATAGACAAGCCATCAAGCAATACAAATGCTGCGCCAAACAAAAGTGCGGTAAGTCCAACTGCCTTACTCATGCTCTTCGGCTCTGTTCCGACACATTTTCCAGTCTGTCCGTTGACATAGAACTTATAGTTTTTGCCCTGGAAACGGTACTCATATACCCACACCGGCATGAGTCCGAACTTTGTTCCCGTGAGTCTGTTGTTGTTCCTGAATCTCTCATTTGTAAGTGATGAATATCCAGTTGTGGTGCTTCTCACCCAATCTCTGTTTGCCTTCTCCGCTTTTGCCTGAGCCCTAGGCTCCACCTCATTCGGCGGCATATTGTAAGTCTCCGCATAGAATCCCGAGAGGTACTTGTTGTCATGCTGCATGAGCTCTTTGTAGTTGTACGGCTCCATGAGATCCATGATTCCATCCTCCATGGCTATTGATGCATCAACCGGTATGCCCTCATAATTCACATGCAGGCTTCTTCCGACATCAAAATATGAAGTCTCTGTATATCTCTTGTCTCCAGACGTCCATGATCTGACCTTTGTTCCTATGGCCTCATAAGCCACATCCGAATCATAATCGTACATCCAGAATGGGACATACACTCCCTTAAGCGCCTCAAGCGTCTTCTGTGAAAGGAATGTTCCCGGTATAAATAGCTTTTTACCAAATTCATTCCTCAGCTTCTCCTCAGCCTCATGCTTTGATATCTTAAAAGGAAGTATCACATCAGCCCCATACGGATAATTTACTTTGTCATCCCTGAGCAGATATGTTCCACATGAAGGACATCTTCCCGCAGACTGATACTCCGTGTAAGGTATCTGTGAACCACAGTTTATACATATTACAGGCTCCTGTGATGGAACCAGTTCCTGACAGTCGCTTCCCCCGCAACTAAGGCAGACCATCTTTTTCTTCGCAGGGTCGTACACTACGTTACCCCCACAATTCACACAACGATATAGCAAGTTATCTTCCCCCTGTCATTTTTTATCGTTTTCCTTCCAAACTTCCTACGCTGATTCTCAGCGTACCTGCGCTTATTATAGCATAGTAAATCTGTTTTTAGAACATCGAATTGGATGCCTTAAGGCGGCTTTATAACACATTTTAGATATCTTAAATGAAACAAAATATTTTTTGAACAAATGTGTAACACATCATGTTCATGCGAATATGTTAAACCATGAACAAAATAATGGAGGCTTACCATGAGTGATTTATCAGCAACACAGTGTGCCTGTGGCGGTTGTAGCTGTGGCGGCAGAAATGGACTTTCTTGCGGAGGTTCATGTGGATGCAACAGTTGCACTCTGATCATCATCCTTCTCCTCTGCTGCGGTGGCTGCGGCGGCGATGGTTTCGGTTTAAACAGCGGTTGTGGCAATGACAATAGCTGCATCTGGATCATCCTTCTCTTATTCTGCTGCGGTGGCTGTGGCAATAACAACGGATGTGGCTGCGGTGGCTGCGGCGGCAATGATTGCGGCTGCTGCTAACAGCGGATTCACCATTATCCATAAACGGGATATCGGGCAGAAAGGTTGTCCGGTATCCACAGAAAGTGGCCAGCAGAAGCAATTCTGCTGGTATTTTTTTTACTAAAAATCAATAGAATATAGTATAGCTGTCTTACCAAGTGATCACTGCATGAAACGGAGCTTCATATGTTTAATGGCAACTTCCATCATCCACTGGACAACTTAATAAAAGATGACCGCCTGTTCATGATGGAGGCCATTCTCCCATTTGTGGATGACCGTATGAAAGCTCCTCTGGCAATGTACATAAAGATCATGGAACTTCAGACCATATTGAATGCTCTGCGCGATACAAATTATGTAAACTCCTGTGGACTCCACAAAGATATAAACAATCAGGATGATATACTGTCATCCCTTGCCGGGTGTGGATTTCCCGATATCAGGGACCAGTTTGCCAGCATGAAAAAAGCCATAGATATGATGAAGACCATGGAAGCCATGAACACACAGCAATCCACGGATTCTCTGTACCGGCACTATCAAAGCAGAACTGCCTCTGAAACCGAGGGCGAAGAAAACTACGACAACACTGAATCCCAGTCATCCCAGGATATATACAGCTCCGTCAAAGACCTGTTTGAAAAATATGATATGGAGGGATATTAAACATGAATCTTCAAAATGACCCAAGACTAAAAAACATGCATCCGCTAAAAAGGGAAATTCTTCTCAGATTATCCAACTCCCAGTCCACCATGACTCCGGAGCAGATGCTCCCCCAGCTAATGGAGATCAACCAAGAACTGCAAAAAAGGGATCTCTCCTTCAGCAGATCCGAGTCCGAGATCGTTCTGGATGTTCTGAGCGAAGGCATGTCTCCACAGGAAAAACAAAAGATAAATATGATAAAGTCCATGCTGTAAAAAATGCATTTCACTGAATGTAACACAATTTCATTTTTGTGGCTATCAGCTATAGTTTCACATTTTTGTACCTGATAGTTTCTGGCTGGCGATACCGTTATTGGCAGATACTATTTGCATAAAATGTAGCTGATAGATATTGTTTCAGCAAGATGGAGGTTATTGTGATAGATATCTTTGACTTGGGATTACGGATAAGAAATGTGAGAAAGGCTCATAATCTTACTCAGGAACAGCTTGCCGAGAAAATAAAAGTGTCTCCTCATTATGTGTATGAGCTGGAACATGGATATAAAAGTATGAGTATATATACTCTCGCCAATATCGCAACTGTTCTTGATGCGCCACTGGATTTTCTGGTGTTCGGAAAGGAACCGGCCACCACCCCCGAGAACAAGGATTATATCACTCATGACGATCTTGACAGGCTGGTGGAATCGATACCGCTGTACAAACGTGACAGTGCATACAGCGCACTCAAGAATCTGCTGCCTTATCTGAAATAAATGATAATCCGATATATATTAAACATCAAGAAAGCCACATGGATTTTTCTCCATGTGGCTTTCTCATGTTTATAGTTTTTTTATTTCATAACAATATTCACAATACGTCCAGGAACATAGATCTCCTTGATAACGTTACCTGTGAGCTTGTCGGCGATCACTTCCTTAGCCTTTGCGATAACCTCATCCTTTGGATCCTCCTTGCCGATCGCAAGTGTTGCCTTAGTCTTACCGTTGATCTGTACAGCGATCTCTACTGTTGACTCTACTGTCTTTGCCTCATCGAACTCTGGCCATGTCTGCTGATATACATATCCGCCATAGTTCTTTACTGACCACAGCTCCTCTGTGATATGAGGTGCAACAGGGTTTAACAGGATGAGCAGTGTCTTGAACTCATCTGCTGTTACGCTACCCTTCTTGTAGAAGTCGTTGAGAAGTGCCATCATGGCTGCGATAGCTGTGTTGTACTTCAGATTCTCGAAGTCATTTGAAACCTTCTTGATAACCTGATGCATCTTGGTCTCCATATCCTTGGAGTAGCCCTTCTCGTCTGTCACGCTGTCCTGAAGCTTCCATACTCTGTCGAGGAATCTTCTACAGCCCTTGACACCGTCCTCTGACCATGAAGCTGCAAGGTCAAATGCTCCGATGAACATCTCGTAGGTACGAAGTGTATCTGCACCGTATACATCTACGATGTCGTCAGGATTTACAACGTTGCCTCTTGACTTACTCATCTTCTCGCCGTTCTCACCGAGGATCATACCATGTGATGTTCTCTTCTGGTATGGCTCTGATGTAGGAACTACGCCCTGATCGTACAGGAACTTGTGCCAGAATCTTGAATACAGAAGGTGGAGTGTTGTATGCTCCATTCCTCCGTTGTACCAGTCAACAGGAAGCCAGTACTTGAGTGCCTCCTTGCTTGCAAGAGCCTCTGTGTTGTGAGGATCTGTATATCTGAGGAAATACCATGATGATCCAGCCCACTGTGGCATAGTATCCGTCTCTCTCTTTGCAGGGCCGCCACAGCATGGACATGTGGTGTTTACCCAGTCTGTCATAGCTGCAAGTGGTGACTCACCATTGTCTGTCGGCATATAACTGTCAACCTCCGGAAGGAGAAGTGGAAGCTGGCTCTCGTCGATTGGAACATAACCACACTTATCGCAGTGAACGATAGGAATTGGCTCGCCCCAGTATCTCTGACGTGAGAATACCCAGTCACGGAGCTTGTAGTTGGTCTTTGCCTGACCGATACCCTTCTCCTCAAGGAACTTGATCATCTTCTCCTTTGCATCCTTTACCTCAAGGCCGTTGAGGAAATCTGAGTTGATGAGCACTCCTGTTGCCACGTCTGTAAATGCAGCCTCATTTATATCTACTTCCTCTCCATCCTTTGCAACAACCTGGATGAGTGGAAGTCCGAACTTCTTTGCAAATTCCCAGTCTCTGTCATCATGTGCAGGAACCGCCATGATAGCACCTGTTCCGTAGCTCATGAGTACATAGTCCGATACGTATATAGGGATCTCCTTGCCATTTACAGGGTTGATGGCTGTGAGTCCGTCTATGCATACACCAGTCTTATCCTTTGCAAGCTCTGAACGCTCAAAGTCGCTCTTCTTCGCTGCCTGCTCACGGTATGCCTCGATGTCTGACCAGTTGCCGATCTCGTCCTTGTACTTGTCAAGGATTGGATGCTCTGGTGAAACAACCATGTATGTTACTCCGAATAATGTATCGCATCTTGTTGTATATATGCGGAGCTTGTCCTCTTTGCCCTTTACTGAGAAATCTACCTCAGCTCCTGTTGAACGTCCGATCCAGTTCTTCTGTGAAACCTTTACACGCTCGATGTAATCCACGCCGTCAAGTCCTTCAATGAGCTTGTCTGCGTAATCTGTGATCTTGAGCATCCACTCAGACTTAACCTTGCGGACAACCTCGCTGCCACAACGCTCACATACGCCATTGACAACCTCCTCATTTGCAAGACCAACCTTACATGATGTACACCAGTTGATAGGCATCTCCTTCTTGTATGCGAGACCAGCCTTGAAGAGTTTGAGGAATATCCACTGTGTCCACTTGTAATATTCAGGATCAGTTGTGTTGATCTCTCTGTCCCAGTCGAATGAGTATCCAAGTGAGTGGAGCTGCTTTTTGAATCTTGCAACATTTGTCTTGGTTACTTCCTTTGGATGGATCTTGTTCTTGATCGCATAGTTCTCTGTAGGGAGACCAAATGCATCCCAGCCCATTGGATACAGAACGTTGTAGCCCTGCATTCTTCTCTTTCTTGCTACTATATCAAGCGCTGTGTATGGTCTTGGATGACCTACGTGAAGTCCCTGTCCTGATGGGTATGGGAATTCAACTAACGCATAATACTTTGGTTTTGAATAATCATCTGTAGCAGCAAATGCCTTGTTGTCATCCCAGACCTTCTGCCACTTTCCTTCAACGACTTTGTGGTTGTATGTCTCAGCCATTTTTGAAAATGCCTCCTTGAAATTTATCTTTTCAGGCTTTATAACGCTTTTTCGCCCGATTCCTCTCTAATCTTAACTATATTAGCATATATGCCGTGTTTTTCAAACTGTTTTTTGGTATAAGCAGCCCGGCTTATTCAAACACTTTCTTGATACTGTCATAATGAAGGAAGATTCCCTGCTCTGCATATTCCTTTATCTCATCCAGAGTTGCCAGCTTAAAACCATCAGTCTCCGCCTCCTGAGGCCTGATATCTATTTCCGAAAAATCTCCAGTAAACTTATAGACATCCACAAAGTAGTTGTCCTTCTCATCCGGGTTATCTCTCCTATATGTAAACTGCAAGCCTCCATCGAAATCACTTACGTCTATGCCTGTCTCCTCTATTACCTCTCGTCTGACAGCCTCTATGGATGACTCTCCTGCCTGCACTCCGCCGCCGGATACCTCCCACCAGCCTGCTGCCCACGCCTTTGTCATGACACGCTTGGTTATCAGATACTTTCCCTCTCTGTTCTGGAGCACACCGAGCACTGTGAGGTGATAATCCCCCGGTTTCATATTCCAGTCATTTCTCTTCATCGTGCGCCCTGTAGGCTGCTTGTTTACATCGTAAATATCCCAGTATTCCATCTCTGCTTGTCCTCTTTCTGATTTTTATATTTGTTCTGCCCAGTAACATAATAAATGCTATTTTAAGTTTCTTCAACAATCATTCGAATTTTATGCATAATTATTTATTGCAGTTTACTATAAAACTTAAGCTGTGGTACAATTCAAACTGTTATCAAGAGATTTGACCAGCGCAGGCTGAAGGAGGAAGCATGAACGCTTATGAGGTATTCGCCAGTGTCTATGATGAACTGATGGACAACATTCCATATGATGACTGGTGCACATATATAATAGAAGTTTTGAGAAAATACGGAGTGAACGAAGGGCTCATATGTGAGCTTGGATGTGGCACCGGAGAGATAACGGAAAGGCTTGCGGATGCCGGATACGACATGATCGGTATCGACAATTCATATGAGATGCTTGAGGTGGCAAATGAAAAAAAACTTGATACAGGTCACGAATCCATCTTGTATCTCATGCAGGACATGAGGGAATTTGAGCTCTTCGGCACGGTGAATGCCATCGTGTGCGTGTGCGACAGCATCAACTATCTTACGGAGCTTGCCGACATAACCCACGTATTCAGGCTGGCAAATAACTATCTCGAATCAAAGGGCATATTTATCTGCGACTTCAAGACCCGCCATTATTTCAAGGATGTGGTTGCCGACAGCACCATAGCCGAGGACAGGGACGACGTGAGCTTTATCTGGGATAACTACTACGATACGGAAACCGATATAAATGAGCTGGCTCTCAGCCTGTTTCTCCCAGAATACCCAGAATCAGGCATTGAACCGGATGATGAGTGTCCTCTATACAGGAAGTATCAGGAATTCCATTATCAGCGAGGCCTGACCCTTGATGACATGAGGACATGCGTTGCTGACTCAGGCATGGAGCTCGTTGCCATGTACGATGCATTTACATGGCTGCCAGCCACAGATTCCAGTGAAAGGGTATACGTGGTTGCAAGGGAGACACACCAGGATAACAAACACTATGAATAGGCTTGTCTTATCATCATTCATAATATAAAATGGTGAAGATTGTCCAATATATCATTAATTATAATGCGATTATATATAGAGATAACCGGACAGATTTCAAAATGTAACAAAACTAATCAACATAGAATAGCGAGGTATACAACATGAGCGATCATATAATAAGAGGTATGGCGGCGAACAATCAGGTAAGATTCTTCGCCGGAACAACAAGAGATATCGTGGAGACTGCAAGATCTATCCACAACACAAGCCCTGTGGCTACAGCCGCACTTGGAAGACTGCTCACAGCAGGAGCACTTATGGGAGCACAGTGCAAGAACGAGTCCGACGTACTCACACTTCAGATCCAGTGCAACGGACCGATCGGAGGACTTACCGTAACTGCAGACGCACATTCAAGAGTCAAGGGATATGTCAACAATCCAAACGTTATCCTTCACGCAAATGACAAGGGTAAGCTGGATGTTGCCAAGGCACTTGATCTCGGCGTGCTTTCAGTTATCAAGGATATCGGTCTCAAGGAGCCTTATGTCGGTCAGACACAGCTCGTGTCCGGTGAGATTGCCGAAGATCTTACTTATTACTTTGCGACATCTGAGCAGATTCCTACATCTGTTGCCCTTGGTGTTCTCATGGAGAAGGACAACACCGTCAAACAGGCAGGCGGCTTCATCATACAGCTTATGCCATTTGCATCGGATGAGCTCATAGACGTTCTTGAGAAGAGACTTAACGAGTTTTCTTCTATCACCAGTCTCCTCGATGCGGGCAAGACTCCTCTTGACATCATCAAGGATGTATTTGAAGGATATGACGTTGTAGTGACCGATGAGTTGCCTACCGAGTGGCACTGCAACTGCAGCAAGGAGAGATACTACAATGCGGTACTCAGCCTTGGCAAAAAAGAGATCGCAAGCCTTCTCGAGGAGGGCGAGCCTATAGAGGTCAACTGCCAGTTCTGCAACTCTCATTACAAGTTCTCACCTGACGAACTCAAAGAGATGCTGCTCAAAGCGGCTGCAAAATAATCATTTTTCCGCCATTTGCCCTCATTTTTACAACATTTTTGTACATTATAATTATTGCATTGGTTTTTTCACTATGCTAGAATGTTAACCGTTGTAAAGTAGACTAAATTTGAAAGAAAGAGTGAAAATTATGAAGATAACAAGAGATGATATCAGAAATGTGGCTATCATCGCCCACGTTGACCACGGTAAAACAACACTTGTAGACGAGCTCTTAAAGCAGAGCGGTGTGTTCCGTGACAATCAGGAGGTCGCTGAGCGTGTCATGGATTCCAACGATATCGAGCGTGAAAGAGGAATCACTATCCTCTCCAAGAATACTGCCGTAACATATGGAAGCACCAAGATCAACATCATTGATACTCCGGGTCATGCAGACTTCGGCGGTGAGGTTGAGCGAGTTCTTAAGATGGTAAACGGAGTAATCCTCGTTGTTGATGCATTTGAGGGTCCTATGCCACAGACCAAGTTCGTTCTGAAGAAGGCTCTTGAGCTTAATCTTGCAGTTATCGTATGTGTAAATAAATGTGATCGTCCTGAGGCACGTCCTGACGAGGTAGTTGACGAAGTTCTTGAGCTCCTCATCGAGCTCGATGCAAATGAGGATCAGCTTGACTGCCCATTTGTATTTGCTTCTGCCAAGTCCGGTTATGCAACACTTGACTCATCCAAGCCAGGCACAGACATGAAGCCTCTGTTCGACACTATAATTGATTACATTCCTGCTCCTACAGGCGATCCTGAGGCAGGTGTACAGATGCTTGTCAGCACAATCGACTACAACGAGTACGTTGGACGTATCGGTGTCGGCAAGGTCGACAATGGTGTCCTCAAGGTAAATGAGGATCTTGTCATAGTAAATGAGCATGACCCGGACAAGCTCGAGAGGGTTCGTATCGGAAAGCTTTTCGAGTATGAGGGTCTTAACAAGATAGAGGTTAAGGAAGCACAGATAGGTTCTATCGTTGCTGTTTCAGGCATCGCAGATGTACAGATAGGTGATACTCTCTGCTCCCCTGAGAATCCTGACCCAATTCCTTTCCAGAAGATTTCTGAGCCAACCATCGCCATGACATTCATGGTAAATGACTCTCCTCTCGCAGGCAAGGAAGGTAAGTTCGTAACATCAAGACATCTCCGTGAGAGACTTTTCAGAGAGCTGAACACAGATGTCAGCCTCCGAGTTGAGGAGACTGACACAACTGAGGCTTTCAAGGTTTCAGGCCGTGGTGAGCTTCACCTGTCAGTCCTCATCGAGAACATGAGACGTGAAGGTTATGAATTTGCAGTAAGTAAGGCTGAGGTTATCTACAAGGAAGATGAGCTCGGACATAAGCTTGAGCCATTTGAGATCGCTTATATAGATGTTCCTGACGAATTTGCAGGTACTATCATCAACATGCTGAACCAGAGAAAGGGTGAGCTTCAGGGAATGGCTCCTACAGGAAATGGAACCACAAGACTTGAGTTCTCTGTTCCATCCCGTGGACTTATCGGATTCCGTGGTGACTTCATGACAGCTACTAAGGGTACAGGTATCATCAACACAACATTTGACGAGTATCTTCCATACAAGGGTGACATGAGCTACCGTTCAAAGGGATCACTCATCGCATTCGAGTCAGGTACTTCGATCACATATGGTCTTTTCAACGCACAGGAGCGTGGAACACTGTTCATCGGACCTGGTGAGCAGGTTTACGCCGGTATGGTTGTAGGTGAGAATCCTCGTGCTGAGGACATGGAGGTCAATGTCTGCAAGAAGAAGCAGCTTACCAACACACGTTCTTCAGGATCAGATGATGCTCTCAAGCTTTCACCTCCAAAGGTGATGAGTCTTGAGCAGGCTCTTGACTTCATCGACACTGATGAGCTTCTGGAGATCACACCAAAGTCATTCAGAATCCGTAAGAAGATTCTTGACCATACTCTCCGTTACAGAGCCAACAGGAAATAAGGACGGACGAAAAGTCCTTTGAGATAGTGAAGCCCGTACACTGTAAGGATGTGGATCCATCACGGGATATACAACAAAAGCAGAGACAGTTCACACATTCTTTGTGTTTTGTGTGAGTTGTCTCTGCTTTTTTTGTGCGTAAAACTGTATCTTTTTTGCTTGTTTTCCTCTGAATGATACAACTTTTCTGTTTTTTGTATCTTTCTGGCTTTTTCTTTATGTTTGCGATAATTTTGTGACCTTTTACCTCCTTGTCACGGCGTCTATTGGTCTTAGTTTTGAGGCCCATCTTGCTGGGAAATAGCCTGCTGCCACTCCGAGGATCACGGAGCCGATGACTCCGGCCAGTGCAAGCCACCATGGGATCATGGCTATCTGGGTTTCTTTTGCAAGGTTGAACATGGAGACGGCGGCTTTATTCACCACTATTCTCACTCCGTAGGAGGATAATACTCCGAGGACGCCTCCGACAAGTCCTATCACTGCGGCCTCCATGAGGAACAGAAGTCTGAGCTCGTCTATGTCGCAGCCGAGGACCTTCAATATACCGATCTCGTTTACCCGGTCGAATACAGAGGTCGTCATGGTGTTGCTTATTCCTATGACAGCCACAATAAGTGCTATCATTCCGATTCCGCCAAGAAGAAGCTGTATCATCTTGAGGTACTTCTGTATCGTGTCCAGATATTCCTTGGAATTCTCTGTCTGATACCCCATGTCCTGAAGCTTTTTTACCATCGCATCGACGTTATTTATATCATCTACGATCACCACCGCTGATGTGTAGACAAATTCACGGTAGCTGTTGCCATTGCCATCCACCGGCTGACCGTAAAGCTTGCCATCGGCACTGACCTTTCTGAGCAGGCTTTTCAGTGAATCCATATCACAGTATATCGTCTGAGACTTCTCGCTGTAGCTGTCAGAGATGTCCAGCGATTCGTCAGACTCTTCATCCTGAACTGCACTGTCATAAGAAGTGTCAGCAGAAGCATTGTCAGAGCTGTTATCCGTATCTCCATCAGATAAAACCCCGGCGAGTTTCAGTTTGAATATCCTGTCACTTTCACCGCTCCATCCGACGGTCGTGTCAAATCTCTTTCCGACAAGGGATGCAATACTCTTCTTCTCTCTCTTCTCGTAACTGTCAAATGTCTTTTGATTGAAGAACATTTTGCCCACACTGCCGCCCGAGATCAGTTCAGGTGTCCCATGTGAAGAATTGCTGTTTTCCCCATAGGCCAGACTCCAGCCATCAAGCTCATTTACCGGCACACCCACAAGATTGCCAAAGTATTCATACTCCCCATACTTCATACTCACAGGCACCTCATACAGAGGATAACAACCATCCACATTTGCAAGATCTGTCAATGTAGATATCGTTCTGTCCGTTATCATTCGATCCTTATGCTTACTTCCGGTCTCACTGTATATCGTTATCTGGTTGACACTTCCACTTGCAACCGCAGAATCTATCATCTCGTTCTTGACTCCGATTCCCACAGCCAGAAGTGCTACAACCGATATAACACCTATCATCACGCCGAGAACGGTGAGAAATGTTCTGATCTTTCTTCTCTTCATATTCATAAGACACAAATGCCATATCCACCCCATACAATCTATCTCCTTATAAACTCTCTCCCCGTGACCAGAATCTAAAATTCATCAAGAATCTCCTTTTTTCTCCTGTGCTTTCTTATCGCACATATACAGAACAGAGCTATCACTATAACCACAGCAATTACACCATATAACACCTTTTTATCACTGCTTTTTGTGCTGTCCTTTATCTTCTCTACATTGTCATACACCGGAGATTCCACAGTCGCCTTGAAATTCCCCTCAATCGTCGTCTCATTCCCCTCTTTGTCCTCATATGTAACTATCACCTTTGACATATCACCGCTCGCAGCAGTCGTCGCCACGGCATTCGTGAGGATATCTATGCTTCCGCTCTTTCCAGACTCTATATTGCCTATATACGTCTCAATCTCCTCCATACTTCCCAACAAGCAATTTTCAACCGACGCACCGCAGGACGGGAGGGCGAAAATACGGAAAAGGGTACTCTTTTCCTATGCTTGCTAAGAAAGTTTTTTCCTCACTTATCACTACAACGGAACTCCCAGTATGCCAAAAAGCGCAAAAGAAAAACGCCGCAATTCTGCGACGCTTCATTCACTTTATGCAGACAAAAACGAGGGAACTTTATTCCCCCGTCCTGTCATTGTTGGCTTCCTCTATGCCTTTTGCAGTAGCAGACATGATTTTTAAGTCTGTTTCGCTCATTGTGTCAAGCATGGTATC